>Ga0326727_10002479_pt1 | contig 62764 bp, 55 predicted proteins | sample MB2enrmetagenome_FD_207643 | JGI IMG/M metagenome (GOLD analysis project Ga0326727, IMG submission 207643) | Lab enriched peat soil microbial communities from McLean, Ithaca, NY, United States - MB29MY | ecosystem: Environmental > Terrestrial > Soil > Wetlands > Peat | place: USA: New York...
TCGAAGAAAGCCGCCGCAGCGGCGATCGGATTCTGATCGCCAAGGGACTTAAGGCGGGCGAGCGCGTGGCCTTGAAAGATCCATCGGAGAAGGAGTGACGACGTGAGCGGCGCGCGAAAAATCGGATGGGTGCTTGGGGTCTTGCTCGGGCTGGGCCTGCTCGGAGTGGCTGCCGCTGCGCGTTGGACCTCGCGCGCGTCCGTTGACGGCGATATCCCGGTCGCCCAGGTAAAACGCGGCGATCTCGAGCCCAGAGTCTATGCCACCGGCGAACTGCGCGCGACCCGGTCCACCATGCTCGGCGCGCCTCAGATCGGTGGCGGCTCGCTGCAGATCACGCATCTGCTGCGCACCGGCGCGCCCGTAAAGAAAAACGACATCGTGATCGAATTCGACCCCAGCGAGCAGGAATTCAAACTGGAACAGAACCGGTCGGAACTGGAGCAGGCCGATCAGGAAATTATCAAAGCGAAAGCGGACGCCGCGGTACAAGCGGCCACCGACAAGGTCGCGCTGCTGAAAGCCCGCTTCGACGTTCGGTCGGCCGAGTTGGAAGTCCAAAAGAACGAACTGGCCAGCGCCATCGACGCCAAGAAGAATGACCTGGCGCTCGACCAGGCGCGCCGCGTGCTCGCGCAACTTGAAGAGGACGTCAAGTCGCACACGGCTTCGGGGCAGGCCAGCATCGGGCTGGCGGAAGAAAAACGCCATAAGGCAAGACTGGCGATGGACCAGGCGCTGCAGAACATCGAGAAAATGAAAGTGCGCGCGCCCATGGATGGTGTGGCCGCGATCGAAAAGAATATGAACGCCACGGGCGGCATGTACTGGACCGGAATGACGGTGCCCGACTATCGGGAAGGCGACCAGACCAACCCCGGCGCCAACATCGCTCGTGTTATCGATCCGTCCGACATGGAAGTCTCCGCCCGACTCAATGAGCAGGACCGGAGCAACGTCAAAGTGGGGCAGGCGGCGGAAGTCGAACTGGACGCCCTTCCCGGTCACACCTTTGCCGGCACCGTGAAGACCGTGGGTGGAATGGTAGCCCGAAATTTCTGGGACGACGAGCCGGGCGGCCATTTTGAAGTTACGGTTCAGGTGCCAGGCTCCGACCCGCGTCTTCGCGCCGGGTTCACAGTGCAACTCGTGATTGCGGGGGATGTGCGAAAGAACGTGCTCTACGTTCCGCGCCAGGCCGTGTTCATGAGCGACAGCAAACGCGTCGTCTATGTGAGAAATGGAAGCGGCTTTGAAGCTCGTGAGCTGAAGATCGCGGCCGAGACCGAAAGTCGCGCGGCGGTCGATGACTCGAGTGCCGGCTTGACCGCCGGGACGGAAATCGCGCTGGTGAATCCCACCGTATCGCGGAAATCCTCCGCTGCCGCTTCGACCCAGCCGAGCCTGGGCGGAGGAGGCCACTGAATGAATGCTCCCGCTGTAACCGTCGACCAGCGAGCGGTGCGCACTCTGGCGCGGCTCACCCCCGACCTGCGCCTGGGACTGCAGAATCTGCTGGCTCATCGTCTCCGCACCTCACTGACTATGCTCGGCATGATCTTTGGCGTGGCCGCCGTGGTCTCCATGCTTTCCATCGGGGCGGGGGCGCGGCAGAAGGTCATGGCTGCGATTGAGCAGATGGGCGTGCACAATCTGATCGTCGAGGCGCACGAAACGTCCGACTGGCAGGCTCACCGGAAAATCCGGCAGACTTCGACCGGCCTGACGCTTCAGGATTACCGAGTGATTCGCGACAATGTCGGCGGCATTGCCGCTTCTACTCCGCGGAAACGCTACGCGCCGGCGAAGACCATTCCCAAGGCCCAGCAGGATACGCCAATCGTCTACGGGGTAACTCCCGCCTACCTCGCCATTGGCAGCCTGCACGTCACCGAGGGCAGCTTCTTCGATGAGCAGCAGGAGAAACTCGGCGCTCCGGTTTGCGTCCTTGGAGCCGGCGCCAAGGCAAGCTTGTTTGGAGCGTCAAATCCGATCGATCGATACGTCAAGCTCGATGAGCAGTGGTTCCGCGTGATCGGCGTCGCCGGACCGCAAGTCACCTCGGACACCGATGTTGCGGGCGTGCCCACGCAGGATCTGAACAACATCATTTACGTTCCGCTCAATGCGGCAATCCTTCGCCTGGAGAACACCTACACCAGATTACGAGATGAGATCGACGGCATTTATCTGAATTTGGAGGACAGCAACCAGCTGGTGCCGAGTTCGCAGGTGGTGCGGGCAATTCTCGATTCCGCCCACCACGGGGCCGCCGACTTCAGCCTCATCGTCCCCGCCGAGCTGCTGGCCGAACAGAAACGCACGGAGCGCCTGTTCAATGCCGTCATGGTGGCGATCGCGTCGATTTCCCTGCTGGTCGGCGGCATCGGGATCATGAATATCATGCTGGCCAGCATCCTCGAACGCACCCGTGAGATTGGCGTGCGCCGGGCGGTGGGCGCCCGCCAGTCCGACATTGTGCGCCAGTTCGTGGTCGAGGCCATCATGATTTCCTTTGTGGGTGGGACCTTCGGCATCGTCTTCGGCTTCGCAATGTCGCGCCTGATCGCCTGGCTCGCGGGATGGTCGACGATCGTGACTGCGCCGTCGATCCTGCTGGCGTTTCTGGTATCGATTTCCGTGGGATTGGTCTTCGGAATTTATCCGGCGATGAAGGCGGCTCGTCTCGATCCGGTGGAAGCGATTCGATACGAATAAGTTGGCGAGAGCTGGAGCAGATTATCTGCGAACCATTTCTGCGAAACTATGGAGGATGCACGCATGAAGTTCCGTCTACTCGCAGTTCTCGTCCTGTTGGCAAGCTGCGCTGCGGCGCAATCGGTTCGCGATCGCGAGACCTTCCGCGGACTCAGCAATCCACGGGCGGTGTCGGACGCGCTGCCCGCGCCGAAGTATCTGCAAGACCGTGTGGTGGATGGAAAGTTGCGCCTTACGCTGCAGGATGCCATTGCGGCGATGTTGCTGAATAACAGCAATGTCCAATTGCAGGAACTGAATGTGGAGAATTCAAAGTACTCTCTGTTGCGGGCGCATTCTCCTTTTGATCCCTTCGCGCAAGCCAGTTTCAACGCCTCGCGGGCGACGTCTCCAGCCGATTCCAGCCTTCAGGGAGTTTCCTCTTCCGCCTACAGTCAGCTCAATCAGGTCTCGCAGCTGAATTACACCCAGACCTTTGAGACCGGCACAAACCTACAGATCGGCTTCAATGCCACACGGTTCGCGACCAACAGCTCAGAATACTTTCTCAACCCCTCGATCTCTTCCGCCCTGAACTTCCAGATCACGCAGCCGCTGCTGCGCAACCGCTGGCTGTTCGCCAACCAAGCGCCACTGGTGATCGCGCGGCGGAACCTGCGAATCTCTCGTTCCGCCTTCGAGGCGCAAGTCAACGACGCCATCCTGAATGTCGTTACCCAATACTGGACGGTCGTGCAGGCGCGGGGCAGCCTCGAAGTCGCCGAGAAGTCGCAGGGCGATGCCGAAGCCAGCTACAAGCGCGACAAACGCGCTCTGGAATTGGGAGCGCTCGCGCCCCTCGACATTTATCGCTCCGAATCGCAAGTCGCCTCCCGCCGGGTGACGGTGATTCAGAGCGAGTACGCGCTCAAGGAAGCTGAAGACGCCCTGCGTTACACTCTGGGCGCGGCAACCGACCCATTTCTCCGCGCTCTCGACTTGGAACTTACGGACTTGCCGGCCCGGGACGAACAGCTGCTCGAAATCGACGCGGCCACCGCGCTCAAACAGGCCCTGGACGCACGGCCGGAACTCGAAGCGCAACGGCAGTCGCTGGCTAACGACGATACCAGCATTCGTCTCGCGCACAACAACCTGCTCCCCGATCTGGAGCTGGGTGCGAACTATTCCGGCAACGGAGTCGCCGGCAGTCCAACGGGAGGCCTGAGTGACTCGCTGAACCAGGCCTTCGGTTTCGGCTATCCCACCTACGGTTTCTCGCTGACCCTGAATCTTCCCGTCAAGAATCGCTCGGCGCAGGCCGATTTGGGCAACGCTCTGGTTTCACGCCGCCGCGATCTGTACGGCGAACGGCAGCTTCGAGAGCAGATTACGCTGGAAGTCTTCAACGCGGTCCATTCGCTGGAGCAGGCAAAGCTCAGTCTGGCCGCCAGTAACGAAGCACTCGATCTCTCCAAGAAGAATCTCGCCGCCGAACAGCGGAAATATGAACTTGGATCGGAGACCGTGTATTTCGTTCTGGAGGCGCAGACGGAGCTGGCCGTAGCGGAGTCCAGTGTTCTGCAAGCGGAAGTGGCTTATCAGCTCGCCGTGGCTGCGGTGCAGCACGCCACGGGCAAGTTGCTGGATCCCTATCATGTTCAGATTCAGGAGCTGAGTCGATGAGCTGAGTCTGGCTTTGAGGACGTTGCGGAAAAACTAGTTCCACGGACCGAAGATCGCCCTCAGCGGCTAAAGCCGGATTCAATACAATACACTTACCGCAGCGGTGAACCGCTGCGCCACCCAAAATCAGGTGCAACATCTGATTTTCAGCAGCCTGCTAAAAACGTGGTGCGGTGCACCCGGAACGGAGGGATTATGCCTTTGACTGGCTCCTCCCAGAACTGCTCCCTTTTGACCAGTTTTGCCTCGGCTGTTTTCCTATCATGATGGCTTGGCAGCCTTGGAGGCACTCATGGAAAATCTTATCGACTTGATGCAAAGGCTACTTGAAATCCAAAGTGGCGGAAGGCAGAGAAGTCCAGAGCTGATCGCCGAAGACAAGCGATTGATGGATGGTCTGCAGAGGAGAGTCTTGGCAGAGAAGCCCACACAAAAGGTCAAGCTGCCATCAGGCTTCGTGGCCGGATAAAGCGGCTGTCATCTTGCTGGGAAAACCGGCTGGGTTTCCTGCGCTGCGTTTTCAAATTCGCTGTCGCGAACAGATAGCGAAGGACTACGCCGGCGAGCGCTCTAGGGAAACTCTGATCGAGCGCCAGCAGAAAGCGTAAACCACAGGGTACACAGGGTGCACGGAGGACCCCGGGACTTAATCGGAACGTCTCTAGGATGTATAATTCGGACGGAACACGAATGCCCGCGGTTGGGCCACTCGGTTCGTAAGCTGTACGGGTGGTGTTCCAGTTTTTCGAAGCCCTGCGCCTGCGAGGGCTTTTCATTTTAGAGTGGTATCGGGCGCGGTAGCCAAGTGGTAAGGCCGAGGTCTGCAAAACCTCTATCGTGAGTTCGATTCTCACCCGCGCCTCCAACTTAATCCCGCACAAACTTCCTGCAGATAATTAGGACGGTGGAGAGTGGGTTGCCCCGGGCAGTTCCCTCAGGGGCTAAAGCCCAGTGTTAATAAGACTCGTGCCGGCGCGGCTGAACAGGCTGCGGAAAAACTTATCCACGCCGCAAAAAGCTCACCTCAGGCGCTAAAGCGCAAATGCATACTCAACGACTTACGGCACGAGTGAACTCGTGCCCTTCCCAAAAACCTGCGTGAATCAGGGCCTTCCCGCAGCCTGAGAAGCCGTGCCCTTCCCAAGGACCTGCCCAAAGCCAATTTATGAAACACGCTCTATTTAATGTCCTTCATTGCCAGCAGCGAACCATAGTCGCGGCCGGAGGGCTCGACGGCTCGCGCCACCACGCCGGCAAAGGCTTCGCGAAATTCGGGGAACTTCGCTACCAGCGCCTTGATGACCGACATATTTTCCTGAAACGTGCGCGCACTATTCGATACATCGGCGGCCTCGTACTTGACGACCAGATCGAGATCGTTGGCCACGGCGAGCGGAGAGATTTCGGTCAAACGATAGACCTTGCCGCCGGCGCTTATATCCACGGTGTTTCCGTTCGCGGGCACATCGGAGGGTTGCGTGGCCTGGGTCTCGTCGTAGAGTTTGTCGGTAGCGAGCGTGCTCATGACGTCAACCGGAGCGGCCAGGAAGATTGCCTCACGGTAATACAACCAGGCGTTGTGATTCTCCGATTTAGCTTTGAAATCGCGGGCGCGCTGCGTAAACCATGCGGCATCGTGTCCTGCCGCCTGCGAGGATCTTGGGAAAAAGCCTGCCAGCTTCCAATCGGCGCCCACCTGCTGCAGGATCAGCGTCAGCGTCATGGCGCCATTGCCGCCGTTCACGTCGACAATGGTTACGCCGTACTTGCCGGGCGGCAGATTCGGCAGGACAAACACCGCGCTATCCTTGGTCTGACCCGACGGCCCAAATACTCCGCACAGAAATTCGGCGCGAGCGAGCGGCGCTGGGCCATCGGCGGTCAGCAAAAAGGGAGGCCGCACGGTGGCTTGCCCGCCGCTGAACGCGGCCTGATTTTCTTGGATTGCAGCTTCGATGCCGGCAAAGCTGTCTGCGACCGAAGCAATGGAGTTCTGCCTCAGGGCAGCCACGTCGCCGCGCGCCGACATTTCGAAGTAGCGTTTCGCGGCGGTTTCGAGCGCGGTTCGCGCCGAAATATCCATGTCCGCGGCACTCTGGCAGATCTGGGCTTGGGCGTAGATTGAAGATGCTCCCAGCAGCAACAGCCACAGCCATCGCCGGCCGCTCCGTCGAGCCTGGAGCGTGGATCCAGAAGCAGCAACCAAAGGAAACGCCTCCGTTGGCATTTTACGCGCTCTCCCTGCCGAGGGTACTCCAAATGCCTGCAAAGGCTATACCTGCAATGGGCCGTCGGTAATCAGTGCGCAAAAACAAGGCGGTCCGGCGTTCTACCAGCAGTGGTAAAATCAGGCTGGGGACGAGTGGTTGTAGAATCTCCAGCCGCTCGCGGAGATGGGGAAATTTTGATGCCGCGCACACGCAGATGGACGGTCTTGGCGCTCTCGCTGGCAGCCCCGATCCTGCTTGCTCAAGCTGCTCTTGCCCAGACGCCCGACCCAGCCGCCGCGCCGGCCACCCCTCCGCATCACAAAAAATCTCATAAGACCCAGAAGCAACTCGTGCTCCCGCCGTTGCCCGCGGGTCCGCTCAGTCAGTTGCCCATGGATCAGATTCCCGCAACGCCAGCGAAAGTCAGTTATCAAGGCGGGTTGCTGACGATCTCGGCTCAGAATTCGACGCTAAGCGAAATCCTGCGCGATGTGCGCAAGCTCACTGGTGCGTCCATTGAAATTCCTGCGGGCGCGGGCGCCAACGAGCGCGTGGTGACGCACCTCGGCCCGGGAGCGCCACGGGATGTTCTGGCGGTATTGCTCAACGGGTCCTCATTCAATTACGTGCTGCTCGGTTCAAGCGCGGATCCGACGGCGATTGCGAGTGTGATCCTCTTGGCGAAGCCATCGGCGGCGGGCGAGACCCAGACCGCCGCGAATGCGTATCAGAACAATCCGGTGCCGACGCCAGCGAACGGCTTTCCGCAACCGATGCCGTTCAACCGGCCGGGCATGGTTGCTCCGCAGCCAGGAAACGTACAACCGGCGGCTGACGCCGACGATAGCAAAGACGATGACGATAGCGCCGACGACAGCGCCGACGATCAGACCCAGCCGCAGCCTGGACAACCCGGCGCTGCGGGCGCAAATCCCCAGGACCAGCAGCAGCAACCGGACGCAAACCAGCCCAACGCGGGGCCGAAGACCCCTGAGCAGATTCTGGAGATGATGCAAAGACAAAGGCAACAGCAGCCCGGTGCGCCCCCGGTCGTTCCGCAGCAGCCCCCGCCTGACTAGCCGCCCTGAGCGCGTGAAAGGGAAACGCTATTCCACAAGATTCAACGGAAAGATTGTGTGGGTCTGCTTATAGCGAATCCAGAGTTGCTGTGGCCAGAGGCAACTGCCGAGCTGCGCTCGGCCTGGACGGGCGAGGGCGCCCGTCCCCACACGAGCGGGGTGAATCCGCTCTAGTCGCCGCTGGCGTGGCTTTGATGGGCTACCAACGCCGAGAGAACGTTGGACGGTCGAGAGGGGTTGACGGCGGCCAATACTCCGCAAATCGCGCAATACGCGCCGAATACGCCCAGAATCACAGTTAAGATGGCAGTGCTGCTGATCAGGAAAGCTACGAAAATCGGGTTCACGTGACTGGCCCTTGCTGGCAGCCACCTTGTGCATCACGCGGCTGCAAATGTTTTACTCGGTCCGCATTTGACCCCCGCCGTTGTTCACAACTAAGATACGAGAATCGAACTGCGTATCTCCACTCTCCAACATTTCTTAGGACCCGTCCACGTTACGGAAGTGTCATAACGTGTTGCGCTAATGGCTATCACCAGCATTTCGGTGCGCGGCGCGCGCCAGCACAACCTGAAAAATATTGACGTCGAGATTCCTCGCAATACTCTGACGGTCATAACGGGCCTGAGCGGCTCCGGCAAATCCTCGCTCGCGTTCGATACTATTTACGCCGAAGGCCAGCGCCGCTACGTCGAAACGCTTTCGGCCTACGCCCGCCAGTTTCTCGATCAGATGGAGCGCCCCGACGTCGACTCCATCGACGGCCTCAGCCCTTCGATTTCCATTGAGCAGAAAACCACCAGCCGCAGCCCGCGCTCCACCGTCGGCACCATCACCGAGATTTACGATTACCTGCGCCTGCTCTACTCGTCGATCGGCGTGCCCCATTGCCCGAGTTGCGGCAAGCCCATCACCCGGCAGTCCGCCGAGCAGATCGTGCAGCGCGTCATGTCGCTCACTCCCGACGACCGCGTCATGATCATGGCGCCCATCGTTCGCGGCCGCAAAGGCGAATTCAAGAAAGAGATGGAGAAGCTTGTCCAGCACGGTTTCTCCCGCGCCCGCGTCGATGGCGAACTGGTGAATCTCGAAGACGACCTCGCGCTCGACAAGCGCAAGAACCACACCATCGAAGTGGTCGTCGATCGTCTGCTGGTGAAGCCCGGAATCGAACACCGCCTCGAACTCTCGGTCGGTCTAGCCATGAAACTCGGCGGAGGCCTGGTACTCGTCGCCGTTGTCAACGGAGACGAAACGCTCTATTCCGCGCGTCTCGCCTGCCCCGACTGTGGCATCAGCGTTCCGCAATTGGAGCCGCGCTCGTTCTCGTTCAACAGTTCCTATGGCGCCTGCCCCGAATGCCACGGTCTCGGAAGCCGCTACGATTTAGATCCTGCCAAAGTGATTGTCGATTGGTCGAAGCCGGTACTCGATGGAGCCGTGGGCCCCGGTTCGTCGTCGCAGAGTTTGATTCGCAGCATCCAGTTGGTCGTTCAAGCCTACGGTTTCGACTTGGCCACGCCTTTCGAGAAATTTCCCGACAAGATTCAAAACCTCCTGCTCTACGGCGAGCCGCAGCGCGGAGGCCAGCGCGAGAATAGGACAGGTTTTCTCGGGATTCTCGGCCACCTCAGGCAGAATCTCGAATCTTCCACGTCCGATACCTACCGCGAATATCTGCTGGATTTCATGTCGGCCACGGAATGTTCGGTGTGCCACGGCAAGCGTCTGCGTCCGGAGAGCCTGGCGGTAAGAGTGAACGGCATGTCCATTGCCGATTTCACCAGCCTTCCGATTGCGCGCGCGCTCGATGCCGCACGCCGGATCCAACTCACCGGCAGGGAACTGATCATCGCCGGACGCATCGCCCACGAAATCACCGAACGGCTCGAATTCCTCGACAACGTTGGACTCGGCTATCTGTCGCTCGGCCGCTCCGCCGCCACACTGTCGGGAGGAGAAGGCCAGCGCATCCGCCTCGCCACGCAAATCGGATCCAAGCTGCGCGGCGTTCTCTACGTTCTGGACGAACCCTCCATCGGCCTGCACCACCGCGACAACGGGCGTCTGCTGGCCGCGCTGGAGAATTTGCGCGACCTCGGCAACACCGTTCTCGTCGTAGAGCACGACGAAGAGACCATCCGCCGCGCCGACTACGTCATCGACCTCGGTCCCGGCGCCGGTCGTCATGGCGGCGAGTTGGTCGCGAGCGGAACCCCCGCCGAAATCATGAATACGTCCGCTTCTCTCACCGGCGCCTACATCGCCGGACGCCAGCACATCGCCATGCTTCCCGAGCGCCGCAGTCCGAATGGGAAGGCCATCGCCGTTCTGGGCGCGCGCGAGAACAACCTGAAGAATCTCGACGTTGTTTTTCCGCTTGGCGTGATGACGGTGGTCACCGGTGTTTCCGGTTCCGGCAAATCGACCCTGGTCAATGACATTCTTTACCGCGCGCTCGCCAAGCAACTGTATCGTTCGCGCGAAGAACCGGGCACGCACAAAGCTATAACGGGAGGGGAGTTGATCGACAAGGTCATTCGCATCGACCAGTCGCCCATCGGGCGCACGCCACGTTCGAACCCCGCGACCTATACCGGCATATTTGCGGCGGTTCGCGACCTCTACGCCATGCTGCCCGAATCGCGCGAGCGCGGATACAAGCCAGGACGATTCTCCTTCAACGTTTCCGGTGGACGCTGCGAAGCCTGCCAGGGCGAGGGCCAGCGCCGCATCGAGATGAATTTTTTGCCCGACGTTTACGTGCAGTGCGAAGTCTGCGGCGGACGCCGCTACAACCACGAGACGTTGTCGGTTCACTACAATGGCAATTCCATCGCCGACCTGCTCGAAATGCCCGTATCGGACGTGCTCCAGATTCTCGAAAACATCCCGCAGGTAAAGCAAAAGCTGCAAACGCTGGTCGACGTTGGCCTGGGATACATTCATCTTGGTCAATCTGCCGTCACTCTTTCGGGAGGCGAAGCCCAGCGCATCAAGCTCGCGCGAGAACTCAGCAAGCGCCAGACGGGAAAGACTCTTTATCTGCTGGATGAGCCGACCACGGGATTGCACTTCGACGATGTGCGAAAATTGCTCGATGTGCTGCACCGTCTCACCGATTTAGGAAACACGGTCATCATCATCGAACACAATCTCGACGTAATCCGGAACGCCGACTGGATCCTCGATCTCGGCCCCGAAGGCGGAGAAGAAGGCGGCCGCATCGTGGCTCAGGGCACGCCCGAACAAGTCGCGCGCGTGAAGAAGTCCTACACCGGCCAGGCGCTGACCGCGTATTTCAACGGCTCGGCAAGAAATGGCGCAGAAAACAATGGATCGCCAAAGAATGGCTCAGCAAGAAGCGTGCTTGCGCCGACCGGCACAGGGGAACTCGCGTGAGCTTGCCCGACGAACTGCCGGAGACTCCAAATGTGCCCGTGGAGGGACGGGCGTCGTCGCCCGTCCAAACGGAGCGCAGCTCGGCAGATGCCGGCGGCCACAGCGATTCCGAATTCGCTTTAACTGCCAGTCGCGCTTCCGACGGCCCGCCCGCCGAACTCGTCCCCGCTGCGTTGCCCGATCCCGCGTGGAATGGCTGGGATGTTCTCCGCCTCATATTTCTCACCATCGTGGCTCTTTTCGTCGGCATGTTTACCGTGCTGCTCATCGCCCGCTGGTGGTTCTATCCGCACACGCGTCTCGGCGAAATCGCTCGCGTCCCTCTAGTCGTCATCGCGGGACAATCCCTGGCCTACCTTCTCATCCTCGGCTACATGTATGTTCTGGTGACGCGCGAGCGCCGCCGTCCCGATTTTTTTGCCGCCATCCACTGGAACTGGCCTTCCAACATCGTCGTGTATGTGTTCGCGGGCTTCGCGCTTTCGCTGGCATTGCAAGGCCTGGCCCATTTCTTGCCGATCCCCAAAGAGTTGCCCATCGACAGCTTTTTCCGCACTCCCGCCGAAGCCTGGGCGCTCGGCATCCTCAGCGTTACCCTGGCGCCTCTGATGGAAGAGCTTTTTTTTCGCGGCTTCCTTTATCCCGTGCTCGCGCGCAGCCTCGGTTTGCCGGCTGCCGTCTTCGTGACCGCGGTCGGTTTCGCCCTGCTGCACGGCGCACAACTTATGTTCTCCTGGGGACCGGTGCTGGTGATTTTCCTGGTCGGCTTGATCCTGACGATGGTGAGAGCCAAGACAAATTCCGTCGCCGCCAGTGTCCTCATCCACATGGCCTACAACGGCACTATCACCGTAGCCATGTTCGCCGCCACCGACGGCTTTCGGCATCTGGAGAAGCTCAACAGCTAGTACCCAGTACTCAGTACCCAGTACCCAGCATCCAGTTAAACGCGGACGCCTTGTTTGCCTTACTGGCAACTGGGTACTGGGCACTGGCAACTGTTTTTTCTGCTATCGTAGAAATCCCATGTCCACTGCACGACAAGAATTGTTGAAACTGCTGGCGCAAAAATCGTTTCGCCTCGGCGAATTCAAGTTATCCTCCGGCGGCACCAGCGACTACTATATCGATTGCCGCACTACCACGCTCGATGCCCGTGGCGCGCAACTGGTTGGCCAAGTCTTCTTGGAAGAAATGCGCCGCCAAGGCTGGCACGCCGACGCCATCGGCGGACTCACCATGGGCGCCGACCCCATCGTAGTCGCCGTCGCCGTCACCAGCGGCACGCTGCACGGCTTCCTGGTGCGGAAAGCCGAGAAGCAGCACGGCACCGGCCAGCGCATCGAAGGCTTCCGCGAAAAAGGCGCGCGCGTGGTGATCGTGGACGACGTCTGTACCACCGGCTCTTCCACTGTGCAAGCCCTCGAAGCCGCGCGAGAATTCGGCTTCAAAGTAGTAGGCACGATGTGCCTGGTAGAGCGCGAGGACGCTCACGGGCGTCCCAACGTGGAAAAAGCCGCCGCTCCCGCGCCGTTTATTTCGATCTTTACGGCGCGTGAGGTGCGAGAAGAGCATTTAGCAATTAGCACTTAGCATTTAGCCGAGAACGACGAACGACTGACTTTATGATCCCCGACGGATATACCGACCTCGCCCCAGGAAAGATCGCGTCGGTTGTAACCTACCTCGAAATGATCGAACGGCCTCCGCTGGCGGACGTTTCCTTGATCGGAACGCGGAGTGCCGTGCAGTTGCGGCGGGTGCAAAATCCTGGACTCGAGTGGTATCGCGCACTGTACCGGCGCGCGGGTGCGCAATGGTTTTGGTTTAGCCGTCTGGAGATGACCGACGAGCGACTTGCTGCGGTGTTACATAGCTCGAACATCGAATTCTTCCTGGCCGAGCACGAGGGATGCGAAATCGGGATTGCCGAGCTCGACCGATCACAGCCTCCGAACGTTGAGATTACAAGCTTCGCTCTCTTCTCCGAGTCAATCGGCAAGGGCCTGGGACGCTCCTTCATGACGCAGTTGCTCGGCCGAGCGTGGGACGCTTCGACGGCGCGAGTCTGGTTGCATACCTGCAATTTGGACGGTCCGGCGGCGTTGACTTTCTATATGAAGTGCGGCTTCCTTCCCTACAAGCGGGCGATCGAAGTGGCCGACGATCCGCGCATCCGCGGAATTTTGCCGGAAGACACCGCGCCGCAGGTTCCGATTATCCGCTAATCTAGAGAGTTAGCTTCATTCCTGCGCGCCCGTATGAACCACGCGGCACCAGAAAGAAAGCCAACGACGAACAACGGACGACCAACGACTGACTCTATGATCCAAACTCTAGAATGGACCCCCCGCGGCGTCGTCTTCATCGATCAGACGAAGCTGCCCACCGAAGAAGTCTACGTAACCTGCACTACGCACGAGCAGGTCGCCGACGTGATCCGCAACATGGTGGTCCGCGGAGCCCCCGCCATAGGCGTCGCCGCTGCCATGGGCATCGCGCTGGGCGTGAAGAATTCCAAAGCCGAAAACGGCGCCGGTCTCAAAAAAGAGTTCGACCAGATCTGCGAAACCATCCGCCAGACGCGCCCCACCGCTGTGAACTTATTCTGGGCCATCCGCCGCATGACAGAGAAGTTTGAGCGCATACGCATTCGGCCCATCGCGCAAATCAAGCAGGAGCTTGTCGAAGAATCCCAGCGCATGCACGCCGAAGACATCGCCGCCAACCAGGCCATGGGACGCCACGGCGCCACGCTCATGCCCGCAAGCGGCGGCGTGCTCACTCACTGCAATGCCGGAGCGCTTGCCACCGCCGGCTACGGCACCGCGCTCGGCGTAATCCGCGCGGCCGTTGAACAAGGCAAGAAAATTCACGTCTATGCCGACGAGACGCGGCCCTTTCTGCAAGGCTCGCGCCTCACCGCATGGGAGCTGATGAAAGATGGCATCCCCACCACGGTAATCTCCGACAACATGGCCGGAGCCATGATGGCGCAAGGCAAAATCGGAGCGATCGTAGTCGGCGCCGATCGCATCGCCGCCAACGGAGACGTGGCCAACAAAATCGGCACCTACACCGTGGCCGTCCTCGCCAAAGAGAACGGCATCCCCTTCTACGTAGCCGCGCCGATTTCAACCGTAGATCTAGCCACCCCCGATGGCAGCCAAATTCCCATAGAGCAGCGCAACGCAAGAGAGGTAACGCACATAGCTGGCAAGCAGATGACGCCCGACGGAGTCGAAGTCGAAAACCCCGCTTTCGACGTAACGCCGGCGAAATACGTCGCCGCGATCATCACGGAAAGGGGAGTCGCCCGCGCGCCGTACACAGAATCGCTAATGAAACTGTCGGAGGCGTCCACCCAGCTCACGTAGGGACGGCCGCCTTCGGCCGTCCAGCCGGGCAAAGCCCGGCAGCTCTCAAGGGAACTCCTCGATGCCCGCCATCTCCCAGTCCGAACTCACCTTCCAGAGCGGAGGCAACCCCATCCGCCTCGACGCCTACCTGCCGGAAACACCCAATGGCTCCGTCCCCGCCGTGATCGCTCTGCACGGCGCTGGCGGCAACGTCTCCGGCATGGAGCGCTACGCCAGTATGCTAGCTGCCCAGGGTTTCGCCGTTTACGTTCTCCATTACTTCGACCGCACTGGCACCGACTCCGCCGACAAGCCGACCATCCTCAGCAACTTTCCGCTGTGGATGAAAACCCTCTGGGACGCGATCAGCTTCGTCGAAACGCAACCGCAAGTCGATGGCAAACGCATTGCGCTGCTGGGATTCTCGCTGGGCGCTTATCTCTCGCTCGCCAACTCCGCCATCGACCAGCGCGTGCAGGCCGTAGTCGAGTTCTTCGGAGGCATGCCTAAGGAAATGCACCTCTTCATGAGACGCCTCTGTCCCGTGCTGATCCTGCACGGCGAGGCCGATGCGACCGTCCCCGTCGAGGAGGCGTATCAGTTGCAGAAGTTGCTGGAGAAGAAGGGAATCCCCTACGAAATCAAAATCTATCCCGGAGCCGGCCACGGTTTCGAGGACGCAGAAATCTGGCGCGACGCAGGTCTGAGAAGTCTGGAATTTCTACAGAAACACCTGGCCGCGCCCAAACCCTGACAAGTTCGTGTGGGGGCGGGCGACCTCGCCCGTCCAGCGAGCAAAGCCCGCAGCTCTCAGCGAAACCATCATCGATACCCGCCATCGCCTGGTCCGAACTCGCGGCGAAGCGAGCGCTTATCCTTGACAACATCATACCATGTAATGCAAGGTATATTGAAATGAAGGAGCGCGACGCGAGCGGCCAAGAGACCGGCGACAAGTGGGAGATACAACTCCGCAAAGGATGTCTGGAACTGGCCATTCTGGCGGCGTTGTGGGACGGGAAACTCTACGGGCTTGAAATTTTGCGGCGGTTGGAGAGTGGCTCCGATTTGATCGTGTCGGAGGGAACCGTTTATCCGCTGCTCAGCCGGTTGAAGGCGCTCGGGCTGGTGCGCAGCGAGTGGGTGGAGTCCGATGCCGGACACCCCCGGAAGTACTACGCGCTCACCCCCGCCGGCAAACAGCGGGTCCGCGAGATGGCGGGGATGTGGGCGCGGTTCTCGGCCAGCATAAGCAAGTTACTTGCTCCGCTCGCGAGGGGGAAATAGACGACCATGGCAAGCGATGTGCAGCAGAGGATCGAAGCTTACCTGAGCAGGTTGCGCGGCCGATTGCGGGGTGTCAACGGCGAAGAGGTCCGCGAGATCGTCGAAGAGTTGCGCAGCCACATTATGGACAAGGCCGCAGCGAGCGGAGAAGTGACGGCCGCCGGAGTGGACGCGGCACTGGCGGCGCTGGGCAGTCCGGAAGAACTGGCCAGCCAGTACATGACCGATAACCTGCTGGCGCGGGCTGAGGTCAGCCGGTCGCCGCTGCAGATTCTCAAGAGCTTGTTCCGCTGGGCAAGCCTAAGCGCCGTCGGCTTTTTCGTGCTGCTCGGCTCCGTCTTTGGGTATTTTTTCGGGGTAGTTCTCATACTGGTCGCGGTGGCGAAATTGTTCCATCCGCGAACCGCTGGCTTGTGGACCTATGCGGACAGTGCCGGCGGCCGGGAGTTTTCCTTTCGACTTGGGTTCGGCAGTGCGCCGGTCGGCGGCAAGGACTTACTGGGCTGGTGGATCGTACCCATCGGGTGGCTGGCAGGATGCGGGCTCGTGATGTTGACCACGCACATTGCGGTCTGGTTTGTACGGAAATACCGGAAAGCGCTTTTATTGCCTCGAAATTGAGCCAGCTGAAACAACACGGAGGGGGAGATCCTCATGAATGAATCGACCAACCGCGAGGATTCGGGAATTGCAGCGCAGGACGGTGCTCGGGCAGAGCCAGGGAAGCGCGCCGCGAACTGGCGGGAGAGCAAATGGCTGGCGGTCGGCGAGTTGGTTGTCGTCGCCCTGATCTTTGTGGCGGATGCGCGCCATCTCATCCCCTTCAGCAAAACTCCGTTCCTGCTGTTGCTGGGATGGATCTCGCTTTGGGTGCGGAAAATCGGCTGGCGTGGCGTTGGGCTGACCCGTTACCGCAGTTGGAAGGTCACGCTGGGACTGGGCGTTGCGGCTGGGTTTTTGCTGGAGGGTTTCGAACTGTTCGTCAGTCAACCCCTGCTGGTGAGACTGCTGCGGAAGCAGCCGGACCTCGAGGATTTTCGGGTGCTGGCCGGAAACCTGAAGCTGACCCTGATCTTCATTGCCTTAGCGTGGATTCTTGCGGCCTTCGGCGAAGAGATGGTCTACCGTGGCTACCTGATGAACCGGGTTGCCGACCTGCTGAATCGGACCCGCCGCGCCTGGATCGTCAGCCTGATTGCAGTTCACCTCGCATTTGGGCTTGCCCACGCGTACCAGGGGTGGACCGGCATAATCGACGAGGGCCTGATGGGACTATTGCTGGGACTGATTTATCTGCGCACCGGACGCAACCTGGCCGTTCCGATCATTGCGCATGGAGTTCAAGATTCGATCGACTTTGTGCTGATCTTCATCGGAAAATACCCCGGCATGTAGAGCTGGTCGATTCACGACCCGGCGTTTAAATCCGGGAAAGCCGAAACGGCGCGCTGAGCAGGCGCGCAGGCAGCATCACCACGGCCCAGACCAGGGCGAGTGCTCCGTAAACGGCGATTCCCGCGATGCGGAAGGGCAGCATCAGCAACCACACGATCGGATAGAGGATCAGCGCCAGCAGGGCCAAGGGCCAGCACAGGATGAAAAGCAAGCACCAGAGCAGGAACTTTATCATGGGGACGCCTCCTCCTGAATATGATACGCAACCAAAAAGAAAAAGTTCCGAAGTCGCTCGCCCAGAACTGAGGGCTGAAAACTGAGAGCTGATAGCTGGCCCACTACATCGTCTTCAGCCCAGCGCTCACTCGCAACTTCGCTTCCGTAACCCTCTGCACGTCCTCGACCGTCAGGCCGGGAGCAATCTCTTCCAGCAGCAAACCTTCCGGAGTGACTCGTATGTAGGCCATCTCAGTGACAATCGTGTCCACGACCCTTACGCCGGTCAAAGGCAGGGTGCATTTTTTCAGGATCTTCGGCTGGCCATCTTTGGTCGAATGCTCCATCCCGACGATCACGCGCCGCGCTCCCGCAACCAGGTCCATGGCGCCGCCCATGCCTTTGACCATTTTGCCCGGAACCATCCAGTTCGCAATACTGCCGAGTTCGTCGACTTCCATCGCGCCCAGTACGCTGAGGTCGATATGGCCGCCGCGAATCATGGCGAAAGATTCGGCGCTCGAAAAGTACGCGGTGCCCGGCAACTCGCTGATGGTCTCTTTCCCCGCATTGATTAGGTCCGCGTCTTCCGAGCCTTCGAGGGGATACGGCCCGATGCCAAGCATCCCGTTTTCGGATTGGAGAATCACGTCCATGCCCGGAGGAACGTAATTGGCAATCAGAGTAGGCAGCCCGATGCCGAGGTTGACGTAGAACCCGTCGCGCAATTCGCGGGCAATGCGTTTGACAATGCGTTCGCGTTTGTCGAGGTCTTTGGTGGACTTGGGCAAAGTTGACATATTTTCTTCGACGCTGGTTAGGTGATGAGAAGAAACGCTGTTCGCTATTCGTCGTTCGCTATCCGCTTCTTGCCGCCAGCGCGATGTTGGCGAACAGCGAATAGCGAACGACGTGCCCTCAATTATCCCGCTGCAGCTCTCCTCACTGTCCTTTTCTCGATTCTCTTCTCAAACAGCTCCCCCTGGAAGATTCGTTTCACGAACACACTCGGCGTATGCACCATGTCGGGATCCAGCTCTCCCGGCTCGACCAGGTGCTCGACTTCTGCGATAGTGATCCTGGCCGCAGTCGCCATCATGGGATTGAAATTGCGCGCGGTTTTGCGATAGACGAGGTTGCCCCATTTGTCGCCCTTCCAAGCCTTGACGAAGGCGAAGTCGGCCTTGAGCGCGCGTTCCATAATGTAGGTGCGGCCGTCGAACTCGCGCGCTTCTTTGCCTTCGGCGACCGTGGTTCCAACGCCAGTGGGCGTAAAGAACGCGGGAATGCCAGCTCCCCCGGCGCGAATGCGCTCGGAAAACGTTCCTTGCGGAATCAGGTCGAGATGCACCGTGCCATTCAGCACCATCTGTTCGAGCAGTTTATTTTCGCCAACGTAGGTTCCGATATGGTGCCGGATCTGGCCATTGGCGAGCAGCAGCCCCATGCCGAAGCCGTCGACGCCAACGTTATTGCTGATGGTGTTGAGGTTCTTGACTCCCTTGCGGGCGAGCGCGCGGATCAAGTTCTCCGGCATCCCGCACAAACCAAATCCGCCCACCATGATGGTGGCGCCGTCAAACACGTCCTGGATCGCCTCTTCCGCGCTCGCCACAACTTTGTGCATAGCAGAGAAATTCTATAGGGAGAATAGGGAGAATTGGTAATTTTGTAATCTCTAATTTTGTAAGTTGAAAACCAGATCGCGGCCGCTAGCGTTCAAAATTACAAAATTACCCGATTGCCAAATTGCAAAATCGTCGTCGCTCAGCGTTTCCGTAACGGTTTCTTCCTCAGTTCATGCGCGCGCTCGAACTCCGCCGCCAGTTCTCGTGAGTCCAGATTTTCGCGGATGTGCGCCAGCCGTTGCTCCAACTTCTGCAGCGCGTCAGCAACATTCTGCTTGTTGGTGATGGCGATGTCGCGCCACATCGAGTAGGGACTGCCGGAGATGCGGGTCATCTCGCGCAGCGCTCGTCCGCCGATGTCGAGCACCGGGGTGTCGGCTCCGAATTCGTCGACCAGCGCCGCTGCCAGCGCGGTGGAGATCATCTGCGGCAGATGGCTGATCCAGGCACAGAAGCGGTCATGGTCGGCGGGATCCAGGACCGCTATCTTGGCACCCATCTTTTCCGCGCAGTGGATAAACTCTCCGCACAGTCCAGCGTGAACGTTCTGGCCGGGCAGTGGCGTGAAGAGCCAGGCGGCATTTTCGAAAAGATCGGCATCGGCAAACTCCACCCCCGCGTGTTCTTTGCCCGCCATGGGATGCCCGGCGAGAAACCTTTGCCCGGCGTGTCGCCCGAACGATTTCGCGGCGCGCTGAACAATTTCCACCTTCGTGCTGCCAACGTCGGTGACAAGTGTCTTCGCCGGCAACGCGGGACCAAGCCGTCCAATCAGATCGAGGATCGGAATCACCGGCGTTGCCAGTACCACCAGATCGCTGCCGCGCACCGCATCCGCGGGATTAGCCGTCCCCGCGTCGATGGCGCCGCACTGCTCAGCCTTTTCCAAAACTGGAGCGCGATCGCATCCAACGACCCGCACGGCAAGCCTGCGCTTCTTCAGCGCGAGGCCCAGCGAGCCTCCGATCAAGCCGGTTCCGATGATGGTGACTTGTTTGAAGGGCATTGGTGATTGGTAATTGGTAATTTGTAATTGTGTGATTTGTTTTTCAATTACAAATCACAAATCACCAATCACAAATTACCCTACGCGATCTCGCGCCCCACTGCCGGCGCGATCATGCGAAGCTGGTCCATTAACTCGGCAAATTGTTCCGGATAAAGCGACTGCGCCCCGTCGGAAAGTGCCTTGTCCGGCTGGTGATGAACCTCGATGAGCAAAGCATCGGCGCCAGCCGCAACGGCGGCGCGCGCCATGGGCGCCACTTTGTCGCGGCGCCCGGTGCCGTGCGACGGATCGGCGGCCATCGGTAGATGCGAGAGTTTATGAATGATCGGGATCGCGGAAATGTCCATGGTGTTGCGCGTATAAGTTTCAAAAGTACGGATGCCGCGCTCGCAGAGAATGATTTCGTAGTTGCCGCCGGCGAGCAGGTATTCCGCGGAGCACAGCAGTTCTTCGAGCGTGGCCGCGATGCCGCGCTTGAGCAGCACCGGCTTTCGAACCTTGCCCAGTTCGCGCAGCAGATTGAAGTTCTGCATGTTGCGCGCGCCCACCTGAAAAATATCGACATAAGGCAGCATCGGCTCGATCTGCGAGATCTCCATGACTTCGCTGATCACCAGCAGCTTGAACTGGTCGCTTGCCTCGCGCAGCAACTTCAGAGCGTCAACGCCGAGCCCTTGAAACGAATACGGAGAGGATCGCGGCTTAAATGCGCCGCCGCGGAGCACGCGCGCTCCGGCTTTCGCTATCAGTTCGGCGACGGTGAACAGTTGCTCGCGAGATTCGACCGAGCAGGGCCCCGCCATGACGACGATCTTCTTGCCCCCGATTTCGATCCCGTTTGCAAATTTGACGATGGTGCCCTCGGGACGGAAACTGCGCCCGGCCAGTTTGTAGGGTGAACTGATACGGTGGACCTCCTGCACTCCCGGCAGCATTTCGATTTCGCGAGTGTCGAAATCGGCAGTGACTCCGACGCCGCCGAGAACGGTCTGGCGCGCTCCCGTAGAGCGGTGGACTTCAAAGCCGAAGTGAACCAGTTGATCGATCACCTGCTGGATCTGATCTTCACTGGCCGAATCTTGCATTGCCACGATCATGAGTTGCGCTCGTTTTGCCCGCAGCGGCGCGCTGGGAACCGCATCGCCGGTGTGGCCCAAATTTCCAGTCTTCGTTCTAGTCTTCGCTCTAGTCCTCGAGTTGCGAATCAATCCCGGTCTCGTGCGCGGCAGGAACGTCATCGGGAGCAATTTCGTGCTTCTGAATACTACGCATCACGTCGATGATTCGTTCGTAAATCTGCGCCAGATCGCGCTCTGCCAATGGACCCGTGCTGCTGTGCTGCACATTGGCGATCACCTCGCGCTCGCGGTCGGGTTCGTAGATGGGCATTCCGGTGTTGCGCTTCAATCGTCCAATTTCGACTACCGCGGCGGCGCGCGCGTTGAGCAGCGCCGCCAGTTTGCGGTCTAGGTCGTCGATTTGCTTGCGCCAATCGGAAATGTCCATAGAGCTTTCAGCCATCAGTTGTCAGTTTAACCAAGTGCGGGGCCGAGCGCCGCAATCCCGCGAATCTCGGCCATATCCGATCATCGCGTTCGTGAGACTGATGGCTGGTAGCTGACGGCTGAAAGCTGCTTTACGAATTCTGCCACAGCCGCCGCTTCCCGTCCCGGATTTTGTTCGATCAACTGCACGATGGCGCTGCCCACGACCGCGCCCTCCGCGAATTTGCCGACGGCTGCGAACTGCGCCGGGGTTGAGATTCCGAAGCCGACAGCGATCGGAAGCTCGGTGAAACGGCGTATGCGCTTGACGAGCGTTTTGGCGTCTCCGGTCATCTGCTGGCGCGCGCCGGTGACGCCAGTGCGCGAGATCGCGTAAATAAACCCGCTTGAAACCTCGGCGATCGACTTCAGCCGCTGGTCGGTGGAGGTGGGCGCAGCCAGAAAAATGGTAGCGAGATCGTTCTTGCGGGCCTCGCGCAGATACTCGGCCGATTCTTCCACGGGCAGATCCGTGATCAGAGTCCCGTCAATCCCAGCGAGCCGCGCCACGTGGCAAAACTTTGCGAGGCCCATGCGCAGTATGGGATTGAAATAGGAGAAGATCACCAGCCCGACGGATTGCGAATGTTCGCGAATTTCGGCGGCCAGCGTGAGCACGTTCTGCAGCGATGTTCCGTGCTTGAGCGACCGCTCGCTGGCTCGCTGGATAACCGGGCCATCGGCGAGCGGATCGCTGAAGGGAACTCCCAGCTCAATCACGCTGGCACCCGCATCAATGGCTGCTAGGATGACCTTGCGCGTGGTGGCGAGGTCGGGGTCGCCGCAGGTTACGTAGGCGACGAGCGCGGGTTTGTTTTCGAAATGAAAGGGCATGAAGGAATTGTAGATTGCAGAAGTCAGATTGCAGAAGTGGGGGCCTTGCCCAGTTGACATTTGCCTGTACAATTACCTTTCTCTTTTGTTATGGGCAAAGCCTTACGCGGCGCAGTGCCGGCGCGAGCGCGTGCAAGCTGGACGCTTCTTTTCGAGATAACCCGAAGCCTGTCGAAACGCAAGAGACTGAAGGGCTGCAACGGAGGACCTACATGTCAGTCATGCGATTACAGTATTCATGCGTAAGAGTTATTTTGATTGGCGCAGTCTTATCCTGTGCATTGCCGTCGCCGGCAGGCGACACGCCCGCGAACGAGTACAAAGAAAGCGGGACCGTACTCTCTACCGCCTCGAAGCACGGGCATTTTTATCAGGTTGCGACCGAGGGCAGAATCTTCCTGTTGCTTTGCGACAAGGTCAAGAGTCTTCAGTTCGGCCAGCCTGAGTGCAAAGTCGGCGACAAGCCAATTGCCACGGGCGATACGGTCCATTTTCGCGTGGATGGAGACTGGGCCTACATGCCTCCCGTTGCCGAAGGCATGGAGCAGAAGCTTCGCATTCTGACGGTCGAACTCCGAGTCATCCCGAAATTAGAACCGGCACCTTCCCAAACGACCGGCCAGGGCTCCAACCCAAGCAACGAACGAGGCATCGTGATTGGTTCGGGTCTGCATGTGAAGGGGCAGCATGGAGTCGGTTGGTCAACCAATCCCACATCCGCCGCCGCTTCCCCGGTGACGACGGCCAGCGCCGCGACGCCCGTAATACCAACAGCGCCCGTGACCGCCATTCCCGTCACTGGTGGTGCGCCCGTCGTGGTTATGCCCACAGGGCCAACCACGGGAGGCGTTGTGACCGGCGTTCCGGTGACGGGTGGCGCGCCCATAACCGCAATCCCAACCGGGCCGGTGACGGGAATGCCAGTCGGAGGGGCACCCGCCGGCGGCGGCATGGTCGTGGGCAGAAGCGCGCCACAATGGGTCCATGTTCTTCGCATCCAGAGTGGTGGCAAGATTTATCAACTGGAGTGCTCCAGCAAACCCTGCACGCTGGCGGATAAGGAGATCGCGCTCGGCGACACGCTCACATTACGCGTCGATAAGAAGTCGGCCTACCTGTCTTCCGATCCGCCAAGCTCGAAAGAAGAGCAGAAGTACAAAATCTTGAGCGTGACCGAGAGTGGATCAACGCCGGCTTCAACGCCCGAGTGACGTTTCCGGACGGGCCGCGTAAGGTTCGGCTTTTCTGGTGGAGGAATAATGTCTCCAATCACGGAATCTGCGAGGCCGAAACGCGGCTACGAACTTGTATTCACGGTAGAGGAGTTCTACGACGGCCCCCGCAAGGGAGTGGCGAACTATCTGGGTCAGCCGCACTACTACGATTGCATCTTCAGCGCAGACGAAGGGTATTCCGAGTTGTACAGACTCACTCCAATCAATCAGCGGACATTCGATCATGCCGTGGAAGCTTGGGAGATTTGGCGAAAGTGGGAGTTCGCCTACCACACAAAAAAGGTCAATCTCAAGTCACATCCTGCCTTACGGGCGGATACGACCAAGTACAAGAAGATGTGCCGGATGCTTGACTCCGCACTGAAAACAAATCCGGCAATCAGCATCACGCGCAAAGGTCATTTCGCCGTAATCGGCGAACCGAAGCTTCCTAAAGGAGTCTTGCGTCCTCTTCAGGTCAGGTGGTCTGTTCCGACAGTGCATGACTGTTGACGAAATCGTGATCACACCGACTGTCTTCTGGGAGAAATCATCGTGATCAGCCCAACTAATCCAACGTCAGGTTCTCTCTAAGAATCCCAACGTCCTTATCTCCGCGCCCCGAGATATTGACAATCACAACTTCCGACTTCTTCATCTTCGGAGCGCGCTTAATAACTTCGGCAACCGCGTGCGCGGATTCGAGCGCCGGGATAATGCCTTCCGTGCGAGCCAGCAGCACGGTTGCCTCTAGCGCTTCGGCGTCGGATGCGGGAACGTACTCGGCGCGGCCTGTATCTTTGAGCATGGCGTGCTCGGGGCCGATTGACGGATAGTCCAGTCCGGCGGAGACTGAGTGCGTGAGCGCAATCTGGCCCGCCGCGTCCTGTAGCACGTAAGAATAAGTTCCCTGCAGCACACCCGGCGAGCCGCCGCGGAAACGGGCTGCGTGATCTCCTAGCGCTTCGCCGCGTCCTCCGGCTTCGACTCCGATGAGTTCTACCTTCTTATCTTTCAGGAAGTCGTAGAAGATGCCGATGGAGTTTGATCCTCCTCCGACGCAGGCGATGATGGCGTTGGGAAGTTTGCCTTCGGCTCTTTGAATCTGGACGCGAGCTTCGCGTCCAATGACGCGATGGAAGTCGCGCACCATGGTCGGATAAGGATGCGCTCCGAGCACGCTGCCGAGAAGGTAGTGAGTAGTGAGCACGTTCGTGACCCAGTCGCGCATGGCTTCGTTGATGGCGTCTTTCAGAGTGCGCGATCCGGAATCGACGCCGCGCACTTCCGCGCCCAGCAGCCTCATCCGAAAGACGTTGAGTTCCTGGCGGCGCATGTCTTCGGTCCCCATGTACACCACGCACTCGAAGCCGAGCAGCGCGCAGACGGTAGCCGTCGCGACGCCGTGCTGACCGGCGCCGGTTTCCGCGATAACGCGGTGCTTGCCCATGCGTTCGACGAGCAAGCCTTGTCCGAGGCAGTTATTAATCTTGTGCGCGCCGGTGTGGAGCAGGTCTTCGCGCTTGAGATAAATTTTCGCGCCGCCAAGTTTTGCCGTCAGGCGGCGAGCGAAGAACAACGGCGTAGGGCGTCCCGCGTACGTCTTCAGCAACAGGTCAAGGCGTTGCTGGAATTTGCGATCGCGCTTGGCTTTTTCGTACTCGCGCTCCAGTTCATCGAGCGCGGCCATCAGCGTTTCCGGAACGTAGCGTCCGCCGTAAACGCCGAAACGCCCGGCAGCGGCGGCTTTTGGCGGAAGCTCTCCGGTTATTTGGTGAGTTACTATCTTGGTTTCGGTCGCGGTTGCCATTTTCAGTTCGCCTCTTCCATGGCCCGCACCGCTTGCACAAAGGCGCGGACTTTTCTGGGATCTTTCTTGCGGGGTTCGAGTTCGACGCCCGAGGAAACGTCCACGCCCCAGGGATGAAGAAGATGGATCGCCTCCCGCACATTGCCGGGACGCAAGCCGCCGGCGACGATCAGCTTGCTAATGCTGTTGATGATTCCGGCCCAGGGCTGAACGAGTTCCCAGTCGAAAGTCCGTCCTGTGCCGCCGCGCTCTTCCGCGGTCGAGGAATCGAGCAGCACGCCCGAGATCACGCCGGGACGGAAGCCGTGGGTTTCAAGGAAAAGGTCTCCATTTTCGGCGACGTGAATTTTGTGAACCCGTTTGCCCTTGTAAGCCTCGTCGGGCTCTACCAGTCCGCCCGCAACCGGGTCCCATCCAACCGATTGTCCGGCCGGCGCGTCGAAAATCTTCGCGGGACAAGTGCGGAAAATCGTGGGGCGGCTGGTTCCGTTTCCGAGTTGCTGGAAGAGCGCGCGGCTGAATTCCAAGTTCTCGTCGCCGTTCAATTGCACAACGGTAAGACCCACCTGCCTGACGGTGTCACGCACCTGGTCCACGGTTTCGTTGACGAAAACGCCGACTTTGTCGATTTGCCGCGGCACCTTGGCGACTATCGAGCGCGCGGTTTCCAGAGTAACGTGGCGCGGGCTCTTCGGATAGAAGATGAAGCCCAAGGCGTTCGCGCCCGCATCGCTGGCGGCGAGCGCGTCGTCGAGGTTCGTGATCCCGCAGATTTTGATCCAAGTCATAACAGCAGTTGTCAGCTATCAGCTGTCAGTAAGAGCGATTAGCACTGACAACTATTCTTGCTTCTTCCATCAACTTCGTTAGCGCTTCGCCGGGGCGCTCCGCTTTCATCAGCGACTCGCCAATCAGAAACGCTTCGTAGCCAGCGGATCGCAGACGAGCGATGTCCGTGCCGGATTGGATTCCGCTCTCGGCAACGCGGACGCATGACGCGGGCATTTTTTCCGCGAGCCGGAATGCGGTTTCTAGAGCGACTTCGAAAGTGCGCAGATTGCGGCTGTTGATGCCAATTAAATCGCAGCCGGCGTCGAGCGCGCGTTGCAGTTCCACTTCGTCATGAGCTTCACACAAAACGTCGAGGCTGTGAGATCGCGCGATTCCAGCCAGCGCTACCAGTTCCTTCTGGTCGAGCGCGGCGGCAATCAGCAGGATCGCATCGGCGCAATTTGCTCTTGCCTCCACAATCTGAAATTCATCGACGATGAAATCCTTGCGCAAGCAGGGAAGAGAACTGCTGGACGAGGCTTCGCGCAGATAGTCCAGCGAGCCCTGGAAAAATTGTTCGTCGGTCAACACCGACAATGCGGCGGCGCCCGCGCGCTCGAGTTCCTGCGCGAGTTCGGATGGCCTGAAATCGGAACGAATCAAGCCCTTTGAGGGCGAAGCTTTTTTCAGTTCGGCAATAACGGCGACCGCGGCCCCGTCTTGCGCGACCCGGCGCAGCTGCTTCCGAAATCCGCGCGGAGTGTGCGCCGCCGCCGCGCGTTCCAGCGCGTTCAGGCCGGAGCTCCACCGGCCCCCAGATCGGCGTTGGGATAGGCGCTGGCGCGTGGCCGCGACAATGGAGTCAAGGGAGGCTGGCATGACGGATGCTCAATTATACGGAAACAGCCCGATTCGAGCCGAGTCTCCGCTTGGAGATTCTCGAAGCTCGCGGCCGGAGCCCTCACCGCGTCGGTTTGAGGAAAACGACCCAATGCCATGTGACGGCCATCATTGACCCAGCTTCCGGCAAGATGCTATAAACAAATGTTTTGTGCAGGAGTGTGTAGTCCGACCGCTGGGCTACGCGCTGGCGGCACAGGCTTTCCGGCGCGGCCACGGCGCTTCTTAATTCTTATTATGCCCGGCGGTGGAAGCGTGTTCGGAACTTCGGTGATGGTCGTACCGGTGACGGATGGAATCCGACAGTGGGCGGCTAGCGTGCCGGAGCAAAATCACACGTTGTGACCCCTGAATAGGAATCCTTAGGAGGATTGTGATGCGCACTTATACCACCAATCTTGTGTCCGTGGGACGCTGGATTGCGAAGAAATGCCTTGCGAGAACTTCGGCAGTCGTTGCAACTCTGCTGCTTCTGACCGCCGGCTACGCGCTGGCGCAAACCGCCGCCCCCACTACAGAAGAAGGAGGCGAGGCAGCCTTGAAACTGCCCGACCTCTCTTCGGTTTCGTTCCTCGGCGTGAACGGGCATCGCCTGCTGACGATCGGGCTGCTGTTCTGCGCCTTCGGCCTCGGCTTCGGCCTGATCATTTTTATGCGGCTGAAGAACCTGGCTGTGCACCGCTCCATGCGCGAAATTTCCGAGCTGATTTACGAAACTTGCAAGACCTACCTCATCACTCAGGGCAAATTCCTGATGCTGTTGTGGGCCTTCATTGCCGCGGTTATCGTGCTCTACTTTGGCGTGCTGCGGCATTTCGAAGTTCCTCGCGTCATCATCATCCTGGCCTTCAGCCTGGTGGGAATCGCAGGCAGCTACGGAGTAGCGTGGTTTGGAATTCGCGTCAATACCTTCGCTAATTCGCGGACGGCCTTCGCCGCTCTCCCCGGCAAACCTTATCCGATTTATCAAATCCCGCTCGAAGCCGGAATGTCGATCGGCATGATGTTGATTTCGGTCGAACTGCTGATCATGCTCTTCATCCTTCTCTTCGTGCCCGGCGACTACGCCGGCCCGTGCTTCATCGGATTTGCTATCGGCGAATCGTTGGGCGCGGCGGCGCTGCGTATCGCGGGTGGGATCTTCACCAAGATCGCCGATATCGGTTCCGACTTGATGAAGATCGTCTTCAAGATTAAAGAGGACGATGCCCGCAACCCCGGCGTTATTGCCGATTGCACCGGCGACAACGCCGGCGACTCGGTGGGACCCTCGGCCGATGGCTTCGAAACCTACGGCGTGACCGGCGTCGCGCTGATTACCTTCATTCTGCTCGCCGTCAAGGATCCCTCCATTCAGGTGCAGTTGCTGGTGTGGATTTTCGTCATGCGCATCATGATGCTGGTGTCCAGCGCGCTCGCATATTTCCTCAATGCCGCTATCTCCAAGGCCCGCTACGGCAGCGCGGACAAAATGAATTTTGAAACGCCGCTCACCTCTCTGGTCTGGATCACTTCGATTGTTTCGATCATTGCCACCTACATCGTTTCCCATTTCATCATCCCCGACCTGGGTGGCGACACGACGCAGTGGTGGAAGCTGGCTTCGATCATCTCCTGCGGAACGCTGGCGGGAGCGCTGATTCCCGAGCTGGTCAAGGTGTTCACCTCGACCGAATCGCGCCACGTGAACGAAGTGGTGACCTCGGCCAAAGAAGGCGGCGCATCGCTCGGAATCCTGTCGGGCTTTGTCGCCGGAAACTTTTCGGCGTATTGGCTGGGCCTGGCGATGGTCTCTCTGATGTCGATTGCCTACTTCTTCAGCGGGATGGGCTTGGGCGTGGCGGCCACCATGCTTGCCCCTGCGGTGTTTGCCTTCGGCCTCGTTGCCTTCGGCTTCCTCGGCATGGGTCCGGTGACGATTGCGGTCGATTCCTACGGCCCGGTCACCGACAACGCCCAGTCCGTCTACGAACTTTCGGTGATCGAGCAGGTACCTAACGTCAAGGCTGAAATCAAGAGGGACTTCAATATTGACGTGAACTTTGAACGCGCCAAGGACTTGCTCGAAGAAAACGATGGCGCGGGCAATACCTTCAAGGCAACCGCCAAGCCCGTGCTGATTGGGACCGCGGTGGTGGGCGCAACCACGATGATCTTCTCTATCATCATGGCCCTGACCAGTGGGCTGACCGCGAATGTGGAGAAGTTGTCATTGCTGCACGCTCCATTCTTCCTCGGACTGATTACCGGCGGCGCCATGATTTATTGGTTTACCGGCGCATCCATGCAGGCCGTGACCACCGGCGCCTATCGCGCGGTGGAGTTCATCAAAGCCAACATCCATCTCGAGGGCACGGAAAAGGCCTCGGTCGCCGACAGCAAGAAAGTTGTCGAGATTTGCACCAAGTACGCGCAGAAGGGCATGTTTAACATCTTCGTCGCCGTCTTCTTCGGGACGCTGACATTCGCTTTTGTCGAACCGTTCTTCTTTATCGGCTATTTGATCTCGATCGCGATCTTCGGTCTCTACCAGGCAATCTTCATGGCCAACGCCGGTGCGGCGTGGGACAACGCCAAGAAGATCGTCGAAACCAAACTGAAACAGAAAGGCACGCCGCTGCACGACGCCACGGTGATCGGCGACACGGTGGGCGATCCTTTCAAGGACACGTCTTCGGTGGCCATGAACCCGGTCATCAAATTCACCACGCTGTTCGGATTGCTGGCAGTCGAACTGGCCGTCTCGATGGCCCACAGCCAAGGCACCAGGCTGACGCACATTCTGGCGCTCTGCTTCTTCGCGGTCTCGGTCACTTTCGTGTACCGGTCGTTCTACGGCATGCGAATTACTTCGGAAGGAGCGAGCGAGTAAGGTTGTTTCGAGAAGAAGCACGAAGAAAAACGCCATCCAGCGCAACTGGATGGCGTTTTCATTGGAAGGAGATCTCCTAATTGGTTAAAGTGAGCCTAACGAAGGTCACAGTCCGCCGAAGGGCGGGACGCCAAGGGCGCTACACAGGCAAAATTCAGATAGGAGCTCTGGCCAGGGGTACGATGAACTGGATGCCCTTGACGTGCTTGCCCTGGAGCCGTCCGTCATTGGTGACGAAAAGATCCACGTTCACGCTGGCGGCGCAGGCCAGCTGAATAGCGTCCGGCGCCCTCAGCGACCTTGGCTGGCGTGCAGGGCTGAGTTGGGCGGACGAGGGCGTCCGCCCTACCCGATCTACAACTGGCTCATCTTAGCCAGAAATTCGCTGTTCGTCGTAGTTTTGGCCAGCCGTTCAATCAGCAACTCCATGGCTTCAACCGGCGACAGCGGGTTCAGCACTTTGCGCAGCACCCAGATGCGCTGCAAATCCTCTTTCGGAATCAGCAGCTCTTCCTTGCGCGTGCCCGAGCGCTGGATATCGATAGCCGGGAACGTCCGCTTGTCGACCAGCTTGCGATCCAGGATGATTTCCGAATTGCCCGTGCCCTTGAATTCCTCGAAGATCACGTCATCCATGCGCGACCCGGTGTCGATCAGGGCGGTGGCGATGATGGTAAGCGATCCGCCTTCTTCGATATTGCGCGCCGATCCAAAAAAGCGCTTCGGACGCTGCAAGGCATTCGAATCGACGCCGCCCGAGAGCACCTTGCCCGAAGGCGGAACGATGGTGTTGTAAGCGCGCGCCAGGCGCGTGATGGAATCGAGCAGGATCACGACATCGCGTTTGTGCTCGACTAATCTCTTAGCTTTTTCAATCACCATTTCCGCAACTTGCACGTGGCGAGCGGCCGGTTCGTCGAAAGTCGAAGAGATGACTTCGCCCTTGACCGAGCGCTGCATGTCGGTGACTTCTTCCGGGCGCTCGTCGATCAGCAGTACCATCAGCACGACTTCAGGGTGATTCGTGGTAATCGAGTTGGCCACGTTCTGCAGCAGCATGGTTTTGCCGGCGCGCGGCGGAGAGACGATCAGGCCGCGCTGCCCCTTGCCGAGCGGCGTGAGCAGGTCCATGACCCGCGCGCTGATATTTTCGCGCACCGTCTCCAGCTTCAACCGCTCCTGCGGATACAGCGGCGTCAAGTTGTCAAACAGGATCTTGTTGCGGGCCTCGTCGGGCGATTCGAAATTCACCGCCTCGATCTTGACCAACGCAAAATATTTTTCGCCCTCATGCGGCGGGCGCACCTGGCCGCTGATGGTGTCGCCGGTCTTCAGGTCGAACTTGCGAATCTGCGAGGGCGACACGTAGATGTCGTCCGGCCCGGGCAGGTAGTTGTAGTCGGGCGAGCGCAGGAAGCCGTAGCCGTCAGGGAGGATCTCCAGCACACCTTCGGCGAAGATGTGTCCTTCTTTTTCACTTTGCGCCTGCAGGATCTTGAAGATGAGGTCCTGTTTGCGGAGTCCGCTGGCGCCGGGCAGTTCCAACGATCGGGCGATCTTGGTCAGCTCGGTTATGTTCTTTTCTTTGAGTTCTGCGATGGTCATATTCACCTACGTGGATGATTTTCTTCGGGAGGGATTTTCGTTTTCTCTCGCGGGGATGGATTGCTTTGCCGCCGTGCGGGCACACGGCGGAGCCGCTTAAGCGGCTCGCCGTTGTGCTTCGGCAAAGTTCTCGGGTTCGCTCAGGATGTCATGACGTTCCGCATCGGCGATCTTGTCAAATACATCGTTCATGGTTTCCTGGATGCGGGTGTTCGGTTTATGAAATCTGCGCGTTGCCTTCGAGGCAAGCTGGCAGAGCATATACCGATTCCGCAATGTATGTAGAGCGTCAAACACTCGATCAGAGCGCATTTAAATCGTTCTCCTTCAACTGGAATAATTTAGGCCGCGATCCCACCGTCCGCCCACTGGGTGATGGTCAATGACGGCTAGCCAAACTGCAATTCAGGCCAGATGCAAAGGGATTTGCCAGAATTACCCAAATAGATGCCCCGCCCATCCCGAAAGTTGCTCAATTCTTTAAGGAGTAGCCGCAACGCGGGCGGAGGTTCCGCAGGACCGGCAGAAACTGCTTTGATGTCCAGAGAACAGCTAAGTATAACAAACCGCTGGGGAAGGTCAAGAACAATTTACAGTGAAGCCTACTCCCCGCGATAACCTTCCCGGCACCTACTTCAGCGCCTTCAGACGCGCCGCCAAGCGGGACTTATACCGCGATGCCGTGTTCTCATGCAAAACGCCCTTCTGAATTGCCTTATCGAGCGCCGACACGGTCTCGCGGTAGGTCTGGCCAGCGGCCGTTTTGTCGCCTTTTTCCAGGCTCTCGCGCAGGCTCCGCAGTGCGGTGCGCAGTTGCGAAGCGTTGGCCCGGTTGCGGACGGTTCGCTTCTCGGTCTGTCGGGCGCGTTTCAGCGCCGAAAAATGATTCGCCATGCGGCTTGATTACCTTTGTTTGTCCTAGATTGCGCTAGGAAGATATTCCGGTAGGAACCGAAGTTAATATTGTAAGGCAGCAAGTCGCGTTGGGTCAAACAGATATGAATTCGCCCGCAACGTCACTGGAACGGCTGAAAGTCCTCATTAACTCCTCCACCCCGATCGTCGTCATGGAGACGGTCGAGGAAATGCGCGCCGTCTCGCTTGTCCGCCAGGCCTGCTCCGACCTCAACATGGCCGTCTTTGAGTGGACCATCGCTGACGGCCTGGTCCGCTCCGGCAGCGGTGCGCCGATCCCCGCGCCGACCGTCAAAGCCCAGGTGCAAAACACCACCATGTGGACGAACCAAGACGGTGTTACTCGTTCTAGCACCCGCGTCAGCACGACTCCGCCTGGCAACAGTGAGGCCGAGCGCCTGGCCCGTGCCGTGCTTACTTCCCTGACCGGAGACGCTGCGGCTGCCACAGCGGCAGCCAAGACCAATGCCATCTACAACTCCACCGACCCCGTCCAGGCCCTGGCCAACCTCGAAACCATGATGATCGAAGCGGTGTTCATCCTCAAAGATTTTCACCGCCATATGGAGAATCCGGTCGTCGTCCGCCGCCTCCGCGACGTCGGCCAGAAATTCTCCTCCAACCGCCGCACGCTCATTCTGACCGCGCCCTCCATGGAAATGCCTCCCGAACTCACGAGCCTCGTTGAGTTCTTGGATCTCCCGCTCCCCGACCAGCCGCGCCTTCGCGAGATCATCCGCGAAACCTACCAGCGTCTCTCCGGCACGCACACCATCAAGCTCCAACTCGACGCCGCCGGCGTGGACGCGATGGCCGCCAATCTCCGCGGCCTGACCGAAGAAGAAGCCGATCGCGCCATCTCACAAACGCTGGTCGTGCGCCTCGCGCTTTCGCCCGACTGCGTAACCGATGTGCTCGACGCCAAGAAGGCGTTGCTCAAGCGCTCCGAAATGCTGGAGTTCGTAGACTCAACCGACACCATGGCAAGCGTAGGCGGCCTCGACAATCTGAAGCGCTGGCTGCAGCAGCGCCGAGGAGCATGGGAAGACGGAGCCCTAAAGTTCGGACTGGATCCGCCGAAGGGCGTGATCATTCTAGGCGTGCAAGGCTGCGGCAAAAGTCTCTGCGCCCGAGCCGTAGCCGGAGAATGGAAACTCCCGCTGGTAAAATTCGACACCGCTGCCGTCTACGACAAATTCATAGGCGAAACGGAAAAGCGCATCCAGAAAGTCTTCCGAGTAGCCGAGGGCCTCGCCCCGTGCGTCCTGTGGATCGACGAACTGGAAAAAGTTTTCGCCGGGAGCGGTCCTGATTCCGCCAGCGCCGACGCCGGAGTTTCGTCGCGCCTGCTGGCGTCGTTTCTATCCTGGATGCAGGAGCGCAAGCCCGCCGTGTTCGTAGCCGCCACTTGCAACAACGTGACCGTCATGCCGCCAGAGTTGATTCGCAAAGGCCGCTTCGATGAACTCTTCTTCGTGGATCTGCCCAGCACAGCGGAGCGCAAACAAATATTTTCCATCCAGCTAACCAAGCGCAAACGCAATCCAGCCGGCTACGATCTCGACCAAGTAGCAGCCGCAGCCCAAGGCTTCTCCGGAGCGGAAATAGAATCCGCCGTGCAGACTGCCCTCTACGCCGCCTTCGCCCGCAAACAAGAATTGAGCAACGAAGACCTGCTCACCGCGCTCTCGTCCACTGTGCCGCTGTCGATTACGCGGGCTGAGGAGATTGCCCAGTTACGGGCGTGGGCCAAGGATCGCGCGGTGTGGGCATCGTTGCCGGAAGCAAAGAGAGAAGGCGCTTAAGTCATAGCGCCTAGTGTCCACGCCGGCTGTCCCGCGGAAGACTCTGGCCAGCTAAGCCCAGTCGTGAGCGCAAAACCTGGCGGCACCAACTATTGAATTGCAACGCCGAAATCAAAGCCAGGTCGCCCGATCTGCCCAAAGCGCCGCGATTTGCTGAATTTGTCAAGCGCTACTAGAATGGCTCGCGCTTCAATCAGTTCGACAATTCGCTTATCAATCAGGAGAAACATGAAAACAAGAACGATTGTATTGACTGTGGCTCTGTGCTTTGTCGCGGTGGCAATCGGTTTCGCCAGCTCAAATATGGGCACGTGGAAGTTAAACGAGGCCAAGTCGAAGTTCCCGCCCGGGGCACCGAAGAACACTACGGTGGTCTACGAGGCCGCGGGAGACAACGTGAAAGTTACGGTAGATGGCACCGATGGCGCGGGTAAGCCTACGCACAACGAGTGGACGGGAAAGTTCGACGGGAAAGACTACCCCCTCGCCGGCGATGCGATTTCAGACACACGGTCGTACAGGAAGGTTGATGACCGCACGACCGAGTTAACCAACAAGAAAGACGGCAAGGTTACTGCCACAGGTCGAATTGTCTTATCGGCCGACGGCAAAAGCCGCACCGTCACTGTGACCGGAACCGATCCGAATGGCAAGAAAGTCACATACACGGCAGTGTACGACAGGCAGTAGCGGGATCTCTCCCAAGATCTGACGCAACGGGAACGCCCTTCCGCTCGATTATGGACGGGAGGGCATTTGCAGAACTACCGCTGCGCCAGCGGAACTCGCACCAGGATCGCATCATCCACGCGCACGATCAGCCGCGAAAATTTCTCTTTCCCCGCATTTTGCATGGCCCCGTAGCGCGGGTTGAGCGCTTCCACGTTCACGCGCAGCGGCGTCTTGGCGTCTTTTGGCACGTCAAAGCTCACACGGAGATCGGGCTGCCCGTCGCCATCCACGTCCACCAGGTCGGACACATGGGCAGGCAGCGCGCTCACCGGTTTCCAATCCAGCTGCACAAATGGCTTCTCCAGTTGCAGCATGTGCGGAGATACCGGCCGGTGAATGTCGATGGTGTAGCCGGCGGCCTGAATCGTGCGCGCCGTCGGGCCTCCGGAGTACATCTCGTCCACGTGCAGGCCCAGAGCGGCAAACCCCTTTGTGAACGCTCCCATCAGCAGAAAAGGCACCAGCACGGCCGCGAAGACTGTCATTCCCGCCGCCGTGTAACCCAGTTTTGCGCGTACTGTCATTCGACCCTCCTAACCACGCTCCAACTAGATAAAGACGTGCAATATGGTCGCCAGGCCCTGCGCGATAATGCTGCCGCCGAACATGATCGCCATCCCCCAGGCAGCGTACAGCAGCAGCAACCGAGCGCGCTCCGGCTTGCTGGCGACTTCCGTCCCCTTGATGTGCCACACGGCAGCGTCCTTCGGGCACACATCCACGCACGCGCCGCACTTCATGCACGACATCAGCGTCTCGCCCTGCGCGATGGATTCGTCCGTCAGGGACATGGTCGGGCAAGCGGTCTTACAGAGTACGCAGGGCGAGCAGCGCGTCCGGTCGATCTTCACATCGAACACACTCGTCTTGTTGAAAATCGATTGGAAGGCGCCGAACGGGCAAAAGAATGCGCACTGTGTTCTCTTTTTGGTGAGTAGTGGCAGGGCGATGACCAGTCCCGCAAACAACACGATAAAGATGCCGTTTTGCACCATCCCCACCGTATTGCGGGCCGCCACGTATTCCGACACCGCCTTGAAGGGGCAAAGCCACATGCAGTAAACCGAATCGAACAGGGCCAGAGACAGCAGTGACATGGCCAGCAATACAGCCCATGGTCCGTAGCGCCAGCGTACATCGATTTTCTTCAACTTCGCGCGCGGCACGACTGCTGCCATACCTTCTTCGATTCCCCCGAAGAAGCACAAATAGCTGCACCAGCCTTTGCCGACCACAATCGTCATCGCCAGCCACAGGCCTGCCATGGCCGCCATTCCCGCGCCCGCCATGCCTCGACCGGGCAAGATCGAACCGGGGAACACCACTGTCTTGGTAAGCGCCGCGGGCAAGATGAGCAAGGGAATCGGCAGAAAACAGAATGGTGTTCGGCCCGCGATCATCTCCTCGATCGGGATGCCCATCGTTCCCCGCATCGCTATGACGGTGTGGATGAAGCCTACCGGAAACAGCAGTCCCAGCGCCACGAAGAACCAGCGCCGCCAGCGATAGGTGCGCCGAGTCCGCATCATCATGAAAAACAGCGCAATCATGAAAACCGCGGTCATGATGCTGGCGATCTGCACCGCCCGATTTGGTTGCCACGAATGGGAAAACATGAGCAGCGACCAGAGCGCGACCGGCAAGGTCAGCAGAATGGATTTGCCCGTACTTCGGGGCGCGGTCTGTCGCAACCGGAGGACCCGAGCCTCAGTAGCCATACACCTTTCTCCCCATCAACATCATCGATCCCAGATAGAAGTAATAGAGGGCAATGAGCGTCATCGCCATCCTCGCGACCGTGGTCACGCCTTCGTTGCGCCGCACCCATCCCAGGCTTGCAAAGGGCACGAACCACACGGAGGTCCCAACAAAGAACACGGCAAAGAAAAGCAGCGCGGCAACCACGCTTCCCAGTTCAGCCGCTCTAACCCCGGCGGCCACAAACGGAGGGCAAAGACTGAAGCCCGTCAGGAAGCCCAACACTGCGGCACCGGGCAAGGCGCGTTTTCTCGCCACGCCAATGGTCACCAACTCCGAACCCGTGCACGACTGGGCGCAAGCGTGCCCAACCGAGTATGCGTACCAAAGCAGCACACAAGCGAGCAACACGTGAACGATGCCAACCATAAGCAAGCGCGGCCCCGGCGCAAGTGACACCAGCGCGCCAAGTCCCCAAGCCACGGCGGCAAACAGCAGGTATCCCACAAATCGCGCTCCCAGAAAGCTAGAGAGATAGCGGGCATTCAGCCGCATGCCCGCGCGCTCTGCCAGCAAAGAAGGAACCACAACCGGTCCACACGAAGCCATGCAGGCAGGTCCGGAAGCCAGCCCCAGGACTAACGCCTCGCCGAATATGGAATACCCAGCCACGCCCGGAAGCCTAGCATTCTCCAGTTCGCCTCGTCTGTGACGAGAGCACACCTCTAAGTCCAATTCCATGAGTCAAATTCCAAGACGGCGTGCTTTTATCCCCCTTCGCCGCCGTTTGCTCACGCCTCCCCATTGACTCCCCCGCCCGCCCGCGCTACGCTGATCTCAAATGGTTGGTAACCGCCCCGTAGTCGGGGTGCGCAATCCGGTTCGCTCCACTTCCATATCCAGTTTTTTGCGTGCAAAAAACGCCGGTACAGGCTCGCCCGAATCCGGCAAAGCACGTCCTAATAACAAACAAAGAGTGGGCCCGGTCCGGCTGCTGGAGGCGGCGCTACATCCTGAATGAAAAAAAGCATTGAACTCACCCCCGATGTCGAGACTCTGTTCGGCACCCGCGATGAAAATCTTCATGTGCTCGAAGACGGCCTGAACATCAACATCGATCTGCGCTCCGACCGCATCGAGTTGGAAGGCGCGCCCCGCGACGTGGCCCGCGCCGAACAGCTCTTCGCCGACTACGAGCATCTGCGCCGCACCGGCCACCAGTTCCAGAACGGCGACCTGAGCAGCATGTTGCGCGTGGTCGTCGTCGACCCGAACGTGACTCTCCGCGGACTCGCCGAAGCCGGACGCCAGCGGTCGTTTGGCCGGCGGACGGTGCAGCCGAAAAGCCCCAATCAGCGCCGTTATCTCGAAGCCATCGAGAAGCATGACATGGTATTTGCCGTCGGACCCGCCGGCACCGGCAAGACCTACCTAGCCGTGGCTATGGCAATCTCGGCCCTACTCAACAAGCAGGTGAACCGCATCATTTTGGCGCGCCCGGCGGTCGAAGCCGGCGAACGTCTGGGCTTTCTCCCCGGCACTTTGCAGGAAAAAATCGATCCCTATCTGCGCCCCTTGTATGACGCGCTCTTCAACATGCTCGAGCCCGAGCGCGTCGAGCGTTATCTGGAAAAAAATATCATCGAGATCGCGCCCATCGCCTTCATGCGCGGACGCACCCTGAACGATTCCTTCGTCATCCTCGACGAGGCGCAGAACACGACCTCCGAGCAGATGAAGATGTTCGTCACCCGCCTGGGATTCGGTTCCAAGGCGGTGATCACCGGCGACGTAACCCAAATCGACTTGCCCAGCGCGCGCCGCAGCGGACTGATCGAAGCGGCCGAGATTCTGCAAGGCGTCAACGGCCTGGCCTTCGTAAACTTCGACGAAAGCGACGTGGTGCGCCATCACCTGGTGCAGCGCATCATTCGCGCCTACGACGAGTACAAGTCGCGGCTGGCGGAGCAGCAGTTGTCGCTGCTCGAACCGAAGTCCGGCGCGGCCAAGCTGACCGACGCCGCTCCGCGGCCAGCGTCGCTGCCGCCGCTGCCGGAAGAGCCGCGCCTGCGCAATTAAGCGAACGGTATGGCGCGGACACTAGATTAAGTCGGTCATCCTGAGCGAAGCGAAGGACCTACGCATTGCGCGGCCAAATACATAGGTCCTTCCCCTTCGACTATGCTCAGGGTCAGGATGACAGTATGGTGGGAGCTTGGTCATCTTTCAAAAGCGCGTCCCGGGCCTGGCCGAGTTGGCGCTAGCCCGCTTCCTGGCGCGCGCTCGCCGCGCCGCAGGCTTAAAGGGCACAGTCAACGTGCTGCTGACGACCAGCGCCGAGATAAAATCCCTGAACCGCCGTTTCCGCGGAAAAGACAAGCCCACCGACGTGCTATCGTTTCCCGCCGAGCCCGAAGCGCGCAAGCAGTTGGCTGGCGAAATCGCCATCTCAGCGGAAATCGCAACCAAAAATGCTCGCGCTCTCGGACACTCCCCGCCCGACGAAGTTAAGATTCTCGTGTTGCACGGCGTCCTGCATCTGCGCGGCTACGATCACGAGTGCGACAATGGACAGATGGCGAAGCGCGAAAAACAGTTGCGCGCGAAGCTCCACCTTCCCGACGGGCTGATTGAGAGAGCCTCGACTTCCGCCGTTCGGAGGAAGCGTCGGCAATAACCGGGCAATAAGCCGGGCGATAAGAATAGGAATGATCGGCGTCGGCATTACTCTCGTGCTCCTGTTCGGCCTGCTCACGCTGGTCTCCTACGTCGACCGTCTCTACCAGGAGATCGGAAAATTCCTCTCCCGCGATTTCCAGGACAACATCGACGCCTTCGAGCAGATCGTAGAGCCCAGGCTGGGAGTAACCCGCGCCCGTGCCTCGCTCTCCATGGCCATCCTGACGCAACTGGTCACTGCAGCCATCGCTATGATCGTCGGCTTCACTGTGTTTCGCGACCGCGCTTGGAGCGTCTACGAAGTCCTCGAAGCCACGCTCAGCCTGGTCCTGATCATCATCTTTTTCAACCGCCTGCTCCCGTTCGTTTTTTTCTCGCGAACTCGAGGACGCTGGCTGGCCGACTGGGTGTTGCTCTTGCGCGTGCTGATCTACGCGGTTCTGCCGGTGACGCTGGTGCTCGGATTCTGCCAGTCCGTCACCTCGCTGACCCACGAGCACGCCGACGCCGAACCCGAAACTTCCTCCGAAGCCGTAGACGCCCTGATCGAAGCCGGACAGGAAGAAGGCATTATCCAGGAAGGCGATCGCGACCTCATCCAGTCAGCGGTCGAGTTCAGTGGCAAAACGGTTCGCGAAGCGATGAAGCCGCGCCCGGAGATGGTCGCCGTCCCCTCCGACTACACTGTCGAGCAAGTAGTCGAGTTACTCCGCGGCAAGCATTTCTCGCGCATCCCCGTCTACGAAGGTTCGATTCACTACATCAAAGGCATTCTCCACACCCAGGATGTGCTGCAGGTCCCCGACTCCGAAGCGCACACGCGCACGGTCGCGACCCTGATGCGGAAAGACGTTTACTTTGTTCCCGAAAGCAAGTTGGTAAGTGACTTACTTCGCGAGATGCAGCGCAGTAACATCCGCATGGCGATCGTAGTGGATGAATACGGAGGCGTAGCCGGCCTGGTAACCATCGAAGACCTGGTGGAAGAGATCGTAGGCGAAATCGGCGACGAGCACGAGAAAGCGCAAGTGGTGCAGGAAAACGACCACTCCTACATCGTCCCCGGCAACATGGATGTCGACCGCCTCGACGAACTCTTCGGCATGAGGCCCGAAGGCCACGAATCCTCCACCATAGCCGGCCTGGTAAGCGAACTCGCCGGACGCATTCCCAAGAAAGGCGAAGTCATCGAAGACGAAGGCCTGAAATTCGAAGTCCTGGACTCAACCGATCGCCGGGTAGAGCGCGTGCGCATCACCACGACCGAACCCAAGCAGATGAAGTTGATCTAGATCGTGTGTCACTGTGCATATCATGTGACATGTCTGTATAATATGTCATATTTGTCGGAGTGTGACACATGAACCCTGAAACTCGAATGCGGATCAACGAAAATGGACGCGTCGTCATTCCCGCTTCCTATCGGAAAGCGCTGGGCATCAAGGCCGGAGACGAAGTGATTTTACGCATGGAAGACGACGAACTGCGCATCACGACGATGAAGCGGCGTCTGGAGCGCGCGCGGCGGCGCATTCGGCAATACGTGAAACCGGGCGTGTCTCTGGCGGACGAGCTCATCGCGGAACGGCGCGAGGCCGCAAAACGTGAGTAGATCGTATGAATAAGACCGTATGAGTAAGATCGTACTGGACGCGTCGGCCATGCTCGCTGTCCTCAATCATGAGCCAGGTTCGGAGAAACTGACTCCGGAAATGCTGAGCTACGCTGCCGGGAGCACGGTTAATCTGGCCGAAGTTCAAACCAAGCTGGTGAGTCGCGGGGGCCAGCCCGATGAAGCCTGGGAGGATGCACTCAGCGCGGTCCATGACCCCGTGCCGTTCACTGCCGAGCAAGCGAGAATTGCAGGCAATCTCGTGAGTCAGACCCGTCCGCTCGGTCTGTCCTTGGGGGACCGCGCTTGTCTGGCGCTTGGAGTTGCGCTTCATGCTCCGGTCTACACAACGGATAGATCGTGGAAGAACGTTAAAATTGGCGTCCGAATTCATGTCATTCGGTGAATTGAAATGCCCGCTAGCAGCCGACAAGTAGCAGCGGGTGGCCAGAAGCTAGTAGCCTGTACTCATGTCCTTTCACTCCGGATTCGTCTGCATTCTCGGACGCCCCAATGCCGGCAAGAGCACGCTGCTGAATGCGCTGGTCGGCGAGAAGCTGGCCATCATTTCGCCGAAGCCCCAGACCACGCGCAATCGCATTCTCGGCATCATCAACGTTCCTAAGCAAAAGGGAAGGGAAGCCGGGCAAATCGTGCTCATCGATACGCCCGGAGTTCACCGTTCCGGCTCCTCGCTCGGACGCAAAATGATGTCCGAGATACGCGAGGCGCTCGAAGGGTGCGAACTCATTCTGATGATCGTCGATGCCAAAAGAAAGTGGGACGCCGAAGACGGCTACGTTCTCGACCTGGCCAAAAAGGCGGGCACGCCGGTTTTTCTGCTGCTCAATAAGATCGATCTCGTCGCCGACAAGAGTAAATTGCTCCCGCTGATTGCGCAGTTCCAAACGCTGCACGATTTCAAGGAGATTGTTCCTATCTCCGCTCTCAAAAAGAAAGGCCTCGACGAGTTGCTGTCTTGCGTGCTGAAGGCGCTGCCCAACGGGCCGCGCTATTTTCCTGAAGATCAGATTACCGATCAGCCGGTGCGCTTTATGGCGGCGGAGTTGATCCGCGAGCATGTGCTGATGCAGACGCACGAAGAAGTGCCGCACGCGGTCTCGGTGCTGATCGAGCAGTTTGAAGAGAGTCCAAGGCTGAACCGGATTGCCGCCGTGATCTATTGCGAACGCGACGGCCAAAAGGCCATCCTGCTCGGCAAAGGCGGCCAAATGCTGAAGAAGATCGGAACCGCGGCTCGCCTCGACATAGAGAAGATGGTAGGAACCAAGGTTTTTCTCGAGCTCTTCGTCAAGATCAAGGCCGGATGGCGCGATTCGCGAACCTTCGTGGAAGAACTGGATTGGCGTCGTCAACTACAGCAAATTGGGGGCCCGCCCGATCCCGAGTAGTGAACCCTCATATAGGTTTCAGGTTGCTAAACGGCTATTTGGCCGTAGTTACCCGCCAACCTAGCACTAACGTTTGCCTGCGACGCAAATAGAATTTGCATCTCAGGCTTTAAGTCCCTAGAATCTGTCAGCGTCTTCCTGCATCATAGTTAAGGGAGAAGCCGGAACCAAGCCCGCAGCCCCTTATGGCAGAGTCCCCATCATCCGAGCAGCCGGAGACATGGTGTAACTTCGACGCGGCGAAGCTTGACCTCAAGCTGAGCGTGACCCTCGCCGCCGACCGCGATGCCGTCGATCCGGTGGTCCGCAGCGTGATGAATGTGGTGCGGGAAATGAACTGCGCTCCGGGCCGCGAAGACGACATCGAACTCGCGTTGACCGAAGCTCTGGCCAACGCCGTCGTGCACGGAGCGAAAAGCGATCCCTCCAAAATTGTCGAGTGCGACGTCGCCTACGACGCGCAGCATGGCATGCTGATCGTGGTGCGCGATCCCGGATCCGGTTTTGATCCCGCCAAGATTGCCGATCCCTGCCAGGGTGAGAACATCTATTCGAACCACGGCCGCGGCATTTACCTGATCAATCAGTTGATGGACGAAGTCCAGTTTCACAAGAATGGAACAGAGATTCACATGCTGAAGAGATAGCTCTCAGCCGTCAGCCTTCAGGAAAACCTAGAGCTCATCACGTCATCTCTGCGCAATTATGTTGACATCGCGTGCGGCGCAGTTTTGCATTTTCTGATGGCTGATGGCTGATGGCGGCCCTACTCTTTCGCCGCGATCCCCAAAGTTTTCATCTTGCGATAGAGGTGGCTGCGCTCGAGGCCGAGCACTTCCGCCGTGCGGCTGACGTTGCCGTAATTCTCGTCCAGTTTCTTGAGGATGTAGTCGCGCTCATAGGCCGCCCGCGCCTGGTGCAGCGTCGAACCCTCGCTGCCCGCCACGCGGCGGCTAGCGTCGCGGTGCACCAGTGGCGGGAGGTGCTTGCGTTCGAAGCGTGTAGTCGTGGGATTCATGATCACGATGCGCTCGATCACATTGCGCAACTCGCGGACGTTCCCGGGCCAGGCATAGCGCATGAGCGCGTCGATGGCATCGTCGGTGATTTCCCTCGGACGCCGCCCGTAAGCGGAGGCAAACTCCTTCAGAAAATGCCGCGCAAACAACGGGATATCTTCTTTGCGTTCGCGCAGCGGTGGCACCACAAACGGAACCACGTTCAGACGGTAGAAAAGATCCTCGCGGAAGTTTCCCTTGGAGATTTCTTCCTCCAGATCTTTGTTGGTGGAAGCAATCACGCGCACGTCCACCGTCACCGGATCGTCGCTACCCACCGGGATGAAGCGCTGTTGTTCGAGCGTGCGCAGGACTTTCGATTGCGTCTTCAGACTCATGTCGCCGACTTCATCCAAGAATAAAGTTCCGCGATCCGCCTTCTGAAATTTGCCTTCCTTGTCGGCCGTGGCTCCCGGAAACGACGACTTGCGATGTCCGAAGAGTTCACTGTCGATCAGGTCCTCGGGAATCGCGGCACAGTTCATCTCGATAAACACTTCATCTTTGCGCAGACTCTGCATGTGAATCGCATTTGCCACCAGTTCCTTGCCAGTGCCCGATTCGCCGTAGATCAGCACGCGTCCGTTGGTTGGCGCCATCAGCGCAATCTGCTGTCGCAGCGCTTTCATGGGAACGCTGTCACCCACGATCACGCTCTTCGATTGCAGTTGCTTCCGCAGATCGAGATTCTCATGGCGCAGCCGCCGCGCGTCGATCGCATTCTTTACCAGGATGAGCGTCTTTTCGAGCGATAGCGGCTTTTCCGCGAAATCGTAAGCGCCCAGCTTGGTGGCGCGCACCGCGGTCTCGATGGTCCCATGGCCCGAGATCATGATGACTTCCGGCGGATCCTCCATCTCGCGGATACGCTCCAGCACTTCGAGGCCATCGATCCCGGTGAGCCACACGTCCAGCAAAATCAGGTCGAAGCTGCTCTTGCGCAGCAACTCGAGGCAGTCTTCTCCGCTCGGGCTGACGCTGGTTTTGTAGCCTTCGTCCTCGAGGATGCCCTGCAAGGATTCGCGGATACTGGATTCGTCATCGACGATGAGGATGTGTGCCATGGCTTAGCTTAACAACGTTTCGCCTAACCGCACCTAGCTTGCCGCCGGAGCGCTGACGGTTTCAACCGCGATGGGCAGCTCGATCACGAAGCGGCTGCCGAACGGCTTGTTTTCTTCCACCCGGATCGAACCACGATGATCTTCCACAATTCTGCTCACGATGGCGAGGCCGAGCCCCGTGCCGCGCTGCTTGGTCGAGAAGTACGGCAGAAACAGCCGTTCCTTCACGTCGCGCGAAACTCCCTGCCCGGTGTCGGAGACCACCAGTTCGACGGCATCGCGGCTGGCCACTAGTGAGGTTGAAATCGTGATCTCTTTCAGCATCGCGTTCTGCATCGCCTCCGCCGCGTTATCCACTAGGTTCGCGACCGCGCGCTTGATCGCTTCCGGATCGGCCATCACGGTGGGCAGATCGTGCGCCAATTCCGTACGCACGCGAATGCCCTCCAGCCGCCCATTGAACAGGATGAGCGCAGCTTCCACCAGTTGGTTCAAATTCGCGGGTTGCGGGCGCGAAGCGGGAAAACGTGCCAGCACCGAGAATTCGTCCACCAGCGAGCGCACGGTTTCGACGGCATTCCGAATGGTTTCCGCGCACCCCCGGATCACCTCGAGTGAGGCTGCATCGGGCGCGGCGCCACGCGACAAATGGCGATGAATGCGTTCGGCGGAAAGCGCGATCGGAGTCAGCGGATTCTTGATCTCATGCGCCACGCGCCGCGCCACCTCGCGCCAGGCTGCCTGTTTCTGCGCGCGCAACAGATCGGACAGGTCTTCGAATACCACCACGTATCCCAATCCTTCGGCGGCACGGCTCAGAGCCGACACGGTAACGGCGACATTCAACTGGGCTCGGGGCAGGTCCAGTTCCATGTTGGCCGCCGTGATGCCCATGCGATCGGCCCGGCGAAGGAGCGGCTCCAGGTCCGCGAGCACATCGGCGGGGATCACGTCGCATAGTGGCAGGTTCACCAGCGACGCCGGGCTAACGTACTCGCTTCGCTCCAGGTAAAACATGCGCGAGAAAGCGGCGTTGGCCAGCGTCACACGGCGCGCCGCATCAATGGAAATCACTGCGGTCGGGAGGCTTTCGAGGACCGTTTCGATGTACCGGCGTCTGCTTTCGAGCGCCTCGTTCGCCACGCCCACGTCGCGACTGGAAGCTTCGATCTGGCGCTGGCTGGACTCGAGCTGTTCCGCCATGCTGTTGAAAGACTGCACCAGTTCCGCCAGTTCGTCGGTGGCGCGAATATCGACGCGGTAATCCAATTGTCCTTTGGAGATGGCCTCTGTCCCCGCGGCCAGCGCCGCAACGGGACGGTTGACCAACTTCGAAAGCAGCAGCGCAAGCCAGGTGGAAGCGAACAACACCACCACTGTTAGCAGCAGCAGATATCCGATATAAGTCCGCCGAAACAGTTTCCTTTTTGCGGCCAGTTCGACGTAGCGCTGCTGGCTCTCCTGAATCTGTCTGGCCGTTTGGGCGAACTTTGGCGGGAGAGGCATGGCGACCAGCACCGTGCCGTTCTGGAACGGGGCCGCTGCGACAATGTAATCCGTCTCGCCCCACTTGAAATGGGGGTGCTCGCCGCGCAGGGCCGGCTGCACCGGGAAGCGATCCTTCATGTCGGCCCAGGGCGCCGGCGTGTTCAGGCTGGCTGCCGCATTGCCGTTCGCCAGGGCGAGAACGAATCCGCCCTCCAGCGTCGGGATATGTTCCCGAAGCTCAGCAGTAGCATCAGAAAAATCCTTGCTGGCAATGGCTCTTTGAAATTCGTCCGTCTGTGCGATGGACTGTGCTTCCGAGGTTGCATTCTGGCCCGCGTAATCGTAAAGGAGAGCCGACATGGCCGCAGTGTCCGCGCGCACTTCCTCGACGGGTTGGGAGAACCACTTGTCGATCGAGCGGTTCATCAGCCCGTAGGAAAACCAGAACATTGCAATCACGGGCAAGAACGACAGCAGCAGGCTGACCACTACCAGGCGCGTGCGGAACTTTGAACCGGCCACGCCTTGGCGGCGTTCGGCATAGAGCTTCAGCAGGTTGCGTCCGAGAACGATCGTCAACGCCACAAAAGCAAAGAAAATCAGCCCGCTCAATCCGGCAAAAAACAGAAGCTGCTCATTGCTATCGGGGCTGATGAACTTCAGATTGAAGGAGGCTTGCGACACCAGGATCGCGAGCAGCAGAAAAGCCCCAACCGCCAGCGTGATCACGAACGCCCGACGGCCGGAGGTTTTGGTTTCGTCGCGAGTTGGATTTGGTGCAGCCAAGGAGTGATCACATTATAGGGCGTTGTTGGTCGATAGTCGTTGGTCGTGCGCAGTTCGCTGTTCGCGGTTTGCCTGCCGGGCGGCGAATAGCGATCAGCGAATAGCGAACGACCAACGACTATCGACTAACGACGCCCTGCCGCGAGCGCCTCTCGCAACACGTAATAGGCAGGTTTCGGCAGATAGTTCCGATCAAACAGCAGCGCCGCTCCTTGCGTGTGCTTCGAATGCGACCCGATCCAGGAATACTTGTCCGTGAAGCCCCACGTCTGAATCGCCGTGCATCCGGGATGAGACAGACAAACGGTGGCAATCTCACGATAGATGTCCGCCTGCCGTTGCAGGTCCTCGGGGCGAGGATTGCCGTTCGCATCGACCGGCAGAGCGACATCCATCTCGGTGATGTGGACCTGAACGCCCAGAGCCGTGAAGCGCTTGATGTTAGCGGAAATGGACGCGACATCGGCGTGCAGGTTGAAAATGTGCATTTGAAATCCGACGCCATCGATGGGAACACCACGCTGCCGGAAATCGCGAACCATGGCATAGATTGCGTCCGACTTGGCATTCACGACCTCCGCCTCGGCCTCGTTGTAGAACAGCAGAGCTTGCGGATCGGCTTCATGCGCCCAGCGGAAACAACGCTCAATGTAGTCATACCCCGGCTGCGAGCTGCGAGCTGCGAGCTCCGAGCGAGCAGGATCTTTCGAAGCTCGAAGCTCGCGGCTCGTAGCTATGGCGATTCCGGGCTGGTCCCGCCAGATCGTGCTGCGCAGCGTTCCCGGATGCAACTCGTCGAAGGCTTCATTGACCACGTCCCACGCGAATATCTTGCCGCGGTAGTGTCCGGCCACGGTCTTAATATGTTTCTCAAGAATTTGCGCAAGCTCTGCGGAAGTGTATTTTCCTTCCGTCAGCCATTTTGGATTCTGCTGGTGCCAGACCAGCGTGTGACCGCGAACCTTCATACCGTACCGGGTGGCAAAGTCCACGATCTGGTCCCCTTGAGAGAAATCGAAGGACTGCGGCTCGGGATGAACTGTCTCCCATTTGAGGGCGTCCTCCGGCTCAACCATGTTAAACTCACGCGCCAGTGTCGACGCGTACGCCGTCTCGGAAAGTTGAGCCGGCCTCACGGCCGTGCCGATGAGCATTCCAGAACTCCGTGCGGCCTCACGCAGCGATTGGTCAAAGTCAGCAGCGCCAAATCCCAAGCAAAAGGCTGCGGCCGCCACAACAAAAACGAGCGTTTGCCATTTCATGTGGTTACCCTGCCGATTACTTTGGCTCAGGAAGGAATTTCCGCAAAGGACATTGCTCACACTGCATTTGTGACTTTAGGCAGTAGTTCTTGCCCACGCCGACGAGCAGCCCGTGCATCTCGTTGAACACCTGGACCAGGGGAGAGCGGGTAGCTTCACTCAGGGCAGAAGGCAAATGGGAAGAGCCTTGCGGGCCAGATGGATATTTGTTTACCGCCGAGACGCCGAGAGCGCCGAGAGAAGCTTCTTGAGTTTTAGAAGTATATGTAGGACTTTCGATGACACCGTCCGACGCGCTTGGTTTCAAATTAAGCCCCGGATTTTCTCGGTGCTCTCGGCGTCTCGGCGGTGAGAAGCCCTCGGCAGCGTCAGCTTTTTCGAGTGACTGCTCGAACAATTCGCGGATTTCATCATAGCTTGCGCTCGCAGCGACAATCTGGTGCCGTTCCAAGATGCGCCTCGTGTAAGCGTCCACCACAAAGACGGGATGATTTCCGGCATACAGCAGAATCGAATCGGCGGTCTCCGGCCCCACACCATTGAGCGCGAGCAATTCGTCGCGGAGTTCAGCGGTCGGCCGCGCGAACATGCGCGCCAGAGATCCGCCATAACGCTCATCGAGAAAGCTCACAAATGTTTTCAGCCGCCGCGCTTTCTGCCGGAAGTAACCCGCCGAACGAATCAACAACTCAAGCTGAGGCGGAGGCGTGCGCCGGATTCCGCGGATGGTCAGAAGCCGCGCTTTCCGAAGATTGACGAGTGCTTTCTCAACGTTGATCCAGGAAGTGTTCTGGGTGAGATAGGCCCCCACAATCACTTCGAAACGCGATTGCGCCGGCCACCAGTGCTGGCGCCCCCAGGCGGAAAACAACGCGTGGTAGAAAGCGCGAATCGCGTCGTGTTTGGTTGCGCTCATGGCAGCGTGCAGGCGGGAATGCCAGCGTCACCATTGTAGGGTCTGGTCGTTGGTCGATAGTCGTTAGCCGTTCGGGATTCGTCGTATTCCCCGAAAGAAGCAAGCGCTTGCGAACGACGAACGACCAACGACGAACGACCACTGACCAACGACTGCTTTCCCACACGGAAGAGCATGTTCTGCCGCGTGTGATCCTCGTCACACCTCGGTTTTATGGGACAAATGCCGCCAATAACGGGCACAAACCGCATCTCCGGCGAAGGACAGGTACTTAAGTTACTTTTTCGGAATTCCCGTTGGGTTGACAATTTGTGTCAGTGCGAACGCTTCCTTGCTGATATCCCTGGAAATCGGCGGCTTCGCATTGACCCCGGACTTTGCGGGAACACAGGAGAGATATGTCTCAGCGGCTGGGTGACCTGCTCGTCAAGGAAAAGGTCATCACCCCAGAGCAGTTGGAACAGGCGACCAAGCTCCAGAAGGACTCTCACTCCCGGCTCGCCTCGGCGCTGGTGAAGTTGGGCTTCCTCTCGGACGAGGATGTCACCAACTTTCTCTCGCGCCAGTACGGCGTGCCCGCCATCAATCTTTCATATTTTGAAATCGATCCCGCGGTCGTCAAGCTGATTCCCTACGAAACCGCGAAACGCTATCAGATATTGCCGCTCAGCCGCGTCGGTGCTTCGCTCACCATCGCCATGGTCGATCCCACCAACGTTTTCGCCATGGACGATATCAAGTTCATGACCGGCTTTAATATCGAACCGGTCGTGGCTTCGGAAAGCTCCATCGTCGAGGGCATCGATAAGGCCTACGGCACTTCCAAGGAGGAAGAGCTCGAGCAGGTCATGCAGTCGATGAACGACGCCGGCGAAGCCGCCGATGTCGAGGTGCAAAGCGAAGAACAGGAACTCGAACTCAAGGAACTGGAGAAAGCGGCCGACGAAGCTCCCATCGTCAAGCTGGTGAACCTGGTGCTCACCGATGCCGTGAAGCGGGGCGCCAGCGACATTCACATGGAGCCCTACGAAAAAGAATTTCGCGTCCGCTTCCGCATTGACGGTGTGCTGCAGTTGATCATGAATCCGCCGCTGAAACTGAAGGACGCCATCACTTCGCGTCTCAAGATCATGGCCAAGCTCGACATCAGTGAAAAGCGCCTGCCGCAGGACGGCCGCATTATGCTGAAGATGCAGATTGGGGGCAAGAAAAAGCAACTCGATTTCCGCGTCTCCACGTTGCCCACGCTCTGGGGCGAGAAGATCGTGCTGCGCCTGCTCGACAAGGAGAACCTGCGCCTCGATATGACTAAGCTCGGCTTCGAGCAGGAGTCGCTGGACAAGTTCCAGAAGGCGATCCTCAAGCCCTACGGTATGGTGCTGGTCACCGGACCGACCGGATCGGGCAAGACCAACACTCTGTATTCCTCGATCTCGCAGCTCAACCAGGTCAACACCAACATTATGACCGCCGAAGACCCGGTCGAATTCCAACTGGGAGGCGTGAACCAGGTGCAGATGAAGGAGCAGATCGGCCTGAATTTTGCGGCGGCCCTGCGCGCCTTTCTGCGCCAGGACCCCAACATCATCCTGGTCGGCGAAATCCGCGACTTTGAGACCGCGGAAATCGCCATCAAGGCCGCGCTGACGGGACACCTCGTTTTATCCACGCTGCACACCAATGGTGCCCCCGAAACCATCACTCGTCTCATGAACATGGGAATCGAACCCTTTCTCGTGGCAACTTCAGTTCATCTCATCTGCGCCCAGCGCCTGGTGCGGCGGATCTGCAAGGACTGTGCCGAGCCCGTCGAAATGCCTCCGCAGGCTCTGATTGATGAGGGCTACACGCCCGAAGAGGCCAAGACGGTGCAGATCATGAAGGGGAAAGGCTGCACCACCTGCAACAAGACCGGGTACAAGGGCCGCACCGGTTTGTACGAAGTGATGGAAGTGGACGACGAGATCCGGGAACTGGTATTGGTGGGCGCCTCGGCGCTCGAACTCAAGAAGAAAGCGATTGAACGCGGCATGATCACCCTGCGCCGCAGCGGGCTGATCAAGGTCGCGCAAGGCTGGACCACGCTCGAAGAAGTGGCTCGCGAAACGATCCACTAGAAACCGAATAAGGAAAGAAAGAAAACTATGGCTCTCTCACTAAGCGATCTGCTCCGCCGCATGTTGGAGATGGGGGGAAGCGACCTCCACATCACCACCAACTCGCCGCCCCAAATCCGCGTGCACGGACATCTGGTGCCGCTCGACCTGCCCCAGTTGACGGCCGCCGAGACCAAGCAACTGGCCTACAGCGTGATGACCGATTCGCAGAAGCACCGTTTCGAAGAAAGCCTCGAACTGGATTTCTCCTTCGGTTTGAAGGGGCTGGCTCGTTTCCGCTCCAATGTCTTCAATCAGCGCGGCGCTTCGGCTTGCGTCTTCCGTCTGATTCCGTTTGAGATCAAATCCTTCCAGCAGTTGGGCCTGCCGCCGGTGGTCAGCAAGATGTGCGACAAACCGCGCGGGCTGGTGCTGGTGACGGGGCCGACTGGTTCGGGCAAGTCCACCACGCTGGCGGCCATGATCGACAAGATCAATACCGAGCGTCACGAACACATCCTCACCATCGAGGACCCGATCGAGTTCGTGCACATGAACAAGAACTGCGTGGTCAACCAGCGCGAATTGCACTCCGACACCAAGAGCTTTACCGACGCCCTGCGCGCCGCGCTCCGCGAAGACCCGGATGTGGTGCTGATCGGCGAAATGCGCGACCTCGAAACCATCGAGTCGGCGCTGCGCATTGCGGAAACCGGCCACCTCACTTTCGCTACCTTGCATACCAATTCCGCATCGTCCACCATCAACCGCATCATCGACGTGTTCCCGGCGCACCAGCAATCGCAGATTCGCGCCCAGCTTTCGCTGGTGCTCGAAGGCATCATGTGTCAAAGCCTGCTGCCGCGCAGCGACGGCAAGGGGCGCGCCATGTGCATGGAGATCCTAGTGCCCAATGCCGCCGTGCGCAACCTGATCCGCGAAGACAAGATCCACCAGGTTTACTCCGCCATGCAGTCCGGCCAGGAGAAGTTCGGCATGCAGACGTTCAACCAGTCGCTCGCCAACGCCTATTTCCAGAAGCAGATCACCCTGGAGATGGCGGTGTCGCGCTCCAGCAATCAAGACGAGCTGCAGGAAATGATCGCGCGTGGCGCCACCTTTGTGAACCGGGGCGGTCCGGCTCCGCTGGCCAAGGGAGCTGCGCCGGCAAAGCGATGACAGCAGGTGTCAGGTGTTAGGTCTTAGGTATCAGGTCTTAGGTTTGGATGTCAGGTGTTAGGCGCTCAGGCGTCAGGTCTTACGGTCTTAGGTGCCAGGTTTTCCTGATACCTGGGACCTGACGCCTGACACCTAGTTCATAAGGAGAGAGCAACCATGCCGGTTTTCACATTTTCAGGAAAGACCGCTTCGGGCGAGAAAGTTCAGGGCGAGCGCGTCGCCTCCACCAAGGACGGACTGGCCACGCTGCTTCGGAAGGAGCGCATCACGCCAGGCCGCATCCGGGAGAAGGGCAAGGAATTCTCCATGCCCACTTTTGGCACCGGCAAGGTCAAGGTCAAGGACGTGGCGGTGTTCTTCCGCCAGTTCTCCGTCATGATTGACGCCGGACTGCCGCTGGTGCAGTGCCTGGAGATTCTGGGCGCCAACCAGGAGAACCCCGCCTTTCAGAAAACCCTGCTCGGGGTGCGGACCACGGTCGAAGGTGGCGCCACGCTGGCCAATGCTATGCGCCAGTTTCCGGTCGTTTTCGACGACCTGACGACCAACATGGTCGAGGCCGGCGAGACTGGCGGTATTCTCGACATCATTCTCCAGCGCATGGCCATCTACGTGGAAAAGGCGGTCAAGCTGCGCGCGGCCATCAAGTCCGCGTTGATCTACCCGGTGGCTGTCGTCTCCCTCGCCGTGCTGATCGTGGGCGCGCTGCTCAAGTGGGTGGTGCCGATCTTCGCCAACCTCTTTGTCGGATTGGGAGTCGCGCTTCCGCTGCCCACCCGCATCGTCATCGGCCTCAGTGACTTCGTCGGGCAGTTCTGGTGGTTCTTCATCGTAGGCGCCATCGCCGCCGTCTTCGGTACCAGGCAGATTCGGAAACACCCCCGTGGCCGCTATTACTTCGATGCCATGCTGCTCAAGCTGCCCGTCCTGGGCATGCTGCTGCGCAAGATCGCAGTTGCCCGCTTTACCCGAACCCTTGGCACGCTCATCACTTCCGGCGTTCCGATTCTCGAAGGCTTGGCCATCACCGCCCGGACCTCGGGCAACGCCGTGCTGGAAGAAGCGCTGATGAAAGTGCGCAAGGCGATAGAAGAGGGCCGTACCATCGTCGATCCCCTGCGCGAATGCGGCGTCTTCCCCAACATGGTGACCCAGATGATCGGCGTGGGCGAAGCCACCGGCGCCATGGACTCCATGCTGCAGAAGATCGCGGACTTCTACGAAGACGAAGTCGATTCCGCCACCAAAGACATGCTGGCCATGCTGGAGCCGATCATCATCGGTATCCTCGGTGTCTCCATCGGCGGCATCGTGATTTCTCTGTACATGCCGTTGTTCTCGATGATCGCAAAATTGTCGGGATAGAAAAAAGGCAGCCGTCAGTCATCAGCCCTCAGCTAAAGCCGAAACTTCGGGAGACGACGCTGACGGCGGAAGCCTGACGACTGATGGCTGAAAGCTGACGGCTAATCTCATGCACTCCATCTCCGATGAGCGGAACTGGCTGACCTGGCTGGTGAAGGTTCGCGTCCTGATCCTGCTGGTCCTGCTCGCCATCGAACTCGCCGTCATCCGCCTCACGCCCAGCCCCCTGCCCATCATGCCCTTTCTTACCGGGATGGTGCTCTGGTTCGTGCTCTCGCTGTTCTTTCTCTTTCTGGTTTCGGTATGGAACGAACACCGCCTGCAGGCCATTCTGCAGGTGCTCGCCGATCTGGCCATGGTCACGCTCGTCGTCCATGTCACCGGCGGCATCGACAGCTCGCTGAATTTCCTCTATCCCCTGGTCATCGTTGTCGCCTGCATGCTGCTGCCGCGGGCCTGGGGATATCTCAGCGCGGCCCTGGCTTTCATCCTGTTCGGCACCGTTCTCGAGCTCGATTACTACCTGGTCATTCCTTCATACTCGAGTTCGCATCCCAAACTGCAGGCGCTACAGGTAGTGATCTTCGTCAACCTGTTTGCCTATTTCGCGATCGCCTACCTGGCCGGCTTGCTGATGAACAAACTCCGCCAGGTGGATGTACAACTCAAGGATGCCAGCGGCGCGCTCGAGAATCTGCAGGCGCTCCACGAAAGTATCGTGCAGTCCATGAGCGGCGGCGTGATCACGACCGGGCTCGACGGACGCATCACGCTGGTTAACCGAGCGGCCCAGCAACTACTCGAGATCTCCGAAGCCGAGTTACGCGGACGCTCCGTGGCCGACTTGTTTCAGGATCCCTTGCCCCACTTCGGCGTGGCCCGGGCCGACGCTGAAGTCCGCTACGCCGCCGGCAACGGTTTCCGCAAGACTTTTCGCGTGATGGTTTCCGCGCTCAACTTGAGCGCGCGCGGCGACCTGGGTTTTGTCTATTCCTTTGACGACCTCACCGAGATTCGCCGCCTCGAGCGCGAGGTGCGCATGCAGGACCGGCTGGCTGCGGTTGGCCGGCTGGCCGCTGCCATCGCCCATGAAATCCGTAATCCACTGACGTCCATTGCCGGCTCGGTCAGCATGTTGTCGGACGCGCCCGCCTTGAATTCCGAAGAGCGAGCCCTTTTGCAAATCGTGATCCGCGAGTCCGATCGCCTCAACAACATCATCACCGATTTTCTGGCCTACTCGCGGGGCAAGCAATATCGCTTCGAGCGTGTGAATCTGGTTCCCTTGCTCGAGGACACGCTCACTCTGCTCGAACACCGCCTCGCCGCCGAGAATGCGGGCATCGAGCTTGAGCGCGGCTTTGCCAAGTCCGAAGCCTGGGTGCTGGCCGATGGCGACAAACTCAAACAAGTGTTCTGGAACTTCTGCGAAAATGCGGTGCGCGCGATCAAGACGACGGACAAAGGTGGAACCCTGACCGTGTCCCTGGCCGAGCGCGGCCCCGACTGGGAGATGAGCTTTGCCGACACCGGCCCCGGCATCAACCCGCAGCAGACGGAAAAAATCTTCGAGCCCTTCCAGTCGAACTTTGAAGGCGGAACCGGTCTCGGCCTGGCCATCGTGTATCAGATCGTGCAGGCGCATGAGGGCAAGGTGTGGGCGCGTTCGGAAGTCGGCAGGGGCACGAGCTTCGTAGTGCGGCTGCGGCGAATGGAGCAGGGCGCCGCTGGCGGAACGTCCTCCGTATCGGCATCGGCGGGAGCCGCGTGGGCGGCCGCGGCAGCGGGGGCAGGAGCAAAAGGAGCGACGCGTGGGTAACATCCTCGTCTGCGACGACGAACGCTCCATCTGCGAACTGCTCGACATCGCCCTGCGCCGCGATGGCCACAAAGTCGAAACCGTCACCGGCGGCGAAGCGGCCAAGCGCAAAATCGACAGTGCGCTCTTCGACGTGATTGTTACCGACATCAAGATGCCGAACGTCGATGGCGTCGAAGTCCTGCGCCACGCGCACCAGATCTCGCCCGATTCCGCCGTCATTCTGATGACTGCGGTCGACGATTACGAAGCCGCCGTGCAGGCGGTCAAGGCGGGCGGCGCGACCGATTACATCCGCAAGAGTCCGGGACTGGTGGACGAGGTTAAACTCGCCATTGCCCGCTCGCTCACGAAAGTTTCGCTCAGCCGCCAGAACTTTGCCCTGCGCCGCGATGCGGCCACGCGCAACTCGCTCGACAACATCGTCGGCGCCAGTCCGGCGCTCGAAAAACTGAAGCACACCATCCGCACCGTGGCCACCACCAGCAGCACGATTCTGGTCTACGGCGAAAGCGGAACCGGCAAGGAACTCGTCGCCCGCGCGGTGCATACCTGCTCGCCACGAGCCGGCGAAGCTTTCGTATCGGTCAACTGCGGCGCTTTTCCGGAAACGCTGCTCGAAAGCGAACTCTTCGGCTACGTCAAGGGCGCCTTCACCGGAGCCAACCAGAACCGGCGCGGCCTCTTCGAAGTCGCCGACCAGGGGACGATTTTTCTCGACGAGATCGGCGACATGACCATGCCCATGCAAGTCAAACTGCTGCGCGTGCTGCAGGAGCGCACGGTGCGTCCGGTGGGCGGCACCAGTGAAATTCCGGTGGACGTGCGCGTCATCGCCGCCACCAACCGCGATCTCGACCGGCAAGTCACCGAGGGCACGTTCCGCGAAGACCTCTACTATCGCTTGAACGTGATTCCCATTCGCGTGCCAAACTTGCGCGAGCGCCGCGAGGATATACCTCTTTTGGCGAATCACTTCCTGAAAAAATATGCGCCCGGGGCCGGGAAGAGCATTCACGGCGTCGCCGCGGCGTCGCTGGAAGCTCTCGCCGGTTACGACTGGCCGGGCAACGTCCGCCAACTTGAGAACACGATCGAGCGCGCGGTGGCGCTAGAAACCACCAGCGAGTTGCGCGTCGAGTTGCCGGCGGAGCGTCCCAAAGCGCGCGCCGTGGCCGCCGGCGCCGAAAACGCACTAAGTACGACCATGACCATCGCCGCCGGCGCGATTCTGCCCGAAGGCGTGAACATGGAAAACTACGTCGCGCAGATTGAGCGCGCGCTGCTGCAGTCCGCGCTCTCGCAAACCAACGGCGTGCAAGTGCGGGCGGCGGACGTGCTCGGCGTTTCCTACCGGTCTTTCCGCCACTTGATGAAGAAGTACGAGCTGTAAAGCTCAGCTCCCAGCCATCAGCTCTCGGCAAAACCCGCTCGTGGAGAGACGGGCGTTCTAGAGCGCGAAGGACAGAGATTTCTGTCGATAGGTTTCCTCGTGAACCCCTGTGATTTCCGTCATTGACGGATGGCTGCTACCGGCTATACTCAAGCGTTCAATTCGGTACCGGATTCCGGCTTGAGGGGGCGCGGAATTCGGAGGAGGCGGAATTGCTGTCGCCGCGGAGTTCGCTGCTTTTCCCCCTGGAGTTCGCGGTTCCTGCCTGCGGCCAATCTCGTTTCTCGACACTTTTAAACCTGCATTTACCTGGGAGGAGCACCATGTTCCGGTCTGGAAAGTGGGCGTTAGTCGCTGCAATTGGCATCTGGATGTTGGCAGCACAGGAAGCGAAAGCTGGTATCGGATTCCAGCCCGTTTCGTCTGATGAGCTGAAGATGACCAGTGAGCCACTGGCGCCGGGAGCACCTGCGATCATTTTGTACCGGCAAGTGGACCGGGATGACAATGGCCGCACGCATGAAGACAATTACTTTCGGATCAAGATCCTGACCGAAGAGGGGCGCAAGCATGCCGATATCGAGATTCCCTTCTTCAAGGAAAATGAGAATGTAGCGAATGTGAGGGGTCGGACCATCAGGCCGGATGGCTCGATCGTAAACTTCGAAGGGAAAGTCTTCGAAAAGGAGTTGGTCAAGGGCAGGGGAGTCAAGTATCTGGCGAAGACTTTTACTCTGCCGGATGTGCAGGTTGGGGGCATCATTGAGTATTTCTACACGGTGGATTTGACGGAGCAGTACATTTTCGACTCCCATTGGATCCTGAGCAATGAGCTATTCACGAAGAAAGCACAATTCTCGCTGAAGCCCTACAAGGGTTCCGGGACATTCTTTCTGCGCTGGAGTTGGAACACCCTGCCTGCCGGAGCAGTTCCTCCCGCACAAGGGCCAGATCGCATTGTCCGAATGGAAGCCAGCAACGTACCGGCGTTCCAGACGGAAGATTACATGCCTCCTCCCAGCGAATTGATGTCGCGGGTGGATTTTATCTACGAGTCGGACTTGGTCGAGAAAGACCAGGCCGCTTTCTGGAAGCACTTCGGGAAGGAGCGGAACGGGCAATTGGAAAGCTTCATCGGCAAGCGCAAGGCCATGGAACAGGCGGTGGCGCAAATTGTCTCCCCGAGCGACACGCAGGAGGTGAAACTGCGAAAGATCTACGACCGGGTGCAGCAGATCCGGAACACTTCATTCGAGCTGGAAAAAACCGAGCAGGAGGAAAAGCGCGCCAAAGAAAAACCGCCAGAAAACGTGGAGGAAGTGTGGAAGCGAGGCTACGCGGATGGCGTACATCTGACCTGGTTGTTCCTGGGCTTGGCGCGAGCGGCAGGTTTTGAAGGCTACGGATGCTGGGTTTCAGATCGCAGGAATTATCTTTTCAGTCCGGTTACGATGCAAAGCGCAAAATTGAGCTCCAACGTCGTGCTCGTCAAACTGAATGGGAAAGACCTCTACTTCGATCCAGGAGGAGCCTTTACGCCGTTTGGGTTGCTGGAATGGTCGGAAACCGGGGTGGCGGGGCTGCGGCTGGATAAGGACGGCGGAACCTGGATTCAGACTACCCTCCCGCAAGCTTCGGAGTCGCGGATCGAGCGCGCGGGAAAACTGAAACTCTCCGACACGGGCGACCTGGAAGGGAAGCTGACCGTCACCTACGTCGGATTGGAAGCCATGTATCACCGGGTGGAGGAGCGAAACGCGGACGAAGTGGCGCGCAAGAAGTATCTGGAAGATCAACTGAAAGCACAAATCGAGGCGGGAACTGAGGCGGAGCTAACCAACAAACCCGATTGGACCAGTTCGGAAACGCCACTGGTAGCAGAATTTAATTTGAAGATTCTCGGCTGGGCCTCGAATGCCGGCAGGCGGGTGGTGGTTCCAGCCGCGATCTTTACCGCGGCAGAGAAAGGGGTCTTCGAACATGCCAACCGGGTCCATCCCATCTATTTTGAGTATCCGCACCAGAAGGTGGATGACGTGACCGTCGAGCTCCCGCCGGGGTGGCAAGTGAGCAGTGTGCCGGCGGCACAGAATCAAGATGGGCATGTCGTTGCCTACACTTTGAAAGTCGACCAAAGCCCGGGAACGCTGCGGCTGACGAGGAAACTGACCATCGACCTTTTGATGTTGGAGCAGAAGTACTACGCGCCGTTGCGTAACTTCTTTCAAGTAGTGAGGACCGGCGATGGGGAGCAGATTGTCCTGCAACCAGGGGAAATTCATGCGAGTAACTGACCGGCGGGCGCTGCTGTTTTTCTTTTGGATCGCCATCTGCGCTGTCGTCATGGCGCCGCGAGCGGCGGCCAGCAGCGATGCTCCGCAGTGGATGCACGCGCTGGTCGGAGTCCCGTTGCCCTCTCATGACGAGAAGACCGACGCGGTGTTGCTGTATTCCGACACCTACGTAACCGTTCTCTCGGAAAATAAAATTCGGACCCACGTGCGCAAGGCCTACAAGATTCTGCGGCCGGAAGGGCGGGAGCGCGGCACGTTAGGTATCGACTTTAGTCCGAGCAAGAAAATCACAAGTCTGCACGGGTGGTGCATCCCCGCGCAAGGCAAAGACTATGAGGTTAAGGATAAGGACGCAGTCGATATGGCTGCGCCGGCCGAAGGTGGTTACTTGATCGAGGATACAAAATACAGATTCCTGCGTATTCCCGCGCCGGATCCGGGCAACATCATTGGCTACGAATATGAAGTCGAGGAGCAACCCTTCTGGCTGCAGGACGTTTGGGAATTCCAGGGAATCGATCCCGTGCGTGAGAGCCACTACTCGCTGCAACTTCCTGCCGGCTGGGTCTTCAAAGCCTCATGGCTTTTTCATCCGGACGTGAAGCCAGACGAAAACAACGGCGATGTAGTGCAATGGAAGGTTAGCGATGTGACAGGGATCAGGCCCGAGCCGGATATGCCGCCGTGGAAGGGGTTGGCGGGCCAGATGATCGTGTCGTTTTTCCCCAGCGGTGGAACCTTGCGGAAGAACGAATTCGCGGACTGGGAAGGCATGGGGACTTGGTACGGAAACCTCATTAGCACACGCATGGACGCGTCCGAACCGATCAAACAAGAGGTCGACGCCTTGGTTGCGGGGAAGACTGCGACCCTGGCAAAGATGCAGGCCATCGCTCTGTTCGTCCAGCACGACATTCGCTATGTCTCGATCCAATTGGGCATTGGTGGGTTTCAACCGCATGCCGCACCGGATGTGTTCGCGCATCGGTATGGCGATTGCAAAGACAAAGCGACTCTGTTGCGCACCATGCTGCGCCAGATTGGCGTGGACTCCTACCAAGTGGTGATCAACACGGAGCGGGGTTCGGTCACTCGCGAGACGCCCGCTCACAGCGCATTTGACCATGTGATTCTGGCCATCAAGCTGCCGGATGACGTGAAGGATCCATCGCTGATCGCCGTGCTGCAGCATCCCAAGCTGGGAAGGATTCTGTTCTTCGATCCAACGAATGATGTGACGCCCTTTGGCGAGATAGGCGGATACCTGCAGGCGAATTATGGTTTGCTGGTGACGCCTGACGGCGGCGAACTGGTGGAGTTACCGCAACAGCCATCGGCGATGAACAGTATCCAGCGTGTGGGCAAGCTGACGCTCGACGCCAACGGGATGTTGAAGGGCGATGTCAAAGAAATGCGGCTGGGAGATCGAGCTGCGTCGGAAAGGTGGCGGCTGCGTACGGCAACGAAGAACGCCGATCGGGTCAAACCGATCGAAAGCCTGCTGGCGGAATCACTTTCCAACTTTCAAATTGTGCGAGCGAGCGTGGTCAATCTCGACCGCACGGACCAACCTTTCGGGTTCAACTACACTTTTCAGTCCGAAAATTACGCCAAGACCGCCGGCAATCTGCTGCTGGTGCGGCCCCGTGTACTGGGAAGCAAGTCGTCGGGAATCCTGGAGACAAAAGAGCCGCGAAAGTTTCCGCTCGAGTTTGACGGTCCTTTACGCGATACCGACAGTTTCGAAATCGCGGTGCCGCCGGGCTATGAAGTGGACGAACTGCCGCCTCCGATGGATGTGGACTACAGCTTCGGCAGCTATCACAGTAAGACCGAAGCCAGCGGGAACGTCCTGCACTACACGCGCAGCGTGGAAATCAAGGAACTGAGCGTGCCGGTCAGCAAAATGGACGAGCTGAAAAAGTTCTATCGTGCGATCGCCACCGACGAGCGGAATACGGCCGTCCTGAAACCGGCGGGGCCGGGCAAGTAACGGAAAATCGAGTGTGGAATTGGTCGGGGCGCGCGGATTTGAACCGCGGACCCCCTGCGCCCAAGGCAGGTGCGCTACCAGGCTGCGCTACGCCCCGACATGACTGGCAGAATTGATTCTAAGGCACGTCTCGACTTTATTACCACTCCAACGGCGCTGAAAGCGACACTGCCTTTGGACATTGTTCCGTGAACCCGTGGTTGTGGTCGAAAGAAGCGGTGCTTGGTAGAGCTCTAGAACTGCGGCGCGATTGCTTTCGCTCCCTCCAGCGTGATGCGCTGTCTTTGGCGGTATGCCAGGTTGGCCATGTGCGACGCAATCGCCGAGCGGTATCCAATATCGACTGAGGCATTCGGGGTCTTGCGAGTCCGTATGCATTCGATCCAATTCGACATGTGATCCTCGTCCTTCGTCTTGCCGGTGGCCGGCGCCGCGTGCGGCCGATTTACCCTTTCCGGCGAGTAGCGGATGAACTCTCCCTCCTCGCCGTTCACCATGTCGGATTCCAACCAACCATGTTCGATGGTGCCATCACTGCCCAGGATGCGCTCGCCCAATCCATAGTGGCGGTTGCTGAAGGTGGACTGCCAGGTCACGACCAGGTCATTTGGAAAATCGAACGTCACGGCGATCGTATCTGGAACCTCGCGGCCGTCCTTCTCGGAGAAGACCCCGCCCGACATGTAAGCCGACGCCGGCAGCGGCAGGTCTAGCGCCGTCATGATCCATGCGATCTGGTGAACTAAATTCTCGGTGACGTTGCCGCCGGAGAACTCCCAGAACAAGCGCCAGTTGATCAGGCGATAGGGGTCGAATCCGCGCTCGGGACGGCCATTAAGGAACGCGCTCCAATTAACGTTCTGCGGCGTACAGTCCGCGGGAACGGGACGCACCCACTGACCTTTCCCATGCGGCGTGTTGCGGCTCATCCACGATTCCACTTGGGTGACTTTCCCCAGCATCCCGTCCCGAATCCATCGCCTGGCGTCGGCGAGCGCGCCGGAACTTTCAAACTGCAGGCCGGTCTGAACTACGCGGCCGGAATCCTTCACTGCGGCCAAACACTGCTCGGCCTCAGGGATCGACCAGGTCATAGTCTTCTCGACATAAAGGTCCTTCCCCGCAGCCAGCGTATCCAGAAAATGCCGGGCGTGGGTGTGCAACGGACTGGCCACGATGATGGCGTCGATGTCCTTGCGGTCGAGCAGGCGGCGGTGATCGTCAAAGGTCTCGATGCCGGGCGCCAGCTTCTTCGCTTCGTCTCGTCGCCGGGTGTAAATATCGGCGATTGCCACCAACTGAACTCCGCGGACCGTCGCGGCCTCCTGCAGAAGTTCTTGTCCGCGATTTCCCACACCGATTGCGCCGACGCGGATGCGATCGTTTGCGCCCAGCACCTGGGTGTGCGGATAGGCTAGAAAGGCAGCCGTTCCCAAAGCTGCCTGCTGCAGAAAGTCGCGTCTCGTTTTCGCGGTCATAGTTCGCCTTCCCTGGTTCGTCTTTGCTTGTCCGTCATAGCTTGTCCGTTTTCGCTTGTCCGTTTTTCCTGTTTCAAGTGGTCGACAGAGCTTCCGCTTCCTGCAGGACCTTCTTCATCCCAGCCCAGCTTTCGCGGGATGACTTTTCTGGAGTGCCACCGCCATCCCAGTGCGTCTCCAGGCTCACGGCATAGCGATA
>Ga0326727_10002480_pt1 | contig 62764 bp, 50 predicted proteins | sample MB2enrmetagenome_FD_207643 | JGI IMG/M metagenome (GOLD analysis project Ga0326727, IMG submission 207643) | Lab enriched peat soil microbial communities from McLean, Ithaca, NY, United States - MB29MY | ecosystem: Environmental > Terrestrial > Soil > Wetlands > Peat | place: USA: New York...
GTGTGTGACCAGCGTTCTGGGCGGCCTTAAGTCTGGGCGTAGCGGGCGTTTGGCCAGACTTGGCACCATTGGCCGTTTCTGTCCAGTGTATCCAGGGCCGCGACGGCCGTGGCGTTGGGCCGGTCCCAGCGGCGGCCGTAGCCTTTCAGCCGCTTCGTGCAGAGTTTGCACTGCGATTCCGTCGGGCCGCTGCCGATCTGCCAGCCGCGCTGGCGGAACTCCGGGTAGCGGATCATGCCCCGCCGCTCGGAGATGAAGTGGACCAACCGATCCGCGGCTTTCCGTTTAGCCTTGCTCCGCAAGCTCGTGCGCCACGGAAGGATTCGCTCCCAGGCCGCCGAGCATCCTTCGTGTTTGAACACGTGCATCAGTTTGTCGGCCCACATTTTGCCCTCGGGCGATTCCTCGCCGAACACCTTGCGCCGTGCGCGGTGAACGTTTTCACTCAGGTGGTAGAAGTCCAACCCCAAGGCATCCAACTCGGCGAAGTGCAATTGCATCTGCTCGCGAATCCACGTCGCCCCGTCCACCAAGCCCACACGCTCGTCGGCCTTCTGGAACCGCAGCCGATCCGCCTCGCGGCGCAGCAGCTTTCCCGCCGCGACGTGATTGCCATGTGTGAAGGCCACATGCTGCCGTTTCGCGTCCTCGCTGTAGAAGAAGGCAACCTTGAACTCCTTCCACGGCAGGTCCGAGCCTCGTTTGCGCGGCGGCAGGGGCTTGCACTTCTTGCCGCTGCGACGACGCTTGGCTTTGACTTTGTCGCGGCGTGTGATCTTTTCGGCATCGGTGATAATCGGCACCATCACGCCGTCGCAGCCCGTGTAAATCCGCGTTTTTCGGCCTCTTTCACCGTCCGGCAGGATGCAATCTTCCGCGTGCCACGTCACCGCGACGGCGTCGTCTTGCTGGGCCTTCAGCACCCGGCGTCCCACCGCTTCCACCACTTGCCGCAATCGCTCGCCACTGAGATTCACCTGCGCCGTCCGCTCCAAGGCCGCGGCAGCCCGCAGGAAACTCGTCGCCGACAAGTTCACACGACAGGCCATCTCCAAAACGCCGGGCGTGATCGTTGATCCGTCGCGGTCGAGAACCGCGTCCGCCGGGGCAATGCTCCCCAACTGCGGCCCGTGCCACCAGCGTCGCACGATTTTGATCTCGCCGTTGACAGTGAGAACCTGGTGTGACTGCCGGCCTTTATTGGCCAGCCGCTTGTCCGTCGTCGGATCGTGCGGAGGGGGGAAAAGCGGCTTCCGCCGCATCAACCCGCCTCTGCACGGCGCGCTCAAAGACTTTGCGCCGCATCTCCGCACAAAGGTTGCGCACCTGCTCCTCGCTGCCGGCGATCCACTGGCCATCCGGCGCGTCGTTGACGGCCTCCATCACCTGCTTGGCAAACTCCTCGACCTCTTCCTTCATCGACTCGGCAAACTGCTGCGGCGACACTCGCGGCGACGTTTCCATTGCGTACTCCTTGCGTGCTGGAATCGGCTTGCAAACGCATACGCCAGCAGTTTACCTAAACCCCGCAGATCGCGCCAGTGGAAGTTGTCACGCACGCAAAGGCCACAGGTCTTTCACGGCCTCCCCTGTGGAGGGGTGGCCTGCGTTGGCTCCGCCCGTGCCGCTTCGGGGCGGCCGACGGCATACAGCCAGCCGTTGCTCGCGGCGACGAACAGCGTGCCGTTGGCCACCACCGGCGAGGCCAGAATCTTCGCGCCGAGATTGACCCTGCCGAGCACGCGCAACTTCTTGCCGGCCGCCAGCACCCACAGGCCCTTGGGGGTGGGCATGTAGACTTTCCCGTCCGCCACCAGCGTCGAGCCCCAGACCTCGCATTGCGTATCGTGAACCCAGAAGCAATGGCCGGTCTGGCGATCGAGGCAGTGCAGCCGGCCGCCCACGTCGGCGACGTACACCAGGCCATCGGCCACCGACGCGGTGGAGAGGGTACGGTCCAGGCCTTGGTAGGTCCAAATCCTGCCGCTGCGGGTGATGTCCCCGGCCCGGGTGGCGTCGATGCAGTGCAGCGCGCCCCGCCCGCGGCCGTGCGCCGGGTCGCGCCCGATGGCTACGTAGATGCGGTTGTCGAGAAAAACCGGCGTGGCGACGATTTCGCTCTCGCCGACGAATGTCCCGTCGTGCTTGTTCCAGGTGTTCTTGACCCGCTTGTCGCCCAGGCAGTAGCGGGTGATCCAGTCCAGGCCGTCGGTCCGCTTGTACTCCGCAGGAATGCAGTCGTAGGACCAGACGGTGTTCAAGCGAACGGGCTTTTCCGGGACGGCTGGGAGTGTGTCGAAGGCGTAGCAGCGGCCGTCGCCGCCGCCGAAGAACACCAGTCTGCGGTCCCCGACCTGGCCCAGCGAGGGCGACGACCATTGCCCGTGCAGCAGGCGATCGCTGATCCGCGTGTCGTCCGTGGCCGCCAGGCGGCCGCTGCGCTTGTCCAGCACGATCAGGTTCGGGGCCCGCGGCGCCGGGAACTTGCGGTGCCGCTCCTTGGAGGCATCGCCGAAGGAGTTGCGGTCCACGCCGTTGGAGGTTTGCACGTAGAGCAGCTCGCCGTCGATGACCGGAGAACCGTTGGCGGCATCGCAGGGAAATACACCCAACTGCTCGAACATGTCCAAAGACCAGAGGACCCGCGGCTTGCCGGCCTCCGGGCCGGGCGGCTGACCGTTGGCGTCCAGGCAGAGCACGTCGAAGCAATTACTGATGAAGTAGACGCGGTCCGCTTCGACCGCGGCCGAGGAGCAGACGCCCATCTGGGCCGGAATGCTGCTGATGCCGATGGAAAAGCCGCCGATGGACGCGGCGACCTTTCGTGGCGGCGCCCGCCATTGCCAGAGCAGCTTGCCCGTGGCCGCATCCACGCACGCCAGGATCCCGTCGCGCGACTGGACCCCGCCGACAAAGACCTTTCCAGCGGCGACCGAAGGCGTGGAATAGAGGGCGTCGCAGAGTTTCACCCCCCATTTCACGCCCTGGGCGGTTGCCAGGTCGATCGTCCCGTTAGGGAGTTTCCTGCCGGGCACGAACGAATCGGGCAGGCCTTTTTCCTCCGATACCATGTTCTTGCCGCCGGACCCGCACCACTGCGGCCAGTCCTTGGCGGTGCCGGCTGTGGCCAGCACGGCCGCCATCGCAACCTGGAGACCGCACACCCGCAACGCCGGACCTCGCCCGATAAAACTCGTTGGTTCCACGTCGCTCGACCCTCCGGCTGACGTATGATGGGCGGGGCAGCGGGCCTCCGCAGAGGGCGCAGGCATCGCTCGTTGCAGTGTACCTGTACCCCGGTCCGCTGTGGAGAGGATGGCCCGACGCGGCCCTGTCTTGGGCACCCCGGGGGCCGGGCAGCCGCAGACGCCTTGAGCAGTCGGTGGAAGCAGAGGCTTCCGTCCGCCCCAGGCCGGCCGGATCAGGATTGGAGCCAATTGGCGGTTTGTGCCATCGCACTATCCGTAGCGGCCGCCGCGGTACTGGCTGCTTGCACGGCTACGGTGGCGGCGGCAGCCTGGCTGCTGGCGGTCCCGTCGTTGGCCACGACCGTGATCGTGCGGTCGCCGGTCTGCGGGGACGACGCCGTGTCGCTGTAGGTGATGCTCTCCAGGAGCGTCTGGTAGACGGACACGTCGGCCACGCCGGACAGCGTGAGCACGTTGTCGGCATAGGCCGACGTGATGGAAGTGCCGGACGTGCTGGCCGCCAGGACCTCCGAGGACCCGTCCTCGGGATTGGTAATCGTGGCGGTGAGCCCCACGAGGGTAGTGCTGCCCGAACTGGTAATCGTGGCGTCCGGGGCAATGGCCGCGGCCGAGCCGCCCGCCTCGTACGTCGCGGTAGACGCGGTCCCGCTGCTACCCGAGAGGCTAACCGTGGGCGCGGTGTGCATGGCCTCCACCATTTGTATCAACGGGGGGGCGGAGGCGAAGAACATTCGGGCGGAAATCAGTGCCGGCTGGATGTCCTTGGCGCTGAAGTCGTAGCCCGTCCCGTTGACGCCCGAGCCGAGGGTCACCTGGATTTCATCCGTGCCGGCCACGGTCCCGCTCGGGCTGCTGCCGGTCACGGTCTCGCTCCAGGTGACGTAGTCGGGCGACTCGACGAGTTCGATCGTGTAGGTTCCCGCCGGCAAGGCCGTGAAGCTGTAGGAGCCGTCCGAGCCGGTCTGGACGGGCGACCCGCTCACCTCCGTGCCGCCCTCCAACAGGCGGACCGTCACGCCGCCGATGCCCAGCTTACCCGACCCCAAGGAGACCAGTCCGGCGAGGGTGCTGGTGGCGGGCATGTTGATGCTGAACACACCGGACTGCGTGGAGGGCACCTGGGTATACGTCGCGGACGAGTCCATGGCCCCCTCGGCCTCGACGTCGATGCTCGACATGACGAGCCCCTGATTGGCCACATTGTAGGAGGCGACGTAGGTCGTGTCGCTGCTCCAGCTTCCGGAACTGAAGGTGAGCGTCCCGCCGGTGACGGGGTCCTTGCCCGAGGTGGGGAAGGTGATGGTCGGGTTCAAGCCGGTGTCCATCGCCTCGCTGTAGACCACGGTGAGGGTGAATGCCCCGCTCCCGGTGTTGGCGGCCGCCAGCGTGGTCAAGTTGGGCGTGAGGCTCAGCACGGCCGGGTCCACCATGTCGATGCTGAAGACGCTGGAAGTGGTCGAGGCGCTGGCCATGGGGTTGCCCGCCGCATCCTCGGCCCCGGCCACCTCCACGTCGATGCTCGACATCTTCACACTCTGGTTGACGACGTTGAAGGTGGCGGTGTAGGTCTTGCCGTCGCTCGACCAACTGCCGCCGGCGGCGGTCAACGTCGCCGGCGCGGCGGTCGGGTCTTCGCCGGCCGTGGGGAAGCTGATCACCGGCGTGACGGCCGTGTCCATCGCCTCGCTGAAGAGCACCGCCAGCGTCAACGGCTTGTTTTGCACCGCGTTGGCGACGGTCACCACCAGCGGACTCGGCGTCACGCTTGTCACCGTCGGGGCGACCGTGTCGATGGCGAAGTTGTTGCTGCCGGAATAGGCGGTCTGCGTGTTCCCCGCCGTGTCCGAGGCGCCCGTCACGCCGACCGCCACGCTGGCCACCGTGACGCCGGCGTTGGCCACGTCGTAGGTTGCCGTGTAGTCCGTGTCGTCGGTCCAACTGCCACTGGACAGGGTAAGCGTGCTGCTGACGGCGGGCGAGAAGGTGATCGCCGGCGTCGAGGAACTGTCCATGGCCTCGCTGTACGTCAGCGTGATGCTGAAGGTGCCGCTGCCCGCGTCGGCCTCGTTGATCGTCGCCGTGCTGGGCGTCACGCCGGTCACCGTCGGAGGAGCCGTGTCGATGGCGAAATTGTCGCTGCCGGAATAGGCGGTCTGGGCGTTCCCCGAGGCGTCCGTGGCCCCCGTCACGTCAATGGCCACGCTGGCCACCGTGGCATTCGCCGCCAGCACGTTGTAGATTGCGATGTAGTCCATGTCGTTGGACCAACCGCCGCTGGCCAGCGCAAGCGTGCTGCTCACGGCGGGCGAAAAGCTGATGGTCGGCTTCGAGGAGGTGCTCATCGCCGTGCTATACGCCACCGTGACGCTGAACGTGCCGCTGCCAATGTCGGCCTCGGTGATCGTCTGCGTGCTGGGCGTCACGCTGCTGACGGCCGGGGCGACCGTGTCGATGCCGAAGTTGTTGCTGCCGGAGTAGGCGGTCTGCGCGTTCCCGGCCGCATCCGTGGCCCCCGTCACGCTGATGCCCACGCTCGCCACCGTGACGCCGGCGTTGCTCACGTTGTAGGTTGCCGTGTACTCCGTGCTGTTGGTCCAACTGCCGCCGGCCGCGGTAAGCGTGCTGCTGACGGCGGGCGAGAACGTGATCGTCGGCGTTGAGGAGGTATTCATCGCTTCGCTATACGCCACCACGACGCTGAACGTGCCGCTGCCCACGTCGCCCTCGTTGATCGTCATCGTGCTGGGCGTCACGCTGCTGACGCTCGGGCTCACCGTGTCGATGGCGAAGTTGCTGCTGCCGGAATAGGCGGTCTGCGTGTTCCCCGCCAAGTCCGCGGCCCCCGTCACGTCAATGCCCACGCTCGCCACCGTGACGCCGGCGTTGGTCACGTTGTAGGTTGCCGTATACTGCGTGTCGCTGGTCCAACTGCCGCTGGCCAGGGCCAGCGTGCTGCTGACGGTGGGCGAGAAGCTGATCGCCGGCGTCGAGGAGGTATTCATCGCCTCGCTATACGCCACCACGACGCTGAACTTCCCGCTGCCCACGTCGGCTTCGTTGATGGTCGCCGTGCTGGGCGTTACGGTCGTCACCGTCGGGGGAGTCGTGTCCAGCGTGATCTGCATCGAATCCGCCGCCGACGTGGGGGCGCTGGCCTGGTATGTCGGGTTGAGGCTGGAGTCCACGTTCTGGGTGAGGAACGATTGCGTGGCGGTGATGGTGTAGGTGCCGTCGCTGGGGAGCGTGGTCGGCACCTGCACCGTGTCGCCGCTGGCCGTGGCCGTGCCGATGAGCACCGGCGACGGCGCACCGGCGGCCTGGGCGTAAACGCTCACCTGGGCCCCGTCGTACACGTCCGCGACGTCGAAGGTCGCATTTTTCTGGTTCGTCGGCGATCCGCCCGGGAAAGTGACGGGCCCCGGCGCCGCAGGGGTTGCCGTCGCGACGGTGAACGACTCCTGGGCCGAGCCGGAACTCGCATCGGTCGCGGTCACGGTAATCGTGGCCGTGCCCGTCGCATTCTGATCCACCGGCAGCAGCAGCACGGCGCTGGTGTCAACCGGGGTGACGGAAACGGAGGTGATCTGGATCGCGGGGGTCAGGGAAGTGCCGTTGCGGGTGGCCAGGGCGATTTCGTTCCGAACGCTCGCCCCCTGCGCCTGTATCCCGAAGATCGTGTCCGAGCCGTCGGCGTAGGTGATCGGCTGCGTCGTGATGACGAAATCGTTCGAGTCGCTATGTGTGCCGCCGGCGTTGACGATCGCCAGGACGCCGGATGTGGTGAACTGGAGTTGGGGGTCAATCTCCAGCGAATTGCTCCCGGCGGCCCCCGTCCCCCCTTCCACGATATTCCCGTTGCTGAAGTAGAAGGTCGCCTTGTCGTTGTTGTAGGCTCCCGCCGTTACCGCGTTCTCGATCCGCGTCACCGTGGCGGCAACCGTCGAGTCGCCGTCCAAGAGGAGGAACTGCATCGGGCCATCGGTCGTGTTGATGGTCAGCTCGTCAAGCGAAGACGACGGGGTGCTGGGCGACAGGATGCTGGGCGCCGCGCTGAAGAAAGCCCCATTGTTCGTCGTGACGTTGTACGTCAGCGCGCTAGTGTCGCTGCCGACGAGCGGAATCATGTAGTTGTCGCCCGCCGACACGATCTGGCTGGGGGTCGGCGTAATGGTTGGGCTGAGGACCCACCGATCCTCGAGCCTCTCGAACATGCCATGCCGCGCCGGGCGCCGACCGGAGGTTGGTCGCCGCCGCTGCCAGGATCGCTTCGACGAGGATGCCCAGCGGCCCCAACCCGAGAGATGCTTCCGTTTCATGATGACACTCGACCGTTGAGGAAAGTGAAATTAGGGGCTGTGGCCGACTACACCCCCATCTCCGGATTCGGCAGACTGGGGATGCCAGGAACAATGAAAATACTGGGTAAAATACGCTGGCGTTGCTTTCCGGCCCTAAGACAAGATGCCGACGGCGCCTGCCCTTCAGCGTCGTCGCGGGGATATCACTTCATAATAACCGAAGCGCGGGTTCTCTGCCAAAAAAACCCGTACCACAGCCGGCGTAAGCTGCGCGCTGTGTCCTGATTGCCGAATTCTTAACGATTGTGGCCGACCTTGCCGATTATGACGATCATGCGTTGTCAACGTTTACACAACCGCCTCTGTAAAAACTTCAGGCGGGACTTAGGGGACTCCAGGAGGCCCAGAGCCATGAGGCCATGGATAGGTCGTGGGATGGGGCTGGCCCGCTCAGCCGTCAAGATAATACCCCTTGCGGCTATAGTATTCCTACCTCTCGCGCTGGGAGTTTCGCGGGCTGAAGCACAATTTGCGCCCTGGCAGCAGCCAGCCGGCTTGCAGGAGTACAACGATCCCGCGGGGACGAATTGGTCGCCGGGACCTTCTCGCGACCCGCGGGCCCCGGCCGCTGGTCTCCCAGCGGCTGGCACGCCGGGGTCCTCCGCGGTTCGTGTCCTGCCGCCACCGGGTGGGCAGACCCGTCTGGTTACCGCGATGGATGGGGACTCCCCAGCCACGGCATCCGCGCCAGGTAATCCCAAAGCTGGCGCCGCGGCGGTCTCTAGGCCCGCCGGGGCTCCCGCGCCGTTGGCCAATTCGGCCGGCCCTGCCGGGCCTGGCGGCAACGCCAGTCCCTGGGACAACGACGGCTACGACTGTTGGGGCACGCCGCTCTACGGCCCGCAAGAGGCCCAAGCCGTGCAATGCCTTGGCGGGCGGATCTGGGCCCGGGTCGAGTATTTGATGTGGTTTCCCAGGGGGGCATGGATACCGCCGCTCTTGACGAGTGGCACCACCGCGTCCGGCGGGGTTATCGGTCAGACGGGAACCACGATCGTGCTGGGCGACGAGACGCTCAACCACAAATTGGAGAACGGTGGTCGGGTGGACTTGGGCTTCTGGCTGGACGCCGCTGAAGACCTCGGCCTGGAGGGCACCTACTTCGGTCTCGCCCAGGGCGTGCAGCACTACGATGTCAGCAGCACCGGCACGCCGCTCCTGGCCCGGCCGTTCTTCAACGCCGATAAAATGATCACCAATCCCAGCCCCCCTCCAACCCTCATCTACGACGGTGGGCAGAACGACGCGCTGGTGATTGCCGGCACCGGCTCCACGGGTTCCTTCGCCGCCAGGTCATCCAGCGGGCTGGAAGGCGGCGATCTCATGCTGCGGTGGGCCCTGCTCAACGCCCCCGCCTACCGCGTCGACATGCTGGCCGGCTACCGTGTGCTCCGCCTGGACGACGACCTGAAGATCTCGGACACCAGCACTTTGACCGCCACCGGCGATATCGTCAATTCCAACGACGAGTTCGCCACGCGGAACTACTTCAACGGGGTCGAGTTGGGCATGAAGATCGAGCAGCACGTGGGCCGCTGGTCGCTGGAGAGCCTGCTGAAGCTGGGCATGGGCGATACGCATTCGATCGTGTACATCAACGGGTACACCATCCGCACCCCGTCGGGTGACACGGCGCTGCCGCCCGACAAGGGCGGCCTGCTGGCCCTGCCGAGCAACATGGGCACCTATGGCTCCGACCGGTTCTCAATGGCGCCCGAGCTGGGCGTCACGCTGGGCTGCGACCTGACGCGCCGGCTGCGGGCGACGCTCGGCTACACGTTCCTCTATTGGGGCGGGGTCGCCCGGCCGGGGGACCAGATCGATTTGGTGGTCAATGGGGATCAGATTCCCCCCCCCAACACGTCGCGGACGGCCCCCACGCCGCAGCCCAACTACGTCTTGCACACGACCGATTACTGGGCGCAGGGCTTGAACTTCGGCCTGGACTACCGGTTCTGAGCGGTGGGCGGCGATTGCCTGGCGGGGTCACTTGTCGGCCGGGGCACCCGCGGGACATAATGGCCCGACCGTCATTCCCGCCTGCAAGGAGCATGCCATGGCCGGAGTCGTGCACCTGGGCTACGTCGACTACGCGGTCCTGATCCTCTATACGATTTTCGTTTTGGGGATCGGCTGGACGCTGAAGCGGTTCATGCGCAGCAGCACCGACTTCTTCCTCTCCGGGCGTGCCATCCCCGCATGGATCACCGGCCTGGCCTTCATCTCGGCCAACCTCGGGGCCCAGGAAGTCATCGGCATGGGGGCCTCCGGGGCGAAGTACGGCATGGCCACCTCGCACTTCTACTGGCTGGGGGCGATTCCGGCAATGGTCTTCGTGGCCCTGTTGATGATGCCGTTCTACTACGGCTCGAAGGCCCGCAGCGTGCCCGAGTTCCTCAAGCTCCGCTTCGACGAGAAGACCCGCGGATTCAATGCCCTCTCTTTCGCCGCGATGACGATCATGTCGTCGGGCGTCTCGATGTACGTGCTGGCGAAGCTGTTTTGGATCCTGCTGGGCTGGAATTTCCACGTCAGCCTGATCGCCTCGGCCATCGTCGTGCTGGCCTACATTTTCCTCGGCGGCCTGACCTCGGCGATCTACAACGAGGTGCTGCAGTTCTTCTTGATCGTCTTCGGGTTCCTGCCGCTGGTGCTGCTCGGGCTGAAGGACATCGGCGGAAAGGATGGGCTGCTCGGCGGATGGAGCGGGCTGACGGCCAGGATGGGCCAGGCGGCGCTGGCCCACGTCCCCCCCTATCCCGAGCATAGCCTGACGCGGGTCTGGCAGCCGCTTGCCGACTCGACCAATCCGATGGGAGTGGAATGGTTCGGCATGGTGATGGGGCTGGGCTTCGTGCTGTCGTTCGCCTACTGGTGCACGGATTTCCTGGTGATCCAGCGGGCGATGGCGGCGGAGTCGATGTCCGCCGCCCGGCGGACCCCGTTGATTGCCGCGGTTCCGAAAATGCTCTTCCCCTTCCTGGTGATCGTGCCGGGCATGCTGGCCCTGGTCGTCACGCCGAAGGGGGGCGTGCCCGTGCCGGCGGGAGAAGTCGGACTGGCGGACGCCGCAAACCCGCCCGCCGGCCAAGGCGTCATCCCCCCGAAATTCGAAGTGGTCGACAATACCAAAGTCTACAAGTACGACGCCGCCGGCAAGCCCGAGTTGGACTACGACATGGCCACCCCGATGCTGCTGGTGAGCTATTTCCCGGCCGGGCTGCTGGGGCTCGGGCTGACCGCGCTGATGGCGTCGTTCATGTCGGGCATGGCGGGCAACGTGACCGCTTTCAACACGGTCTGCACCTACGACATCTACCAGAGCTACATCGCCCCGAACCGCAGCGACCAGCATTACCTGTGGACCGGCCGCATGGTCACCGTCTTGGGCCTCGCCTTGAGTGTGCTCGCCGCGTACGTGGCCTCGCATTTCAACAACATCATGGAGATCTTGCAACTGGTCTTCGGGTTTGTCAACGCGCCGCTCTTGGCCACGTTCCTGCTGGGCATGTTCTGGCGGCGGACGACCGGGCACGGGGCGTTCACCGGCCTGGTGGCCGGCACCCTGGCCGCCACCCTGCACTTCGGCCTGACCCAGCCGCGAGGCGCCACCACGCTCTTGAAGGGGGGCTGGCTCACCGCCGGCCATCCCCTCCACGTCTACCGCAGCGAAATGGCCCTCAGCTTCTGGACCGCCATCTGGGCGTTCGGCCTCTGCCTGACCGTGACGGTGGTTGTCTCCCTCCTGACTCGGCGAAACAAGTCGGACGAGGAGCTTCGCGGCCTGGTTTACTCGATGACGCCCCGGGCGGACCACGGCGAGCGGGGGTTGGCCTGGTACGCCCGGCCGGCGGTGCTCGCCATTTTCGTCCTCGGCGCAACCTTGCTGCTGAACATCCTCTTTTGGTAGGCAGTCCTATGAACCTCGATATCCGCACTCCCGCCGGCCTGCTCTTCGGCCTGATCGGTGCCATTCTTGCCGTGTACGGCTTGATTTCCGGCCCGATCTACGAGAAATCGCTGGGCATCAACGTCAACCTCTGGTGGGGCCTGGTTTTGGTGGTCTTCGGGGTGGCCATGCTGCGGCTGGCATGGCGGGCGGGAAGACGGAAGAGGGACGCCGGGGCGGGCAAGCCCGACCACTAAACTCTGCCGGCAAGCCCGCCCGCTAAACTCTCGCTCGCCCCCCTTTGACATCCCCGGCTTGCGCGTAACAATAAGACATGCAGCCAGGAGCCAGAGCACGCACCCCCCGCCGGCCCCCGATGAGGGGCCCCCGTAATGGAGACCTGTGAACCTGGTCAGGGGCGAAAGTCAGCAGCCATAAGCAGTCCGCTCTAGGTACGGTGGGCTCCTCATCGGCGGTCGGCGGGAAACGGCTCGTGCTGGAACCACCACAGCTTCTTAGGGGTGGCACTGCGCCGACCATGTCGCCGTGCCACCCTACCCTTCGATGGCCGACTCGCAGCTCACGACCGAACCGCCTCGGCCAGCCACGCCGCATCCGTACGTGGTCGTCGCCCGGCGGTATCGCCCGCAGTCGTTCGGCGAGTTGATCGGGCAAGAGCACGTGGCCCAGGCCCTCTCGAACGCCATCACCTCGCATCGCGTCGGCCACGCCTACCTGTTCACCGGGGCCCGCGGGGTCGGCAAGACCTCCTGCGCGCGGATTCTCGCCAAGGCGCTGGATTGCGTGGAAGGGCCGACCGCGACCCCGTGCAACCGCTGCGACATCTGCCAGAGCGTCAGCCTGGGAGACGACGTGGACGTGCTGGAGATCGACGGGGCGAGCAACCGCGGCATCGACGACATCCGGCAACTGCGGCAGAACGTCAATATCCGGCCCAGCCGCGCGCGGTTCAAGATTTACATCATTGACGAAGTTCACATGGTGACCCGCGACGCCTTCAACGCCCTGTTGAAGACGCTCGAGGAGCCGCCCGAGCACGTCAAGTTCATCTTCTGCACCACCGAGCCGACGAAGATCCCGATCACCATTTTGTCGCGCTGCCAGCGCTTCGATTTTGCGGGCATTTCGCCGCGCTCGATTGCCGCGCGGTTGGGGCAGATCGTGCGGGCGGAGGGGGTCGAGGCGGAGCCCGGGGCGCTGGAGGTGATTGCCCGGCGGGCCAGCGGCTCGATGCGCGACAGTCAATCCCTCTTGGAGCAGCTCCTGGCGTTCGCGTCCCAGCGGATCACCGTGGCGGACGTGCACGGGATGCTGGGGACGGCCGGGGACCAGCGGCTCACTGCGCTGGTGAAACACCTGGTGGACCGCAACCCGGCCGGGGCCCTGGGGGAGTTGGACGCCGCGGCGCACGAGGGCGTCGAGCCGCCGCAGCTCATCGAGCAATTGTTCGGCTATTTTCGCGACTGCATGGTAACCGCGGTCGGTTGTCCGGCGGAAGCGTTGCTGTACGTGCCGCCTGCCGCCGCCGGCGAAGTGGCGGAGGCCGGCCGCCGATTGGGGCTGCAAGCCGTCCTGGCAGCCATGCAGATCCTCGACCAGACGTTGTCGCGGATGCGGCTGAGCACCCAAGCCCGCGTGCTGGCGGAGTTGGCCGTGGTGCGGATCTCCCAGTTGGAGGAGCTGGACGAATTGGCCAACTGGATGGCGGCGCTCGGGGCGGGGCAAGCCGGGGGCGAGGCGGCCGGGGGGGCCCGGCCGACGACCTCGGCCCAGGCGGCCGCGCCGCCGCCGGCTGCAAAAAAAAACATTGAGCCCGCCGCCCCCCCGCAGGACTTGAGGCCGGCCCCTGCGGCTGTGCCGCCGCTGGCCCTGGCGGCCGAGACGGCCGCCGACGTCTGGGGCCGCGCCCTGGAAAAGATGTCGGGCATGGTCGTGGAACAAGCCAAACAGTTTAGCCGGGTCGAGCTGGCCGGCCCGGATCGCCTGGCGGTCTTCTTCGCCCCAAAGTACACCCTGGCACGGTCCGCTTGCCAGCGCCCCGACCAGGTGTCGCGGTTCGAGCAGGCGTTGGCCGAAGTGACGGGCCGGCCGGTTCGGGTAGAATTCGTGTTGGCGGCGGAGGACCGAGCGGCGGAGGAGGCGGTTGCCCCGCGCCCCCCCCTCCCTCACCAGCGGCTTTTGGAAGTCTCGCGGCACCCCATGCTGCAGCGGGCCGCCGAACTGTTCGGTGCTCAGCCCGTCAATATCGAGGAACCCGGATAACATGTTCAAAGGCTTGTCGAACCTCGCCGCCCTGTTGAAGCAGGCCCAGCAGATCGGCGGGCAAATGGATCGGCTCAGCGAGGACCTGAAGAACCGCCGCGCCACCGCGACCGCCGGCGGCGGCATGGTGGAAGTCGAGATCAACGGCTTGCTCGACGTGCTGCGCTGCCACATCGATCCCGAGTTGGTCGCCAAAGGCGACCGGGAGCTGATCGAAGACCTCGTGGTGGCCGCCATGAATCAGGCGGTGGCCAAGGGGAAGCAACTGCACACGGCGGCCCTGAAGGAGATGACCGGCGCGCTCGAACTGCCCGGGCTGGACGAGGCCCTGGCGCGGCTCGGCGGTTCCGGGCCGGCCCCCGGCGAGCGGCCAAAGGAAACCTGATGCCCGAACTGACTCGATCCGTCACCGACTTGATCAACGAGCTGGCCAAAATGCCGGGCATCGGCAAGAAGTCGGCCGAGCGGCTGGCCTATTACGTCTTGCGCGTGAGTCGCGGCGAGGCGCTGGCCCTGGCCGACGCAATTCGCAACGTCAAGGAACACGTGCGCTATTGCCGCAACTGCTATCACCTGGCGGAAGAAGACGAGTGCGAAATCTGCCGCGACCCCCGCCGCGACCGCGAGCTGCTCTGCGTCGTCGAGCAGCCGCGGGACCTCATGGCGCTGGAGGAGGCGGGCGTGTATCGCGGGCTGTATCACGTGCTGCTGGGACGCATCGCCCCCCTGGACGGCATCGGCCCCGAGCAGCTCACCATCCCGGCGCTGGTGGACCGGGTGCGGGGCGGGACTTTTCGCGAAGTCGTAATGGCCACCAACCCGACGGTCGAGGGCGATGGCACGGCGCTTTACATCTCCAACCTGCTGGCCGGGCTGCCCGTCCGCGTCACCCGGCTGGCCCGTGGAATTACCAGCGGCAGTATGCTAGAATTTGCGAACAAGGAGATCCTGGCGGACGCCCTGTCGGGCAGGCAAACGTTTTGAACGGGCTCCCCTCTCCCTTTGGGAGAGGGGCAGGGGGTGAGGGCCGGCGCACTGTTTCTCGATGGCCTTCACCCTAACCCTCTCCGGGCACCGGCCGAAGGTTGGTCGGGGAGAGGGGACTGATGGACGAGCGGTTCTATGCGACTTTCCCTGGGTCAAGACCTGCGACTCGTGCAGAAACAGGTGCTGGCGCCGCGGATGATCCAGTCAATGGAGATCCTGCAGTTGCCGATCCTGGCCCTGGAGGAGCGGATCGAGCGGGAGGTGCAGGAGAACCCGGTGCTGGAGATGCGGGAGGAGGATCCCGATCTGCCGGCGGAGGCGGCGCCCGAGGAGCCGTCGCCCGACGCCCCCTCGGAAGAGGAGCGCGAGCTGGTGATCGACGAGACCCGCCACAACGAGGACGACTTCGAGCGGCTGATGAAGATGGACGAGGAGTGGCCCGACCACTTCGAGGAACGCTCCCGGCCGTCGCGGGCCGAGTCGGAAGAGGCGGGGCAACGCAAACTGGACGCGATGGCCAACATGGCGGCCCGCCCGCTGTCGCTGGCGGACTATCTCCGCAATCAGCTCGCGTGGTTCGACCTGGAGCCGGACCTCCGCGCGATGGCCGAACGGATCCTCAACAACCTCGACCCCAACGGCTACTTGCAGGGCAGCCTGGAAGACCTGCTGGGGCCGGAGGCCACGCGGGAAGACCTGGCCCTGGCCCAGCGGGCCTTGGCCGCGGTGCAGAAACTCGATCCGCCCGGCGTCGGGGCCCGGGACCTCCGCGAATGCCTCGCGCTGCAGCTCGTCCCCGGCATGCCGTACTACGAGCAACTCCAGACCCTCGTCACCTCGCACCTGGAAGACCTGGAGCACAACCGCCTGCCGGTCATCAGCCGGCGGACCGGCTACCCGATCGAGCTCATCCAGCAGGCCGTCGCAGAGCTGCGCAAGCTCAACCCCAAGCCGGGGGCCGAGTTCAACGAAACGATCGTCCCGGCCGTCATCCCCGACGTCTTCGTCGAACAGAGCGAGGACGGCCGCTACCGCGTCTGGCTCGAGGACGGGCGAACCCCCCACCTGTTCATCAGCCCCTACTACCGCAAGCTGTTTGCCAGCGGGCAGGTCAACGACGAAACCCGCGAGTACATCAAGCGCAAGATCAATTCCGCCCAGTGGCTGATCGACTCGATCCAGCAGCGCCGCAACACCCTGACCCGCGTCGCGCAGGCCATCGTCGACCACCAGACCGAGTTCCTCAGCAAGGGTCCCGAGGCCATTGAGCCGCTCAAAATGCAGCAGATCGCCGACAAGGTGGGCGTACACGTCACCACCGTGAGCCGGGCGGTCGACGACAAGTGGATTCAGACCGCGCGCGGCATTTTCCCCCTGAAACGTTTCTTTTGCGGGGGGACCACGAGCGCGGCGGGCGAGGAAGTCGCTTGGGACGCCATCCGCCTGAAGCTCCAGGAGTTGATCGACAACGAGGACAAGCAGCACCCCAAGAGCGACGACCAGTTGGTCAAGGACCTGGCCGTGCACGGGATCACGGTGGCCCGTCGCACGGTAACCAAGTACCGCAAGGCCATGGACATTCCCAGCTCGCGGCAGCGGCGCGACTGGGGCAGCAAGGGGAAAGAATGAGGGGTTGGGGATTTGAGGTTTGAGATCCGAGATTGGCCGCTTGCGGCTTCACATGCTCGTTGCCCACCGCCCACTGGCCGACGCCCACCATGAAATGCCCCTTCTGCCAGGAAGACAACGATCGGGTCATTGATTCCCGTGCCAGCCAGGACGGCTTTGCCACCCGGCGGCGGCGGGAATGCCTCGCCTGCGGCCAGCGCTACACCACCTACGAGCGGATCGAAGGCGCGGCCATCAAGATCGTCAAGAAGGACGGGACCCGCGAGCCCTTCGACCGCGCGAAGATCAAGCGCGGCCTGGAGAAAGCCTGCTGGAAGCGACCGGTCAGCGAAGTCCAGCTCGACGCGATCGTCACCGCCGTGGAGAATGAGCTGGAAGGCCGCTTCGAGCTGGAGATTCCCAGCCGCAACGTGGGCGAGCTGGTAATGCAGCACCTGCGGGACCTGGACCAGGTGGCTTACGTCCGCTTCGCCAGCGTCTACCGCCAGTTCGAGGACGTACACGATTTCGTGCACGAGCTGCGGCCGATGCTGGCCGAGGCCCGCCGCCGCCAGCCACCGTAAAGGCCGGAAACAAGCCGGCAGAGTGCCTGCCGGCAAAGCACAGCATCCCAATCTCGAAAGGAGCACGAAGACATGACCAGCGAAAGCACACGCCTGACCCGGCGTGCAGCCTTGGCGGCCGGGGCCGTGGCCCTTGCCGGCGGCGGGGTGGCCCTGGCGGAGGAGCGGCACCCGCATATCCACGCCGCGATCCACGAGCTGCGTGAGGCCCGCCAGTACCTCAAAGAGTCCCCGCGCGACTTCGGCGGCCACAAAGCCAGGGCCCTGGAGCTCATCGACGAGACGATCCGGCACTTGGAACTCTGCTTGAAATACTGAGAGCATCCCGATGTTGCGCACCGCGTTTGCATGGGTCGTGTTGGCCATTCTCTGGTCGAGTGGCGGTGGTCTGGCGGCTGCCGAGTCCGGAGCGGATTGGCCCGGCTGGCGCGGGCCGAACCGCGACGGCAAGTCGCCCGACCGCGGGCTCTTGAAGCAGTGGCCCGCCGCCGGCCCGAAACTGTTGTGGAAGTTCGACCGTCTCGGACAGGGGTTCTCCAACGTCGCCGTGGTCGGCGGCCGTGCGTACGCGACCGGCGACGTGGACGGGACACTTGTGATCTTCGCGCTGGGGCCGGACGGCAAGTTGCTCTGGCAAGCCGAGGCCGACAAGGCATACACCGGCGGCCACCCCGGCGCGCGGGCCACGCCGACCGTCGACGGCGGCCGGCTCTACCTGCTGTCCGGCGACGGCGCGCTGGGTTGCTTCGACGCCCAGACCGGCCGCAAACAATGGAGCCGGCATGCGCGGGAGTTCGGCGGCTCGCCCGGCAAGTGGGGCTATGCCGAGTCGGTGCTCATCTATAAAGACCTGGCCATCCTCAAGCCCGGCGGCAAGAATTGCATCGTGGCCCTGGACAAGACGACCGGCCGGACCGTGTGGACCAGCAGCGGCTTCAGCGCCGGCCCGGAGTACGGCTCCTCGATCCTGGTGACTTTCGCGGGCCGGCCGATGGTGATTACGGGGACTCGGGAGGGCATCGTGGGCGTCGACGCCCGTGACGGCAAGCTCCTCTGGCAGAACGGCTTCGCGGCGAACATCGTCGCCAGTTGCCCCACGCCCGCCTACGCCGACGGCTACGTCTTCTGGGCCAACGGCTACGGCGCCGGCGGGATCTGCCTGCGGCTGAAGCAAGCAGGCGATGCGATCGCCGCCGAGCAGGTGTGGACCAGCAAGGACATGGTTTGCCACCACGGCGGTTACGTCCTCCACGACGGGTACATCTACGGAAACCACGCTGCCGGCTGGGCCTGCCTCGACCTGAAAACCGGCAAGAAGATGTGGAACGAGCGTGCCGTGGGCAAAGGGTCCCTGTGTTGGGCCGACGGCATGTTGTACTTGTTCGGCGAGAAAGGCGGCCAGGCGGCGCTGGCCGTCTGCTCGCCCGAGGGACTGAAACTTTGCGGCCGGCTGAAGGTCGAAGGGGAGGGCACGAGCTGGGCCCATCCGGTGGTCATCGGCGGCCGGCTCTACCTCCGCTACGATACCCATCTCTACTGCTTCGACGTGCACGTAAGGGATTAGGGATTGGGGATTGGGGATTCGAGATTGGAGATTGCCGGCGGACTATCTCCTCGACCGACGTCATGGTATGCTGTTTGCTGCTTGATTCCCCGCGCGATCCGCAAATCATCTCACGGTGACGGACATGACTTTCCTCAAGGCACTCCCGCTGGTAGCGGCCGTCGGGATCGCAGTCGGCTCCGCGGGCACGTCGCCGGCGGGGCAGCCCAGGCGCAAAGACCAGCCGACACCGGCGGAGGCCGCCGCGTCGGCAGCGCAGGAAGCGGCCGCCGCCGCGAAGGACAAGCTCACGGCGATCAAGGACGAGCTGGCCGACCTCAACAAGAGCGTGCAGCAGGCCAAGGACGAGGTGAAAGCGGCCGCCGAAGCGCTCAGAAAGGTCGAAAGCGAGCTCGAGGACGGTCAGGCTTCCAGCTCCGCGTTCGGCAGGGCCCGCGACGCCTTTCGTGCCGCTGAGAAACTGCACGCGGCGGCGCGCGAGCAGGCGCTCGGTTCGCCCCAGTACAAGGAGCAGTACGACAAGGCCAAGCAGTCGGAAGACACGGCGGCGTTGGCGACGCTGCGGAAGGAGACGCTCGCGCGCGACGCGACCGTGCAAACCGCGATGGCGAAGCTCAAGCAGGCCAAGAGCGTCTACGAGCCGCTGCGGACTGCGCTGCTGGAGGGCGATGAGAACTGGACCGCCGCTAGCGAGGAGCTGCAGAGCAAGAAGCAAAGCCTGAAGGATGCCGAGGACGAGTTGCACAAGGCCATCGCCAAGGAGCGCGCTGCAGCGGCCGACGCAAAGAAGGCCGCCGCGGCCGCCGCACAGGCCACGGCCGCCGCCAATGCCCAGCCGTCGCAACCCGGCTCGCGACATCACCACTAGCGCGGATTTCGGATCTCCTGCCTGCCACGCGGGTCCAAGGGTCTTCAGCATGAAGCTCCCCGCACTTTCCTGCCTCGCCGCTTGGCTGGCGGTGCTTGCCGCAACCGGCCCCGTCCAAGCGGCCGGCGTGCGGGAGCGATTTCTCCGTGATCCGGGCACCATGCGCAGCATGGGCGCGGTCCAGGAGATCGTGTTTGCCGTCCGCGCGCCCGGGCACGACCCCCACTGGTACGCCAACTTCGGCTGCTGGAGCAGCGAGCCCGCAAGAAAGCTGTACGGCGGCCAGGGGGGAAAACTCTGCCGCCTGGAACTGGCTACCGGCCGGCTGGTCACCCTGGTGGACGACCCGCAGGGCGACATTCGCGACCCGGCGGTGGACTACGACGGGCGCACGATCCTCTTCTCCTACCGCCGCGGCGGTTCCGACCAGTACCACCTTTACCTGATCCAGTCGGACGGCACGGGGTTGCGCGAGATCACCTCCGGGCCCTGGGATGACATCGAGCCCTGTTTTCTGCCGTGCGGCGACATCGTCTTCTGTTCCTCGCGGTGCAAGCGCTTCGTGCAGTGCTGGCACACGCCGGTGGCCATTCTCTACCGGGCCGGCCCCCAGGGGCAGGACCCGCGGCCAATTTCCGCCAACGTCGAGCACGACAACACCCCGGCGGTCCTGCCCGACGGCCGGCTGCTGTACACCCGCTGGGAGTACGTGGATCGCAGCCAGGTCGAGTTCCACCATCTTTGGACGGCCAATCCGGACGGCAGTGGGGTAATGGTGTACTACGGGAACATGCACGCCGGCGGCCTGCTGATCGACGCCCGGCCCATCCCCGGCACCGACCGCGTGGTGGCGGTGCTCTCGCCGGGCCACGGCCGCACCGAGCACGCCGGGTCGCTGGTGGTGATCGATCCGCGGCTCGGGCCGGACGAGCGCGGGGCGATGCGAAACCTCGGCGGCCTGCCGGGCAATTGCCGGGACCCGTATCCGTTCAACGAGACTTTCTTTCTCGCCGCGCTGGGCCGGCAGATTGTGCTCTTGGACGCCGCCCGCGGCGAGCACGAGGTGCTCTACCAGAGCCCGTCGCTGGAAGTCCACGAGCCGCGGCCGCTGTGGCCCCGGCCCCGCGAGCCGGTGCTGGCCGACCGCGCGGACCCTACCCGGCCCACCGGCCGCATGATCCTCGCCGACGTCTACCGGGGGCGGAATATGGCCGGTGTCCGCCGCGGCGAGGTCCGCAAGCTCTTGGTGCTCGAATCGCTGCCCAAGCCGGTCAACTTCAGCGGCGGACCGGAACCGCTCAGTTGGCTCGGCACCTTCACGCTGGAGCGCGTGCTGGGCACGGTGCCGGTCGAGCCGGACGGTTCCGCCTCGTTCGCGGTCCCCGCCGGGCGGCCCGTGTTCTTCGTCGCCCTGGACGAAAACGACCTGTCGGTCAAGCGCATGCAGAGCTTCGCCGGCGCGATGCCGGGCGAGACGATCTCCTGCGCCGGCTGCCACGAGCCGCGGACCGAGCCGCCCCAAGCGGCGGCGCGGCCGGTGCTCATGGCGCTCGGGCGGCCGCCCAGCCGCATCGAGCCCTTCGCCGATCAGCCGGACGTGCTCGATTTCCCCCGCGACATCCAGCCGATCCTCGACCGGCATTGCGTCGGCTGCCACGATTACGTGGCTCACGCCGGCGTTGCAGACGGGGCACCGGGCACCATCGCAGATGGTCGCGGCCCGCGGAGCGGTGGCGCGGTGCTGGCCGGCGACCGCGGCCCGACCTATTCCCACAGCTTTTGGACCCTGCTGGCGCGGCGGCAGGTGGCCGACGGGCGGAATGGCTGGGGCAACCGCCCGCCGCGCTCGATCGGAACCTCGGCCAGCCCGTTGATGCAGAAAATCGACGGCAGCCACCACGACGTCACGCTCTCGGAGCACGAGCGGCGGACCGTCTGGCTGTGGATCGAGAGCGGTGCTCCCTACGCCGGCACCTATGCCGCCCTGGGCTCGGGAATGGTGAGCCTGCCGATCCTCGCCGGGCCGCAGCCGGACACGAGCCTGGTCGAGGACTGCCCGCCGGCCGACGCGGCCGTGTTGGCCCGCGCCCGGCAGGCGGTCCAGCGCCGCTGCGAGAACTGCCACACGCCGGCCCATTTGCCGCTCTCCGCGCCCATGAGTCGCCGCGCGGGCCCCACGGCGGCATTCGAGCGGATCCTCGGCGAGAACGACCCGCTCGCGCGGTTCTCACCACACGCCCTGTTCAATCTGAGCCGGCCGGAATTGTCGCTCCTCTTGCTGGGACCGCTGGCGAAGGCGGCGGGAGGCTACGGCTCCTGCTCGGCTGCGGACGCCCATGCCGCGCCGGCCAAGGACGTCTTCGCCGGCACGGACGACCCGGACTACCAGACGCTCCTGGCAGCGATCCGCGACCGCCGCGAGGCGCTCCAGCGGATGGGGCGATTCGACGTGCCGACCTTCCGCCCCAACCAGTACTACGTCCGCCAGATGAAGCAATACGGGATCCTGCCCGCCAGCTTCGACCGGGCGAAAGATCCAATCGACGTCTACCAGACCGACCGTGCCTACTGGCGGTCGTTGTGGTACGCGGGACAAGGGAGCTTCTGATTTCGGATTCGAGATTTCGGATTCGAGATTTCGGATTTGCGCTTCGCCGACCGGGAGTCTGAAATCGCAAATCTGAAATCGTAAGCCCTTACCCGCCCTCGTCTTTCCACTTTCCGCATCCCCCATTGTGCCTATCCGTGCCATGCTCATCTAGGTTCTTGGCCGCGGTTCCCGGCGCGCGAAGAATAGGGTAGAGGACTTGTGTCCATCTATCGAATCTTGTATTCCCTGAGGAGGTTTCTACTATGGTAACTACTGCTGAGAGCAACAGGCCGCAAGTCGCGGTCCCACCGGTGTACCAGCGTGCCAGCGCAGCGGTCGAATCGCCCGTTGCAGCCGCGGAGTTGACAAGTTCGGAAGGCGAGGCGCGCACCGTCGTCCGCAGATCCATCTGGAGCCTTTCCCTGGTGGTCGCCGGGACAACGATGGCGTCCATGTGGGGACTGGCGGCCGTGGTGCTGGGCATCGTCGGGCTGTCCGGGTTCGAGGCTTCCGCAGCGGCATTCACCGCCACGCTCCTGCTCGGTCTGGGATTCCTCACCCTGGGGTACACCGGCCGAATGTCCCATTTCTTCGTCCATTCCAGGGGCAGCGACACCCGCTGGAGCGCCACCGCGCTGGGCAGCGGAACGAGCCTGGCTTGGTTCGCGGGATTCTCGGGCGTGATCCTGGGGATTGCGGGACTCGTATTTTCCACCGCCTTCAGCTTGTTGGGCGTGATGGCCGTGGTGTATGGCCTGACGCTGCTCGGGTGCGTCGGTTTGACGCAGCCGGGGAGCTATTGGGAGCACGCCGTCGGCGGAGGCCACCGCAGGTTCTTCCTGACCCGCGACCTCGTCTTTGGGCTGGAGTTGTTCATCGGCCTGGGCGCCGTCATCCTGGGAATCCTGGCCCTGTTGGGCTACGCCCCGCTGATGCTCGGGCTGGTGTCGATGCTGGCCATCGGCGCTACGACGATCTTCGTCGCCACCGCCCTGTGCGGCACGACCATGCACGCGATGGAGTACCTCTGCCCGGCGCATCGCAATTAGCTTCTTTTGCGACAGGGCAACGAATCCTGGGTGCTGTGCCCACGCTTGCGTGGGCATGTGCGCGGTGTGCCGCTGCTTCGCAGAAGCAGTGCTGAGAAGCACGCCGATTCGCTGCTTCTGCGAAGCAGTGGCGCACGACAAATTCCCATCGGCATGAATCAGTACACCAGCAGCACGCCGGTGTTTCGGGGGCTAGCCGGCGGGGAGTTGGCCGGGGGGAGGGGCCGGGTTAGAATGATCGGGTCGCCCCCTCCCCCGCGATGCCCCGACGATGTCCCAGGTCTCGACCGCGCATGTGCCCGTGCTGCTGGACGAGGTGCTCCACTGGCTCCGGCCGCACCCCGGTGGTGTGTTGGTCGATGGCACGCTCGGCGGGGGCGGGCATACGCGGGCGCTGGCCGAGCGGGTCGGCCCCCAGGGGCTGGTCCTGGCGATGGACCGCGACCCGGCTGCCATCGCTGCCGCCCGGGAGAGCTTGGCCGGCCTGCCGGTGAAAGCCGTCCAGGGCAACTTCTGCGACCTGCCTGAAGTCCTGCGAGAGCTGGGGATCGCCGGCGTCGAGGGTGTCCTGCTCGATTTGGGCGTCTCCAGTGATCAGTTGGCCGATCCCCAGCGGGGATTCAGTTTCTCGTCCGCAGGGCCGCTGGATTTGCGGTTCGATCCCATGCGCGGCGAGCCCGCCCGGCGATTGATCAACCGGCTGGGTGCCGGGCACCTAGCCGACTTGATCTATTTCTACGGCGAAGAGCGCTACAGCCGCCGCATCGCCCAGGCCATTGTCGCCCGCCGCCGGGACCGGCCGATCGAGACCGCCGCCGAGCTGGCCGAACTGGTGCGGCAGTGTGTGCCTAAAGCGCGGCAGGAGCGGATCGACCCCGCCACGCGGACCTTCCAGGCCCTGCGGATCGCCGTGAACGACGAACTCAAGTCGCTGGAGATCGCCCTGCGGCGAATCCCGGACTGTCTTCGGACGGGCGGGCGGCTGGCGGTCATCAGCTTCCATTCGCTGGAGGACCGCCCGGTCAAGACCGCTTTTCGAGTCGATGACCGGCTCGAACCCCTTATGCGGAAGCCGCTCACACCATCGCTGGATGAGGTGTCTCGCAACCCGCGGGCTCGCAGCGCGAAACTCCGCGTCGCCGAGCGAATCTGAATGCAGCACAAGGAGCAAGACTGATGAAGCCAAGCAGCATACCGGCGTGCATGGCGTTCTTGGTTCTGGCGGGCCTGATTACCGCAGGCGGCGCGGTGGGCCGGGCGGGCGACTGGCCGGGCTGGCGCGGTCCGACGGGCAGCGGCACCACCGCCGAAAGGAACTTGCCCCTGAAATGGGACGGCAAGACCGGCGAAGGCGTGCTCTGGAAGGCCCCGCTGAAAGGCACGACCGGCCATTCCAGCCCCATTGTCTGGGGCGATCGCGTCTTCATCACCACGGCGGTCCAGCTAACGCGGCAGCAGGAGGAAGCCAAGCAAATTCCCGATCACCACTTCGCCTGTTACCAGGCCGCCGACGGCAAGCTGCTCTGGCAGACCCGCGTGGCCCATGGACCGCACCAGGAGGGTTACAACATCTACGCCGTGCCCACGCCCGCGACCGACGGGAAGGCAGTCTACGCCTGGTTCGGCTCCGCGGTCATGGCCGCCGTGGATTTGCAGGGCAAATTGCTGTGGCGCAAGGAGCGCGGCGGCAAGTACACACTGAACCCGGGCATCTGCAGCAGCGCCGTGCTCTGCGGGGACACCATGATCGTGCTTTGCGACCAGGGCGGCGGCAATGGCTGGCTCGAAGCCGTGGACAAGAAAACCGGCGAAGTCAAGTGGCGGCAGAAACGGGACAAGTTCATCTACAACAACACCACGCCGCTGGTGGTCCGCGTCAACGGGAAGGACCAATTGATCGTGGCCGGCGGCAACTACGGGCCGGCCTGGCTCGAGGGCCTGAACCCGGCCGGCGGCGAGTCCATCTGGCGGTGCTCCGCCAATGCCTTCGGGGCGTCGCCGGTCTTCGCGTCGGGACTGGTCCTGAGCGAGGCCCCCAAGGAAACGATGCTCGCCGTCGCCGCCGGCGGCGAGGGCGACGTTACCAAGACGCTCGTCAAATGGCAGTCCGCCAAGATCAAGTCGCCTTACTCGTCCGCCGTCGTGTGCGGCAACTATGTCTACCGCGTACACGACCAGGGTATCGTGAGGTGCTGGGATTTCACGACCGGCAAGGATCTGTTCACCGAACGGCTGGAGAACCTCTCGCACCTGGCCAGTCCGATTGCCACGGCGGACGGTCGGATCTACTTCGTCAGTACGGGAAAGAGCTATGTGCTGCGAGCCGGCCCCAAGCTGGAGGTCATCGGCGGCGGGAACTTGGGCGGCGGCGGCAATGGCTCTTCGCCGGCAGTGTCCAACGGCCGAATCTTCGTGCGGGACTTCGACTTCCTCTATTGCTTGGGCAATACGCCCCCCCGTCCGGCAAGCGGGCAGACTCGCTGAGTTGCCGGCGTCGCTTGCTCGTTGCGGCGCGGTGCCGGGAATGCTTGCAAACTGCAAAATCAGGTGCAAAAGGAGGTTACGTCGCTGGCGAAATCTGCAATCTTCAATCCCAAATCCCCTAATTCTCTCATCCCCTCATCCCCCAACCGCTTTGACATTTACTTGGCGGCGGACCGTCACTATCATGTGCCCCGCTCGTCCCGGTTCGTAGGTGTTGCCATAGCCAAGACGATCCTGCCCACGGTGATTCACTGGGGGTTGAGGGAAAATCTCCACACTTCCACAAGAGGCATCTGAGCGTGAGCAGCCGGACCAAGATCGGGTTGTCGATTTCATTGGTGCTGGGGATCGTGCTGGCCGTGGGGTTTGCCCGACGGCGGATGTGGACCACGCCGCCCGCAGCGACCCCGCTTGCGGTTGAGCGCGAGCGGGCGAGTATCCAGCAGACGGAGTCCCAAGGGCTAAGCTGGATGGCCGCCAAGCCCGCTGTATTGTCCCCTGCCGGACCGCCGACCACGGCGCCGAAGCCGGCCTTGGACGATGCCGGTTGGTGGACGGTCCAGGCGGAGACGAGCCGGCCGAACCCGGCCGCCGGGGTACCCGCGGCTGTGGCCACCGGGGTACCCGCGGCTGTGGCCACCGGGGTACCCGCGGCTGTGGCCGCGGGTCGTGGCCACGCTGCCGAGGGCCCGGCCTCGCTCTTGGACGGCGCCGATTACTCGGCCGGCGTCAAAGATGCTTTGGGGCCGGACGACCTGGCCGCCCGACGAACGGATAGCACCCAGCCGAGGTAAGCCGTGTTGGCGCGAGTCATCTCGGGTGGACAGACCGGTGTGGACCGTGCCGCGTTGGACGTGGCGATGGAGATGGGGCTAGCGCATGGGGGATGGTGCCCGGCGGGTCGGCTCGCCGAGGACGGTCGCATCCCAGACCGCTACCGGCTTCGGGAGACCCCCTCGCCCGACTATCCTGCACGCACGGAGCAAAACATCCTGGATTCCGATGCAACGCTGGTACTGTGCCGCGGCCAACCGAGCGGCGGCACCGAGCTGACGGTCCGTCTGGCCGGGCAGCACGGGCGTAGCTGCCTGGTGGTCGATCTGGATGCCTCGCCCGCCACAGAGGACGTCCGCCGCTGGTTGGCGGACCAGAAGGTTCGGACCCTGAACGTCGCCGGCCCGCGCGAAAGCCAAAACCCGGGAATCGGGCGGCTGGCCGGAGAGTTCCTGCGCTGGGTGCTCGGGTGAATCCGGGCGATTGTACGACTTGCAGCTAGGTCACCTTGAATCGACCAACCGGCTCCCGCCTACAGGTCCGCGCATGCAAAGCCGCCACCGACGGATCGATGCCCGGCTGGCGTGCGTCGGGCTGGCCTTGTTGGGATGGCTCGGGACAGGTTTCGGCGGCTGTGCGCAGCCCTGGAAGTTCTCTCACGGTGCCTCACTCTCGGCAACGTCGTCGGGGCCGGGCGGGGCGGCTGCCGCCACCGGTCCCGGGCCGGCGACCGACGCCGGCGGCGCGCCTCAGCCGGTCTTGCCTCGGGCGGCACCGGCGGCCGCCGGCCTGCAGCAAGCCCAGCCTGGACCTGGCCAACCTGTCAGCTACCTCGGCCCCTCGGACCCCACGTTGGGACCCGCGCCGTTGGCCGGCAACGTCGGACCTGGCCCAGCCCTCGCCGACGAGCATTGGACGCCTAACTTGTATCCCGCGCAAGCCCCGCCGGGCGCTCCCGGGGCGATCCCACCTCCGGGCGGCAATCCGCCCGCATGTCAACCGCCGGCAGGAGAACCGCTGCTGGCGGCGATGTGGGACCGCGGCTTTCCCAATATCTGCGGCGATTACGCCAACTATTATTCGTGGCCGAACGCAATCAAACTGGCAGCGGGGTTCGGCATCGCAGCCGGGTTGTCCAGCAGCGACCTGGACGGCGAGATCGCCACCTGGTATCAGACTCGCATCCGCACTAAAGAGAGCGACCGTATTGCGAACTTCGTGAAGCCGTTCGGCGAGGGCCAATACACCATCCCCGTGGCGGCCAGCTTGGCGTTGCTCAGCGACACGGGGTGGCTCGACGACCGCCCCATGCTGAGCGACATCGGCCAATGGGGGGATCGGGTCGCGCGGGCTTATCTTGTCGGCGGGCCGCCGATGCTGGCGATGCAGTATTTGACCGGCGGTTCGCGGCCAAGTGCCGCCGGTGGCCACTCCTCCTGGCAGCCATTTTCCGCCAGTAACGGCGTCAGCGGCGACGCCTTCATGAGCTCGTGTATGTTCATTTCGGCCGCCGACATGACCCAACAACCCCTCGGCAAGGGTTTCTTCTACGCCTGCTCGTTCATCGTGCCTTGGGAGCGGATCGACCTGAACGCCCACTTCTTCTCCCAGGCGGCACTAGGATGGTGGATGGGCTACTTGGCCTGCGACGCCGTCAATCACACGGCACTGGCCAAGGGACACGTGACGATCGTGCCACTGGCCAGCCCGGAAATGACCGGCGTGGGCGTGATGTACCAGCATTAGCGGGGGGCTTGAGCGAATCAGGGGGACCGGATGATTTCGGGATTAGCCACATTGGACCAACCGGGTCCCGCGTCCACAGGTTCACGCGTGCCAAGCCACCGTCGATTCCTCCATGCTCCACTAGCATGCGTTGCCATGGCCTGCCTGGGATGGCTCGGGACAGGGCTGGGCGGCTGTGCGCAGCCCTGGAAGTTCTCTCACGGTGCCTCACTCTCGGCAACGTCCTCGGGGCCGGGCGGAGTGGCTGCCGCCGCCGGCCCCGGCCCGGCAACCAACGCCGGCAGCGCGCCTCAGCCGGTCTTGCCTCAGGCGACACCGGCGGCCCCCGGCCCGCAGCAAGCCCAGCCCGGATCTGGCCAACCCGTCAACTACCTTGGCCCTTCCGACCCCATGTTGGGACCCACGCCGCTGGCCGGCAACGTCGGACCGGGGCCAGCCCTCGCCGACGAGCACTGGCCGGCGCCCAACTTGTATCCCTCGCCAGCCCCGCCGGGCGTCCTCGGGCCACCCCTGCCTCCGGGCGGCAATCCGCCGGCATCTCAACCGCCGGCAGGAGAACCGCTGCTGGCGGCGATGTGGGACCGCACGTTCCCCAACGTCTGTAGCGATTACACCAATTATTATTCCTGGCCGACCGCGATCAATCTGGCGGCGGGGCTCGGCATTGCGGCGGGAGTCGCCAATACCGACCTGGACGGCAAGATCCAGACTTGGTATCAGACTCATATCCACAGTGAAGAAAGCTACCGTATTGCGAAGTTCATCAGACCGTTCGGCGAGGGCCAAAACACCATCCCCGTGGCGGCCGGTTTGGCGTTGCTGGACGACACGGGGTGGCTCGACGACCGCCCGGTGCTGAGCGAGATCGGCCAATGGGGGGATCGGGTCGCGCGGGCTTATCTTGTCGGCGCAGCGCCGACGCTGTTCATGGAATACGCGACCGGCGGCTCGCGGCCAAGGTATACCGACGGCCACTCCTGGTGGCGGCCATTTTCCGCCAGCAACGGCGTCAGCGGCGACGCCTTCATGAGCTCGTGCATGTGGATTTCGGCCGCCGACATGACCGAGCAACCCCTCGGCAAGGGTTTCTTCTACGCCTGCTCGTTCGTCGTGCCTTGGGAGCGCATCGACCTGAACGGCCACTTCTTATCTCAGGCGGCGCTGGGATGGTGGATGGGCTACCTGGCCTGCGACGCCGTCAATCACACGCAACTGGCCAAGGGGCACGTGACGCTCGTGCCGCTGGCCAGTCCGGAGATGACCGGCGTGGGCGTGATGTACCAGCATTAGCGCCGCCCGCCGGAACCCGAAAACCCCAAGCCCCAAATCCCAGGCAATTTCAAATTATCGAAATCCCAAGGACACAAAACGCGTGCGCCACAGCGGCTTGTTTCGGACTTGGAATCTCGTATTTTGGATTTGCTTGGGATTTGTGATTTCGGATTTGGTATTTGACCCGAAGATGGCGTCCTGAATCAGGCCGGGCTTCCCCGGGTACCATAGCCCGCGGCGGCGCGGTATAATCGGGAGCCATGTTTCCCACGACGCGGCTCCGCCGCCTCCGTTACCATCCGGCCATACGCCGCCTGGTCCGCCAGACGCAGCTTTCGGCCGCGCGGCTGGTGCTGCCGCTTTTCGTGCGGCCGGGCAAGGGCGAGCGCCGGCCGATCGCCTCCATGCCGGGCAACTGGCAGGTCTCGCCGGACGTGCTGGCGGAGGAGGCCCGCGAGGCCGCCGCGCTGGGACTGGGCGGCGTCATCCTCTTCGGCATCCCGGCAGTCAAGGACGCCGCCGGCAGCGACGCCACCAGCCCTTTGGGAATCGTCGCCGAGGCGGTGCAGGCGGTCAAGCGGGCCGCCCCGGAACTGCTGGTCATCACCGACGTCTGTTTCTGCGAGTACACCGACCACGGCCATTGCGGTCCGCTGGGCCGGGCGGGTGGGCGAGTGGACGTCGATAACGACGCCACGCTGGAGCTGCTGGGCAAGCAGGCGGTCGTACATGCCGGGGCGGGCGCGGACATCGTCGCCCCCAGCGGGATGATGGACGGCATGGTGGGGACCATCCGCCATGCGCTGGACGCGGCGGGGGCCAGCCATGTGCCCATCCTGAGCTATGCGGCCAAGTACGCCAGCGCCTTCTACGGCCCCTTCCGCGAGGCCGCCGAGAGCGCGCCGCAGACGGGCGACCGCCGCGGCTATCAGATGGACCCGGCCGCCGCCGCCGGCCAGGCCATGCGCGAGATCGAGCTGGACCTGGCCGAGGGGGCCGACCTCGTGATGGTCAAGCCGGCCCTGGCCTATCTGGACATCCTCCGCATGGCCCACGACCGTTTCCCCGGCGTGCCGCTGGCGGCCTACAACGTCTCCGGCGAGTTCAGCATGGTCAAGGCGGCGGCCGAGCGGGGCTGGCTGGATGAAAAGGCCATCGTGCTGGAGATGCTCACCGCCATGCACCGCGCCGGGGCCGGCATCATTCTGACCTACTGGGCCAAGGACGTGGCCCGCTGGCTGGGGTAACGGCCGGCTTGTAGGGCGGTTTGCCAGGGCATCGCCTCTGACCGGGTCGAGGGCGGGCTCGCGCCGGCCGCTCCGCGCAACTCCGTCGTGGCCCGCCGTTGCCCTGGGCGGCACGGGCCGCGGCCGCCGCCGTGGTCGGAACTATTCCGATCTGGCGTAGGTACCCGCTTTGCCGCTGGCCGGGGAGGGACGCCGTGTCGGGCAAAGCCCGGGCGCATCCAAGGGAGTTGTTTACGCCCCTCGCTCGCAATTCGTGTCGCGCAGCTCGGCCGGTTTCGCCGTCCTTCCGAGATCGTTCAAGTTCCATTAGCCTGAGAATTCGCCTAGCGCAAAAAGTCGCGCAATTCCGCAAGGCAGATTGTGCAATTCCTTGACTTGGTTCCGCTTTGGCGCGAGCCGATCGCTTGCGCCCATGCTGCCAGCCATCGGGCGCAAAGCCCGCAGCACCCGGCCCCATTGCGAGTTTGCGCAACTCGTTTGCGGGATTGGAAAAATCGCGGGAAATAGGTTGACGTGGCGGACGCCCTCCCTAAACTAACAGTGCGTAGTGCGTTGGATTGCGACCGGTTGGCGGCAATCCCGGCTCGGCAATAAGCGTGGGCCGTATACAGACGGGTGGGCTAGTTCACGAGCTGTTTTCTGAAGAAGAAGGGGGTAAGGGCCATGAATCGAGTCGCTTTGTTCGCGTGCTTGGGGATCGTCGCGGTGCTGGCCGCTGTAGCAAGCGCCGATACCGTCACCTTGACTTTTGAGGGACTGCAGACTTATGAGCCGATCCTGAGTTACTACAACGGTGGCTTCGGCGGGTTCGGAAGCGGCCCGGGTCCCAGTTATGGGGTCATCTTCGGTAGCGACTCGCTGGCGATCATCAGTGCTGCGGAAGGCGGTGGCGGGAACTTCACCAACGCCCCGTCGGGCGACACGATCGCCTTCTTCCTCAGCGGCGCGGGCGATGTAATGGACGTGCCCAGTGGGTTCACCACCGGGTTCTCCTTCTACTACTCGAGCCCCTTTTACGCTGGCAGCGTGACGGTATACTCTGGTCTCGATGGGAGCGGAAGCGTGCTTGCTAACCTCTTCCTGCCGACCACCCCCAATGGGGAACCTGAATACCCCTACAACTACAGTATTTGGGAGCCGATCGGGGTGTCCTTCTCGGGCACTGCGGAGTCGGTGAACTTCTCGGGGGTGGCGGACTACATAGGTTTCGACAACATAACGCTGGGATCTCAGACCCCGACCGGCGTCCCCGAGCCCTGCGGGGTCGTCGGGTTGATCGGCCTGGGGGCGATGGGCCTGCTCGGCCTGGTCTGGCGGCGGCGGAAGGCCGCTTAGCTCGGCCTGCAAATCAGGGAACGAAGACCTGCCCGCGCCAATCTTGGCGCGGGTTTTTTTGCGCTGGGAGGTCGAAACGGACCGGGTGGCCCCAGGCGGGCTATTATGATGATTCCGCCTGTCGCAACCCACCTTCCCCCCTTCATTTCCCCTACTCGCGGACTGATTCGGAGGCCGTCCGACCATGGGAATTACCGTATCCTACCGAGGTTCCCTGGCGGACTCGCGGCGCGTTGAGGATTTCGAGGACCGCGTGGCGGACCTGGCCCTGGAGCTGGGCGGGCAGGCGCGAATCTGCCAGAATAGCGCACGGCCTTGCCTCACCCTGCAACCCGGCCTCAGCCCGCGGCGGGCGTTTCGCCGCCGGGCTGGCCGCCCTCGTCGGCCGTCACGGAGGGCACCACCCAGACCTTCACCTCGCCCTCGATCTCGGCGGCCAGGTGGACCTTGACCGTGTAGAGGCCCAATTCCTTGAGCGGCCCCTTCAAGCGGACCTGGTCGGCCGCGATGGTGAACTTGCTCCGCTTCAGGGCGTTGGCGATGTCGGCCGCGCCGACCGAGCCGTACAGATGCCCCTCGTCGTTGGCGTTGGCCTCGATGGTCACGCTTTGGCGGCCCAGCTCGTCGGCCAGGCTGCGCAGCCCGGCCAGCCGGGCTTTCTCGATCTCGGCCAGCTTCGAGCGGTGCTTGTCGACCATCCGCTTGTGATGGTCCGTGGCCACTGTGGCCAGTCCGTGCGGCAGCAGGTAGTTCAGCGCGTAGCCCGGCTTGACCAGGACCACGTCGCCCTGCTTGCCCAGGTGCTCGACGGGCTGGACCAACAGCAACTCGATGGCGCCGCTGGCAACTTTGGGCATCCGCTTCAAACGCGAGGTACGGCGGTGCGGGGTCTTGCCGTTCGTCTTGGGCATGGGAGTCGCTCGGTTTCAGTGGTCAGTTTTCAGTTCTCAGTTTTCAGTTCTCAGTGTTCAGTGGTTGGATCCCAAAACTGATAACTGACAACTGATCACTGACGGCTAGAACGGGATGTCGTTGCCGCCGGAGGCTTCCGGCGGGGGCATTTCATAGCTTTCGTCGGGCGGGGCCGGTTGGCTGGGGCCGGGGGCGGCGGCCCGCGCGGGGCGGCCCGCGGCCGCAGGGCCGCCCTCGCCCGGCGGGCGGGCACCGTGCGCAGCAGGGTCGCGGCCGCCCAAGAGCTGCATCCGCTCGCCCACTACGGACAGCTTCGAGCGTTTCTGGCCATCGGGCGTCTCCCACGAATCGAACTTCAGCCGGCCCTCGATGAACACCGGTGAGCCCTTGGTCAGGTACTCGCTGGCCACTTCGGCGGTTCGACCCCAGAGCGTCACGCTGACGAACGTCGTCTCCTCGATCCATTCGCCGGTGGTGCTGTTTTTCCGCCGGTCATTGACCGCCAGCCCCAGGTCGGTCACCGCGGTGCCGCTGGCGATGTAGCGGAGCTCGGGGTCCCGGGTCAGGTTGCCCAACAGGATCACGCGGTTGAAGCTGGCCATGCTCGCGGCCTCCTTCGGGTAGGGTCAAGAATCAGACTTCTTCTTCGAGGTCGATGGGGACTTCGATGACCTCCACTTCGGCGGCACGCGGGGCGGTCTCCGCCGGGGGCGCGGTGGCCGGCGCCGATTGGGCGTGTGCCAGCAGGGCGTCGACGATCCGGGGGTCGATCTTCAAGAACAGATACCGCATGATGTTCTCGTTGATCTCGCACTGGTGCCGCAGCGCGGCCAGTTGCCCCCCCTCCATGCGGAAGTACGTGAGCCAGTAGGTGCCCTTGCGCTGCCCTTTGATGGGGTAAGCCAACCGCCGCTCTTCCCAAAGCCGGCTGACGAGCATCTCGCCGCCGAGCTTCTGGATCGTGCCGGGAATCTGGCCCGATACGCCGTCCGGGTCGCGCCCGAAACGGTTCGAGTCCAAGATGAACATCCCTTCGTAAACTTGAGGGGCCAACGCTTCACTCCTTGGTCCTAGGCATTGAATCGGTTCATGCAGGCCTCGATACCTTCCGCGGCCCAAACCATCACGGCCTCGACGGCCCGGGCCACGGCCTGCTGGATCAACGGGACTTCGTCCGGCTGGAACTTGCTCAACACGAAATCGGCCCAGTCCCAACCTTCCGGCGGTGAGCCGATGCCGATCCGCAGCCGCGGAAACTCGTCGCTCCCCAACCGCCGAATGATGTCTTCCAGCCCTTTTTGTCCTCCCGCCGAGCCTCCCGCGCGGATCCGCAGCCGGCCGGGCGGCAGGTTCAAGTCGTCGCAAACCACCAGCAGATCTTCGTTGGGAATCTTGTAAAAGTCGCGGGCGGCCAACACGCTGCCGCCGCTTTCGTTCATGTAGGTCGTCGGGGTCAGCAGCAGGGCTCTCCGGCCCTCCAGGCTGGCCTCCACGCTTTCGCCCTGGAACTTGGTTTTCAGGGGGCCGGCCGCAAACTGACGGGCCAATTGTGCGGCCACCACATATCCCAGGTTGTGGCGGGTATCTCGGTACTTCCTGCCCGGATTGCCCAGCCCAACCACCAATTTCATGAGCGCTCCGACTCCTCCTCCCCCTCCTCTTTCTTGGCGCCGATGACCTCTGGCTCACCCGGGACCGCCGCGGCCTCCCCCTCCTCGGGTTTCTCGACCGGCACGATGCACTGCACGACCACGGCCTCCGGGTCGCCGAAGACCTGGGATCGCTCGGGCAGCTCGAGTTGAGCCAACTTGACCGAATCGTTGAGTTTCAAGTGGTTGATGTTGACGTAAAGCTTGTCGGGGATGGCGCCGGCCGGGCACTCGATCTGCACGCTTTGAATCAATTGGTCGACGACGCCGCCTTCCCTCAGCCCCGGGGCCTCGCCGCGGAGTTCGACGACCACGGTCACCTTGACCAACTCGTGGGCCGAGATCCGCGTGAAGTCCACGTGCAGCACGTGCGTGCCGTAGGGGTCCCATTGCAATTGGCGAATGAAGGCCGATTCGTTGACCGCCCCGACCAAAGTCACCAGGCGGCTGCCGTGCCGCAGGGCCGCCTGCAGGGCTTCAGTCCGCACCCCCAGGCACACATTTTCCTTGCCGTGGCCATACAGGATAGCCGGGATCTGCCCAGCCCCGCGCAACCGCCGGTTGACGTGTTTGCCGCCCTGGCTGCGGGCGAGGACTTCGAGTTGCTCCGCCATGGAAAGCCTCAGTTCTAGTGCTTCCGCGCGCCGAAACCACTCATTTTCGCCGATCCGGCGGGAATTTCAAGGGCAGCGCGGCGGATTTCACTACCCGAACAGCCGGCTGACCGATTCGTTGCGGTGGATCCGCTTGATCGCCTCGCCCAGAAGGGGGGCTATGCTCAAGACCTGCAATTTGGGGATGGCCTTCTCAGGCGGAATGGGGATCGTGTCGGTCAGGAACAGGCCGTCAATGGGTGCCTGCTGCAGCCGCGCGGCCGCCCCGCCGACCAAAAGCCCGTGCGTGGCCGCCAGGTAGATCCTTCGCGCCCCGGCCTGGTGCATCACTTCCGCTGCCCCGCAGATCGAGCTGCCGGTGCTGATCATGTCGTCGAACACCAGCGCGGTCTTACCCTTGATCGGGCCGCCGATGACGTGGGCCTGCCGCGTGTTCTCCGCGCTGCTACGGCGCTTGTCGATAATCGCCAGCCGGCCCCCCAGTCGGACCGTATGGGCGACGGCCCGCTTGATGCTGCCCTCGTCCGGGCTGACCACCACCACGTCCTTCTCGTCGAACGCCAGCGACTTGATGTGCTCGTCGATGACCGGGGCGGCGTAGAGGTGGTCGGTGGGGATGTCGAAGAAGCCCTGGATCTGGGCCGCGTGCAGGTCCATGGCCAACACCCGGCTCGCACCGGCGCGCGTGATGAGGTTGGCCACCAGCTTGGCGGTGATCGGCACCCGGCCCTCGTCCTTGCGGTCCTGCCGCGCATAGCCGAAGTAAGGGATGACGGCCGTGATCCGGTCCGCGCTGGCCCGCATGAAACTGTCGATCATGGTCAGCAGTTCCATGAGGTTGTCGTTGACGGGGGGGCAGGTGGGCTGGACGATGAACACGTCCCGGCCGCGGACGTCCTCGTCGATCTTGCAGGATATTTCCCCGTCGGGGAAATTACCCATCATCGCCCGGCCCAGGGGCAAGCCCAGGTAATCGCTCACCTTCTTGGCCAATTCGGGGTGGGCGCGTCCGCTGAAGATTTTCATATCGTTCATACCGTTATTTTCCCACCCAAGGCAACTTCTTGGCCAGTTCGCGGTGGGCGCGTCCGCTGAAGACTTTCATATCGCTCATGCCGTCATTTTCCCACCAAAGGCAACCGGCCGCCAGGGGGGCGGGCTGGGTTTCCTTGCGTTTCCGGCCGCGGCTTGATAGGGTAGTTAGGAAGGGGCTGCGGCTGTCGGCCCCCAGGAACACCCCCCCGGTTGAGGCTCCCATGGCTCGTACCTGCCTGCTAGGGCTGCTGGTCACAACATTTTGGGGTTTGGCAAGTTTGGCGCTGGGCCAGCCCGGCCCGAGCACGCCCCCGCTTACTTATGAACTGGTGATCAACGGCGAACGCTTTCTGGTCGAGGGGAACCGCAAGGTCAAAGTCCAGAGCCAGGAGAAGCCGGGCACCAGCTATGAAGTGGCCATCCGCGTCTCGCCCACACAGCGTCTGCGGCTGAACACGGTGGAGTTGGAATATGACCTGCCGGCCCAGGTGGTCGACGACCGGGGCAACCCCACCCGGATCGTGCGGATCCGGCACGAGCTGGGGTTCACGCTGACTTTGACCGACCCGGGCCAGGCCATGGAGGCCGAGGACCGGGAGAAGGTGCTGACGGCCCTCAAGGACTCGCTGGTCGAGCTGTGCACCAAGCGGCACGGCGAGGGGCTCGAGGTGGGCGAGCCGCGCGAGCCCAAGTTCCAAGGGGCGGCCGCCCGCGGCTGCCGCATCCATTTCCGCGATCCGACCCTGTCGCTGGACCCCAAGGAGGACGTCGGATATACCTGCTTCGCCTACGTGCTTTATGGGCCGAAGTTCACCGTCAGTTGCCTGATCGAGTATCGGGACAAGTACAAGGACGATTGTGTCCCGGTCATCAAGAAGGTGCTGGACTCGATCCGGGCGCTGCCGTAGGGAAAAAATCCCTCAGATCGCCGTCGGCAAGGTTGCAGTTTGTCTAGCGGGCAGGCGGGCACCGTCGGGCACGATGCGAAGCATGGTCGGCATGGTCCGCCGTGTGCCAGCGGCCTTGCCCATTCAGCGGCGGGCAAGCCCGCCCGCGATACAACAGGTTCCCGCGGCACAGCGCGCTCCGGCAAGCGGGCCATTGACGCCGGCCGGGCCTCGGCTAGAATGAGGGGTTTCCCCGGCAGGGAGGGAAACTGCCGGAGTGTCGCGTTTTTGTCCCCGGCCCAGCCGCCCTCCCGGAGCACGCAGCGTTGGAAGAAGCCATTCAAAAGGCCGACGTCCTGATCGAAGCCCTCACCTGGATCCGCCAGTTTCGCGGCAAGGTCACGGTGATCAAGCTGGGCGGGAGCGTGATGGAGGACGATCGGGCCATGACCCACCTGCTGCTGGACATCGTCTTCATGGAGACGGTGGGGATGCGGCCGGTGGTGGTACACGGGGGCGGGGCGGCCATCACCCGCGCCATGAACGAGGCCGGCCTGGTGCCGCGCTTCGTGCAAGGCCGCCGCTACACCGACGATGCCACGCTGGCCATCGTCGAGCGGGTCTTGGCGGGCGAGGTCAACCAGCAGATCGCCCAGCGGATCCAGGAGTTGGGCGGCAAGGCCCAGCCGCTGAACTTCCGCACGACCAACGTGCTGGTGGGCCAGCGGCTGCAATTGGAGGGCCCCGGCGGCGAGCCCGTCGACCTGGGCCACGTCGGCAAGGTCACGGCGGTGGACCGCGCCGGCATCGAACACCTCTGCTACGCGGGCATCGTGCCGGTGATCCCCTCGATGTGCCTGACGCCCGAGGGCCAGAAGCTGAACGTCAATGCCGACACGGCCGCCACGGCGGTCGCCCGCACCCTGCAGGCCGAAAAACTCGTCTACCTCAGCGACGTCAACGGCGTCCGCCGCGACAAGCAGGACCCCGGCTCGCTGGTCCACTCGCTGACCGCGGAGGAGGCCGAGCGAATGATCGCCGACGGCACGATCGAAAGCGGCATGATCCCCAAGGTGCAGGCCTGCCTGGAGACCCTCGATCACGGCGTCCGCAAGGTACACATCATCGACGGCCGGCTGCGGCATTCGCTCTTGTTGGAGGTCTATACCAGCAAGGGGGTCGGCACGGAGATCATGCAGAACGGAAGAGTCCCATGACGTCGGAGGAAATCGTCAAACTGTTCGAGCGGTACGTAATTCCCAACTACGGGCGCTTCCCCGTCGCCCTGGTCCGCGGGGAAGACTCCTACGTCTGGGACGCGGAGGGCAACCGCTACCTGGACCTGTTTCCCGGCTGGGGATGCGGGCTGTTGGGCCACTGCCCGGCCCCGGTGGTCGAGGCCGTCCGCGACCAGCTCGGCCGGCTGATCCACGTGCCGAACACCTGGCACACCGAGCTGCAGGGCCTTTGGGCCAAAGCGCTTTCCGAGCGGAGCTTCGGTGGCCAGGCCTTCTTTTGCAACTCGGGCACGGAGGCCAACGAAGCGGCCATCAAGCTGGTGCGGCTCTGGGCGATGCCCAAGCGGCGCTACAAGATCATCACCTTCGAGGGCAGCTTCCACGGCCGTACCCTCGGCTCCACCACCGCCACCGCGCAGCCCAAGTACCACGAGGGGTTGGGGCCGCTGATGGCGGGCTTCGTGTATGCCCCCTTCGGCGACCTGGAGGCGGTCGCGCGGCTGGTGGACCGCGAGACGGCCGCCGTCATGATCGAGCCGATCCAGGGGGAAGGGGGGGTGCGGATCCCGCCCCACGGCTTCCTGGCCGGCCTGCGGAAACTGTGCGACGAGCATGAGTTGCTGTTGGTCTTCGACGAGGTGCAGACCGGTTTCGGCCGCACTGGCGAATGGTTCGCCTACCAGGGGGCGGGGGCGACGCCGGATCTGATGACCCTCTCCAAGGCCCTTTGCGGCGGATTGGCCGGGGCGGCCCTGCTGGCCAAGCCCGAGTTGGCCGTCAGCCTCCGCCCCGGCATGCACGCCGCCACCTTCGGAGGGAACCCCATCGCGGCCCGCGCCGGCCTGGCCGCCATCGAGATGATCGAGCGTCAAGACCTGCTGGCCGCGGCCAAGCGGATCGGCGAGGTCTTTCGCCGCCGGCTGACCGAGCTCGCGGAGCAGTGCGACCTGGTGCGCGAGGTCCGCGTCGCCGGAGCGATGATCGGCCTGGAGCTGGCCGTGGAAGGGGCACCGGTCGTGCGGGCGTGCCTGGAGCGAAAGCTCCTGATCAACTGCACCCACGGCACCGTCATCCGCCTCTTGCCCGCACTGACCCTGACCGACGCCCAGGCCCAGCAAGGCTGCGACATCCTGGCCGAGGCCGTCAAGGCCCAGGCGGCCGCCGTACCAAAGTAGCCCGCACGGAGTCTTTACACCCTTTACACTTTTGTACCCTTCAACCCCGTGACGCAGTCACGGGGCTTTTCCCTGACCCCCGACCCCTGATCCCTACTTGCGATGCGACACCTGCTGACGTTGGCCGACCTGGCGCCGGTGGAAATCGAGCGGATCTTCTCGATCACGGGGGATCTGAAAGCGAAGTTCGCGCGCGGGCTCCGCGAGCCGCTCTTGCCGGGCCGCGTGATGGCGCTGCTGTTCGAAAAGCCGTCGCTGCGGACGCGCGTGAGCTTCGAGGCGGCCATGGCGCACCTGGGCGGCAGCTCGCTGTTCTTGGGCCAGGACGTGGGGTTCGGCCGCCGCGAGAGCGTCGCCGATTTCGGCCGCACGCTCGGCGAGTACGTGGACGTGGTCGTGGTCCGCGCGCACCGGCACGAGATGGTCGCCGAGTTGGCCCAATACTGCAACTGCTCGCTCATCAACGGCCTGACCGACTTCAGCCACCCCTGCCAGGCCATGGCCGACCTTTACACGATCCGCGAGCTGATCGGCCGGCTCGAGGGCCGCACGCTGGCCTGGGTGGGCGACGCCAACAACGTCCTGCGGAGCCTTGCGCTGGGTTGCGGCAAGCTCGGCATGAAGCTGATCATGGCCACGCCCGAAAAGTACCAATTCGATCCGCCGTCGCTGGCCTGGCTCCGCAAGCAGGTGCCGGAGCTGGATCTGACGGTGACCACCGACCCGATCGAGGCCGTCTGCGACGCGGTGGTGATCTACACGGACGTGTGGGCGAGCATGGGGCAGGAATCCCAGCGGGAGGCCCGCCGCCGCGATTTCGCGGGCTACCAGGTCAACGCCGGGTTGCTGGCTCATGCCCAGAAAGGGGCCCTCTTCATGCACTGCCTGCCGGCCCGCCGCGGCGAGGAGGTCACCGACGAGGTGATCGACGGCCCACAGAGCGTCGTCGTCCAGCAGGCTGCCAACCGGCTCCACGTCCAGAAGGGCATTTTGGCGTGGCTGCTGGGCACGAAGGGGTGAGCGACGGAGCAGGGAGCGTGTTTGGAAAGGTCTCTCCTCTCCCTTTGGGAGAGGCACCCACGACCATGCTTCGCATGGTACCCGACCCGGGGGTGAGGGCGTGGCGGATCAAGACACGAAACAGCCATTTTCCGCTTACCAACGGCCCTCACCCTGACCCTCTCCCGGAGGGAGAGGGGACCACAGACGCCGGCTTTCCGAGCACGCTCTAAGACCCAAGACCATTGGCCCCTGTCGCCTCTCCCCTGTCCCGCTCAAATTCCCACACCCAGCCCATTGCGGCGGCCATTCGCAGAAGATATAAGAGAGCCTGACCCGTACAGCAATCCCGAGTCGTCAAGAGAACCTACGAGAACCCGAAGGAGATCATCGCATGAGCACTGGTAGTCTGAGAACCAGTCGGCGGAGTTTTTTGAAGGCCGCCACGGCCATCGCCGCCTGCCCGTATGTCATCCCTTCCTCGGCGCTCGGCGCCGATGGCCGGCCGGCGCCCTCCGAGCGGATCGTCATGGGCGGCATCGGCATCGGCAACATGGGCAGCGGCGACCTGGGGGCCTTCCGCGGCCGCGGCGACGTGCAGTACGTGGCCATGTGCGACGTGCGCAAAGGCGTCCGCGACAGATATGCCAGCAAGGACTGCAAGGTGTACAACGACTTCCGTGAGCTGCTGGCACGCACGGACATCGACGCCGTTCACGTTGCCACCCCCGACCATTGGCACGCCCTCATCGTGATCGCGGCCTGCCGCAGCGGCAAAGACGTCTTCTGCCAAAAGCCCGAAACGCGGACACTCCGCGAAGGCCCGTTGATGGTCGCGGCGGGCCGCCGCTACGGGCGGGTCGTTTCCGGCGGCAGCCAACGCGTGTTGGAAGATTACCGTGGCATCGTGAACCAGTGCTGGGGCGGCGAGCTGGGCCCGGTCAAGTCGATCAACGTCAACGTCGGCCCGCTTTCGCAGCCGTGCAACCTGCCGGCCCAACCGGTCCCCCCGGACATGGACTGGGACATGTGGCTCGGTCCGGCGCCCTGGGCGCCCTACAATCGGGCCCGTTGCGACGGCAACTTCGGCACCGGCGGCGGTAGCTGGCGGTCCTACCAGGACTATTCCGGCGGCGGCATGACCGACTGGGGCGCGCACCATTTCGGCGGAGCCACCTTCGCCATCGACGTGCGGGAACTCCAGCCCGTGGAAGTCATTTACACCGATGACAAGACCGGCAAGTTCCTGACCTACCGCTACGCCAACGGAATTTTGTTGTACCACAACCATCCCGGGATGGGCAACCTGCAGGTCGTCGGCACGCCGGGCCAGAAGCGGGCCCCAAAACCCGTGCCGGCCTACAAGGGCCAGGGCGGCATCTGCGGCGACTTCATCCACTGCGTCAAGACCCGCGAGAAACCGTTCCGCGACATGGCGTTGGCGATCAACACTATGGCCGTATGCCACCTGGGTATCATCGCCTACGAGTTGAAGCGGTCGCTGAAGTGGGACCCGGCCAAGCAAGAGTTTCCCGGCGACGAGGAGGCCAACCGCTTCATCGATCGCGCCCGCCGCGAGCCGTGGGTGCTGTAAGAACTGGTCCGTGGTCCGTTGTCAGTTGTTCGACGAGACATTGAAATCAACAAGAAAGGGAACTTGATATGCGGCAGCGAAATTGTTTGGTTGTGGTGTTGGCGACAGTCCTGATGGCTTGGGGATGCACGATGGTTGCGGCGGCGGACAAGCCCGCAGTGGACCCGGCCGCGGTGGACAAGGCCTTCGAGGCCCTGAAAACCCTGGACTGGGGCATGGATTTGAAACCCTTGGCACCGATTGACGACGCGATTCCGGCCACTCACGGCGACGCGGCCGCCCGCAAAGAGCTGGCCACCCGCCTGGCCGCGGTGCTTGGCACCGGGGCGCCCCGGGCGGCCAAGGATTATGTCTGCCGCAAGCTGCGGGTAATCGGTTCGGCCGAGTCGGTGCCGGCGCTGGCCGCGCTGCTGGCTGACAAGGACCTCTCCCACATGGCCCGCTACGCCTTGGAGCGCATCCCCGCTCCGGAGGCCGCCCAGGCCATGCGCGACGCCCTGCCGAAGCTCAGCGGCGCCCTGAAGATCGGCGCGGTTGGATCGCTGGGCGTCCGCCGCGACGCGGCCAGCGTGGCGGCCATCGCGGCATTGCTGGGCGACGCCGATCCGTCGCTGGCCTGTGCCGCCGCTTGTGCACTGGGCAATATCGGCAGCCCCGACGCCGCCACGGCCCTATGCGAAGCGGGAAAGAAGGCCCCCGAGGCCGTCAAGCCGGCCGTCGCCGACGGCGCGCTGGCCTGCGCCGAACGGCTCCTGGCCGACGGCCACAAGGCCGAAGCCATTGCCCTCTACAAGTCCCTGAAGGACGACGAAGCTCAGTCCAAACAGGTCCGCCTGGCGGCGACCCGCGGCCTGCTGTCCGCCGCAGGGAAGTAGCTCCCGTTGTGAAGTGGGTAACATCCTTGGTGCCATGGCCACGTTTGCGTGGCCATGGCGCCTTTTCATTTAGCGGCCGGGCCGGGTACCCTTTGGGTGCGGTGGTCGAAAGCAGAGGAGTGTCCGTGGCAAACCACCTTCGTGCTCTAGCGTGTGCGGTCCTCTTTTTGTCGGTTGCGGTGGGCCCGGGGGGCGACCCGGCGCGGGCAGAGGACGCCAGTGACGAACAAGTCCAGACGATCATCGACCTGCTGAGCGACAAGGACAAGGATTTGCGGGCCGTGGCGCTGCAGCAGGTTCGCGAGGGCATCAAGGGCGCGGCGGCCACGCGGCGGTTCGCAGCCCTGCTGCCGAAGTTGCCGTCCGACGGCCAGGCCGCCCTGCTAGGCGCGCTGGCCGATCGGGGTGACAAGGCGGCCCGGCCCGCCGTCATCCAGATGCTCGCCAGCCGCGAACAGGCGGTGCGGCTGGCGGCCATCCGGGCGATGGGCCCGCTGGGCGAGGCGGGCAACGTGCCGCTACTAGTGCCGCCGTTGGCCGCAGCCGTAGCCGAGGAAAAAGCGGCTGCCCGGGAAAGCCTCCGCCGCTTGCCGGGACTGGCTGTGGGGGCCGCCATCGTTGCCCAGTTGCAGGCTTCCCCGCCCGGTACCCGTGCGGAGTTGATCCAGGTGCTGGCCGCCCGCCGCGCGCTGGATTGCGCGGCCGCCATCCTGCCGGCGGCCCTGGATGCCGATGCGGGCGTCCGCCAGGCGGCGATGGCCGCCCTGGGACAGTTGGCCGGCCCGGAACTCATCCCCGGCATGTTGCAGGGGGTTTTGCGGGCGGAAGCCGGCGCGGAGCGCGAGGCGGCCGAACGGGCCGTCATGTTCGTCTGCAACCGCATCGCGGCCGCCGACAAACGGGCCGACCCCCTTTTGGCCGAGTTGGCCAAGCTCGGCGCCGACCAGCACGCGGCCCTGCTGCCGACGCTGGGACGCGTGGGCGGGCCAGCCGCCCTGCAAGTCGTCCAGTCTGCCCTGGCCAGCAGCAAGGAGGAAGAGCACGAGGCGGGCCTCCGCGCCTTGTGCAACTGGCCCGACGCCTCGGTGGCCCCCAAACTGCTCGCTCTGGCCCAATCGGCCGCCAGCCCGGCCGAGCGCCTATTGGCCCTGCGGGCAGTGATCCGCGTAGCCCCCTTGCGCGACCAGCGATCCGACGCCCAGCGGTTGGACTTGTTGAAGAAGGCCATGACCCTGGCCACCCGCGACGAGGAGCGGAACCGGGTGCTGGACCGTTGCAAGGCGGTGCGAACGATCGGGTCGCTCCGCTTCGTGACCCCCTATATGGAGCAGCCGGCCCTGGCCCAGCAGGCCTGTCTCACAGTGGTCGAGTTGGCGCACCACCGCGAGTTGCGCGAGCCGAACAAGGCTGAGTTCGACCCCGCGCTGGATGCCGTCATCCGCATCAGCCGCGATGCCGATGTGCTGGACCGCGCCCAGCGATACAAGAAGGGGCAGACGCGGGACATGTCGCGGGTCCCCAAGGCCAAGGGTGGGGGGTAGGGGAAGTGGCTGGTGGACCCCCCGGACGCAGTCCGGGGGCCTTTCCTTGCCCCGCCGGCAGCCGCCCCATTCTTATGTGTGACTGACCGTGCGCCAAATGCGCCACGGCAGAACAGGCGCGCGGCGGCAACCTCCGAATCCTCCACAACAAAGCGGGTGACGACGCCTGTGACTGGTCTTGCCCCAAACTGCCGCCGCGGGGTAGACTCCGGCAGTGCTTTTGGCCTTCCGGGCGGCTTGGAGCCCACCGAACCATCCCCTCAGGGAGGGGTATGGAGGAGGGCGGAAGGAAAGGATTCCAGTCATGCAGGCGACGCTTGCCGAACTGGCCGCGTTGGTGGGGGGCGAGGTAGCAGGGCCCGGCGATCTGGTGGTCTATGGGGCCGCCCCGCTCTGTGACGCGGTGGTCGGGCAAATCACGCTCGTGGATCGCCAGGAGAAGGGCCGCGGCTTGGCCTCTTCGGCCGCGGTGGCCGTCGTCTGCCCGCGATCCTTCCGGCCGCCGACGATGCCGGCCATCCAGGTGGACGACGTGCACCGGGCGTTCGCCGCGATCATCAACTTCTTCCGCCCGCCGCGCCGCCAGGACCGCATCGGCATCAGCCCGCTGGCGGTCATCAGTCCGACGGCCAAGCTCGCCGAAAACGTCGATGTCTATCCGCTGGCCAGCATCGGCCCGGACGTGACCGTCGGCGCCGGCTCAACGATTCACTCGGGTGTGCACATCCTGGCGGGCTCGCGGATCGGCGAAGAGGTGACGATCTTTCCCAACGTCGTGCTCTACGAGAACACGGTGGTGGGCCGGCGGTGCATCCTGCACGCCGGCGCGGTGCTGGGGGCCTACGGTTTCGGCTACGATCAGCTCGAGGGCCGGCACTGCCTCACGGCCCAATTGGGCAACGTCGTGCTGGAGGCGGACGTCGAGATCGGCGCCGGCACCACGATCGACCGCGGCACCTATGGCCCGACGGTCATCGGCGAAGGCACCAAGATCGACAACCTCGTGATGGTGGCCCACAACTGCCACATCGGCCGGCACAACATGCTCTGCTCGCAGGTGGGGATCGCCGGCAGCACCGCGACGGGCGACTATGTGGTGATGGCCGGGCAGGTGGGAGTGCGGGACCACGTGCGGATCGGCCGCGGGGCGGTAGTGGGGGCGAAGGCCGGCGTGATCAACGACATCCCCGACGCCGCCCGCATGATCGGCATCCCCGCCACCCCCGAGCGCGACCAGAAGGTCAAGCAGGCCGCCTTTGCCCGCCTGCCCGAAATGCGGCAGCAACTCAAACAGCTCCAGCGGACGGTGGCGGCCCTGGTAGGCCGGCTCGAGGAGTTGGAGCAGCCCCGCGGCGGCGGCGAAGATCGCCGCGCGGCGTGAAGGGATCCAGGGATTGCGTGAGAGACTGCACTGAACCCAGCCCTCCGCCCTCCGACGTCCCCCCCCCGCCCGCCGCCCGGCGGGTGGGGTTGCTGGCGGGTTGGGGCCGCTATCCGCTCCTCGTCGCTGAAGCCCTGCGGCAGCAAGAATTCCAGGTTTTCGGTCTGGGGGTGGCCGGGCTGGCCGACCCGCGGCTCGGCGAATTGTGCGAGGATTTCCAGTGGGTCGGACTGGCGCGATTCGGCGCCGCAATCCGCTACTTCCAGGGGCACGCGGTGACCGAGGCCACGATGGCCGGCAAGGTCCACAAAGTGCTCCTGTTCCAGCCGTGGCGCTGGCTGCGGCACCTGCCGGACCTGCGGACAGTCCGCATGTTCCTGCCCCATTTTCTCACGCGGCGGAACGATTGCCGCGACGACACCCTGCTGGGGGTCATCGTGCGGGAGTTTGCGGACTGCGGCATCCGTTTTGTTCCCGCCACGGACTTCGCGCCGCAATTGCTGGTTGGGCCGGGGCAACTCACCCGCCGCGGTCCCTCCCCCGCTCAGTGGAAAGATATCAGCTTCGGCTGGCAGATGGCCAAGGAGATAGGCCGGCTGGACATCGGGCAAACCGTGGCGGTCAAAGACCAGGCGGTGCTGGCCGTCGAGGCGGTCGAAGGCACCGACGAGTGCATCCGCCGCGCCGGTGCGCTCTGCCGCCTGGGCGGCTTCGCCGTGGTGAAGGTCGCCAAACCCCGCCAGGACATGCGATTCGACGTGCCGACCGTCGGTCCGGGCACGGTCCGGGCACTGGCGGGCGCCGGTGGCCGTGCGCTGGCCGTCGAGGCCGGCCGCACCATCCTGCTGGACGCCCCGCAGGTGATCGAGCTGGCCGACGCCCAGGGCTTGGCCATCGTGGCGATCAAGGACGCGCCGCCTCCCGCTTAGCGGGCGGGCTTGCCCGCCGTTATCGGCGTCCTCGCCACAGACGCGGCCGACCCGGCTGCGCCCGGTGCCCGGCCCGCCCGCTAAACATCAGGTGTCCATGCCCCAGCGCTGCACTATTACCTCCCCAAGAACAGCGGCCGGATGTGCCGCTCGTGGAGGTTCTGGATGACGTTGTCGGCGATGGCGTCGGCGTGCTCCGCCAGGGCGTCGGTGAAGCGCGGTCCCATCTCGGCCGCCACCTTGTAGCCGATGTGCAAGAGCTGCCGCAGGCTGGGATTATAGCTCGGGCAGGCCGGATCGTGGCGCAGCGCCGCGGCCAGCCCCGGCCCGTCCCAGCGGCGGACTTCCTCCGCCGGCGGCAGCGCGGACCGGCGGATATCGACCACCGCGGCATAGGGGGCCGTGAGCTCGTCCAGCCGGGCCAGGGCCGCGGCATAAACGTCCTGGGCGATCCGCAGACCCGCGCCGCCGGCCAGCGCCAGCCCGATCAGCTCCTCCAGCCAGGTCGTGCCGGCCGTCTTCAGATGCACCCCGGCGCCGAACTCCTGCAACACCTGTCGCATCGGGCCGTAGAGCGAGAACTTGTCGCTGCCGGAGTGGACGCTGAGCTTCAAGGCTTCGGGCAGAGCGAACCGTCGCCGCGCCAGGCGGATGACTGCCACATCCTCGCGGAACTCCTGGGCGAAGCGGCCGACATCGCCCACGTAGTCCACGCCCTTGTTGAACCGGCCGCTGAACCGCGGGGCGATGGTCTGGGCCCGGATGTCCTCGTCGGCCATGGCGGCCAGGATGCAATAGATCTCGGCGGGGGTCTGCGGCCGGTCGGTCTCGTCCATCGAGACCTCGGTAACGAAATGGCCCGCGCCCTTGGCGGCCTCGATGCGGCGGTAGATTTGCCCTGCCTCTTGCACCGCCCGCAGGAACTTCCGTCCCGCCTCGGCCAGCATCGACTCGGTGATTTCCAGCGGCGTGTCCAGTCCGGGGACCTCGATCCGCCCCGCAGCGGTCTTGTGCTTGGCGACGAAGCGGGCCAGGTCGCCGGCGGCGGGCGCGACGCCGATGCAGTCGGCCACGTCCAGGGTGAAGAAGTCGCTGGAATCGAGGAAGGCGTCGACTGTCTTCAGAGAGATGTGATCGGCGTCGACGAAATGGGGGCCGCTCCAGCCGCCGGCCCGGCAGGCGGCGTCGGCCTCCGCGCGGACGTCGCCCGGGCGGCTGCCTACGATCGTGTGCTCGCGGTGCGACTTGTTCCAGACGGGCGCGATCAGAACGCCCTGCTGCGCTGCCCGCAAGACTGCCTCCAGTTGCGCCCGACCCTCGCGGCCGAACCGATCGCCGACACCGATGGAATACTTCGGAAGCTGCATGGAGTAACGACCTTGGGGCCCGCGAAACAGTAACGCTTACCATCCTAGCAGGTCGGTGTTTCGGGTGGTAGACTGGAGGTGGGCGGCGCGATTATGACGGCACAGGTTTGTCCGCATTGCGGCTCGTCGATTGCGGGTCCTGAGTTGCCCGGCCAGGCCATCACTTGCCCGGTCTGCGCCGCCCGGGTAGATACCGGGGCCCAGCGCGAGGTCACTCCGCCGCCGCGGATCGGCGCGGCCTGGGAGGCAGACCCCGCTCGGGTCGGCATGGCCGGGCCTTGGTCCGCCCAGCCGCGGCCTGCCGAAGAGCCGCCCGTGTGCGCGGACACCCCTAGCCAAGAGATCGTGCTGCCCTTCGACCCCGCGGCGGAAAAGGCCGACGCTGTCGGCGGGAGCGGCTGGGGGCCGATCGCGTGGTTGACCGCTCTGGCCGTCTTCCTGATCGTGCTGACCGGGGTCGTCTTGCTGGCGCGGAACTTGCGGCCGCTGCTGGGGCGCTTCCTGGCCGTCGATCCGGCGGCGCTGGCCGCCTGGACCCGTGCCCTGGAGTCCGGCACCGCAGCCGAACGGCAGGAAGCGGCTGAAGCCGCCGTGGACGCCGGCCCGAACGCCGTCATTACGCTCCTCGACCGGATCACCGTCGAGGACCCGAGCGAGGACAAGGTGCAGACATCCTCGAAGGCCGTGCGGGCCCTGGCCGCCGCGGAGGGCGACCGGGTCGCCGACCTTGGCCTGGCGCTGGGCTCGCCCAAGGCCAACGTCCGTATCGGGGCGGTCAGCGTGTTGCGGGAGATGGGGGCACACAGCCGCGGCGCGCTGGCGGACCTCGTGGCCGCCCTGCACGACGAGAACCATTGGGTCCGCCGCTTCGCGCTGGAGGCCATCGGCAACCTGGGCGCCGAGGCCAAGCCGGCCGTGCCGGCGGTGGTCGCGATGCTGGATCAGCCCAGCGCCTTCACGCGCCGGCGGGCGGTCGAAGCACTGGCACGGATCGGGCCGGCAGCCGAAGAGGCCGCAGACATCCTGGAGGCCGTTTCCCAGCAGGATCCGGACGTGTCGGTCCAGCACGCGGCCATCATCGCCCTCGACCAAGTGCGACTTCCCGAGATCGCACTGGAAAGGCTGCGCGAGGCCGATCCCGAAGTGCGGAAGCTATGCCGCACGCTTTGGGAGGAGGATGACGACGTGGCGGCGGCCGCGGCGGCCCGGACGCTGGGGGGCATGGGATTGGAAGCCAAGGACGGCGTGGCCGCCCTGGCCTTGACCCTGCGGCACCCCGACAAATCGCGGCGGGAAGCCGCGGCCAAGGCGCTGGGCAAACTCGGCTTGGCGGCTGCCGAGTTCCTGCCCACGCTCCAGGCGGCCGCCAAGGACCCCGAGCCCGAGGTCCGCGCCGCGGCCGAAAATGCCCTGGCCGAGATCGAGGGCGGCCGGCCGGCCCACTGAGCCGCCCCCGCGTTACAAACCCGTTACACGGCGCCGGCCTCGCGCGCGGTAGAATAACAGGCGGCCCGAAGGTAAAAGAAGATGCCACGCCAGCGAGTCCTGACGATCGAAGACGACACGGCCATTCGGCGGGGGATCGTCGACGCCCTGCGGTTCGCCGGCTACGAGACCCTGGAGGCGGGCCGCGGCCGGCAAGGCCTCGAGTTGGCCACCACCGCGGAAATCGACCTCGTGCTGCTGGACTTGGTGCTGCCCGAATGCGACGGCATGGAGATCCTCGGCCGCGTCCGCAGCCTGCGGCCGACCCTGCCGGTGATCGTGCTGACCGCCCGCGGCGACGAAAGCGATCGCGTTCGCGGACTCCGCGACGGGGCCGACGATTACATCGTCAAACCCTTCAGCGTGCGGGAGCTGTTGGCGCGGGTCGAGGCGGTGCTCCGCCGCAGCGCCGAGCGGCCCTCCGACATTGCCCGGGTGCCGATCCCCCACGGCCTGATCGACCTGGCACGCCGCGAAGTCCAGCTCCCCGGCGGCCGGCGGACCGAGCTCTCCGAGCGCGAGGTGGAGCTGGTCCGCTACCTGGCAGGCAACTCGGGCCGCGCCATCACCCGCGAGGAGTTGCTGGCCAACGTCTGGCGGATCAGCCCCAAGGGCCTTTCCACGCGAACCATCGACATGCACATCGTCCGGCTCCGCGAGAAGCTCGGCGACGACCCGGCCGAGCCCGAGACGATCCTCACGGTCCGCGGACAGGGATACATGTTCCGAAAACTGGAGGATCGCGACGCCTAGCGGCCGCGCGCTGCGCGTTTAGCGGCCGGGCTTGCCCGGCGTTTTTTTGCCTTGCAAAGAGCTTCCCATGCGTCGTTCCTGGCTGATTTGGGCGAGTTTCCTGGTATGCCTGGCGGTCGTGCTGACGGCCATGGCCTGGATCAGCCTGGCGGCGGTGCGGCTGGACCGGGCCGAGGCCACGGCGCGGCAGCAGACGGACCTTGAGGAACGCGTCCGCCTGGCGTTGTGGCGAGCCGATTCGACCCTGGCCCCGCTGCTGGCCCAGGAAAGCGTCCGCCCCTGGTTCGCGTACCGCGCTTTCCTGCCGGCCGACCGGGCCTACGGCAACATGTTCAACGACCGCGCCGGCGGCGAGCGGCTGCTGCCCTCGCCGCTGCTGGGCGGTCCCGTGCCGCACGTGCTGGTACACTTCCAGTTCGAGCCGGACGGCCGCATCACGTCGCCCCAGGTGCCGGGCAAAGAGAATCTTGAGGTCGCCGCGTCGCTGGGGTTCAACCGGGAGTCCGCCCGCATGTTCCAGGCACAACTCGACGAGGTCCTGGCACTGGTGGACCGCAAGCGGCTGCTGGAGATGCTGCCGGAGAGCACGGCGGTGCCGATGCCGGTGGTTGTTTCCAGGCCGGCATCGGCTTACGCTTCATCCGGGCTGCTGCCGCTTGCGCCCCCCCCCGCCGAGCCCCTGCCAGCCGCACCATCCATGGCCCAGGCGCAAGTGCCCGCTGTGGCACCTCCCGCGGGCGGGGCAGCGGTGGCACTCGCCGACCAACGCCGACCATCGCTCGGCGACGGCGCCCGGTCGCTGCCCGTCGCCCCACGCTACGCGCCTGCAATCGTCCAGCCCCCGCCCACGCCTTCCCAGCCGGCAGCGCAATGGTCGCAACAACCGATAACGGCGCAGGTCCCGCAGCAGCCGGCACCGCAACTCCCGCAGCAATTGGCACCGCAACTCGTGCAGCAGGAAATGGCCGTACAACAGTTCCAGCCGCAGGCGCTGCTGCCCAACTCGCCTTTGGCCCAGAGTAAGGAACAGCGGGGGGCCAGCAAGATCCGCCGTGCCGACATCCTGCAGAACGCCGGCCAGAGTGCCGTCGAGTACGATGTCCGCCAGAGCCTGCTGGGTCGCAACAGCAACTTCCAGTCCGAGAATAACGGGCAGCAGTGGTTCGCCAACCCGCCCAACGCCGCGTCCGGTGGCGTGACGCCTCCCGCGGTCGGCGGGACCGCGAGCAACGGGAGCCTGCCGAGCCCCGTCAACGCGCCCGCCAACCCCAACGGAACAACACCCGCCTTCGAGGTGTCCAGCGCCGTCTCGTCCAACATCGGCAACGGACCCCTGGCCTTGCCCTCGACCGACCTGAGCGGCGTGGCCATGACGCCGCTGTGGATCCGGGGCCAGTTGATTCTCGCCCGCCGCGTCGTGGCGGGCGGGAATCAGTACGTGCAAGGCTGCCTGCTGGACTGGCCGGGCATCAAGGCCGTGCTGCTGGAGACGATCAGCGACCTCTTGCCGGCGGCCGACTTCGAGCCCGTGGAAGTCTTGCCGGCGGACGAAGGGCGGATGCTGGCGGCCCTGCCTGTGCGGTTGCTGCCCGGCAGCCTGGGAGCCGACGGCGACGGCCGGCTCTCGCCGATCCTGCTCTCGCTGGCGGTGGCCTGGACGTGCATGAGCCTGGCGGCCGTGGCGGTGGGGGGCCTGTTGGCCGGCGTAATGCGACTCGGCCGGCGGCGGGAGTCCTTCGTCACCGCCGTCACCCACGAGCTCCGCACGCCCCTGACTACCTTCCAAATGTACGCCGAGATGCTCGCCGAGGGCATGGTCCGCGAGGAGTCACAGCAGCGGCAATACTTGGCCACGCTGCGGGCGGAGGCTGTGCGGTTGACGCACCTCGTGGAAAACGTGCTTTCCTACGCCCGGCTGGAGCGCGGCCGCTCCGATGGCCGCCGCGAGTCACTCCCCTTGGGTCCCTGGATCGACCGCCTCGGCGAGCGGCTCCGCGCCCGTGCCGAAGGGGCGGGCATGCACCTCGTGACCGAAGCGGACGAGGCGGTGCGAGCCGCCACCGTCCGCGCCAACCCCTCGGCCGCCGAGCAAATCCTCTTCAACCTGCTGGACAACGCCTGCAAATATGCCGCCGGCAACGACGACCCGCGGCTACACTTGGCCCTGGCACTGGGCCGCGACGGGGCCGAGGTGTCGCTGCGGGACCACGGGCCGGGCGTATCGCCGTCCGTGCGCCGGCGGCTGTTCCGTCCCTTCTCGAAGTCGGCCCGCGAGGCCGCGCACAGTGCGCCGGGCGTGGGGCTGGGACTGGCCCTGAGCCGCCGCCTCGCCCGCGACATGGGTGGCGACCTGCGGCTGGGCAGCACGGCAGGCCCGGGTGCCTGCTTCGTCCTGGTGCTGCCGCTGGCGCGAGAGGGGTGAAGTCACATCGTTTAGGGGCGGGCCTGTCCGAGAGCCGTGCAAGCCCGGCCGCCAAACGGTTGGCTGCCGGCGATTCATGGCGGCCGACGCGCGAGCAGCCGCCGCAGGCCCTCGGGCGAAAGCTCGTCGAGCCGGTCGATCACCAGGTCGGCGGCGGCCAGGGATTCGCGGGTCCGGCCGGTGCTGGCCAGCCCGACGGCGGCCATGCCGGCGGCCCGGGCGGCCGCGATGCCCACCGGCGCATCCTCGACCACCACGCAGCGGCCCGGCGGAACGCCCAGCCGCTCGGCTGCCAATAAGAAGACCTGTGGGTCCGGCTTGCCGCGGGTTACGTCGCGGCCGGTCACCGTTGCGTCCATCCACTTCCGCAATTCCAGCCGGTCCATTACCAACTCGACGTTCTCCGGCGGGGCCGAGGAGCCCAGCGCCAGGCGGAAGCCGGCCGCGTGTAGCCCCGCGAGCAGTTCCAGCCCGCCGGGCATGACAGGCACCCGGGCCGCGATGATGCGGCGGAAGGCCGCCTCCTTTCGCGCGTCCATCGCAGCGACCTCCTCGCCGGAGACCTCCCTTCCATGCCGCCGCCCCAGCCCCACAAGGATCTCGCGGCTGGTGCAGCCGAAGGTCTTGGCAAAATCCTTTTCGCTGAAGTCAAAGCCTGCGGAGCGGGTCAGTTCCAGCCAGCTCTCGTAGTGCGCGCGGTAGGTGTCCACCAGCACGCCGTCCATGTCGAAAATCGCTGCGTCAGGGGGCGTATCCATAGACCGTTTAGGGCTTAGTCAATTTGCAATTTGCTAATTATAGCTTTCCATTGACATTAGACGATCTAATGTTACGATAGAAGTGTACTGTACCGGGTTGTCTCGTTCCCACGCCCGTCTCGTTCCCATGCTCCGCGTGGGAACGCACCGAGCGGACGCTCCCGCGTCCCCGAGGCCGCAGTGCCGCCAGGAAGGGCCGCGGAGCGGCCATCCAGGGCGTTCCCACGGGGACCGTGGGAACGAGGGCAGTGAGCATGGTACCCGCCCCGGCTTCCCTTGTCGGGAAACGTAGATTATAGATGGAAATCACGATGTTGACTGCACCCCAAGCCCGCGGCTTATACGATCCCGCTCAGGAACACGATGCCTGCGGCATCGGCGCGGTCGTGAGCGTGGCGGGCGTCCGCAGCCACGCGATTGTCGAGCACGGCAAGCAGGTGCTCTTGAACCTGATGCACCGCGGGGCCTCCGGGGCCGACGAGGCCACCGGGGACGGGGCGGGCATCCTGATTCAGCTTCCGCACGGTTTCTTCGCGGCGGAGGCCGATCGCTTGGGCTTCGCCTTGCCGCCACCGGGAGGCTATGGGGCGGCGGTGGTGTTTCTGCCGCGCGACGGAGAGCCCCGCCGGCGGTGCGAGGAGTTGCTGGCCGATCGTGTCCGCCACGAGGGGCTGGCCGTGTTGGGCTGGCGGGACGTGCCTTGCGACGACCGCTCGCTGGGCCAGATCGCCCGGGAGTCCGAGCCGGTGATCCGCCAACTCTTCATCGGCGGTGGGGGGCTCGAAGACGAGGAGCTGGAGCGGCGGCTGTACCTGGCCCGCAAGCGCGCCGAGCGCCACGCCCGCACGGAACTGGGCATCTCGCCCGACGAGTTCTACATCCCCACCATGTCCTGCCGGACCATCGTTTACAAGGGCATGTTCCTGGCGCCGCAGTTGTTCGCCTATTATCCGGACCTGGCGGACCCGCGGGTCGAGACGGCGCTGGCGATCGTGCATCAGCGCTACAGCACCAACACCTTTCCGAGCTGGCGGCTCGCGCAGCCCTTCCGCATGATCGCGCACAACGGCGAGATCAACACGCTGCGGGGCAACATGAACCGCCTGCAAGGCTACGAGAAGACGATGCACTCGGAGGCGCTGGGCGGCGACTTGTCGGACCTGCTGCCGGTGCTGGAGCCGGGCGGCAGCGATTCGGCCTGCTTCGACAACTGCATGGAGCTTTTAGTGCGTGCGGGCCGCTCCGCCCCGCACGCCCTGATGATGATGATCCCGGAGGCGTTCGGCCCGGCGTATCACATCTCCACCGACAAGCGGGCCTTTTACGAATACCACGCGGCGATCCTGGAACCTTGGGACGGCCCGGCCGCCATGCTCTTCACCGACGGCCGGCTGGTAGGCGGCACGCTGGACCGCAACGGGCTGCGACCCTGCCGCTTCCTGGTCACCACCGACGGCCTCGTGGTGCTGGCCAGCGAGGCCGGAGTGATCGAGTTCCCGCCGGAAAGAGTCCAGCGCAAGGGCCGTCTGCGGCCGGGCCGCATGTTCCTGGTGGATACCCAGGAGGGCCGCATCGTCGAAGACAACGAGATCAAGGGCAAGATCGCCCGCCAGAAACCCTACCGCCGCTGGCTGGAGGAGAATCGGATCGAACTGCGGGGGCTGTTCCAGCCGGCCACGCCGGACACGATCGACCCCCGCACGCTGGCCCAGCGGCTGCGAGCGTTCGGCTACACCCGCGAAGACCTGCAGGTCCTGCTGGCGCCCATGGCCGCCAACGGCCAGGAGCCGGTCGGCTCGATGGGCACCGACACGCCGCTGGCCGTGCTGTCCAACCGGCCGAAGCTGCTGTTGCAGTACTTCAAGCAACTCTTCGCCCAAGTGACCAACCCGCCGATCGACCCGCTGCGGGAGGGGCTGGTGATGTCGCTCATGGCGTTCACCGGCACGCAGCGGAACCTCTTGACCGAAACGCCGGAACACTGCCGCCAGCTCAAGCTGCCGCATCCGATTCTCACGAATGAAGACATGGAGCGTCTGCGGACGGCCAAGCGGCCCGATTTCAAGGTGGTCACCCTGCCGGCGGTGTTCCCCGTGGGTAACGGGGACCCGGGCGAGCAACTGCGGGCGGCCTTGGACGGCCTGGTGGACGCGGCCGAGCAGGCCGTTCGGGACGGGGCGTCGCTCGTGGTCCTGAGCGACCGCGACGTCTCGCCCGGCAGCGCGGCCATCCCCAGCTTGCTGGCCACCTCGGCCGTACACCAGGGCCTGTTGGCGCGGCGGCTGCGGAGCCAGGCCGGCATCGTGGTCGAAAGCGGCGAGCCCCGCGAAGTCATGCACTTCTGCCTGCTCTGCGGCTACGGAGCCAAGGCCATCAACCCCTACCTGGCCTTCGAGGCCATCCACAAGCTGGTGGCCGAGGGCGACCTGCCGGCCGACGTGCCCATCGGCCAGTTGATCGACCAGTACATCACGGCGGTGAAGAAGGGCATCCTCAAGACGATGTCGAAGATGGGGATCTCGACGCTGCGGAGCTACCATGCGGCGCAGCAGTTCGAGGCGGTCGGGCTGGACCGTGCGGTGGTCGAGGCGTATTTCTGCGGGACGGCCTCGCGGATCAGCGGGGTCGGCCTGGAGGGAATCGCCCGCGAGGCCCTGGCCCGGCACCGCGAGGGCTTCGGCCGCCGCGAGCCCGGCCAACTGGAGCTGGACTTCGGCGGCGAGTACCAGTTCCGGCTGGACGGCGAGGCCCACCTCTGGAACCCGACCACGGTGACCACGCTGCAGCACGCCGTGCTGCAAAACGAACCGCGGCTCTACGAGGAGTTCGCCCGGGCGGTCAACGACCAGAACCGTGAGCTGTGTACGCTGCGGGGGCTGTTCGAGCTGGTGCCGGGCGAGGCGGTGCCGCTGGAGGAGGTCGAGCCGGCTGCGGAAATCGTCAAGCGCTTCTACACGGGGGCGATGTCCCACGGTTCGATCAGCCGCGAGGCGCACGAGGTGCTGGCCCTGGCGATGAACCGCCTGGGAGGGATGTCCAACACGGGGGAAGGGGGCGAGGACCCGGCCCGCTACCGCCCCCGCCCCGACGGCGACTCGCTGAGCTGCGGGGTCAAGCAGGTGGCCAGCGCCCGCTTCGGCGTGACGATCGAGTACCTGGCCAACGCGCGGGTCTTGCAGATCAAGATGGCGCAGGGAGCGAAGCCGGGCGAGGGGGGCCAACTGCCCGCCCACAAAGTGACCGAGGAGATCGCCCGGCTGCGGCATTCCACCCCCGGCGTGTCGCTCATTTCCCCGCCGCCGCACCACGACATCTACTCCATCGAGGATCTCGCCCAGTTGATCTACGACCTCAAGTGCGCCAACCCCGGCGTGCTGGTTTCGGTGAAGCTGGTCTCCGAGGTCGGGGTGGGGACCGTGGCGGCGGGAGTGGCCAAAGGGCACGCCGACGAAGTCCTCATCAGCGGCCACGACGGCGGTACGGGCGCCAGCCCGTTGTCCTCCATCAAACACGCCGGCAGCCCCTGGGAGATCGGCCTGGCGGAGACGCAGCAGACGCTCGTGCTGAACGGGCTGCGCGACCGCATCCTGGTGCAGGTGGACGGACAGATGCGGACCGGCCGCGACGTGGTCGTGGGCGCCCTGTTGGGGGCCGAGCGGTTCGGCTTCGGCACCGCCGCCTTGGTCTCGCTGGGTTGCATCCTCATGCGGAAGTGCCACCTGGGGATGTGTCCCACGGGAATCGCCACCCAGGACCCCGACCTGCGGAAGCGGTTTGCCGGCAAGGCCGAGTACTTGATCCGCTACCTGACCTTCGTAGCCGAGGACATCCGCGGGATCATGGCTCGGCTGGGGTTCCGCAAGTTCGACGACATGGTAGGCCGCGTCGAGCGGCTGAGTTGCCGCAAGGCCGTGGACCACTGGAAGGCCCTGGGGCTGGACTTCTCGGCCCTGCTGCTGCCGCCAGAGCGTTCCAACGGCTGCGCCTTGCGCCGCGTGCGGCCGCAGACCGACCGGCACCAGGACCATCTCGATTGGGAGATCCTGCGGCGGTTGGGGCCGGCGGTCGAGCAAGGCACGCCGGTGCAGCTCGACATGCCGATCCGCAACATCCACCGCGCCGTCGGGGCCATCCTCAGCAACCGCATTACCCGGCAGCACGGCGGGGCCGGCCTGCCGAACGGCACCATCCAGATCACGCTCACCGGCTCGGCCGGCCAGAGCTTTGGGGCCTTCCTGGCCCGCGGCGTCACCTTGCGGCTGGTAGGCGACGCCAACGATTACCTCGGCAAAGGCCTCTCCGGCGGGCGGATTATCGTCGAGACCCCGCCCGGCTCCCCCTTCGACCCCAAGGAGAACGTCATCGTCGGCAACACGCTCCTCTACGGGGCCACCAGCGGCGAGCTATTCGTCAACGGGCTGGCGGGCGAGCGGTTCGCCGTCCGCAACAGCGGGGCGGTGGCGGTCGTCGTGGGCCTCGGCGACCACGGCTGCGAGTACATGACCGCCGGCACCGTCGTGGTGCTAGGCCGCACCGGCCGCAATTTCGCCGCCGGCATGAGCGGCGGCGTGGCCTACGTGTTCGACGACCGCCAACTCTTCGACACCCTTTGCAACCTGGACATGGTCGACCTCGAGCCGGTCCACCTCGCCGAGGACCTTGCGGTGCTGGAGGACCTTATTCGCCGCCACCTCCGCTGGACGGGCAGTTTTCAGGCCAAAATACTCTTGGACCGCTGGCGGGAAACGGCCGGCCGGTTCGTCAAGGTCATGCCCATCGACTATCGCAAGGCCCTGGAGCGGCTGCGGGAGCGGGAGCAAGTGCAGGGCGACGCCGAGCCGGCCACCGAGGAGGTGTACCGATAATGGCGAATCCAACCGGCTTCAAGCAGTTTTCCCGCGTGGAAGTTCCGCACCGCCCGGTCTCCGAGCGGATCCAGGACTGGTACGAGATCGACCGGCCGTTGGTCGCGACGGTGCTGGACCAGCAGGCGGCGCGGTGCATGGACTGCGGCATCCCGTTCTGCCACGCCGCCGGCTGCCCGGTCCGCAACCGCATTCCCGAGTTCAACGACCTGGTCTACCGGGGCCGCTGGCGGGAAGCGGCCGAGAACCTGCACTCGACGAACAACTTCCCGGAGATCACCGGCCGCGTGTGCCCCGCCCCCTGCGAGGCGGCCTGCACCCTGGCCATCAACGACCGGCCGGTGCAGATCAAGCACATCGAGTACCAGATCGCCGAGCGGGCGTTCCGCGAAGGCTGGGTCGTGCCGCTGCGGCCCGAGGGCAAGACCGGCAAGCGGGTGGCCGTGATCGGCTCCGGGCCCGCCGGGCTGGCCGCCGCCCAGCAATTGGCCCGCGCCGGCCACGAAGTCGTGCTATTGGAAAAAGACGACCGGCTGGGCGGCCTGTTGCGCTACGGCATCCCCGACTTCAAGCTCGAGAAGTACGTGCTCGATCGGCGGCTGGAGCAGATGGCCTCGGAAGGCGTGAAGTTCGAGCCCGGCGTCGAGGTCGGCAAAGACATCTCCGCCGCCCACCTCCGCCGGCGGTTCGACGCGATCTGCCTGTGCCTGGGGGCCGGCCAGCCCCGGCCCCTGAGCGTGCCCGGCGGCGACCTGGCCGGCGTCCACCTGGCCATGGACTTTCTCACCCAGCAGAATCGCCGCACCGCCGGCGACACGCTCCGCAACGGCCGGCTGCCGCTGGTGACTGCCAGGGGAAAACACGTGATCGTAGTCGGCGGCGGCGACACGGGCAGTGATTGCGTGGGCACCTCGATCCGCCAGGGAGCGCTCAGCGTCACCCAGTTGGAAATCCTGTCCCAACCGCCCGAGGGCGCCAACCCTGAAACCCCCTGGCCCACCTGGCCCAAGATCATGCGGACCTCTTCCTCCCAGGAAGAAGGCTGTCGGCGAATGTGGAGCGTGCTGACCAAGTCCCTCCGCGGCCAGGACGGCGCCGTTTGCGAGCTTTCCGCCTGCCGGGTCGAGTGGGTCGCGGGTCCCAAGGGCTGGCAGATGCAGGAAGTCCCCGCGAGCGACTTCACCCTCCCAGCCGGGCTAGTGCTGGTGGCGATGGGGTTCCTGCACGTGGTCCGCACGGGCCTGGTCGAGGACCTCGGCCTGCAACTGGACAACCGCGGCAACGTGGTGGTGGATCGCTGGATGACCAGCGTGCCCGGCGTGTTCGCCGCGGGCGACACGGTGCGCGGGGCCTCGCTGGTGGTCCACGCCATCAACCACGGCCGGCTCATGGCCGCCGCTGCCGACCGCTGGCTGCGGGCGGAGAGGGACTAGGGATTGGGGAACAGAATCAATCCCTAGCCGCGGGTGCATGCCCGCGGATGGGTGGCGGTGTGTGAGCGCGAATGCTAGAATGGCGGCGTGGAGAGAGCGCCCAAACCTGCTCGCGAGAGGGTCCTTCCGTGGCCGACTTCAACTCTGTGCTCGACGGGGCGCGGCAGCTTTCTGCCGAAGACCGCCTGCGCCTGATGGACGCACTGTGGGACCTACTTCCACCCGAGGCGAACATCCCCTTTCACGAAGATTGGGCGCCGGAGCTGGAGCGCCGTGTGGCTGCCATCGAAGCTGGTTCAGCGGAAACGATCCCCTGGGCCCGCATTCGCGACGAGGCCCTAGCTCGGATTGGGCATGGCAACATCCGTTGAGTTCGGTCCGGCGGCACGGTCGGAGTTCGACGAGGCCTTTGATTGGTACGCCCGGCGAAGCCACGGCGCAGCCATTGCCTTCGCCTCCGAAGTCGATACCGCTATCGAGAAGATTGCCGCCGACCCGGAGCGCTTTGCCGGGACCCACGCCGGGTGCCGATATTGCGCGATTCCCCGCTTCCCGTACTGCGTGATTTACCACCACACCCGGAGCAAGATTGTTGTCGTTGCGATAGCGCACGCGAAGCGGCGCCCCGGGTACTGGCGTCCCCGTTTGATTTGAGGTGTGGCGCCCTCGCCGGAGGCCCAGCCTGCCCAGGCTTCTTGTCACGAGGGCCAACTTGTGGTTGATTTCAATGCTATGAAAAGGCAATTGACGCTGCTGGTTCTTCTGCTGGCCCCTGCCGGCTGCGGCTCGGTGGCAGGAGGCGAGAAACCCCAGCAGCCGCGGCCGGACCTCGCCCAACAACTGGGCATCAGCCTGATCGTAATGCGGGCCGACGCGCTCAACCCGATGACCGGCCGGATGGACGAGCGGGTGGGCCGGGAGATCGCAGCACTGGACGGGGTCCGGGATGTCTGCCCCGGGCTGGTGGCCCCCATTTCGTTCGACAACCTGGGGCAGCAAGGGATCATCGTGCAGGGTTGGCCGCCCGACGCGTTCATGTTCGGCGAGCTGAAAGTGCTCGAAGGCAAGAAGCTGTCCACGGAGTTCCGCGGCAAGCGGGGCATCATGCTCGGCAAGGACCTGGCCCGTAACGCCAAACTGAGCCTCGGCTCAGAGGTCGAGATGTCGGATGAGAAATACCACGTGCTGGGCATCTTTGAGGGCGTGGGCATGGACAACTTTAGGGCCGTCCTGCTGCTGGAGGACGCCCAGCAACTCATGGATTACAAGGGAAAGATCACCGAATGCACGGTCCGCCTGAAAGACAACAGCGAGCAGGCCATCAAGGCAGTTCAGGCCCAGATCGAAGGCCCCGTGGCCGCGAAGCTCGGCCTGGCGGGGAAGATCCGGGCCACCGAGCCTGCGCACCCCTAGACCGTGCTCGCGGCGGGGGATCGCATCTCCGGTTGACGTGTTGGCCGCCGAGCGGCGGCATGCAATAGCCTGGCGGCGTCAGCCCCAGGACGGCTTTCCGGCAGCATGGCCGCTCGTACGCCACACGGCAAGCGGGCTCCAATTTCGCCCTCTCCCCTCGCGCCCGGGCAGCCGTTCGTGCGTGCCTCGCCCTCACCCTAGCCCTCTCCCGGAGGGAGAGGGGACCATTTTCGCCCGCCCGCCTAACGCCTCAGCAGGCCGAACGCGGGCCGTACTTCTGCCAGTACTCCGGCAGGAACTCCTTGACCTTGACCTCCATCTCCTCGTCGCCGATGGAGGTCAGCCGCTTGTGCTGCTCGTACTGGTCGAGGACCCAGCGGGCCAGCTTGTGCATCTTGATCTTGCTGATGCGGTGCTCCCCCTTCAGGCCGAAGAACTCGTTGACCCAGTGGGCGATGCCGTCGGCGCCGCTCTTGTCGGTGATGGCCACCCGCGGCGGGCGGCCCAACAGGGCGGTGGTGTCGAAGATGTTGTAGATCCGCTCGTCCTGCCGCAGCCCGCCCGCGTGGATGCCCGCGCTGGTGGTGTTGAAACACCGGCCCACCAGCGGATAGTGGTCGGGGATGGGCATGCCGATGGAGCGCATGTAGTCGGCCAGCTCGGTGATCACCTGGGTCTCGATGCCGCAAAGGTAGCCGCGGAGCGAGATGTACTCGATCAGCGCGCCTTCCAGCGGCGGGTTGCCGGTCCGCTCGCCGAAGCCGAACAGCGTGGCGTTCAAGGCGTCGCAACCGTAGAGCCAAGCGGTGGCGGCGTTGGCATGGACCTTGTGGAAGTCGTTGTGGCCGTGCCATTCCAAGCGGTCGCTGGGCACGCCCAGCTCCTGGTTGATCTTATAGATCAGCTTCGGCACGCTCCGCGGCAGCATGGCGCCGGGGAAACTCACACCGAAGCCCATCGTGTCGCACAGGCGGATCTTGGCCGCGAGGTGCTCGGGCACCTGCTCGCTCATCCGCATGAGCCGCTCGCAGAAGGGGAGGATGAAGCCGTCGATGTCCGCCCGGGTGACATCCTCCAGGTGGCAGCGGGGGCGGACGCCAGCCTCGAAGGCGGCGTCGACGACCCCGCAGAAGGCCTCCATGCAGTCCTTGCGGCTCTTGAACTTCAGCTTCTGGAAGATGTGGTAGTCGGAGCAACTGGTCAGGATGCCCGTCTCGCGCAAGCCGGCCTCGCGGACCAGGCGGAAGTCGCCCTTGTCGGCGCGGATCCAGCCGGTACACTCGGGGTACTTGTGCCCCAGGGCGCGGCAGGAATCGAGCGTCCGTCGGTCGTTGGCCGTGTAGAGGAAGAATTCGGTCTGGCGGATGACGCCGTTGGGGCCGCCCAGCTTGGCCATCAGGTCGTAGATGTGCACCATCTGCTCGAGCGTGTAGGGCGGCCGGGCCTGCTGCCCGTCGCGGAACGTCGTGTCGGTGATCACGATGTCCCGCGCGGCCAGGTCGGCCGGGTTGAACTCCACCGGCTTGCCGTCGATGTACTCGACGATCGGACCGTCGAAGCGGATCCGCGGCGGCAGGCTGTAATCGAAGGTG
>Ga0326727_10002481_pt1 | contig 62753 bp, 34 predicted proteins | sample MB2enrmetagenome_FD_207643 | JGI IMG/M metagenome (GOLD analysis project Ga0326727, IMG submission 207643) | Lab enriched peat soil microbial communities from McLean, Ithaca, NY, United States - MB29MY | ecosystem: Environmental > Terrestrial > Soil > Wetlands > Peat | place: USA: New York...
TGTTCGAGTTGACACCCGGCCAGTTGGTGCTGGATTTGGAGAATTAAATGCAAGATCGCACGTTCTCAAAAAATCTGAAAATTCGGGGCTTCCCTCGTGGCGCTCAACGAATTTCCTAACACCCTCTGAAAATGAGATTTAAACAAAAAAATGCAATTCGCCTGATCGTTTTCAGGAGCAAAAGGCGCACTGATAGGTGAAGAGTAAAACCCTGAGTTAGGAACCAAACAATGAAAAAGAATATTGCCTTTTCAAATCATGCCGGACGCTGGTTCGGCGCAGGACTCAGGACCGCCGTTTCCGGCGCGATGCTGCTCCTATTCACAACGCCGGGTTCAGCCGCCGAGCGGCAGGTCTTGCGCGGGCATGTGCCGGAAGCCGTCGCCCGGCTCAACCTGCAGCCAGTGGGCCGGCTGCCGGCCACCAATCGGTTGAACCTGGCCATTGGTTTGCCTCTACGCCATACAAATGCCCTGAGCAAACTGCTCCAGGACATTTATGATCCGGCCAGTGCTCAGTTCCGCCATTATCTGACACCCGAACAGTTCACTGAGCATTTTGGCCCCACGCAGGAGGACTATGAGGCCGTCGTGCAGTTTGCCAAGAGCCACGGCTTGGACATCACTGCCACGCATTCAAACCGCGTGTTACTGGACGTCGCCGGACGGGTTGCCGATATTGAAAAAGCATTCCAGGTGAGGTTGCACAGCTATCAGCACCCCAGAGAAGGGCGGAAGTTTTATGCGCCCGACGTTGAGCCGTCGCTGGATTTGGCGACGCCGGTTTTGCACGTCAGCGGCTTGAACAACTACCTTCTGGCCCATCCGATGAGTCTGAAAAAGAAACCCGCACGGGGCGCTTCCGGAGGAGTTCCCCAAAGCGGTTCCGGCCCTGACGGCGCTTACATGGGTCCGGACTTCCGCGCGGCCTACGTTCCGGGTCTGGCCCTGACCGGGGCTGGACAATCGGTGGGTTTGTTTGAAGAGGACGGCTTTTACCCCGGTGACATCACCAACTACGCCAGCCTGGCGGGGGTGCCGGCAGTGCCGCTCAAGGTTGTTTTGCTGGACGGTTTCAACGGGGTGCCCGGCGAGGCCAACGTGGAAGTGGCCTTGGACATTGACATGGCCATTTGCATGGCGCCGGGATTGTCGTCGGTAATTGTTTATGAAGGGTTCGTGCCCGACGACATATTGAACCGGATGGCCACGGACGGCCTGGCCAACCAACTGAGTGCGTCGTGGACTTATCCGGTGGATCCGGTGACGGAGCAAATCTTCCTGCAATTCCAGGCGCAGGGGCAGTCGTATTTCAATGCCTCCGGGGACGGCGACGCGTGGGTGGACGGAATCGCCACGCCGTGCGATGACCCAAACATTACCAGCGTTGGGGGCACCACCTTGACCACCAGTGGTCCGGCCGGCGCCTGGGTGTCGGAAACGGTCTGGAATTGGGATGTTGAGTACGGCTCGAATTACGACGGGGAAGGAAGCGGCGGGGGGATCAGCACCACTTATGCCATCCCGCCCTACCAGACCAACGTAAGCATGACGGCCAATCACGGATCCATCCACTATCGCAACATCCCCGATGTGGCGCTGACGGCGGATAATGTCATTGTCGTTGCCGACGACGGCACGAATGTGACTCTTGGGGGCACGAGTTGCGCGGCGCCGTTGTGGGCGGGCTTCGTAGCTCTGGCCAATGAGCAAGCCGCGGCCAGCGGTCGTCCGCCCCTGGGCTTCATCAATCCGGCCATCTACGCGCTGGGCGGGGGCGCCGACTATACCAATTGTTTTCACGACATTACCACGGGCAGCAACACTTGGAGCGAAAGTCCGAGTCTCTTTCGCGCGGTGGCGGGCTACGATCTTTGCACGGGATGGGGCACGCCGATGGGCAGCAACTTGGTCAACGTGCTGGCGCCACCGGATTCGTTGCAAATCTCCCCTCTGGGCGGTGTGGCCTTCAGTGGAGCGGTAGGGGGTCCGCTGGCACCGGCCTCTCAAAGCTATGTGTTGACCAACACTGGGAACACGGCCTTCAGTTGGGCCGCCGCCACCACCGAGTCCTGGCTAAACGTCTCGCTCAGTGGAGGCACCCTGACTGCCGGCGGGGCTGTGGCGACGGTGGTGGTGAGCTTGAACGCGGCGGCCAGCAACCTGTTTTTGGGAACTTACGGCGCGACGGTATGGTTCACCAATCTGACCGATGGCACCGCCCAAAGCCGCGCCTTCTCGTTATCGGTCATCAAGCCCCCTGTCATCACCGCCCAACCGGCTGGTCTGACGTTGATTGAAGGAGAAACGGCGACCTTCACCGCGGACGCGGCCGGGGGACTGCCGCTCACTTGCCAATGGCAGAGTAATGGAATCAATCTGACGGACGGGGGAAGAGTCTCCGGCTCCCAAACCACGCTCAACGAGGCGGGAAACATCTATACCTATGGCTCTGTTGTCAGCACCCTGACGATCAGCAACGTGGCCGCCGCCGATGGCGCAACCTATACGTTGGTGGCGAGCAACGCGGCGGGAGTGCTCATCAGTTCGAATGCCCTTTTGGCCATTACACCCTCGGCGCCGGTGATCGTTGCGCAGCCCGCCAGCCAGGCGGTGTTCGTCGGCGCGACGGTGCAGTTGGCTGCGGCGGCAGTCGGCACGACGCCGCTCACCTTCCAGTGGGAGCAGAATGGGGCCAACTTGACGGATGGGGGCGGCATTTCGGGGTCCCTCACTCCCGTTCTGACCATCACTGGAGCATCCTCGGCCAGCATTGGAACCTACACCGTCGTCGTCAGCAACGCCCTCAGCACCGCGAGCAGCACCGGAGCTGTGCTGACGGTGCTGGTGATCCAGCCGGGAGCGCAATTGGTGCAGAACGGCGGTTTTGAAACCGGCAATTTCTCTTTCTGGAATGAAGAGGGCAACTTTGCCGATTGCACGGTCAGCAGCAGCGCTCCCGCCGTTCACTCGGGAAATTACGGCGCCTTGCTGGGATCGGCAGGCTCGCTGGGCTATCTCTCGCAATCCTTGCCGACGGTCGCCGGAAGCAATTATCTCGTTTCTCTTTGGTTGGACAGCCCGGACGGCATCGCACCCAATGAATTCCTGGTGGGATGGAATGGAAGCGTGATATTTGATCAAACCAATCTGGGCGCCATCGGTTGGACCAACCTCCTGTTTCCTTATGTCGTGGCTGCCGGCACCAACACCCTCCTCCAATTTGGATTCCGGGACGACGAAAGCTTTCTGGGCCTGGATGACATCCAAGTCACCCCCTTGGTCAGCGCCGACGGTCCGCCCATCATCGCCACCCAACCGGCCAGCCAAGTGGCCCTGTCGGGGAGCAACGCCAGTTTCAGCGTCCTTTCCGCCGGCCGATTGCCCTTGACCTACCAATGGCAGTTTGAGGGCGTCAACCTGGCCAATGCCACCAACGCGACACTGGCCTTGACTAATCTGACCACCAACCAGACGGGCACCTACGCCGTGTTGGTCTCCAACTCCCTGGGTTGGACGCTCAGTTCCAACGCGCTGCTGACCGTCCTGGTGGGAACCCTGGAGTTAATCACCTTTGACGACTTGACCAACACCGAGGGGGGCCTGCCCGTGCCGGACGGTTACAATAACCTGGTTTGGAGCAATTTCTATTGTCTCAACGGCTTGGCCTATGGCCAGCCCAGCGGTTACACCGCCGGCGTGGTCTCGGCCAGCAATATCGCCTATAACGGCTACGGCGCCCCTGCGGCCATCAACTCACTGGTGCCTTTCGACCTTCTCTCGGCCTATCTGACGGCGGCGTGGAATGACGACCTGCATATCGAGTTGCAAGGATACAGCGGCGCCACCTTAAGCTATGATAACACTTACATCTTGAGCGCCACCGCTCCGACGTTTTTCACGTTCAACTACATGGGCGTCACTTCGGTCCAGTTCATCTCCTTCGGCGGCACCCCTCATCCCGGTTACGCCGGCAGCGGCGAGCATTTCGTAATGGACAACCTCAGCGTTCTCTTCCCGCCAAGTCCACCGATCATCGGCACCCAACCTGCCAACGCAGTCGCGGTGGTTGGCGGCGCCGCCGCCTTCAGCGTCAGCGCCACGGGCACCGCGCCCTTGAGTTATTTCTGGAATCGCAACGGCGCGCCGATTGCCGGCGCCACAGCCTCCAGCTACACGACCAACAACGTCCAGCTTGCCGATTCGGGCAGCCAGTTCAGTTGCCTGGTCAGCAACGCCTACGGGATGGCTCTCAGTTCCAACGCGGTTCTGACCGTGACCCCCCCGTCCCTGGTGAAGAACGGCGGCTTCGAAACGGGCACGTTCAGCAATTGGACGGCCAGTGGAAACTCTGAGGACTGCTCTGTCAGTTCAGCAGCTCCGTATGTTCACTCTGGAGAGTACGGGGCGCAACTTGGCCCGGTGGGGTCGCTGGGTTACCTTTCCCAGACACTGGCCACAAGCGCCGGACAGATGTATGAGATTTCCTGCTGGCTCTATTGCGGCGGACAAACTCCCAATGAGTTCACCGTCTCGTGGAATGGCGCCAGACTTTTCGGTCAGCAAAATATTGGCGCCACACTCTGGACCAACCTGCAATTCCAAGCCAGTGCTACGGCCACCGCCACGGTGCTGCAATTTGGGTTCCGCAATGATCCAAGTTTCTTGGGGCTGGACGACATTGCAGTCTATCCGATTATTGCCATACCGCCGCAGTTTCGAGGAGTGACGCTGTTGACCAACGGCGTGATCAGCTTTAGTTGGGGGGCGCAGGCGGGCGATTCCTATCAGGTGCAGTACACGACCAATCTGGCGCAAAACCTGTGGACCAATTTGAGCGGCGTTCTTTCCACCACCAACTCCTCCATCACCGCCACCGATGTCACAGCCGCCTCCACGGAGCGATTCTATCGCATCGTGCTGCTGCCGTGAGGCTAAAGGATTTACGCAGATCAAAAGATTCGCCAAAAAAGGGCTTGCATCCGGCAATTTATGGCGTAGTCTGCCGGATGTCTCGAACGGTGCTGCTCCAATTGTGACGCCTTGGACGTTTCCGCAAGCAAGAAGAATCAGCGTAGCCATGACTGGTTTGGAGCCCGGGCAGGAGAGCGCTGACAATGAGAAAGCTAAAAGTGTAAGATGAAAACCAGTATTGGAATCGGCGCGTTGTTTTTTGTTCAATTGACGGCCCTGGCCCAACCGGCGCCAACGCAGTCGTTGCACGGTCACGTGCCGGCCGCCGTCGCCCACTTGACGCCCGTGGGCCGGCTGGAAGCGGCCCGCGAATTGAAGCTGGCCATTGGGTTGCCCTTGCGCGACAAGGAAGGACTGACCAACTTGTTGCAGAGAATTTATGACCCGGCCAGCCCTGAGTACCGTCATTATCTGACGCCGGCGCAATTTGCGGCAACCTATGGTCCGACGGAAGGGGATTATCAAGCGGTCACGGCGTTTGCCCGTGCGCACGGGCTGAGGGTGACCGCCACCCATCCCAACCGCATGGTGCTCGATGTCACCGGGTCGGTGTCGGATATTGAGAAGGCTTTTCACGTGACGCTGAGGACCTACGCGCATCCGCGGGAGAAGCGGGAGTTTTACGCGCCGGATGTGGAGCCGTCGCTGGATTTGGCGACGCCGGTTTTGCATATCAGCGGCCTGGACAATTACCTTCTGCCGCATCCGATGAATCTGAGGAAGAAACCGGCGGGCGGCGCTTCCGGGTCGGCTCCCCTCAGCGGTTCCGGCCCTGACGGCACTTACATGGGCAATGACTTCCGCGCGGCTTACGTTCCGGGCCTGGCCCTGACGGGCGCGGGACAATCGGTCGGTTTGTATGAAGAGGACGGCTTCTACCCCGGTGACATCACCAACTACGCCCGCCGGGCGAGGTTGCCGGCCGTCCTGCTCAAGACCATTCTCCTGGACGGTTTCGACGGGGTGCCCGGCGGGGCCAATGTGGAGGTGGCCTTGGATATTGACATGGCCATTTGCATGGCGCCGGGATTGTCGTCGGTAATTGTTTATGAAGGGTTCGTGCCCGACGACATATTGAACCGGATGGCGACGGACGACCTGGCCAACCAATTGAGTGCGTCGTGGAGTTATCCGGTGGACCCGGCGACGGAGCAGATCTTCCTGCAATTCCAGGCGCAGGGGCAGTCGTTTTTCAATGCCTCCGGGGATTCCGACGCGTGGCCGCAAGGCACAAATTACTTTGAAATTACGCCATGCGATGACCCAAACCTGACCAGCGTTGGGGGCACCACTTTGACCACCCGGGGTCCGGGAGAGGCCTGGGTGTCGGAAACGGTCTGGAATTGGGATGTTGAGTACGGCACCAATGATGACGGGGAAGGAAGCAGCGGAGGGATCAGCACCAATTACACGATCCCGTCCTGGCAGACCAACGTGAGCATGACCGCCAACCACGGGTCCACCCGCTATCGCAACTTCCCTGACGTGGCGATGGTGGCGGACAATGTCTTTCTGGTTGCCGACGACGGCGCGACGGGGAGTGTCGGCGGCACAAGTTGCGCGTCGCCCTTGTGGGCGGCCTTCGTCGCTTTGGCCAACGAGCAAGCCGCGGCCGGCGGCCGTCCGCCCCTGGGCTTCATCAATCCGGCCATCTACGCGCTGGGGCGCAGCGCCGACTATTCCGGTTGTTTTCACGACATTGCCACGGGCAACAACACTTGGAGTGAAAGCCCGAGCCTCTACGACGCGGTGGCGGGCTACGACCTTTGCACGGGGTGGGGCACGCCGATGGGCAGCAACCTGATCAACGTGCTGGCGCCGCCGGATCCGTTGCAAATATCCCCTCTTGCCGGTTTGACTTCCAGTGGAGCGGCGGGGGGGCCGCTGACACCGGCCTCTCAAAGCTATCTGTTGACCAACAGTGGGAACACGGCCCTCAGTTGGGTCGCCGCCGCCACCGAGCCCTGGCTCGGCGTCTCGCTCAGCGGAGGCACGCTGACTCCCGGCGGCACCGCGGCCACAGTGGAGGTAAGCTTGAACGCGGCGGCCAGCAATCTGTTTCTGGGAACTTACGGCGCAACGGTTTGGTTCACCAATCTCACGGATGGCGCCGCTCAAAGCCGCGCCGTCTCATTATCGGTCGTCAAGCTGCCGGTGATTACCGTCCAGCCGGCCAGTCTGACGTTGATTGGAGGAGAAACGGCGACCTTCACCGCGGGCGCGGGCGGAGGACTGCCGCTCAGTTTCCAGTGGCAGAGTAACGGGATCAATCTGACGGACGGCGGAAGAGTCTCCGGTTCCCAAACCACGTTGAGCGAGGCGGGAAATATCTACGGCTCTGGCGTCAGCACCCTGACGATCAGCGATGTGGGCGCCGCCGATGGCGCAACCTATTCGTTGGTGGCCAGCAATGCGGCGGGAGCGGTCATCAGCTCGAATGCGGTTTTGGCCATCACACCCTCGGCGCCGGTGATCGTTGGGCAGCCGGCCAGCCAGGCGGTGCTCGTCGGCGCGAACGTGCAAATGGCTGTCACGGCGTTCGGCACCGCGCCGCTCACTTACCAGTGGGCGCAAAACGGCGCCAACTTGACGGATGGCGGCGGTATTTCGGGGTCCCTCACTTCCGCCCTGAACATCAATGGCGCATCCTCGGTCAGCATTGGAACCTACACCGTCGTCGTCAGCAACACGATCAGCACGGCCACCAGCACGGGAGCCGTGCTGACGGTGCAGGTGGCCCTGCCAGGCTCGCAATTGGTGCAGAACGGCGGTTTTGAAACCGGCAATTTCTCTTCCTGGAATGAAGGGGGCAACTTTGCCGATTGCTCGGTCAGCAGCAGTGCCATCGCCGTTTACTCAGGCACTTATGGCGCCCTGCTGGGACCGTCCGGCTCGCTGGGCTATCTCTCGCAATCCTTGCCGACCCTCGCCGGAAGCAATTATTTCGTTTCTCTTTGGTTGGACAGCCCGGACGGCATCGCACCCAATGAATTCCTGGTGGCGTGGGATGGCAGCGTGCTCTTTGATCAGACCAATCTCGCCGCCTTCGGTTGGACCAACCTCCAATTCAATGTCGTGGCGGCCAGCACCAACACCGTTCTTCAATTGGGATTCCGGGACGACGAAAGTTTTCTGGGCTTGGATGATATCCAAGTCACCCTGCTGGCCAGCGCCAACGGCCCGCCCATTATCGCCACCCAACCGGCCAGCCAGACGGCTGTGATTGGGGGCACGGCCAGCTTTAGCGTGCTCTCTGCGGGACAATTGCCCTTGTTCTACCAATGGGAATTTGACGGCGCCGGCCTGCCCAATGCCACCAATGCGACGCTTGCTTTGACGGATCTGTCCATCAACCAGGCAGGCACTTATGCCGTCTTGGTTTCCAACTCCCTGGGTTGGACGCTCAGTTCCAACGCGGTTCTTTCAGTGCCGCTGGTCAGAAACGGCGGCTTCGAGACGGGCACGTTCGCTGATTGGACGACCAATGGAAACTTTGAGGGCTGCTCGGTCACTTCAGAAGCTCCCTATGTTCACTCTGGAAAATACGGGGCCGCACTTGGCCCGGCGGGTTCGCTGGGCTACCTTTCCCAGACAGTGCCGACAGCCGCCGGAGCGAGATATGTGGTTTCTTGCTGGCTCTATAGCGATGGAGGCACTCCCAATGAATTCCTCGTTTCGTGGAATGGCGCCACACTCTTCAATCAACTGGATATCGGCGCCACCGGCTGGACCAACATTCAATTCCAAGCCAGCGCCACGACCGCCGCGACGGTGCTGAAATTTGGATTCCGCAATGATCCAAGTTATTTCGGCCTGGACGATATTTCGGTTAACCCGGTTCCCATTGCGCCGGCCATCGCCACCCAGCCCGCCAGCCAGACGGTCACCGTGGGCGCCGCCGCCACCTTCAACGTTGGCGCCTCGGGCTTTCCCTTAAACTACTTCTGGTTTCGGAACGGCAAGCCCATTGCCGGCGCCAACGCCTCCAGCTACACCACCAACAATGTCCAGCTTGCCGATTCGGGCAGCCAGTTCAGTTGCCTGGTCAGCAACGCCTACGGGACGGCTCTCAGTTCCAACGCGGTTCTGACCGTGACCCCTGTGTCCCTGGTGCAGAATGGCGGCTTCGAAACGGGCACGTTCGCCGATTGGACCGAGACTGGAAGCTTTGCCTACTGCAATGTCACTCCAGATCCTCCCTATGTTCACTCCGGCGTGTATGGGGCGTCACTTGGCCCGTCTGGAACGGAGAGTTACCTTTCCCAGACACTGCCGACAACCGCCGGACAGATCTACCAGTTTTCCTGCTGGCTCTATTGCGACGGACTGACTCCTAATGAGTTCTCCGTCGCGTGGAACGGCACGACACTCTTCGATCAGGTCAATGTCGGCGCCACCACCAATCTTCCCGGCGCCTGGACCAACATCCTATGCCAAGCCAGTGCCTCCTCCAACTCCACGGTCCTGAGTCTGGCGTTCCGCGATGATCCAAGTTATTTAGGGCTGGACGATATTGCCGTCTATCCGGTCGTCGCCATACCACCGCAGTTTCAAGGTGTGACGCTGGCGACCAACGGCGCCATCAGCTTCAGTTGGATGGCGCAGGCGGGCGATTCCTATCAGGTGCAGTACACGACCAATCTGGCTCAAAACCAGTGGACCAATTTGACCGGCGTTTTATCCACGACCAACTCCTCCATCTCGGCCACGGATCTCACGACAAGCGCCACGGGGCGCTTCTATCGGGTCGTGCTGCTGCCCTAAAGCGTCCGCGCAAAAATAACTTCCGCTTTTGCCAGTGCCCTTTCGACCAAAACCGTTTCGCACCGCCTGAGCGTTCGAAAGCGTTGATTGACAACTGGTCATTGACAATTTGTAATGGGCAATTGGGTGCCTGGGGAAGCGGGAGTCAATTGCAAATGACGAATCTTCAATGACCAAACTTCTCGATGGCCTTCGAGAGCGCGCTTTCAGGTGCCACTTCGATTATGTTTGAATAACGCCTCATTATCAGAAGTTATTTTTGCACGGACCCAAAGGCGAGGCGGAGTTACCGGCTTTTGGCCGCCTCCGGCACGGGCGCGGGAATGTCGCTCAACGTAAAGAGCCGCCGCCCGCCCGCCACAAAGACCTGTCCGCCGCCATCACAGCTTAACTTGGGCCGCGTCCGTGTGTACTGATGAAACTGGCGGGCGATGAGGTTGCCGGCCGGATCCAGGACGGAGTAGGTGAACGTCTTGGCGCCGGTTTGGAGCAGGACATGGAGGTTGTTGGCGCGGTCAATTTGCGCCTCCGGGTCGCTCAAGGAGAGCATGGGCGCCAGAGGGAACACGCGCAACGTCCGTCCATACTTGTCGGTCAGGCGGAAGTACAATTTCAACTCGTCCAGGTAGGCCACCTTGATCAGGCTGTAGCGGCGCACTTCGGGAGGGACGTTCGTCAGGCCGGCAGGCGGAGGGACGCCGATTTGCAGGTTGCCCAAATTGGGCAGAGGCACGCCCTCGGAGACGGTAAAGGCGGCCGGCCTGCAGGCGATTTGCTGGTTCCACTGCGGAATACTGATCAGCGCGCCAATGCGGTAACGGCCTGGTCGCCGGAAATCAAAATAGGGGGTCGGGTTCAAGGGCCGGGTCGTCTCCTGGCCCGAAAGCAGGGTGAAGGGCCCTTTGACCGGCATTTCCCCCAGCTTGGAAATCAGGCGATCCCGCTCCCCTATGACGTCAAAGCTAATCCAGTGGTCGTCCTGTCCAAAGGAAACGGGCTGGCCGGAGCGGTTGGTGATCCGAACCTTCAACTGCAAATCCTCCTCAGGCAGGTATTGGTCCTGGTCAAGCTGCAACTGCACGGTGACGCCGTTAACTTGCCCGCGGACAGGAACAAGCGCTGCGGCCAGCCAAAGCACGGAGAGGGCGATTTTCCTCATGGGTTTCATTCTAGGCCAACGGGCGCCGGCATCAAGCCTCAATCGGTTTTTTACCCGCTCCGGGTCAGCGGCTTTTCGGCCAGCCGTTCCAAAATGCGCACCGGCGCCTTGTCGGCATCCAGCATCGCGGGCAAAGGGATGATGAAAGTTTGCTCCAGCGCGTACTGCCCCGACAATACGGCATGCGGCACCGCGTCGGTGTAACAAATCCACGTCCAGCCGGGCTGGAATTCCAGGCGCGTCTTGGGGCAGTTCTGCTGGAAGTCGCTCCTCTCCTTGAGGTAATCGTGGAACCGGAGCATGAACCGGTCGTAAGCCGATGGGTCCGCCGCCTTAAGGCCCAGCGCCTTTTTCATGCTCCGCAGCAGCGGATGCGCGCGCGGGCTGCCCCTGGCCGCGAAACGGGCCAACCCCGCCTCGGCGGCGTATCTCTGCGCCAGGATGGGAAAACCCTCCGTCGTGTTCCACACCCGGGGCGCGGTGGGATTGATATTGGTGAAGCAGCGCAGGATGCGATGGCCGTTCATCGGGCGGGTCGGGAAAGAGTCGAAATGGAGCAGGTCATTTCGCTTATGCAAAGGCAGGTTCCGCCCTTGCTCTTCTTCGGGACGGAAGCTGGCGTAGTCCAACGCCCAATCCGCCGCGTAGGGCTCGAGCAACTGCCTCAGAAAACGGGTCACCTCCATCGAGTACCGGCGCATGATTTCATGCAGGTGGGACCGCTCCTGGGTGCCGGCGGCCGCCCCGCGCAGAACATCCTGGTTGGGCCGATAGGAGATGTTCTTGTGCAGGCGCGAGCCGCTTTGGTGTTGGGCGAGCAGAAACTCCTTGTCTTCCTGGAAAAGCAGAAAAGGCATGCGCTCGAAGCAGAGAATCCGCCCGTCCTCCAGGCGTTCGCAGCACTGCCGGGAGCGCGCGCCCGCCGGGGCCGAGGCGTCCCAACCGCCGGGAAACTGGTAATCCTCCACGCGTTCCAGGATGTCCGGTCCGCCCGCCGATGGAGGCGCGTTTTCAGACCAATTCTCGTCAGCACTCTTCATGGCATAATCAGCAAACCAACCGCCGGGAAAATTGTCCCCACCCCCGATTAAAGTCAAGCGCCTGTAATGTCCTGATTGGGGGAGCGCACGCGCCCCCGCGTGCAGGGTTCAGCGCCCTCGCTGAACCCCCTCGCCGAAGAAAGAGTGCCAGACCCGTCCCCGCTCTGTTGCCTCCTTTGAAACCAACCCCGCGTCTTCGCCGTATCCATGCAGTTGAAAAACGGGACCGCGATCGTCTCGATCGCCTCCAGTCGGCGTCCCGCCGACTGGCCCTGAGATCAAAAGACTGACTTTTCAGTCATCCTTGGCCAAAGCATGAATGCCTTCGGCGGGACGCCGAAGGCGGCGGACGAGGACGTCCGCGCTCCCCAATCCATCAGCATAGTTACGCCTTACAGAGGAGTCCGAAGGATCGAACACTTTTGAATAGCCGCGAAAAGGCGCAAAAAACGCAGAAGGTCTTGAGTTTGTGTGCCCTCTGTGCCTTTTTGCGGTTCCTCGCTGTTTTCGGTGGAATACCAAGTGATGCCGGCGGTGTTGTCTTATGTTTTGGCAATCCCAACGGGATTGAATCTCTCAGCCCAGGGTTGCGACTGGCTGCGCCGCAGCGAAGCGAAGGCGGGAGCCAGGAGCTACCCTGGGTGAGCAGACAGAGCAATCAGAACCCTGAAAGGGTTTAGCCTCTTTCATAAGGATTTGAGATTCAACCCTTTCAGGGTATTGCCACTGGGTGACGACAACCCAGGGTAGGCCCTCTGCGAATCGGGCCAACCCTGGGCTGAATGATCCAATCCCTTCGGGATTGAAGAACGGGCCTTCGCCATGTGCGGAAAGACAACAGCTACTATTCCACTGCAAACAGCGAGGAACCCTTTTTGCGGCTAGTTCCTTGGCCTGGCGTGTAGTCTAAGCCGACGTCTTTTCAGTAAATACTCACCCATCCCTTCGCCAAACTCCCGCCCTGTCCGGCATTCACCGCGCCAGTTTGGCATCACGGCTGCTGTTCCTTCTCCCCGAAGATCCGCCATCCATTTGGTTGACCGTGCAACCATTATGGCCCGGTGCCCGGTGCTGCCGGGCTTGCGTGTGCCTGTAAGGCATCGTACTTTGCCTCGAACTCCTTGAAGGCATCCCGGCCTTTCGATGAAGCCTCTTTCATGTACGACATGAACGCTCCTAAATCCTCCGGCGCCTCGGCAAAATGTTGAAAATATACGGACTCCGCCATTTCTTGCTTGTTGAGCCGTAGTCGGTTTACAAAAGCCCGGGTCTTTGGATAGGCAGCGAATTCCTCCTTGACCATGGCATCGGCAAAATCTTTTCGCCCTATGCGCCCCTGAGTTGCCTGTTGCCATATTTCCTGCCATTTGTGCTCGCGCTCCGAGTCAATCATTTCGAAGACAATTTCGATAAGTTCGTCCACGGGCTTTTGGCTTTCAGACACAGCGATCACGAGGTGGTCCCGACCGTCCATATAGTAATACGCCGGCGCAGCAGCGACGTCTTCTGTGTAGAAGTAGTAAACTCTGATGTTGCGAATGCTGGTGGCCCGCCAAGACATGTTCGTAAAAATGTCCGTAAGAGGCCGGTTCACCTCATCATGGTGCTCGATGAACTCGCGGACTTTTGGAGAAAACATTTGGACGAGCGGTGCTATTCGTTGCCTACCGTTGTTAGCAGAGTCAAAGCTATCTTGGTTGGTGCTAATGGCAATTGCGGGACTGGAATCCGATGATGCACTGATACCCCACGATTTGAGAAAATCACTCGAAAGATCGCTGCGCTGCACTTTGATCGCGCCGGCCTTGTGCATGATGACAATACCGCCAGAGGAGTCCGCACGAACGCAGAGGATCTTGGTGTATGTCACGCCGCCAATAACGCAGGTGTTGATTCCTTCAGCCGAAGGCCAGCCTCGTATCGTGTTGGCCGGCTCTGCCGAGCTTGCCTGTGGTCGTATGGCATCGTACTGTTCCTCATAAAACCCGAAGTAATTCCGGCCTTTCAACGAAGCCTCTTTCATGTGCGACATAAACGTTTCAAAATCCATCGGCGCCCCAGCAAAGAATTGATAATCCCTGCATTCCGCCATTTCTTGCTTGCTGAGCCGTAGTCGGTTTAGAAAAGCCTGGAGCTTTGGAGCTGCAGCGAACTCCTCCTTGGCAATCGCAACGACATAATCTTGCCGCCCTATGCGTCCAAGAGCTGCCCGTTGCACTATTGCTTGCACTTTGTCGTCGCGCTGCGAGTTTATCAGTTCGAAGAAAATTCCGGTTAGCTCGTCCACGGGCCAATCGTTTTCACGTACAAAGATCACGAAGTTGCTCGCAGAAAACGTCCAGGAGTGGAATGCCGGCGGAACCGTGACGTCCTCTGTATAGAAATAGTAAACTCTCATAGTGCGATTTGTCGTGGCCTCTCTAAAGGCATCCGTAAGAAGCTCATTTACCTCACTATGGTGCTCGATAAACTCTCTAACTTTTGGGGAAAGCATTTGGACGAGCGCTGTGGACTGCTTACTGCAGTTGGTACAGTCGTATGGAAATGGGTTGGGGCTGATGCCAGTTTCGAGATTGGAAATCCATGAGGGACTAATCCATGATGGACTAATGCCCCACGATTTAAGAAAATCACTGGATAGATCGCCGCGATACGCTCTGATCGCGCCTGCCTTGTGCATGATGATAATGCCGCCGGACGCATCCGCATGGACGTCGAGGATGTTGGTGTATGTTACGCCGTCAATAACGCAGGTGTTGATTCCATCAGGCGTGGGTTGACCAAAGCACGCTACCGCGTTCAAAAACAGCAAAATGCCCGCAGCCCATTTTATCGCCGGCAATGGCCTCATAACAAATTGGAATGCTGTAAACGCAATGACATGGGCCGTAATCGAGCAGACGGGTCAGTTCTTGATAATCGCATATTATCCTTTTCTTCCCGCATCGCGCAGAAGGTTCGCCCAGGAACCGGCAGCACTCAAGTTTAATCGCTTGGCCGAGGCAGCAAACTTCCCCCACGTCGCAACCGGCCTCTCAAAATCCGGCTGAAAATGGGTCCCCGGCATTGCCGCGCTGGCAGATGGCGGTGGCGCAACTTCGGGTGTCTCTGGCGCAAGTTTGTCCAGCCCAGCCGCCCGCTTTGCCCGCCATACCCGGAACGATGCCATCGGAACCACGGATGGACCCGGATTAACACGGATGAGACAGTGCGACGATGAGCTTCTTCTTGTGCCAGCATGGAGCCGCCGAACAGTGACCGGAAGGAGCGCCGAGAAACCCGCTTTTCTGCGCCGTAGAATCCGTGTCCATCAGTGTTCATCAGTGGTTCTCTTCGCATGGACACCGCTTTGTTCACCGACCCCCGCTTTGCCCCGAAGCCGTGGCCGCATTCTTCATTCCCTTGCCGATCATTCCCCTGCCATTTTCCCCGCCTTTTCCTTAATTATGCACTCCGCACTATGCACTTTGCACTCAGTGGTTCCTCTGCCATTTTCCCGCCCTTTCTGGAATTTGGCCCCCGCAAGTCTGCGACCCGGAGGGGTGAGAACCGCAGAACACGCCGAACACGCCGAAAAAGAATCAGCAGAAACTCCCCCGCCGTTCCAGTTCTGCGTATTTAGCGTGGTCTGCGGTCAATTCAGCCGAAAAGGGGTTGGCCGCTTGCCGCGCTGGTGGATGGCGGTGGCGCAAGATGGTCCAGCCCAGCCGCCCGCTTTGCCCGCCATACCCAAAACGATGCCATTGGAACCACGGATGGACCCGGATTAACACGGATGAGACAGTGCGACGATGAGCTTCTTCTTGTGCCAGCATGGAGCCGCCGAACAGTGACCGGAAAGAGCGCCGAGAAACCTGCTTTTCTGCGCCGTAGAATCCGTGTCCATCAGTGTTCATCAGTGGTTCTCTTCGCATGGACACCGCTTTGTTCACCGACCCCCGCTTTGCCCCGAAGCCGTGGCCGCATTCTTCATTCCGTTGCCGATCATTCCCCTGCCATTTTCCCCGCCTTTCCCTCGATCGTTGAGCGAAAGCCTCTGCCAATCAGCCCCTTGCAAATTCCCCCGCTCAAAATGCATCGCATAAAAGGCGGCGGGTTTCCCATCCGTGAAATCGGTGAAATCCGTGGTGAAAAATCTTCCGAAAAGTCTGCAGCCAGGTGGAGCGAGAACCGCAGAATACGGCGAAAAAGAATTGGCACGGATTCTTCCCCGTTCCACTTCTGCGTATTCGGCGTGGTCGGCGGTGAATTCAGGCAAAAAATATATTTTGCATTCCCATAAAAACGTGGTAATATGGAAAACGTGTGGCGCTCACGCGCCTGTTCTTTGACATTTTGCAGCGGGAATGGGGCCGGGAAAATCCCAAAATGAACCAGCCACAAAAGAACACAAGGAGCACAAAGAAGAAAGCTGTTTTCTGTGCGTTCTTTGCGTTCCCTTGCGGCAAGAATTCAAATCCGCCCCGGCTCGGCCTGGCCAGATCCTCTTGGCGTCGTGGCGTCGTGGCGTCTTCGCGCCTTCCTGTCCGCCAAAGCCTTGGCGGCGGCGGACGCGTTGAAATCAAGCGCAGCGGTCCGTTTTGGGGCGCCAAACTGCAATTATTGCAGAATTTTGCAGGTGGGCGCCCCCCGGCCGGCCGGGCAAAAGGGGATGCATAAAGGGTGCATAAATGCAGCCATAACGCCGGCCCTCACCCCCAAAATATGCAGGTACATGCAGGTACATGCAGGTACATGCAAGTTGGCGCTTGACGGCCGCAGCGGTCAATCGCGGCGGGGCAAGCGTTGCAATCCTCCTGCCTTCTTGAGCGCGGTGGTCTCTTTTGGGGCTGCTTCCGCCGCGGCTTCCGCCGTCGCTGAAGCTGTGGCGACCGAGCCGGCGGCACAAGGGGGCGCCAAGTTACGGTAAGTTACGGCCAGTTACGGTAATTTACGGTAAGTTACGGTGGGGACACCCCCCCACCGGGTCGCCTTGGCCGCCCCAATCAGGCCGGTGGGCGACCCGAACCGGCAGTTCTTGCCCATCCTGGCAGGGCCGGCCGAGATCGAAGGGAAACCCAGGGCGATTGCGCTTAATTGCACTCAATTGCACTTAATTGAACCAAAAAATGAAAAAACTGGGGAGATGGACTGCCTCCGGGACTCGTTCTTGCAAATTTGGCCCGCTTTGGTAGTAGTTGGCTTTGACGGGATGAAGCGATTGCTCGTTTTAACGCTGGCGCTTTGGGCCGCGACTGCCGCCTTCGCCCTTCCAAGGCTGGAGGCGGTGCATGTGACGCTTGACTACGTGGCCAGGAAGGCCGAGGCGCGCGCCCGCAAGCCGTTCCGCTCGCCGCGGGCGGATTTGCCGGAGTTCTTGAGCAAGTTGACTTACGACCAGTACCGCCAGATCCAATTCCGCGAAGACAAGGCGTTGTGGAAAGAGGAGGGGCTGCCCTTCCGGGTCGAGTTCTTCCACCTGGGCTATCTGTATGGGGAGCCGGTGCATCTGAACGAGTTCTCCTCCACTCACGTGCAGCCGGCCCGGTTCTCGCCGGACTTTTTTGATTACCGAAACCTGCGCCTGCCCTCGGAGATACCGGCCAACACCGGCTATGCCGGCTTTCGCGTCAATTACCCGCTCAATCCGCCCGACAAATGGGACGAATTGGGCGCCTTCCAGGGCGCCAGCTACTTCCGGCTCCTGGGCCAGGGACAGGTCTATGGCATGTCGGCCCGGGGCCTGGCCCTGGATTGCGGGGAAGCGGGCCGGCCGGAGGAATTCCCCATCTTCACCGATTGGTGGCTGGGCAAACCGCAGCCGGGGGACGACGTGCTGCTGCTCTACGCGCTGCTGGACAGCGTCAGTTGCACGGGGGCGTTTGAGTTTCTGATTCGTCCCGGCCCCACGACGGTGGCGGAAGTGGAGGCCGTTTTGTATTTCCGCGAGCCGCAAATGATCCTGGCCGCCGAGCCGCAACGCAAACCGCTGGCGACGATGGGGTTGGCGCCCCTGACGAGCATGTTTTGGTACGGGGAGAATTCGGAGCGGAAATTCGACGATTACCGGCCGGAGGTCCACGACAGCGACGGGCTGTTGATGCATCTGGACAGCGGCGAGATGGTGTGGCGGCCGTTGGACAACGGAAGCGTTCTGCGCCACCAGAGTTTTGGCGCCGACAACATCCGGGGCTTCGGACTGGTGCAGCGGGACCGCAATTTCAACCATTACCAGGACCTGTTTCACGCCTACGAAAACGTGCCCAGCGTCTGGGTGGCGCCGCACGGCAATTGGGGCGCGGGCCAGCTCCACTTGGTTGAGTTGAGCACGCAGTACGAGGGGCTGGACAACGTGGTGGCCTTTTGGGACCCGGCCGTCAAACCGGCGCCCATTCAGCCGCTCAAGTTCGGGTACACCCTTTACTGGACGCGCGAGACGGACATCACGCTCTCCTCCAACGTAGTCAAGGCCACGCGGGTGGGGCTTTACCCGCGGGACCAGCGCCAGCGCCAGTTTGTGATTGATTTCGACCTGCCCCTCCTCAAAGGGGAGGACGACCCGCCCAAGGTCCTGAGCAGTTGCAGCGACAACGGCTCCATCACGCTGGCGCAGGTGTTCCGCAACAATTCCGAGAAGACCTGGCGGGTCTTCCTGGACATGCTGCCCAAAACGGGCAACGCCGACCCGGTGGACCTCAAATGCACGCTGCGCAGGAGCGACGGATTGACCAGCGAGACCTGGAGCTGCCATTGGAGCCCGCCATGAGCGCGACGGCACGCCACGACGCTCCGGGAATGCTGGCCGGCCGTCCGTTGGAAGAATGGAACGCAGCCTACTCGAAGGTGGAAAGTTATTTTCACGCCTTGCGTGTGCGCAACAAGGTATTGCTGGGCCAACTGGTCGCCCGGGTGCTGGAGCGGGCCATGCAGCGGTCCGCCCGTGAACCCGCGCGGTCGGCCACGGAGTTGGCGGTGGAGGAAATGGACCGCCTGGTCAACGAATGGTTCGCGCAGGTCTTGCAAGCGCCCCCGGCCGGGGCGGATATGCTTTCGACGCGCGGACGGCTGGCGTTGTTGCTGGCGGACATGCCCGGCCAATGGCAGGACCAGTTTCTCCGGCCGGGTCCCTGGCCCGAAGAGTTCGCCTTGAAGATGCGCGAGGCGTATCTGCTGGCCGGGCCTGATTTCCAATTGGCCAAGATGACGCCGCGGCCCCTGGACTTGGGAGCGATAGCCACATTGACGCAATTGAGCCGCCTGCCCTACTTCAAAATGGCGGCCAGTTGGGCGCTCTTCGGCCTGCTGCTGGTTTTGCTCTTTTATCTAACCCACCGTTGAGCCATGAGGACCGCTCCGCCGATCGCGGGTTCCGCCGCGGCCCAGGACGAGCCGCCGGAGATGGCGCAAATGCCGCGCCTGCGCCGGGGCTGGCGCGTGTTCATTTTCTATTCCTCAGCGGTATTATTGACAGGGTTGGCCGCGTGGCTCTTCGCCGATTTGATCTGGCGCACGGGGTGGTCGCTTTCGGGCGCCGTGCTGCTGGGCCTGTTCACGGTGTTGTTTCTGCTCATCGCGGTGGGGTGCATGAACGGGGTGTTCGGGTTTGTGTTGCGGCTGACGGGGGACCGGCGCATCACGCGGCTCAAGGATTACCGGGGCCAGAGCATCCAGGGCGCCAGCACGGCGCTGGTTTTTCCCATCCACAACGAGCAAGTCCCCCGCGTCTGCGAGGGGCTGCGCGCCACCTACCAGTCCCTGCAAAAAACCGGCCTGCTGGACCGGTTCGATTTTTACATCCTGAGCGATTCATCCGATCCGGACAAATGGGTCGAGGAAGAACGGCGGTGGTCGGATTTGGTCGGCGACCTGGACGCGCTGGGGCGGATATACTACCGGCGGCGGGTGGTCAACGAGGGGAAGAAGAGCGGCAACATCCGCGATTTTCTCAGCACCTGGGGCCGGCGCTACCGCTATTTTATCGTCCTGGATGCCGACAGCGTGATGCGCGGTGAAACGCTGGTGGACCTGGTCCGGTTGATGGAGGCGCATCCGCAGGTGGGACTGATTCAAACGGTGCCGGCGCTGGTCAACGCGGTGTCGTTGTTTGGACGGATGCAGCAGTTTGCCAACCGGCTCTACGCGCCGGTGTTCATCACGGGATTGAATTTTTGGGCGCAGGGATTCGGCAATTATTGGGGCCACAACGCGATCATCCGCACCGAGCCGTTCATGCAGCATTGCGACCTGCCGCAATTGCCGGGAGTCAAGCCCTTCGGGGGCCAGATTCTGAGCCACGATTTCGTGGAGGCGGCGCTGCTGCTCAGGGCCAGTTGGCAGGTCTGGCTGGCCTACGATCTGGAGGGCAGCTACGAGGAGGCGCCGCAAACTATGATTGAAAACGCCCGGCGCGACCGGCGCTGGTGCCAGGGCAACATGCAGCACGGCATGGTGGTGTGGGCGCGCGGGTTGCGCGGCGTCAGCCGGCTGCACCTGGCATTGGGCATCCTGGGGTATCTGGCCAGCCCGCTGTGGCTGTTTTTCCTCTTGACATTCAACTGGATGCTCTGGTACGAGGCGCACACCGGGCTGTCCATCATCACGGTGCGCCCGTTGACCCCCTTTCTCAAAGTCAGCGCCAAGCAGCACGCCTTGCTCATTTTCGTTCTGTGCATGGTCATGCTTTTTCTGCCCAAGGTTCTGGCGCTGGCGGACCTGGCGCGGGACAGGGAGCGCCGGCGGGCCTTTGGCGGCATGCTTCACGCGACCCTCGGCGCCGTCGCGGAAACGGCCTTCTCCACCTTGCACGCTCCCTTGCAGATGCTTTGGCACTCGAAATTTGTGGCTGCTTCCCTCTTCTCCGTCGGCGTCCATTGGGGGCCGCAGAAGCGCAGCGCCGACGGCATCGCGTGGTCGCAGGCCCTGGGCGAACACTGGGCGCACACGGCCATCGGAGTGATTTGGGGCGCGGCGATATGGCGGCTGGACCATCCGGCCTTCTGGTGGTTTGCGCCGGTGGTCCTGGGGATGGTGTTGAGCATTCCCCTGAGCGTCTGGACCAGCCGCGCCAGCCTCGGTGAAAAGGCGCGGCGCCTGGGGCTTTTTGTCACGCCCGAGGAGACCGCGCCGCCGCCGGAATTGGCCGGGTTGCGCGCGCGCATGGCCGGGCTGGAGAAGGCGGGCGAGACCCGCTCCCTCCCGCCGGATGCCGGCTTGGCGGACGCGGTCCTGGATCCCTACGTCAACGCGATCCACGTCTCGCTGTTGCGGGAGAAGAGGCAGAATCCCGCCTACGTCCAGGCGCTGGCCGAACTGCGGGCGGGCCGGCCGGAAGTCCGGACGTTGTGCGAAAAGCTGCTGGCGCACGGGCCTGGAGAATTGCAACGGGATGAGAAGCTGGTCATCTTAAACGACGCCGAAGTGCTGCCCTGGCTGCATCGGCAGGCCTGGCTGCGTCCCAGCGGCACGCTGGCCCCCTGGTGGCAGGAACAAATCCGGAAATACGCGCGGTAGGCTCGTTTTTAATAACACACAAGGGAGACGGCTCTGGGCAGGCGCACCACCACCGTCCCGGCGATTTTGTCGTGCCATCCCTGTTTGTCACGATCCCAGCCAATCCAAAAGAAGCCCAGAAAGAAGATCGCGGCAGAAAAGAACGCCGCCAGGCTGCGCACAAAGGCCGCCAGAAAGTTCAACGGCTGTCCGTCCTGCCGCACGACTTGCAAATTCAGGACGACTCCCCCCACCGTTGTTCCTCTCCAGGCCCAGAGCCCGGAGAAATAGGCAATCGCCACCAAAAGGCATAATGGACCAACCCAAGCCCCTGTCAGGCCGACCAGCACCAAGTCGAGAAACCCGGCCCCCATTCTCTCCCAGAATCCCGCCCTCGGATAGGCCAGCGCCTGCGGCGGGGTCAGCGGCGACGCCAACGAGGCGGCGGGCGCTGGCGCCAACGGGGCGGAGGGCGTTGGCGGCAGCGGCACGGCGGGCGCTGGCGGCGGCGGCGGGCGGGTCGAACGCAGGGCCACGCAAATCGCAGTCACTCCCGCTCCCAAGGCCCAACAACTGACGATGCAAAACACCAATAGTCCAATGACCGGCACCATATACAAGAGTGTGATCAAGAGGGCGCCCATGAGAAAGGCGGGCAATGGCCGTTGGCCCGAGCTGAAGCCAAACCGGCCACCGATTTTGCCCCCGACGCACTGCAAGAGGGCCGTTTTGCCGACCAAGACGCTCAATAAAGCCGCCACGATGAGGAAGGGCACCACCACCACGCCCACAATCGTCACCGGCAGAAGCACGCAGAGGATCGGCACGGCCAATTTCGCCAAGACACCCACCGCAAAGGTGGTGGCAGGACGAGCCGAAATCTGGGCGGCGCAACATTGCACCGGATGAGGGAACAAAACCGCAATGAGGAAGTACAATATAAAAAAGAAACCCGCAATCCACCACATCCAGACCACCCCGGGCGCCAGGGGCCGCAGTTCCAGCACGCAATGGAGAAACCAATCCCTGACCCAGCCCAAGCGCAGAAACCTGGTCAGCCCAATGCCCGAGCTGACATCCACGATTTGGCCGCCCACTTTTCCACCTTCGGCCACTTCGCTGCTGCCTCCGACGGACAGCAATCCCCCGTCAATTTTCCCCTTGGGACTGACATGCACGTCGCCCATGACGGCGACAACCTGGCCTCCGACATGGCCGTCAATCTCCACGTCGCCGCCAATGACCTCCACGTCTGCGTCCACCGCGCCATGAATTATGGCCTTGCCGCCGATGACGACCACTTCTTGGGCGGAATCTTCCGCCCTAAGCTCGACGTCTTTGCCAATGGAAATCCAGAGATCGCGGTGGATGCCAGCTTTCTTGTTGTCGGGGTTCGTCTCGGGCGCCTGGGCCAGAGAGGCCGATGGACAAAACATGGCCAAGCCAAGGGCCGCGAGCGCCAGCAGGCGCATTGCTATCACAGTTTTCATAATTGATTGCTTTTTGGCCTCGCCCGCGTGAGGCGGACAAGAATTGTGCCAAGACCCGCGCACACGGCGCATGCCCCCGCCGCCGCCGCAAGGCAGGCGAGCATGAAAACCTTGCCCAGATGTTCCACCGCCTGCACCACCGGGCCTGCCAGAGCGCTCAGAACATTCCAGAAGGATTTCACGTCTGTGGCCGCCGCCGCCAGGCGGCGGGAAGCCGCGGTTCGGAGAGCCGGCTCCACCAAGCGCCATTCCACCAGGGCCGCCGCCGCCGCCGCCAGGACAAATGCGAAGAAGGCGATCCGCACCGATAGGGGCCAAGCGGTCCAGGATCGCTTATGCCAGGGCGCGGGCTGTTCCAGCGCGTTCATCGTGCGCGTCAGAAGCGCGGGCGGCGCGGCCAAATCGGGCAGTTCCTGCAATGTCCCGCCGATCTCCATTTCCAGTTCTTTTTCCATCGCCGGATTCATGCGCCCGGCCTCCAATGATCCTGCAATCGGGGTCCCAGTTTGCCGCGCAAGGCTGCCCGCCCGCGAAAAATGTCGGTTTTCACCTTGCCCAGCGAGACGCCGAGCTTGGCGGCGATTTCCTCGTATTTCATGCCCTCAATATGAAAGAGGACCAGCGGCACGCGCTGGGCGGCAGGCAATCGGTGCAGGGCCTGTTCCACCAGGCGGCGGCGCTCCGCCACGGCCAAGTCCTCCACCACATCGTCGGGCGCGGCGTAGTCCAATTCCGTCTCCTGGCCCGCCTCATCGCGATGAAACAACTCCGAAAAAAAGCTCCAGCGCGCGCGGTAACGGGACAGATGATTGAGACTCAGGTTGATGGCAACTGTCTTGAGCCAGCCGCCCGCGCGGGGGTCTCCCGCCAGTTCGCCAAAACGCTCGAAGGCGCGCAGAAAGACCTCCTGCGAGATGTCCTGGGCGTCGGCGGGGCTGGCCACCAGGCGCATGGCAGTGCTAAAAACCATATTCTGGTAATTCCTCAGAAAGGCTTCGAATTGTTTTGCGTCTGTCATGGTCGGCCAACGACCGTCGGAAACCCATGCCAGGTCCGGCGCGCCACCCGATGCAAAACTGTTTCACTTTCTGCGTCAACAAAATCATCCATCTTCTCTTTGATTGGATAACACGGCGGGGCGGAGAATTGTTTCAAAAAGCCGGCAAAGGCGGCTGCGGCCGCCGGGAACAGCCGCCCATCCAAAGGGGCGCCCGCCAAATTGCGCTTGCCAACGCAAAGGGGTTTCTGAACAGTTCAACTCACAATGACCCAGTGGCCAAAACGGCTCCCGCCTTTGTCGCCCGAAGACAAACGGATATGCGATGACTTCATGGAACATTGGCACGACGTGTATCCAAGGCGGTACTCGCTGGCAGACCGTTTCTGCCATCAGTACGTGGCGCGGCATCGGCCGGCCCGTTTTCTGCGCACTTTGGAGATCGGCTCGGGCCTGGGCGAACACCTCAAGTACGAACCCCTCACCCAGGAGCAGGAGCGCCATTACGTCGCGGTCGAGACGCGGGAGAACATGGTGCAACGGCTGCGCCGGAACTGTCCGGGAATTCAGACCCGCCTGGGCGATTGCCAGGAACGGCTGGACTTTCCGGACAATTATTTCGACCGGATCATCGCCATCAACGTGCTGGAACACCTGCCCAATCTGCCCGCCGCGATCCGGGAGATGCACCGTTTGTGTGACAAGGCTTCGGGCGTGTTCTCCATCGTGATCCCGTGCGAAGGCGGGCTGGCTTACGCGTTGGCGCGGGAGATTTCGGCCAAGCGCATCTTTCAAAAGCGTTACAAGCGGCCCTACCACATCTTCATCAGCCGCGAGCACATCAACGTCCCGCGCGAGATTGTGTCGGAACTGGCGCCGTGGTTTGAATTCACGCGGATGACTTATTTTCCCGTCCCGATCCCGCTGGAATTCTGCAACCTGTTCATCGGGGCGATCCTCAAACCCAGGCTGGCCCCCGCCAGCGAAGGCGCGTAAATGGATTTGTGTCGGATTGCCTTACAGGTTGGGAAGATTCCGCCGCGCCGCGCGCGGGTAAAGTTTCATCCCTTTGGAGCGCAATTGGTTAGAGGCAATTGACGGGATCCAAGGCCGGCGGAATACCCGGCACGAAGGCGATAAGCGTCGGATTTCTTTCCACTTTGAGGCGGAGCGGCCCGAAGTTCATTCAGCAATATCTAATTTGGCGATAAGTAGTTACGAATGGCGGGCGAATCAGGATTCATCATGGCACGAATCTTTCTCACTCAAACTGCGAATCGGGGATGGCCTGACAATTTCTCGGATTTTTCGGCAGAGTTGGCGAGGTCTCCCCGGCGGAGTAACGCCCTTGTAAAACCAATGGACGCCTGCGGATGCAGGCGTCCTTTTTTTCTCTCCCAGCGCCTGTTTCGGCGCTTGACGGCGCCCGGCGGGTTGGGCATAAGGAGTTTGCTGAGGTTGAAACCGTGAATGTTCTGATTTCCCCACTGCGCGCATGTCTGGCGGCGGCGCTTCTGTGTCCTGCGGCCGGCGCGCAGCGCCTTGCCGCACTGCGCAGCGCCTCGGGTCAATTCACGGCCCGGCAACAGCAGAAGCCCCTGGCCTCGCCCGCCGCCGCCGGAGTGGTGCGGGTCCCCATCGCCGGTGGCTGGGCTTTTTTGCTCTCGTCGGGAGGCTCACGGACGATCAACAGCAGGGAGAAGGTGACACTGGAAGCGGCGTTTCTTTTGGTCTCATGCGAGAACCTCAAGGGTTTGCTCTTGAGGGAGCTTGAGATGAGCGACCGGTGGCAGGGCAGGGTTGACTTGACCATCAGCCCGCAGTTGACAGAGGAGCAAGGGCCGCAGTTGACGGGCATCTACCGGCCAAGCGGGTGGAATTACGAATTGGAACTGCCCAAGAGTGTGAGCCAGGAAATCCTGGTGCGCGCGGTGGTGCAGACGCTTTTGCTCGAAATAGCCAACCGCCAAGCCGGCTCGCAATCGGCCGAGGTGCCGCTCTGGCTGGTGGAAGGGATGAGCGCCCACTTGCAGGCCAACAACCTGCCGACGTTCATTCTTCAACCGGGCGAGAGATTGTCGGCCGGCATTGTGTGGAACCGGAGTTCGGCGATCCTGCCCGAAGAATTGCGCCATCAGGCGGCGCTGACCTTCCAGCAATTAAGCTGGCCCCAGCCGGCGGACTTGGCGGCGGAGGGGCTGCCCCTCTACCGCACTTGCGCCCAACTTTTCCTGGAGGAACTGCTGCGGTTGCCGGACGGCAAGGCCTGCCTGCGTTCCATGCTGGCGGAATCGGCGCGACATTTGAATTGGCAGACCGCCTTTCTGTCGGGCTTCCGCTCCCATTTCGGCCAGCTCCTGGACGTGGAAAAATGGTGGGCGGTGAGCTACGTGGATTACTCCAGCGGCCATGCGCCCCAGTCGTGGGGTGCGACCGATTGCTGGAAAGCGCTCAAAAACAGCCTCGACGTTCCCGTGGAGGTGTACTTCGACACCAACCATCTGCCGGCGGCGGCCCAATTGACCTTGCAGGAGGCGATCCGACAATGGCCGGCCGCTGATGCCGCCCGCGCCGTGCAAGGAGCCATCGGCAGCCTGCGTTTTCTGGCCGCTCGCGCCACGCCGGAACTGCGCCTGCTGGCGGACCTTTACCTAAAGACGCTCGCAGGCTACCTCAACGACAGCCAAGCCGCCGGGCGCACCCCCATGTTGGGAAAGCACGCGCCTTCACGCCTGGAAGGAATCAAGGCGGACGTGATCAAACAACTGGACGCCTTGGACAGGCGGCGGGCGGCGCTGCGGCCCCCGGCTCTGTCAACCAACCTCTCCCAATTGAGCGCGACGGGAAGTCCCGGCGCAAAGGACGCGGGCAATCGCTAAACGCAACCGGTCGCAATCGCTGCGAATGGCCAGACCGTGGTCCATGCAGATGGATTGGGGAGAGCACGCGCGCGCGCTCCCCCGCGCAACGGCATCGTTCCGGCTTTATGTCCAACTCCACCTAACCGGCTAAGGTTGGGCCGAAGGCGCAGGAGCCGGCTGGGCGGCGGGCGGGGCTGACAGCTGGCCCGGAGGCTGGGCGGCCGGCGGCGGCATTTCCTTTTGCTGTTCAGCCAGGACGATCTTCATGACCGCCTGCAGTTCCTCCATCGCCTTGTCGCAGGCCTGAATGGCGGAGTCCTTGTGTCCTTCAAAGTCGTTTGTGCCCCGTTGCAACTGAATTTTGGCCGCCCGCAAGTCACTGATGGCCCTGGCGAAAACCGGCTGTGGCTGCCGGAATCTGGGCTGCGGCCGCACCGCAGGCTTCGGCGGCGCAACGGGAAGGGCCGAAGGAGGAGCCGGCTCGGCGTTGGTCTGCGCCTGGGAATTGTCAAGACTGAAAGCCAGAACCATCGCGATCCCGGCTACGACAAGCATATTTCTTTTCATATTCGTATTAATAATACTTTGCCGGAGATTAGCTTCGCGGGCGATTTTGTAAAGCCAAAAAAATCCGCCCCGGCGGGTTCAGCCTTGCGCTTTGCGCTTTGAACCCTAACGTCATTGCCAATGCGCGCCGTCGTCCAGCGTGTCTCCGCCTCCAGCGTCGTCATCGCCGGCGCGCTCAAGGCCGCCATCGGTCCGGGCTTGTTGGTGCTGCTGGCGGTGGAGGAGGCCGACACCGGGGCGGACATCGAGTGGCTGAGCGGCAAAATTGTCCGCCTGCGCATATTCAACGACGAGCAGGGCCTGATGAACCGTTGCGTGCGCGAGGTGGGCGGAGGCATCCTGGTGGTCAGCCAGTTCACCCTGCTGGCCAGCACCAAAAAGGGCAACCGCCCTTCCTTCAGCCGTTCGGCCCGGCCCGAAACGGCCATTCCGCTGTACGAACAGTTCCTGCGCCGGCTGGAGGAGGACTTCGGCCAGCCCGTGGCGGCGGGGGAGTTCGGCGCCGACATGAAGGTCACGCTCGTCAACGACGGGCCTGTGACCATCATCATTGACTCCAAGACTCCCGAATAGACAAAGATGAGGGCGGCAAACGTCCTGTCCAAAAGACATGTCATCCGCGGCGAACCTTGAGCGTCTTTACGATGAGCACGCGCAGGCGCTCTTTGCCTTTGTGCTCAATCTCCTGCGCCAGGAGGCCGACACGCGCGATGTCCTCCAGGAATTGTTCGTCAAAGTGGCGCGCAACCCGCCCCTGCTCCAGGGCGTCAAAGACGAGCGCGGTTTCCTGCTGCGCCTGGCTCATAACCTGGCGATTGACCTGATGCGCCGCCGCGCCGCGCGCGACCGGAACTACGAACAGTTGGCGGCGGACAACGGCGCGCTCTTCGCCGCGACGGACGACCCGGACGAAGAAGTCTTTGCCGGCAGGCTGGCCGAGGCGCTGGGCGAATTGCCGCCGGAGCAACGGGCGGTGGTGCATTTGAAGCTCTGGGAAAGGCTGACGTTTGAGCAAATCGCCGCCACGTTGGACATCTCCCCCAACACGGCCGCCAGCCGTTATCGCTACGCGATAGACAAATTGCGCGCCCGGCTGCGTCTCCTCTACGACGAGATCAAATGAACTTTGACTTTGAAGAATACTTGCGGCGGCAATCCATCCGGCCCGTTCCCGCGCAATGGCGCGGGGAGATTCTGCGCGCGGCGCGCGCGCAGCCGGTCGCCTCGCCTTGGTGGCGGGAGTGGCTCTGGCCCTCTCCGCGGGCCTGGGCCGGATTGGCGGCGGCGTGGGGTGTAATTTTACTGTTGACTGTCACCGCGCCGGACGAACGGGCGGCGGGCGGCCGGGGCGCGACGTCGGCGCGGCAGGCCTTCGCCATGCTGCAAGAGGAGACGGAAATCATCGCCCAACTGTCCGTCTCGGAGGAAAGCCGTCCCGCCCCGCCGCCCCAGCCTGCCGCGCCGCAACCGCGCAGCAGCCGGCGCCTGAGACAATCCGTTGGCTGAACCCCTCATCGCATGGAAACTCCCGCCCCAAAGCCGTCCCGAATCAAGAAGTTTTTTCGCCGCGCGTTGTTCGTTCTGGCCGCGTTGATCACCCTGGGCGCTTTGTTGATCGCCGAGGAAAACTGGCGCGGCAGCCGCGCCTGGCGCAATTACAAGAGCGCGATGGAAGCCAAAGGCGAACGGTTTGACGCCGCCCGCCTGATTCCGCCCAAAGTTCCCGACGAGGACAATTTCGCCGCGTGCCCGTACCTCGCCCACGCTTTTGCGGGGCCATTGGAGAGTCCGGGATGGACCAATATCGAAAGCTATCTTCGCTACCCTGAGAGCTTGCCGCACCGGCCAGCCTGGCCTTACGGATTATCCCCCGACTTGGCCAATTGGGCCGCGGCGTTTCAGAGAGTGTCTGATAACGCAGAACCGGCGGCAAGAGGCCGCCAGGACGCGCAGGCGCGCGGCCTGCGCCAGCTTGGGTTGCCGGCCACCGCGGAGAATTCCCAGACGCGCTCCCAGGGCGGAGCCACGCCTGAAAAAATGGAACCGGCTCAAGCCGCTACAATTATTCTTGACCGTCTAAAGGTCTGCGAGCCGGTCCTGGCCGAACTGCGGGCCGCCAGTCTGCGGCGCTACTGCCGGTTCAACGTGCCTTATGAGGACTGGGCCGGTCCGACAAAATCCAATGCCTATATCTTGACGGCACACCATTATGTCGTGATCAAATGGCTGGACAGGGTCCTGTCTCTGCGCGCCGAAGCTGAATTGGCCGCCGGCCAGGGCGGGCAGGCGCTGGAGGATGTCAATTTGATGTTTCGGCTCGACGACGGCCTCAAGGACGAACCCCTGCTCATATCGCAACTGGTGCGCTACGCCAGCCTGAGCATCCTTTTGCAGCCTGTCGCACAGGGCCTGGCCGAGCACCGCTGGTCCGACGCCCAGCTTCGCGCCTTGCAGGAACGCTTGGGGCAGACGGACCTGCTCGCCAGCACGGTCCGGTCATTTTACGGCGAGCGGGATTTATGCGACAACCCATTCTTTAACGAATCGGTTATGAAACTGCGCGGTTGGGACCGCCTGGAACAAGTCAACGTGAATCGGGCCTTCCAGGAAGTTCTCTTGCCCCGCATTGACCTGGCTGACCGTGAGATTAATCCCGTTGTCGGCCATACGTGCGACCTGGCCACGAGCAACTACCTGGTTGGCCCTACAGTGTTGCAGCGCGTGCGCGCCATTCTTCTTCACCACATCCTTGCGGCCATGATGGCGCCCTCCCTCGGTCACGTGACCGAGAAAACCGCCGCGACGCAAACGGACGTTGATCTGGTGACGGTCGCCTGCGCGCTGGAACGCTATCGCCTGGCGGAAGGGACCTATCCCGACCAACTCGAAGCGTTGACGCCGCGTTTCATCGCCACGCTGCCGCATGACATCATCAACGGCCAGCCGTTGAAGTATCGGCGCACGGCCAACGGGAAGTTCGTCCTCTATTCCGTCGGCTGGAACGGAAAGGACGACGGGGGCGTGACGGCGACGGACAAAGAGGGGCGTCTGGACCGGCAACGAGGGGACTGGGTGCTGGAGTATCCGGACTGATATTCTACTTGACAGCTTCCAGGAGGGCCATTTGAAACTGGCCGCTGATGTGCATGGTGTGGAGGGCGCGCGCGTTCATGCGGGTCAATTCCGGAGGGCGGGCGTCCTCCAGTTCCGGGCAGCCCAGGCGCACCCAACAGCCCACGCGGATGTCGTTCAAGACTTGCAGCAGCCATTCGAATTGCGCGCCGGTCAGAATCAGGTGCCGCGCGCCGGAAGCGCCTTTGAAAAATCGCTGGGGCGCGCGAAACAACTCGTCCAGCTTGTGGCGGTGGGCCGCCCGCAGTTGGGCCATGGATTCCTCCAACAGGCGCTGTTCGGCCGAGCCGGCGCTTTTGGGGTCCTTGCTGATGCGGTGATGGCCGTTGTCCAACACCGGATAGAGGCGCAAAGTGGCCAGCAGCAGCGCCTCCTCGCCTGGGCTGAGTTGAAAAACCAGCGGCGTCTCGGCGGTCGTCACTTTGAGGTTTGGGATGAATTTCATTCTTCGCGCTCCATGGTGGCGTTGAGGCCGTAGCCCTGCAACTGGTGGACGTAATACTCGGCCTTTTCAAAGGTCTCGCGCACCAGCAGGCTCCTGCCGGATTGATGGACCTGCAGCATGTGCCGTTGGGCGCGCGCCTTGGGCCAGCCAAAGACGACCTGAAAGACGTGGGTGACGTAATCCATCAAATTGACGGGATCATTCCAGCAGATGACCAGGTAGCCGCGATCGAGCTGGTCTTTGGACCTGGTCTGCTGCTCTTTCTCCGTGTCGGGCACGGTGATGGGCGCGGCGGATTTCGACATGGCAGGAGAATAGCCGCTTTGGCCAAATCGCGCCAGCCCGGAAAATGCGCCCCCGGGCGGCAGAATGGGCGGGTATGGCACTTCAAGGGTCATTTTTCACTTTGATCAGGTTTGATTAGGTTTGATTGACTTTGATGGACTGCGATGCCGCCCGGACATCAATGGTGTCACCGGCAATATTTGCCGCCACCGGCGCCAGCATCATGAGTTTTTTTGTTTTTGGTTCAATTAAGTGCAATTAAGTGCAATTAAGTGCAATCAAGCGCCATCGGCCGCCTTTGGGCGGGGAGCGCGGAGCGCCCATTTCACCCTGCTGCCGCGCGGGCGTGTTCCGGCAACAGCCTAACGCCGGCGGAAGCGAAGCGAGGGCGGGGCATCGGCAGTCTCCCTTTGCAGTCCGGCCCCTGGGAAAGCCCCGTCAGTCCGCCCGATTTCAAAGAACACTCCCTTGCGGGATATGCGCCACTATACCACGTATTTGTGGGAATGCAAATAAATATAAAAACGGGGTGGCGGTCCCCGAAAAGTCAGAATTCCTTGAAACCGTCCTTGACCGCCAGCGCGGGTTGGGTGATGGGTTTGCGCGGGGCGGAGGGGCGAAGGGCGGAACCGTTGCCGGGGATGCCGCCAAAGGCCACGACCGGCAATGAAGGCTCGCCGTTGGAGGGGAGGGCAAGACGCCCGGAATGAGGGGCCAGGCCGCGGATCCATTTCGCCAGGGATCCAAGGGCGGCTTTGCGGGTGGCGCCGGCCAACGCGGTGAGAATCGGGAGGAATCCCGAAGCAACGCGATTTCTGATGGTCCAATCATTCACAAGGCGCAACGAGGAGGGCCGCGAGAGGCCCGGCGCCGGAGGCCGCGCCGCGAACCCGCTTTCAGCCCGCCTGTCAACATTGATTATCGGACGAATGGGCGCCGGACTTTAGAGAATCCGTTCATCGGATGCTGGATGACTTTTCCTAATCATAATCTTAATCTTAATCTTTTTCGCGCAACCCGGTTAGATTAAGATTAGGATTAGGATTAAGATTAAGATCAAGAGGACTGATTTCTTCGAAGATGCCTCACGGGGGAACGGACCAGACCCAGTCGCCGTCCGCAGCCGTTTTGCCGGGCACGCCGCCGTCGTCCTGCCCGTTCCAGCCGACGGAGTAAAGTATAAAGGCGCCGTCAGCGGCGCGGCGATAATGGAGGGGCTGGCCGCCGATGATGTCGTGGGGAATGGCGGCGAGGAATTGCGGGGCCAGGGCGTCAAGGGTTTCGGGATATTCGCCATGCGCCAGCCGGTAACGTTCCAGCGCACAGGCGATGCGCGCTTGATCGAGCATCGTCTGGTTGCGGGCGGTTGTTTGAAGAGCCTTGCTAAAATTAGGAACCCGGATGACCGCTATAAACGTATAGGGCGAGGAATGAGAAAGGACCGCATGAAGCTTTTGCTCGGCGGCACTCGCTTTGTCCGGGGAAACGATCCGGCTGGCCGGGTTCAGGCTGGCGATGGTGTCGGGCAAGAGGTTGGCAACGGTGACGGCATTCTGATAAGCCCAGCCGCGGGGCGTCAATCCCGCAAGGACTATATCCTCACGGTTCCTCCATGAAGCGGCTTGGCCCGAGGTGTTGAAAAGATGTTTCGCGATCCGCGTCAGAGGCTCGGTCTCCAGGATGTGGCATCCAGAGACCCGCTCCATTTCGAAGGCTTGCTTGACTGGCGCTAGGAGATTGATGGTTTTGAGCTGCTCTTCCAGCGCGGCCAGTTGCGGCTGGCGCCAGGCCTGCCAGCGGAGGCCGTCCGCAATGGTGGCGGCGAAAAGTCCTCTCACGGCCACGTTGATCATCGCCCCCACCAAAGTTATCGGCTGATTGGTGTCAAGGCGGCAAAGGTCGTGCATGAGCGTCAAGTCGCGCAAGGCTTCTTCCGGTTTTCCCGCCAAGAGATGACATCGAGCCATCGTGGCCAGCCTTTGCACGGTGGAGCGAACGGTCACGAAATTGGGAATGGGGACTTCATAGGGAGCGCTATAATCACCGTTCATCCGCATTTGAGGGCGCTGCAATGCCATGTGGATCAGCGCCAGCTCCGGTTCAAGCTGCTCGCTCCATTTGAGGAATTCTGCCACCGTGCCGGGCGTGAGCATCGTCAGCTTGTAAGAACTGTTGCCGTTGGATTCGACCTGGGTTTTATCGGCGCTTGGATGTGCGGTGTTGGCGATAGGCGTGGGCAGGAATTGCAGCAACTCCTTCTCCGTCGGCGCAGTCTGGCATTGCAACATGATCTGGGCGGGCCGAATTTCCTCAGGCGAACGCAGCATGAAATCAACGCCGACCGGATCCGTGGCCACGGGACCGAGGGCGTCCTTGATCAACCGGGCCACTTCCGGCTTTGCTTGCGGGTCGCCCCATTGGAAGACCGAGGCGCCGCGTCGGCTTGGGACGTTTGTCCCCGGCAGGCCAATCGTCAACTCGGCCACAACCAGGCGCGCGTTCGTGGCGGGGGCGTGAGATTCGACTATAAGCGAATCTGAGGTCGAGGTGGGTCCAGAGCCTGGATAGGACGACAACTTCTTCCACAACTCCGTCGCCCCGCGTCCGGTAAACCATTGCTGCATTTCCGGCACGCCGAAGACGTTTTGATCGTCCGGGACCGGGGCGGGGATATAGGAGTTCCAATCGAGGTTGACGCCTTGGGCTTGCAAGGCGCGTTTGCAATTGTCCCAGGCCCGTTGGCCGCGCCAGTTTTCCTCGGTGTAAAAAAGGCCGATGAGTGTCAAGCAGACGGCCAAGCCGACCAGGCAGCGGCGGAGGATGCGCCAGCCTTTTGTTTGTGGAGGGTTCATAAAAAAGCGGGTCAAAGAATTTCCCAGTCCCGCGCCCTTTGGCTGCGCGGGCGGGGAAGGTCGGGAGGCGCGGCGGGAACGGTGAAGGCGGGTTGAGTGAGTTCAGCCAGGACGCGATTCTGTTCCACCCAGGCCTGTATCATGTCCTGCGACGATGAGGCGCGGGCGCCCGCGCCGCCGGCGCGATGGTCTGACAATTGCGCGTTGACGGCCAGCATGAGCACCCAAAGCGCCGCCATGCCGGCCCAGGCGTGACGGCTGGGCCGGATCAATTCGCCCCAAAGGACGCTCCAGACATTTTTGAGCGGAGGCTGGCGAAGGGCAGAGGAGGCGCCGGCCTCCCGGACGGCCGCAGCCCAGCGCATCTGCGCGGCTGGAGCGGCTTGGATGGAAGAGAAGTTTTTCTCCCAGCCCGCCAGCGGCGCGGTCAGAGAGTTGATCTGGCCGTAATAAATCCGGCATTCCCGGCAGGCGGCCAGGTGGCGTTGCAATTCGATCTTTTCCTCTTCGTCGAGGGCGCCGGCGGCCAGAAGACAAATGTCCTTTCTGCGTCGGCAGCGATGCCATTTCATATCTGTGTATCTCCTTCCAATTCGGGGAAGTTCATTTTTATTTTGCGCAATTTTTCCAGCGCATGATGCAGGCGGGATTTGACCGTCCCCACCGGGCAGCCCAGGAGACGAGCCATGTCGGGCAGCGAAGCGTCCTCGAAGAAGCGCAGCAGGATGATCCGCCGGTGTTTTTCGGGCAGCCGGGCGACGCATTGCCGCATCAGGGCGGAATTGTCGTTGCGGACGGCGTCTTGCGCCGGCGATGGTTCCGGCGAGGGAACATTTTCCTGGCGCGCCGCGAGATGGCCGCGCTCGAAAGCGGGCAGCCAGGCCAGCGGCGCCGGACGGGAACGGGCGCGGCGCCTCCATTTTTGGTGGCGGTGCAGGAGAATGGCGTAGAGCCAGGTGGAAAAACGGCAGCTTTCATCGTAGCGCTCCAGGCTTTTCCAGGCCTCGACGAGCGTTTCGGCCACGAGGTCTTCCGCCGCGCTGAGATCGCCGGCCAACGCGGCGGCCTGGCGCAGCAAGCGGGTCTGCAACGGCTCGGTCAGGCGGCAAAATCCCCCGGCATCGCCCGCGCGGGCGCGCGCGAGAGCTTCCCCGGTCGCCATTATTTCGACCCGGTCGTCCGTAACGTCCATTTAAGTATCAATCCCCGCCGTGGCGGAAAAGGTTCAAAGTAAATAAAACCGGGGGGGACCGGGGCAAAGGCTCCCGGAGGGAGAGAGTCGGCACGACGAGGCCGGTTTTTAGCCGCGGCCCTGGGAATTGTCTGAAAACTGCGATGCGCCAAAGAAAGGGCTTGCAAAAAGAGGGGCGCTTTCCAGAATCATCCGCAGATTCTGTGACGTAATGGGACAGTGACGGCGGGCCGGGGAAGGGTAGGGTCGCCTCGCCGAGGCGACCGCTTGGGCAAGAACTTGCGGACGGCTGGGCGAGCCGTCCCCACCATCCGTGGTTGACGCATTACTTTGTGACAGAGGGAATGAAACGTTGTAATTGAAACCTTGTTATGCTTAAAGTCAGCGAAATCGCATTCAGTTGTTATCCGGTCAAGGATATGGCGCGCGCCCGGAAGTTTTACGAAGGCGCGCTCGGTTTGAAGGCCACCACCGTCTTCGGCACGCCGGGCGGGATGCAGTGGACGGAATATGACATCGGCGGGGGCACGCTGGCGCTGGGCTGCGGCGCGCCGGATTGGACGCCGCGAGCGGACGGCTGCTCCGTGGCGCTGGAAGTGGAGGATTTCGAGCAGGCCATCGCGCACCTGCGGGCCGAGGGGGCGAAATTCAAGATGGAGCCGTTGGCCACGCCGGTGTGCCAGATGGCATTCATCTACGACAGCGAGGGCAATTTGATTTGCATCCACAAACGGAAGGCGCAATAGGCCCAATCATGTCCATCCTGGTCAATGCCGGCACCCAGGTGCTCGTCCAAGGCATCACCGGCAGTTTTGGCGCGCGGCATACGCGGCTGTCGCTGGATTACGGCACGAGGGTCGTGGCCGGCGTCACGCCGGGCAAGGGCGGGCAGGCCTTCGCGCATGAAGGCGGGAATATTCCGATATTTGACACCGTGGGCGACGCCGCCCGGCAAACCGGCGCGACGGTTTCCGCCATATTCGTCCCGCCGCCCTTCGCCGCCGACGCCATTCTGGAGGCGGCCGACGCGGGGCTGGAGCTGATTGTATGCATCACCGAGGGGATTCCGGTGCGGGACATGGTCAAGGTCAAGGACGCGTTGCGAGGAGGAAAGACGCGGCTCATCGGGCCGAATTGCCCGGGGGTGGTGACGCCGGGGGAAGGGAAGGATTCGCTGGGCGGCTGCCGGATCGGGATCGCGCCGGGGTACATTCACAAAAAGGGCCGGGTGGGGGTCGTCTCGCGCAGCGGCACGCTGACCTACGAGGCGGTCTGGCAATTGACGTGCCGGGGCGTGGGGCAATCCACGTGTGTGGGCATCGGCGGCGACCCGGTCAACGGCACGTCGCACCTGGAGATCATCAAGATGTTCAACGAGGATGCGGAGACGGAGGGGATCATCATGATTGGGGAGATAGGCGGGTCGGCGGAGGAGGAGGCGGCGGAGTGGATAGGGAAAAACTGCCGCAAGCCGGTGGCGGGATTCATCGCCGGGGCGACGGCACCACCGGGCCGGCGGATGGGCCACGCGGGGGCGATTGTCAGCGGCGGCAAGGGCACGGCGGCGGCCAAGATCGAGGCACTCCGCCAGGCGGGCATCGGGGTGGCCGCCACGCCCTCGGAGATGGCGGAGACGTTGCTGAAAATGATGTGAGGATGTAACCCTTTACTTGCGGGTCTCATTCCAGCGGGCCAGCGCGAAGGCCATTTTTTTTGCCAGCACGGGATGCGCGGCGGGCACGGCATCCACGACGCGTTTATAGACCATATAGGCATTGCTCCATTGTTGTTGGTCTTCGCAAATCTGGGCGGCCAACTCCCCCGCGCATTTCACCCAGTAGGGATCAAAGGGATCGAAGTTGAAGACATTGTAACAATAAGCCACGGCTTGATCGGGCCGCCCCTGCTGTTTGGCGAGCCAGGCCAGGCCCACTTCGGCCTGGCTGCGGGCCGACACGCTCACCGCCGCCGCCGGGAAAGCGGCGATGGTTTGGTAAATATTGCTGACAGCCGCATAGGAGTTGGAGTCCGGGTTCCTGACCGCCCATTGCATTAAATAATCGCCCAGCCGGCCCAGCGCCTCGAGGGCGATGGCGTTGGTGGGCGCGCCGTTGGTCAGTTTGCTGATGGCGTTGATGGCCGGGTTGAGGTTTTCCAAGGTTGGGTTGGCCAGGTACTGCTGGAAAAAAATGTCACCCATCGCGAAGTAACTCCGTTCGACCAGGTCCCGCGGCGCGTTGGTGTCTTTGATCAGATTGACAAAATAGTTCGTCGCGTCTTCGATGCCCAGCCGCGCCAGGGCCGATTTGCCGGCCCAGAATTGCGCCTGGTACGCCAGGTCGCCGGCGCCCGGATTCTGAAACAACTTCTCATAATTTTTTTCCGCGGAGACGAAGACGCCCTGGTTGTAATAGAAGTCGGCCACCCAATTGAGCGCCCAGGGCGCCAAGGCGTTGGAGGGAAAGCTGGCGACGAAGTTGGTGAAGTCCGCCAGCGCCTTGTTCGTCAGGCCCGCCTTGCCGTAAGCCAGCGCCAAATGGAACTGGACTTCCGGCAGAAGGTTGGTCGCGCCGGGGTAATTGGTCACCCACTGTTGGTAACCGCTGATCGCCGGCGTCCATTGGCCCTCCAGGTCGTAGGTCCGGGCGATGGCGTATTGCACTTGGGGCGCCAGCGGCGAACGGGGCGCGCGGGCCAACAGGTCGGTGAAGACGGCGCGCGCTCTGGGGTAATTGGTCTTGCGGTTCCAATCCTCGCCCAGCAACAGCAGGCCGCGGTTGCCAAGGTCAAAGTAACTCACCGGATACCACCGCAGGATTCTGTCCACCGCGTTGCTGGCCCCCTGCTCGTCGCCGAGCTGGATGTCCGCCTCGGCCAGTTGATAGAGCGCCAAATCGAAAAGGGCGTTGGTGACTTCGGGTATTTTGTTCGTCAGGACCAGGCCATAATTACGGGCGGCGTCGGGGTAGTTTGTGAGGACAAACTGCGCGTCGGCCAATTTGAACCGGGCGACGGCCTGGTCCTGCGGGAGGGTCAAGCGGGCGGCGGCTTCCTCAAAATCCGCCTTGGCGGCCGGGATGTTGGTAGAGAGCCAATAGCACCAGCCCCGATCCAGGCGCGCCCTGGGCAGCAACGCGCTGTTGGTAAAATCACGGATGACTATAGTGAAATTGGTCAGCGCGGCCCCCAGGGTATTGGTCTTGATGTCCGGGGCCGCCGGGGCGTTGGTGCCCGTCGCCCGATTGGGCGGGCCGGCATAGAGCTTGAGGTAGAGTTCTCCGACGCTCACACGGGCCAGATCCAGAGATTGCGCCTGCGGGTGTTGGGCGATAAGAGTCTCCACCGCCTGGATGGCCTGGGGCAAGGGATTCAACGCGACGGTCAAAGGGATCGTCCGGGCCAGAGCCTGACCCTGGACATCGGGCGGCTGGCTATCCACCAGATTTGTGGCATAGACAGCCAGTGCGTCGGCGCGGCGGCCCAACTCCTCCAGAATCCGGCCTTGAAGAAAAACGCTGGCGGCTTGCTGGCGCGGGTCCAGAGCCAATTCGAGCAAATTGGTGCTGGTGCTCAACGCCGCTTCCTTCCAGCCCCCGGCCAAGCGCAGCCGGCACAACAAGTACTGACGCTGCCAGCGCAAATCCTGGCTCCATCCGGCGGGGTTCGCGCCGGCGAGCATTTTCTCGCCCTCCTCCGGACGCTTTTCGTGCAATAGGGCTTCACCCAGCAACAGCCAGCTCCGCGCGGCCAATTCACTTTTCGCATCCGCGGCGGCCAACGGGCTGTTGGTTTGCCGCAGCAAGCCGATGACGCCCGGCCAATCACCCATCCGGGAGCGGGCATCGGCCATCCAGAAAACGTACTCCGGCAGCAAGGCGCCTGCTCCGGCGGAGGAATGTTGCAGAAGGTCCAGGGCGCCCGTGTCATTGGATTGCTCCAGGCGCGAGCGCGCCAGATAGAGAATGGCGTCGGCGCGGTGGGTGGAGTTGGTGAAGCGGGCCAGGAAATTGCTGAAATTGATTTCCGCCTGCGGGTACTGATAATCCTGGAAAAACTTGAAGGCCAACGAGAAGGCATCGTCCTCCGGGGACTTTGCCGGCGAAGCGCCCGACGCCGTTTGGGCAAACCATCCGCCCCAGACGACAAGCAGCGCCAGCATCAGGCCGGCCGGGCCTCCGACTTTCCCCGTTCGCCCGCATGTTTTGCGCGCTTGCATCGCTGGATTATCGGACAAACCGGCCCTGGAGGCGATTGAAAAATGGACACTTCGCAACAAGAGAAGAGCGAGGAACCCCGGCGCTCGCGCCCATGACGCCGACGGCGATGATGCACACCAAGATTCAGAGACTGTGCGTCCAAACGCCCATTTACAAGGAAACCGTCACGAATAAGAGTGAACCCAATGAAACAGATTTTTATGACAACCCTGTTCTTCTCCCTCTTTCCCCGGACTCGCCGCGCGTTGATTGCGGGAGTCATCGCGCTGGCCTGCGTTCCAGCCTTCGCGACTACAACATTTACCAACGACACGACCATCGGTGCCGGCAACACCAACTATGACGGACAAGACATAGTCGTGACTAATTGCACGGTGACGGTGGACGGTCCGCACGCCTTTTCCAGCGTGCTGGTGGCCGCCGGGGGAGCGCTCACACACTCGTTTTATCCGGGCGGCGTGATCTCCAATCTGCTCTCTATTGCGGACGAATCCCAGGTGCTGATCAGCACCAACCCGGTGACTTTGCTCAATTCCAATGTCATCATGGGCACCGTTTCCGTGACCGATTCCACCGGGACAATTGATTACACCAACGAGGTGGATTATTTGTTGAGCAGCCCGAATGGAATTCTGACCGAATTGCAACGAACGACCAACTCAAGCATTCCCGACGGCGCCGCTGTTCTGGTCAGTTACGAGGTGCTGCTGGCAGTGGTGCCGGCGGGACTCAATCTGTCGGTCAGCGGCAATGTCCAGGTGGATGCCGGGGGAGCGATCCAGGCGGACGGCAACGGCTACGGCGGCGGACTTGGACCCGGGGCCGGCCACAGCGCCGGAGGACCGCGAGACGGCAGCGGCGCCGGCTACGGAGGCATCGGCGGGACCAGTTCCAGCAACGCGGTGGGTGGCGTCGTTTACGGCTCCTTCACCCAGCCGGCCAATCTGGGCAGCGGCGGTGGCGCGAGCTACGCGGGCGCCGGCGGCACTGGAGGGGGGATGATAGAAATCGTGGCCGGGGGCAGTGTGATTGACAACGGCTCCATCTCAGCCAATGGCGCCAACGGCACCAACAGCCGTTCGGGCGGCGGCTCGGGCGGCAGCATCTGGATTGCCGCGCTCACGCTCACCGGCTCAGGCGCCATCACGGCAAACGGCGGCAGCGGCGAACCGACTCACGGCGGTGGCGGAGGCGGCGGCCGAATCGCCATTCAATGCAGTGCGACCGCCTTCACGGGTTCGACGGCCGCTTATGGCGGGGCCGGCGCGAACATCGGCGGCGCGGGCACGATCTATACGAAGTTGACGGGGGAGAACGGCCTGTTGGTCGTTGATAACGGCGGCCAATCGGGAACCAACACGATGCTGGCCATTGCGGATGAAACAATTGATGTGCTCATTGAGGGGAATGCAGGCGTTATCCCATCAGGGACATGGACCGTCGGAGACTTGACTGTCGCTTCCAACAGTTTGCTGCTGGCCGATCCGCCCGGCACGATAATCCTCACCGCGGCAGGCGCCATAACGATCGAGGCGGGCGGCGGCCTGCTGGCCAACGCCGCAGGCTATTCCGGCAGCGAAGGCCCCGGCGCGGGCCGTGGTTACAATGACGGCCGCTACTGGCCTTGCGGCGGTGGCGGCTACGGCGGCAACGGCGCTTCCAGTTTTCCCACCAACGGCGTTGGCGGAGCGGCCTACGGCAACCAGGCAGTTCCCAGCGGTTCTGGCAGCGGCGGCGGAAGCTTTCTGCCGGATTCCACCGGCGGCAATGGCGGCGGGGCCATTGAAATCACCAGTTTGAGCGGCATCGTGCAAGTGGATGGAACCATGGCAGCCAACGGCGGCAACGGGTCCGGTTCCGGGGGCGGGGGCGGATCGGGCGGAACAATAGTTTTGACAGGTGGAACTCTGTTCGGCTCCGGCTCCATCACGGCCAACGGAGGCAATGGCGCCAACTCGATTGGCGGCGGCGGGGGCGGCGGCCGCCTTGTCATCAGTCCCGCAACAGACCTGTTTGAGGGAGAGATTTCCGCTTATGGGGGCGGCGGGGGCAACTGGGGCGGGGCGGGCACTGTTCTGATTGCAGCGCAGGGACAAACGGCCCAGCTCATTCTGGACAACAATGGACACGCCGGCACGAACACGCTCGTGCAATCGGCAGGCTCCTCCACCGACTTAATCGTGCGGGGCGGCGCGGTCGGGTCGGCCTCGTCCGCCAGCTTTGCCAATCTGTATTTGAATTCAAATGGGTGGCTGGCTCCTGTTGCCAACTCTACCGGCCCGGCTGGGAACGTGAATTTCTCGATTACTGGAAACGCGACCGTCCAGGCCGGCGGCGGGATTGTGGCGGACTTGGCCGGTTATGGAGGGGGGGCAGGCCCCGGAGAGGGACACACCGCTGAAGTGGGCTATACCAACTTTTGCAGCGGGGGAGGACACGGCGGCTACGGCGGCAACAGCTTTGGAAACGCCGCAGCCGGGGGGACGACTTATGATCTGGCGACGGGTCCCATCGACCCGGGCAGCGGGGGAGGCGCGTCTTCGAGCGGGTCGCCGGGCGGAGCCGGCGGCGGGGTCATCCGGCTTACCGTGGCGGGCGCATTGGACATGGAGGGCATCCTCTCCGCCGATGGCGGCGACGGCTCCGGGTTTGGCGGGGGCGGCTCCGGCGGAAGCATCTGGCTTGTAGTGGGCGCGTTGTCCGGCAGCGGTTCCATCGCTGCCAATGGCGGAAGCGGAGCCGATGGCATGGGTGGGGGAGGAGGAGGGGGCATGATCTACATTTCCTGCGCCAACAACTCATTTTCCGGAACCCTCACCGCTTACGGCGGCGGCGGAGCAAACTGGGGTGGAGCGGGGTCAGCCATCATTCAAGTCAGCGGACACAATGCCCAGGCCATTTTGGATGGCGGCGGACATTCGGGAGCAGGCTCAGCCCTTCCCTCCTCCGAAACGACGGACCTGACCTTGCGCAATGGCGCGGTTGGCTTGGCCAACACCTACACGACCTTGGGTAATGTGGTGGTAGGTTCCAATTCCTGGATTCTGGTGACCGTCCCCGAACTGAACTTCGTGAGCGCGACCATTCAGGCCGGAGGGGGCATTATCGCCGATTCGGCGGGTTATGCGGCAGGCGAAGGACCCGGCGCCGGGCGGGTCTACTCGGAACCGCCCACATACGCTTGCAGCGGGGCGGGGCACGGGGGAAACGGCGCCAACGGCTCCGGGAATTCCGCCCTGGGTGGCAGCGCTTATGATTCTGTGACATCACCCAGCCAGGCCGGCAGCGGCGGTGGATCGTACGGGCAAGACTCCATCGGCGGCAGTGGCGGCGGCGCGTTCGCGCTCATTGTAAGCGGCCTGCTGCAAGTGGACGGCACCATTTCCGCCAACGGCGGCAACGGATCCGTATTGGGCGGTGGCGGCGGCTCCGGCGGGAGCATTAAGCTCACGGCCGGAACGCTTTCCGGCTCAGGCTCCATTAGAGCCAATGGCGGCGCCGGAGCCGGGGCCATTGGCGGCGGCGGTGCGGGAGGCTGCATCGCCATCTATCCCACGGTGAACCAGTTTGCCGGAGTGGTATCCGCCTATGGCGGCGGCGGCGCCAATTGGGGTGGGGCGGGAACGGTATTCATCGAGACTTACAATCAGACCGGCCAATACATTCTGGACAACGACGGTCAATCGGGCGCTGTCACACCCATCCAAACTGCCTCCTCGTCGGCTTTAACTTTGCGCAATGGCGCGGTGGGCTTTGCCAACACCTACATAACCTTGGGCAGCGTCCTGGTCAGTTCCAATTCTTGGATACGGGTAACCAACTCCCCGAGCCTGACGTTTTCGAGCGCGACCATTCAGGCGGGAGGGGGCATCACTGCCGATTCCGCGGGTTCCGTCGCCGGCCAGGGGACGGGCGCGGGCAAATACTACCAAAGTGCCGCCGGCTACCCTTGCAGCGGGGCGGGTCATGGCGGCAATGGCGCCAACAGTTCGGGAAATCTCGCTCTCGGTGGCATCCCTTATGATTCGCTGACGACACCCAGCCAGGCCGGCAGCGGAGGGGGAACGGAGCCGCCCTACTCGGTGGGAGGGCCTGGCGGCGGTGCGTTCACGCTCACGATAAGCGGCCTGCTGCAACTGGATGGCGCCATTTCCGCCAACGGAGGCAACGGGTCCGGATCCGGCGGTGGCGGCGGCTCAGGCGGAAGCATCAAGCTCACGGCCGGCGCGCTCGCCGGGTCAGGCTCCATTACAGCCAATGGCGGCACCGGAGCCGGGTCCGTCGGTGGCGGCGGCGCGGGAGGCTGTATCGCCATTTATCCCACAGTGAACCTGTTTGCGGGAACGATAGCCGCCTACGGCGGGGGCGGCGCCAATTGGGGCGGGGCGGGAACGATATTCGTCCAGGGCTTCAATCAAGCACCGACCCAAGTCATTCTGGACAACGACGGGCAATCCGGTGCGGCTACGCCGATCCAAAGTGTCTCTGCCGCTTTGATGTTGCGCAACGGGGCGATTGGGTACCAGCAATACCCGCCGCAGACTTTTGCCAGCCTGGTGATCAGTTCCAACGCGTGGCTGAAGGCAAACCCCGATTCACAAACCGACTATCCCGGCATTGTCAATCTCACCGTCTCCGGCAACGCGACTGTTGAAGCGGGCGGCGGGATAGTGACGGACAGTTCCGCTTCGGCGGCCGGATCGGGCAATGGCGGGGGACATTCTTCTTCCGGCTCTTCCTTCTATCCGTGCAGTGGCGGCGGCTACGGGGGTTATGGCGCGGTGAGCGCCGGGAATTTGGCCGCAGGCGGATTGACTTTTGGTTCCGCCACCTCACCCATACTCGATGGCAGTTACGGTGGCAGTTACTCTCCGTACTCTATTGGCGGCATGGGCGGAGGCTCGGTTCGCCTCATCGTCAACGGCACGTTGGTGGCCGATGGGAATATCTCCGCTAACGGCGGCAACGGCTCAGGGCTTGGCGGCGGGGGCGGTTCGGGTGGAAGCATCTGGCTGACTGTGGGCACGCTGGCTGGCGCCGGCTCGATCACCGTCAACGGCGGCAGCGGGGCCGATGCCGTGGGGGGTGGAGGCGGCGGCGGACGGATTTCCATCGGATACGCCGCAAATGACTTTGTCGGGCGGATGAGCGCCTACGGCGGCGGCGGATACGCTTACGGCGGGGCGGGCACCATTTATACGAAGGCCAACTCCCAGTTGGTCGGACAATTGATCCTGGATAATGGCGGAGCGGCCGGGACCAACACACCATTGCCCAACTCAGGCTCCTTGAACCTGACTGTCGGAAACGGGGCGGTCGTCTGCCCGCAACCGCAAGCGAGTTTCCCGCTGTTGAACAACCTCACTGTGGGGTCTGGCGGCAGGTTGACCGTTTCATCCGGCCAGGCGACTCTGGATTTGTTGGTCTTCAACAACGTGGATGTCGCTCCGGGCGGTGTCATTACGGTGGACGGGGAGGGATTCTCCCAAGCCAGCGGCCCCGGCGCCGGGCAATCCATCGGGGGAGATGGAAGCGGCGCTGGTTATGGCGGCGCGGGTGGAGCTTCCGCCACAGCCCCTGGCGGCGCCAGTTACGGCTCTTCCAACCAGCCGGTGGACTTTGGCAGTGGCGGCGGCTTGGGAGGGGCAGGCCCTGCCGGTGGCTCCGCAGGCGGCGGCGCCCTCCGGCTCAGCGTCGGTGGCATCCTTACGGTGGACGGCCAGATCAGTGCCGACGGGGAACCGGGTCTTCAAGACAACTCGGGCGGCGGATCCGGTGGCAGCTTGTGGGTGACCGCCGGCACGCTGGCCGGCAGCGGCTTGTTCACCGCTGACGGGGGTGCCGGCGATCTCTATGGCGGGGGCGGAGGAGCAGGCGGACGCATCGCCCTCTACTCGAAACAGGACATCTATTTGGGCCAAGCCACCGCCTCTGGCGCCGGGGGTGATTACGCGGGGGCCGACGGCACCATTTACTCGAACACTGTTCCTCCGCTGCAAATTCTCTCCAACTCACCTGTCGGCATTGTCAGCAACAGCGTCAGCTCTGTAGTCTTATACTTCAATGGGGCGCCGAACCCCAATTCGTTGTTTAATGGAAGCGCCGTCTCGCTGACGACTCCCAACGGGCCTTTGTCCTCCAGCTCGTTCTCGATATCCATGTTGAGTTCAGCCAGCTACCAGGTCAGTTTTCCCGCGCAGACGGCCGTCGGCAACTACGAATTGAGCGTCGGGACAAATGTTGATGACCTCTATGGCCAGCCGATGTCGCAGGCCTACGCGGGCGCGTTCACCATTGCACTGCCCGTCATTGCAGGCGCCATCACCGATACCAACGGCGAGCCTGTGCCGGGCGTCTTGCTCCAGTCCTCTGACGGAATCTCCTTCACCACGACCGACACCAATGGCAATTACGCCTTCGGTTTTGTGCCGGGATCCAGTTTCACCTTGACGCCCTCGCTGGGCAGCCTGGTGTTCGTTCCGGTTTCGATGTCCTATACCAACGTCTCGACATCCGTCTCCAATCAGAATTACGCGGCGCTCTCGACACTTTCGACGGCATTGACAGCGGGAGTGACAGCCGGGGCCAATGCGACCAACTTCGTCCTCAGTTGGCAGGCCAATGGCGGGGTGAATTACCAGGTCTATTGCTCCACCGACCTCGTCAACTGGGTGCCCTACGGCAGCGCCTTCACCGGCAGCAACGCACCGGTCCAAGTCCCCGTGCCAACCAGCGGCGGCCCGGCGCAGTTCTTCTCCGTGCGATCGAGCTATTAAACACGGTTTGGCGCAGTATCATCACTCTCGCTTTGCCATGCCAATTGCTCAGCGGCCGGTCATTTGCTCCAGCCTTTCGGGATACCGGGCGCCCTGCACCGTGATCTTCGACGCGGCGCTGTCAATTTCCCGGAGATCGTCCGGTGTGAGTTCAACTGAAACGGCTCCGATGTTTTCATCCAAACGATTGAGCTTCGTGGTGCCCGGAATGGGAACAATCCACGGCTTCCGGGTCAGCAACCACGCCAACGCGATCTGAGCCGATGTCGCTTTTTTTCGCTGAGCGATATTGCCAAGCAGAACAATCAATGCCTGGTTCGCCTTGAGCGCCTCCGGCGTGAAGCGCGGGAGGGTGCTGCGGAAGTCGGAGCTGTCAAACTTCGCGTTTTCGTCAATTTTGCCCGTGAGAAAACCCTTGCCCAGCGGGCTGTAGGGAACCAAGCCGATGCCGAGTTCTTCGAGCGTCGGGATCACTTCGGCCTCCGGGCGCTGCCACCACAGCGAGTATTCGCTCTGGAGGGCCGTGAGCGGCTGAACGGCGTGCGCGCGGCGGATGGTTTGCACGCCGGCTTCCGAAAGGCCAAAGTGCTTGACCTTGCCTTGCCGGATCAGTTCCTTCACCGCGCCGGCGACGTCTTCGATCGGCACGTTCGGGTCAACCCGATGCTGGTAGAGCAAATCAATTGTCCCCACCTTGAGCCGCTTGAGCGAGCCTTCGACCGCTTGCTTGATGTGCTCCGGCCGGCTGTTCAAGCCCGCCGCACCGGGCCGCGTATCGCTGCCACCAAGGTCGAACCCGAACTTGGTGGCGATCACCACCTGCTTCCCAAACGGAGCGAGTGCTTCGCCGACGAGTTCTTCGTTGGTGAAGGGGCCATAGACTTCAGCGGTATCAAAGAACGTGACGCCGCGTTCGACGGCTGCCCGCAGAACAGAGGTCATCTCCCGCTTGTCTTTGGGTGGGCCGTAAGAAAAGCTCATTCCCATGCAACCAAGCCCGATGGCCGAGACTTCCAGATTGCTTTTTCCAAGTTTGCGCTTTTGCATTTTTGAATCCTTTCTTTGAATTAAAGTTCGACGCCAGTTTACTCCTCATGCGCGCGGCTGTCGCGCGCGATCTTGCCACACCTGTTGCGATATTGCTCGAAATTGCGGATTGGGGCACACCAACGGCCCGATGACACCCAAACAATGCTGCTTGCCATACGCCAAGCGAAGGGCTTTACAATGCGGAGACCCATACGGGTTTATGAAAAAACGCAAATCTGCCCGGCGGGACCCGACCGGCGGCGGTTCGGTGTTCGTTGTGGACGACAACATCATGCTGGCCGAGTTCGCCGCCAGGGTGCTCGAAGCGGCCGGCTTCACGGTGGTGCATTTCTCCGACCCCCAGGCGGTGTTGCGGGCCATCAACGAGGCCGACCCCAAACCGGCGGTGCTGGTCACCGATTACGAAATGGGAAAGATGAACGGGTTGGAGTTGATCCACTCGTTGCAAAAAGTCCATCCCGCGCTCAAGACCGTTTTGTTGAGCGGAACGGTGGATGGCTCGATTCTCCTCAACCACCCGGCCCGCGTGAATCGCTTTCTGGGCAAACCTTACGAACCGGTGCAATTGCAAAAGGTCGTGGCCGAGTTGCTCCGAACCTGATCGTTTTGAAATCCCCGCCCATGCCCGCCGACCTCCCTTTCATGCGGCTGGCCTTGCGCCTGGCCCGGCGCGGTTTCGGCCGCACCTCCCCCAATCCCATGGTCGGGGCCGTCCTGGTGCGCCGGGGCGCCGTCATCGGCCGCGGCTGGCATCGCCGCGCCGGCCAGGCCCATGCGGAAATCGCCGCCCTGCGCGACGCCCAAAGCCGGGGACATCCGCGGGCCGGGCTGACGGGAGCCACGTTATACGTGACGCTGGAGCCTTGTTCCACCCAGGGCCGCACGCCCCCTTGCACCGACGCCATCATCGCCGCCGGCATCCGGCGCGTCGTCGCGGCGGCGCGCGATCCCAATCCAGCCCATGATGGGCGCGGATTTGAGATTCTGAGACGCGCCGGCCTGGAGGTCAGCGTCGGATTGCTTGGGGAAGAGGCCGCGGAGATGAACGCGGCCTTCAATCATTGGATCGTTCGCCGGACGCCGCTGGTCACGCTCAAGGCGGCAATGTCGTTGGACGGAAAAATCGCGACGGCGGCGGGCGAGTCGCGCTGGATCACCGGGCCAAAGGCGCGCGCCCTGGGCGGATGGCTGCGGGCGGGCGCGGACGCCATCCTCGTTGGTGTCAATACCATTGTGCAGGACGATCCGAGCCTGACCGTGCGCCGTCCGGGCTTTGCCGGCAAACGCTGGCGGCGCATTGTGCTCGATCCCAGCGCCCGCATCCCCCTGGCGGCGAAAGTCCTTTCCGACCCGTTCGCCGCGGACACGACCGTGGTGGTGACCAACGCGGCCCCGGCGCGGCGCGCCGCCGCCCTGGCCCGGCGGGTGCGGGTGCTGCGCGCGCCGGAGCGCGCCGGCGGCATTGACCTTCGCTGGCTGTTGCGGGAGCTTGGCCGCCAGGAGGTCACCTCGCTGCTGGTGGAGGGGGGCGGCGAGACCCACGCTACTTTCTTGTCTCAGGGCCTGGCCGGACGGGTCATGTTTTCCTACGCGCCGCTCGTGTTGGGCGGGCGCGCCGCGCGCAAGGCGGTGGCGGGCCGGGGCGCCGGCAGAATGGCCCAAGCCATCGGGCTGGCCGGGGCGCAGTGGCGGCGGGCGGGGGCAGATATAGTATTGACAGCGCGGCTGCCCGAGTCCGCGCGAAAGGACCGATATGTTCACTGGCATCGTTGAGGAAACCGGGCGGATCGAATCCGTCCGGCCCGGCGCCGCGGCGATCGAACTGCGGGTGCGCGCCCGCCTGTGCGGGCGCGGCCTCAAGGCGGGAGACAGCCTGGCCGTCAACGGCTGCTGCCTGACGGTGGAAAAGCTCCGCGCGGCAGGCAGGGAGAAGGTGCTGCAATTCGCGGTGTTGCAGGAGACCTGGCGGCTGACCAACTTGCGCTTTGCCCGGCCGGGGGCCGGCGTCAATCTGGAGCGCGCCCTGCGCGTGGGCGACCGGATGAGCGGCCATTTTGTCACCGGCCACATTGACGGCCTGGGAAAGATCCGGCGCTGGGAACAAGCCGGCCGGGATTACATCCTGGAAGTGGCCGCGCCCGCCAGCCTCATGCGGCTCATTGTTTTCAAAGGCTCCATCGCGGTGGACGGGATCAGCCTGACGGTGGCGGCCGCGCGCAAAAATAGTTTTGACATCTGGATCATCCCCCACACGCGGGCGGTGACGGCGTTGCGGGAGCGCAAGAAGGGCGACGCGGTCAATCTGGAAACGGATCTGCTGGGCAAGTTTGTCGAGCGCCTGATTACCGGGAACCCGCCTATTGCTGCAAAGTTCCAGGAGTAGTGTTCTTGCTGGAGTGCGGCCCGATGTCCACCACGCGTCCGGCGCTGACGTGGTGGGAGTGGCCGGCGACATCCTTGTAAGTGAAGACGCCCTTCTGCTTGTCCAGGACGGGCTTGGTGACATTGGTGATCCGTTGGCCGTTGGTCAGGATCATGTCGTAATGGTGCGCGCAGCCAGCCAGCAGGGCCAGGGACAGCAGCGCGGGCAGAAGTCCGGCCCGCTTGAGAAAGCCAAAGGTCCGGGCCGGAGAAGTCCGCGCTTCGGGAAGAAGTTTTTGGTCAATGCTCATAACCGCCTTTCATCACCTCTGCCAATACGCCCGCACGCCATCCCACGCAAGCCATTTCTTCGCGGCAATCGCCGCGCATCAGGCCAACCATCGCGGCGGGGCCGGCCTGATTGCGGAACATCAGAGAGGCTTCGACGCGCGCGCCCTACTCGGCCGCCAGCCCGTCCAGCCAGATGGTAAACGGATCGTTGCCCCAGGAATCGAGCGCCAGGCCAAGGCCCGCGATATGATGGAGGTCGGCCTGGCCGGAAACCGTGCGCTCCCAACCCTCGCCGCCCGAAAGAGGAACCTCGATGCGCATCCACGTATGCCGGGCCTCGTTGCACGGAACTTCGTTCAGCAGATTGCGCCCTTTGTCCGGCTCAATTCTGATGTTGCCCTCCTTCCCGTAAAGAGTGAGCACCGGGCCGGAATTCTGGAACCCCGACAGATTGGGGTTCTCAAACCGGAGCCAAAACCGGAGGCGGGTCTTGCCCGAAAAATCCCAGTCCGCGTCCCGTCCGCGCGGAAAAATGGCGGTGGCGTACATTCCCGGATAGGGGTCGGGCCGAAAACGCAGCGAGGTCTTGCCCACCACGGCGTCGGCATCGTCCTCAAAACTCATCCTGCCGTGACCGTCGTTGCCCTCCAAATCGTAGCCCCACAAGCCGGCTTGGCCCTCGGTGCCGATTTCGTCCGCGGCCGGATCGGCTACAATCAAGTCGCGCCAAGCCAGATCGGCCAGAACTCCGTTGTCCACCGTCAGGCCAAGCCGGTAAAAACCCGGCTTGACGAAAGCCGGCTTGAACAGAGGGCCGTCAGAGGATAATTCGCCCGCCTGCCAGTGAAAGTGCAGTTCGCGCCCCGCGAAGTCGCGGCTGCCACGGGCGTCGAATTGGACCGCCTGCCCAATCACGGCCCGCGAGGGGCCGAGCAATTGGGCCCGCGGGGCGGCCGCCACCGAGAAGTCGTCCGCGATCTGGCGCAGACCGGAAACATCGGCCAGATAGTTTCCGTTGGAATTGTTGGCGAAGACGTTATTGGCCAGCCAGATCGTGTCGCCCCACCGTCCCCAAAGGCCCCAGCGATTTTCTTCCAGCCGGTTCTGTTGAACGATCCAGTGATGGATCCTCCCCCGCCCGCCCTTGGGGCCGACATCGCCGCGAAAGACGATTCCGCCGCCGTTGTTGTCGTGGCACCAGTTTCCGCTAATAAGCGTGTGGCTGGAGGGCCAGCCGACGATGACGATGCCGCCGTGGCCGAAGCCCGGCTCCGGGGCGTTGTGATTGCCGTTGGTCATGCCGTTAAAGCCCGCTTCGTTGCCGATAAGCGCGGTTTGATCGCTGCCGCCCAGCCAGAATCCGTAGCTGCCGTGATTAGCTTTGTTGCGGATAAAAGTGTTGCCGGGGCTCCAGGACTCGACGCAGTTGTTGTTCGCGTAGGACGTGTCGTTTTCCACAAAAACATTCCCGCGCGACACCCAGCCGTTGAGCACGCGAATGAAAATGCCGTCGCCGCCCTGGGAGACATCGTTGCGAAACCAGTAGTTATCGTCCGAGCCGCTCTCGATCAGGACGGAGGTCGAATCGCGGGCGTGAACCTCGCCGGCCGCGCGGTCAATGCGGATGCCGTAGGAGAGGTTGTTGCGCAGAAAACGATTCCGCCGGGCGCGCCAGAGCCTGGCGCACGTGTCCGAGCAGTGGGAAAAATCGTTCTCCTCGACCAGGTTATCGTCGGATTCCTCCAGGTGCAGGGCGTCCCAAACCCGGTTGGCCTTGTTGGCGCGGACGACGCTCTGACAGACGCGCTCGAAAAGAATTCCACCCCGCGGCGGCAATTCCCCCCAGCCCTGTTTGGGGTTGTCATAGTTATCGGAGAAATCGCAATTCTCGACGGCCAGCGCCTGGCAATCGCGCGCCACCAAGCCGGTGGCGAATCCGCGCGCCTTCAAGTTGCGAATGGTGACATCCACATTGCCTTCCAGAGCGACGCCGATCCCCGCCTGCTCCATGGATTTCAGATCGGCGGCGTCGCCCGGCCCGATCAGAGCCGCCCCATTGCCGTCAATTTTGATGTGACTGGCGCGAACCATCAGGCGGGCGCTCAGAGCCGCGCCCTTCTCCAGCGTTAAATTATTGGTGACAATGATCTCGCGGACCTCCGCCGCCGGGGCGCGAGCGGCGCCAACCGCCAGCGTCGAAGCCAGAAGACGCGCAAACACAACGCGCAGGAGCCGATGGGATATGGTCGTTTCCCGGTAGTCTCGTGTCAGTGGCATTTTCACGCCTTGACAAGTGTCTTGACGCAAAAGCTGTTAAGACTTTCACCGGCGGCAAGGGCTTTGGCAGCGAGACGACGGTGCAACGCGGGTTCAACGCGCAGAACAAATTTGCCGCTGAATTTTTTTGCGGCCAGGGGTGCGGGCAGTTCATGGCCGTCCGTTTCCAGAATCTCAACCCATTCCTCGACGATCCGGCACAGTTGGGCATAGACCTTGGCCTCGTCTTTGCCGTGGCAGCATTGGCCGATCAGTGGCGGCGCGCTGCCCACAAAGCAGCCGTCCTCGTCGCTCCACTCCACGATTTTCATGTAGTGGGCGGCTCTGGCCTTCAATTCGCTCGTTTTCATTGTTTTGATTCCTCAATTCTCCGCCGCACCTGGCTTTCCTGATACGGAAAAGCATCATCGCCCAGGCCGCCGCTGATTGTCACGCGCTGCCCGTTCGGATGAATAAAATTGCGGTGACTGCCTTTGCCGCCCCGGTTCACAAAGCCAGCCTTTTCCAAGTCGGCAATCAGTTGTCGCAGTTTGCGCGGCAATTCAGTATCAAACAAGTATCACAATGCTCTGCGGCTGTCAACCCGCCCTTGCCGGTTATTGCGCCTGCTTGTCGGAGGCGGCGGACCGCGGAATCACATTGCCCGCGGATTCCGACGGTCCAAGCGTGAAGCACTTTTCCGCTTCCGCCTTGCTTGTGCGGCGTCGGCCCGCATGGGCGCGGTGAAAGCCCCTCCATGCCGACGCGCGGCCCGGCGTCGAAACGTGTGCATCGCGCTGCCGCCCACTCCATGTTCATCCTTGTGGAGGGCGAGGCCGGCGTGGTGGTCGGGCGGAACGGCTGCCAGGCGCAGGTCGCCTCGCTGAAGTTGAGTCCGCGGTGCGCAAGATGCAATTTCCGCCCCGAATCCTCCAAAAGAAATATTGCGTTCGACCGCGTGTTTTCATAGCGTCAGTCGGGTGGTCCTTTTGAATGGTCTATTATTCAGGCTGCCGAACTTTTTCAGTGTTGTGGATGCGCCTGGGTTTCAAGGCTGGCTCATTGAGAGGTGAAACTTTGAGATGAAAACCGGCCTTGCAATCTGCGCAGTGTGCTGTCTCCATTTCGCTGCGATGGCCCGCCCGGTTCAAACCCAGTCGTTGGACGGTCATCGCCCTGCCGCCATCGCCCATTTGACGCCGGTTGGCCGATTGGAGGCGGGCCGTGAGTTAAAACTCGCCGTCGGGTTGCCTTTGCGCAACAAGGAAGGGCTGACCAATCTGTTGCAAAGAATTTATGACCCCGCCAGCCCTGATTACCGTCATTATCTGACTCCCGCGCAATTTGCGGAGACTTTTGGTCCGACTGTGGAGGATTATCAAGCAGTAAAGGCGTTCGCAAATGCGAATGGGCTTGCGGTAACGGCCACCCATTCCAACCGGGCCTTGCTTGATGTCACCGGGTCGGTGTCGAATATTGAGAAGGCTCTCCATATCACGCTGCGAACGTATCCGCATCCGCGGGAAAACCGGGTGTTTTATGCGCCGGATGTTGAGCCATCGCTGGACTTGGCGACGCCGGTTTTGCATATCAGCGGCCTGGACAATTACGTCCAGCCGCATCCGATGAGTTTAAAAAAGGCGCCGCTGGCCGACTTTGCCGGGCTTGTCTCCGCCAGCGGTTCGGGACCTTCCGGCACTTACATGGGCGATGATTTCCGCGCGGCCTACGTTCCGGGTCTGGCCCTGACCGGCGCCGGACAAACGGTTGGTTTGTTGGAATTCGACGGCTATTACCCCGGCGACATTTCCACCTATGCCGCCCTGGCGGGGGTGCCTGCCGTCCCGCTTACGAACGTCTTGTTGGATGGATTCTCCGGGATGCCCGGAGCGAACAACGCGGAGGTGGCCTTGGACATTGACATGGTCGTTTGCATGGCGCCGGGACTGTTGTCGGTGGTCATTTATGAAGGAGAATTGACCGATGACATACTGAACCGGATGGCAACGGACGGCCTGGCCAGCCAACTGAGCGCCTCGTGGACTTATCCCATTGACGCGGTGTCAGACCAAATCTTCCAGCAATTTGCGGCGCAGGGGCAGTCGTTTTTCAATGCTTCCGGGGACGGCGATGCCGGGGTTGGAGGATTTCCCACGCCGTGCGATGACCCGAACCTTACGAGCGTGGGAGGCACAACGTTGACCACCAGTGGTCCGGGAGGCGCGTGGGTGTCGGAAACGGTCTGGAACTGGGATGTGGAGTACGGCCCGCGTTACGATGGCGAAGGAAGCGGCGGCGGGATCAGTGTCGCCTACGCGATTCCAACCTGGCAGATGGGGGTGAGCATGACCGCCAATCAGGGGTCCATCAGCTTTCGCAACATCCCCGATGTGGCGCTCATCGCGGACAATGTATTTCTCGTCGCCGACAGCGGCCAGAGTTTTAATGTTAGCGGCACGAGTTGTGCGACGGCGCTGTGGGCGGCCTTCGTCGCTTTAGCTAATGAACAAGCAGGGGTCAAGGGCCGTCCGCGGGTCGGTTTCGTCAATCCGGCCGTCTATGCGCTGGGCCTGAGCGCCAACTACACCAATTGCTTTCACGACATTACCACGGGCAACAACACCTGGAGCGAAAGCCCGACGCGCTTCTACGCCGTTGCGGGCTACGACCTTTGTTCGGGTTGGGGCACGCCGAACGGAAGCAACCTGGTCAACCAATTGGTGCCCCCGGATGTATTGCAAATCTCGCCCCTGGTCGGATGGGCTTCCAGTGGAGGAGTGGGCGGTCCGCTGACACCGGCGTCTGAAAGCTACACGTTGACTGACGGTGGGACCATGCCTCTTGATTGGGCCGCCGCTGCCACCGTGCCCTGGCTCAGCCTCTCCCTCAATGGAGGCACACTGACTGCCGGCGGGGCCGCGGCGACGGTCGTGGCGAGCTTGAACGCGGCCGCCAGCAATCTGTCTGTGGGAACTTACAGCGCCGCCATCTGGTTCACCAATCTGACGGATGGCGTCGCCCAAAGCCGCGCCTTCTCGTTGGCGATCATCAAACCGCCAGCGATAACGGCCCAGCCGGGCAGTCTGGCAGTGATCGGAGGAACAACGGCGGCCTTCACTGCGGACGCGGACGGGGGCCTGCCGCTGAATTGCCAGTGGCAGTATAACGGGAGCAATATGACTTTAGGCGGGAGAGTCTCTGTCTCCCAAACCACACTGACTGATCCGAGCAACATCTATGGTTCTGTCATCAGCACCCTGACGATCAGCAATGTGGCCGCCAGCGACGGCGGAAGCTATGCGCTGGCGGCGAGCAATGCCGCGGGAGTGGTCGTCAGTTCGAATGCGCTCTTGACCATCACCCCCTCCCGGCCCGTGATCGTCGAACAACCGGCCAGCCAGATGGCGCTCTTGAACGACACGGTGCAGTTCACGGTCATGGTGGACGGCACCCCGCCATTCACTTACCAGTGGCGGCATAATACGACCAACTTGACAGATGGGGGCGCTGTTTTTGGTTCTTTCACCCCTGCACTGACGATCAATGGCGTCTCGGCAGCCAACAATGGAAGCTACACCGTCGTTGTCAGCAACGTCATCGGCACGTCCACCAGCGCCGTGGCGCGCCTGGAGGTGGAGGTGGCTGCGCCGGGAAAGCAATTGGTGCAGAACGGCGGTTTTGAAACCGGCGATTTCTCCTTTTGGAGTGAAACGGGTAATTTTGTCAATTGCTCGGTCAGCAGCAATGCTCCTGCCGTTCACTCCGGAGCTTACGGCGCGCTGCTGGGGCCCCCAGGCTCGATGGGCTATCTCTCGCAATCACTGCCGACGGTGGCGGGACAGTTTTACCTTCTCTCTCTGTGGCTGGACAGCCCGGACGGCCTGGCGCCCAATGAATTTCTGGCAGAATGGAATGGGAGCGTGATGTTTGATCAAACCAATCTTGGCGCGTTCGGTTGGACCAACCTCCAATTTTATGTCATGGCCCCAGGCGCCAACACCGTCCTGGAATTTGGATTTCGGGACGACCAAAGCTCTCTGGGCTTGGACGACATTCAAGTCCTTCCGCTGGTCAGCGCCGACGGACCGCCCATCATTGCCACCCAACCCGCCAACCAGGTGTCGTTCCAGGGGGGCGCCGCGACTTTCAGCGTTCTTTCGGCCGGACATTTGCCCTTGCTCTACCAATGGCAGTTTGATGGAAGCAACCTCGCCGGTGCCACCGACTCGACGCTGGACTTGACCAACCTGACCGGCAGCCAGGCGGGCACGTACGACGTTTTGGTTTTAAATCCCTTGGGTGCGACGACCAGTTCCAACGCGCTGCTGACTGTCCTGACGGGAAGCTCGGAGTTGATCACTTTTGACGACTTGCCCTATAGATTCATACCGGTGCCAGCGGGTTACAACAGCCTGATTTGGAGCAATTTCTACTATCTAAACGGCGTGGTTAGCCCCTCCAGCGGCTATTACGCCGGCATGGTGTCGGTCCCCAAAGTCGCTTTTAACGGCTACGGCACCCCTGCGTCCATTAGCGCCTCCGCGCCGTTCGCCTTTCTCTCCACCTATCTGACGGCTGCCTGGGACGACAACCTGCAGGTCGAGGTGCAAGGATACAACGGATCCACGTTAATCTATGACAACGCCTGCACCCTGAACGCGACCAATCCGACGCTCATCGCGTTGAATTACCTGGGCGTCACCTCAGTGCAGTTCATCTCCTCCGGCGGCACCCCTCACCCCGGTTACTCAGGCAGCGGAAGCCAGTTCGTGATGGACAACGTGAGCGTGTTTGTGACACCCACCCCGCCCGCGCCCATCCCCATGCCCATGACTGTGTTATACTTTTTCGATGGATTCGACGGAGGTTATCCTTCTTCCTCGCTGGTTCAGGGAGCCGACGGAAATTTCTACGGAACGACAAAATACGGCGGAACCTACGGCGACGGCACGGTATTCAGAATGACGACCAATGGCACACTGACCACCTTGCTCTCCTTCGACGACACCAACGGCGCCTACCCCGATGCCGCCCTGGTGCAGGGGGCCGACGGGAGTTTCTACGGCACCACCGAATACGGCGGAACGAATGACGATGGAACGGTGTTCAGACTGACAACCAATGGCACACTTTCCACTTTGGCTTCGTTCAATTATGATGTGACTGGCGGTTATCCTTCCGCCGCGCTGACGCAAGGGGCGGATGGGAATTTCTACGGTACAACGGCGTTCGGCGGAATGAACAACAATGGAACGGCGTTCAGAATGACGACCGATGGCATACTGACCACATTGGTTTCCTTTGACAATGCCAATGGCGCCTCCCCGTATGACGCGCTTACGTTGGCCGCCGATGGCAATTTCTATGGCACGACATACTTAGGTGGGACAAACAACGCCGGCACCGCGTTCAGAATGACGACCGATGGCACGCTGACCACATTGCTCTCTTTCGATTTCTTTACTGGCTACCCCTATGGCGGGCTGGTGCAGGGGAACGACGGCAATTTCTACGGCACCACCGAATACGGCGGAACGAATGACGATGGAACGGTGTTTAAAATGACAACCAGTGGCACGCTATTCACTTTGGCTTCGTTTAATTATGATGTGACGGGCGCTTATCCTTCCACCGCCCTGGTGCAAGGGGCCGACGGGAATTTCTACGGTACAACCGCATCCGGGGGAACCTTTGGCACGACATACTACGACGGTACGTACGGAGGGGGCGCCGTATTCAGAATGAATACCAATGGCACGTTGACCACATTAATCTCCTTCGAGAACACCAACGGTCTCTCCCCTCAAGCGGGTCTGGTGCAGGGGGCTGATGGCTTTTTTTATGGAACCGCATACTACGGCGGCACGGGCTTCAATGGCAATTATTACAGTGGCGATGGGGTTGTCTTTCGCCTCGGAGCGGCTGCCGCAACGACGACGCCAGCGATTATCGCACAACCCGCCGGCCGGATCGTGCCCGTCGGCGGCGCCGCTGTTTTCAGCGTCAATGCCAGCGGCGCGGCGCCGTTGAGCTATTGCTGGCAGCGCAACGGCAGTCCGGTTGCCGGCGCGACCGGATCCTCCTACATGATGAACAACAGCCGCTTGGGTGATTCCGGCAGCCGGTTCAGTTGTGTCGTCAGTAACGCCTATGGTTCATGCGTTACTTCCAACGCGGCCCTCACCGTCTTCAACGCGTCGGGTCCTTTGTTTTCTTTCAACGGACCCGACGGGGGCCTTTCTTCTGCCGCGCTGGTGCAGGGCGCTGATGGGAATTTCTACGGCACCACGGAATACGGCGGAACGAACGGCAATGGCACAGTGTTCAGAATGACGACCAACGGCACGCTTTCCACTTTGGCTTCGTTCAATTATTATGTGACTGGCGGTAATCCTTGGGCCGGGCTGGCGCAGGGGAACGATGGCAATTTCTATGGCACGACTGCTTTCGGCGGTGCGCACGACCTGGGCACGGTATTCAGAATGACGACCAATGGCGGGCTGACCGCACTGGTTTCCTTCGATAACACCGATGGCGCCTACCCCTATGCGGCGCTGGCGCTGGGGAACGACGGCAATTTCTACGGCACAACATACTACGGCGGAATCTACGGTGGCGGCACGGGATTCAGAGTAACGACCAATGGCACACTTTCCACCCTGGCTTCGTTCAATGGCGGTTATCCTTGCGCCGGGATGACGCAGGGGTCTGATGGCAATTTCTACGGCACGACGTACGCTGGAGGAACGAGAGATCTCGGCACTGTATTCAGAATTACGTCCAATGCCGTCCTGACCACCTTGTTCTCCTTCAATGACACCAACGGCGCCTACCCCTATGCCGCGCTGGTGCAGGGGGCTGACGGCAATTTCTACGGCACGACGACTGAAGGCGGAACGTACGGCTATGGCACCGTGTTCAGCCTGACAACCAACGGCACGCTGACCACCTTGCTCTCCTTCGATAACACCAATGGCGCCTACCCTTATGGCGCACTGGTGCAGGAGGCGGCCGGCAATTTTTACGGCACGACAACTGAAGGCGGAACGTACGGTGATGGCACCGTGTTCAGCCTGACAACCAACGGCACACTGACCGGTCTTTTCTCGTTCGCGGGCACCAACGGCTCCTTTCCCAGTGCCGCGCTGATACAGGGCCGTGACGGCAGTTTCTACGGCACAACAACTTATGGCGGCCTGGGCTGCGATGGCCTTTACTGGAGCGGCAATGGCACGGTTTTCCGTGTTGTGAGTGCTTTCACCAAAGGGGCGCCGTTGATTCTCACGCAACCCGTCAACCAGACGGTTGGGGTTGGCACCAACGTCACTTTTAGCGTGTCACTCGCAGGCACCGAACCATTCACCTGCCAATGGCAATTTGATGGCACTAACTACCTCAACCCCATCACAAACGGCATCCTTGTCACCGTGGCGGGAAATGGATCGCTGGGTTACTCCGGCGATGCCGGCGCGGCAACAAATGCCCGTCTGGACAACCCTTCCGGCTTGGCCGTTGACTCCTACGGCAATCTGTTCATTGCCGATACCCAGAACGATCGCATTCGGGAAGTTGGGACCAACGGAATCATCACCACTGTGGCAGGAAACGGGACGCTGGGTTTCTCCGGCGATGGCGGCGCGGCGACCAATGCCGCTCTGAGTAACCCTTCCGGCGTGGCCGTTGACTCCTACGGCAACCTGTTCATTGCCGACACCGGGAACGAGCGTATCCGCAAAGTTGGAACGAACGGGATCATCATCACCGTGGCAGGGAGCGGGACGCTGGGTTTCTCCGGCGACGGCGGCGCGGCGACCAATGCCGCTCTGGGCAAGCCTTCCGGCGTGGCCGTTGACTCCTACGGCAACCTGTTCATTGCCGACACCCACAATTGCCGCATCAGGGAGGTTGGAACGAATGGCATCATTGCCACTGTGGCGGGCAATGGAACCAACGGCTACTCCAGCGACGGCGGCGCGGCGACCAACGCCAGCCTGAGCCACCCTTGGAGTGTGGCCGTGGATGCGTTCGGCGATCTTTTTGTTGCGGACTCGGGCAACAATCGCATCCGCGAAGTGGATACCAAGGGCATTATCACCACGGTGGCGGGCAATGGGGCCTACGGTTACTCCGGCGATGGCGGCCTGGCCACCAATGCGGAGTTGAGCGATCCCGTCGCAGTAGCCATGGATGACTTCGGCAACATCTTCATTGCGGACTCCGGCAACAATCGCATCCGTGGATTGGACGCCGATGGCATCATCACCACGGTGGCGGGCAATGGGACTGACGGCTACTCTGGCGATGGCGGTTCGGCCACCAGCGCCGAGTTGAACGATCCCGCGGCATTGGCCGTGGATGCCTCGGGGAACCTCTTCATTGCAGACTCCGGCAACAATCGGATCCGTGAAGTTGTCTTCCAGGGACCGACTCTTGTGCTCGCCAATGTGGCCACCAGCGCCGCTGGGAGTTACGACGTCGTGGTGTCCAACGCCTACGGCAGCATTACAAGCTCCGTGGCCACTTTAATGGTGGGATTACCACCTGCAATCACGAGCCAGCCGACTGATCTGGCGGCGATTTACGGAGGCGCCGCAACATTCAACGTCGCGGCTGCCGGCACGAGTCCCCTATTCTACCAGTGGCAGTTCAATGGCGTGAAACTTGCGGACAATTCCCAAATTACAGGTTCACAAAGCAATCTCCTCACGCTTACCGGAATCACCATGGGTAATTCAGGCACTTACCAGGTTGTCGTGACCAACGCTTATGGCTCAACCAACGCCTCAGCCATCCTGACGGTGCAAGCGAGGACTCCGGTTCTGGCTTGGACGAATCCCGCTCCCATCACCTATGGAGCCTCCCTGACCTCCAACCAGTTGAACGCCACGACGAGTGTGCCCGGCACTTTCGCCTACGTCCCGACGAATGGCATTGTCTTGAACGCGGGGACCCACAGGCTGTCGGTCATTTTCACGCCGGCGGACACGGTTGATTACAGCAGCGTGACTGACAGTGTGAGCTTGGTGGTGTCGCCCGCGCCTTTGACGGTGACGGCGTCCAATGTGACTGAGCCGTATGGCCAAGTCCTGCCGGTGTTCACGGGCGCCATCACCGGCGTGACCAACCGGGACAACATCACGGCCGTTTACAGTTGCAGCGCGACAACCAACAGCCCGGTGGGGGCCTATTCCATTGTGCCGGCCCTGGTGGACCCGGACAACCGTCAGACCAACTACACGGTCACCTTGGTCAACGGCACGCTGACCATCACCATGGCGGCCCCGCTTCTGGCTTGGACGAATCCCGCTCCCATCACCTACGGAGACTCCCTGACCTCCAACCAGTTGAACGCAGTGACGAGTGTGCCCGGCGCCTTCGCCTACTTCCCGACGAATGGCACGGTCTTGGACGCAGGCACCAACACGCTATCGGTCATCTTCACGCCGGCGGACACGGTTGATTACGCCGGCGTGACTGACAGTGTGAGCCTGGTGGTGTCGCCCGCGCCTTTGACGGTGACGGCGTCCAACGTGACTGAGCCGTACGGCCAAATCCCGCCGGTGTTCACGGGCGCCATCACTGGTGTGACCAACGGCGACAACATCACGGCCGTTTACAGTTGCAGCGCGACAACCAACAGCCCGGTGGGGACCTATTCCATCGTGCCGTCTCTGGTGGACCCGGACAACCGGCAGACCAACTACACGGTCGCCCTGGTCAACGGTACATTGACGATCACCGGCGCCCCTATCCTGACATGGACACCCATACCCATTACCTATGGCGCGGTTCTGGGTTCCAACCAATTGAACGCCACGACGAGTGTGCCCGGCCGCTTCGACTACTTCCCGACGAATGGCACGGCCCTGGACGCGGGCACCAACACGCTATCGGTCATCTTCAGGCCTGTGGACACGGTTGATTACAGCAGCGTGACTGACAGCGTGAGCCTGGTGGTGTCGCCCGCGCCTTTGACAGTGACGGCGTCCAATGTGACTGAGCCGTATGGCCAAATCCCGCCAGTGTTCACCGGCGCCATCACTGGCGTGACCAACGGGGACAACATCACAGCCACCTACAGTTGCAGCGCAACGGCCGACAGCCCGGTGGGGACCTATTCCATCGTGCCGGCCCTGGTGGACCCGGACAACCGGCAGACCAACTACACGGTCACCCTGTTCAACGGCACGCTGACCATCACCATGGCGGCCCCGCTTCTGGCTTGGACGAATCCCGCTCCCATCACCTACGGAGCCTCCCTGACCTCCAACCAGTTGAACGCAGTGACGAGTGTGCCCGGCACCTTCGCCTACGAGCCGACGAATGGCACTGTCTTGGACGCGGGCACCAACACGCTATCGGTCATCTTCACGCCGGCGGACACGGTTGATTACGCCAGCGTGACTGACAGTGTGAGCCTGGTGGTGTCGCCCGCGCCCTTGACCGTGGTGGCGTCCAACGTGACTGAGCCGTACGGCCAAATCCCGCCGGTGTTCACGGGCGCCATCACTGGTGTGACCAACGGCGACAACATCACGGCCGTTTACAGTTGCAGCGCGACAACCAACAGCCCGGTG
>Ga0326727_10002482_pt1 | contig 62717 bp, 44 predicted proteins | sample MB2enrmetagenome_FD_207643 | JGI IMG/M metagenome (GOLD analysis project Ga0326727, IMG submission 207643) | Lab enriched peat soil microbial communities from McLean, Ithaca, NY, United States - MB29MY | ecosystem: Environmental > Terrestrial > Soil > Wetlands > Peat | place: USA: New York...
GTCATCTTTTTCCTCGCGCATTTCCCGGTTATCCTGCTTGTCGTGCCGGTCGCGGTATTCTTCCTCGGCCTTGTTGCCGACCCGGAGGAGACACACGCGGTCTGGTACGGGATGCTCAACACGCTCTGCGTCTTTGATTTTTCCGCGCTCACCGAAGCGGAGAAGGAGAACTATACCACAAAGAAGCACTACTTCTGGTTCGGGGAGGTCGGGATGGCGGCCGTGCTCGCCGGGACGTTTGCTGTACCGGCCGGGTATTGGCTTGCCCAAAAGACGGATGTGAGCCTCGCGTTCACCGGTGCTGCAGTGGTGTTCCTGCCGCTGTTTGTGTTCATGCCCAGGGTGATCCGGTATGGCATGATGGCAGACGCCGATGCGGTGATTGATGCGTTCGGGAAGAACGAGCACGTGAAAAAAGTGTTCTGGGCAGTATTTATGGTGATGGCGTCGCTTGTGCTGGCCCGGATCGCAGGGCCGGAATCGGCACAGCAGGTGATCGGGAGAATTATGGGGATGTGAGCAGGGCCGCCAGCGCAAAATGAGGATAGAGAACACCATCTGATGGAATCTTTGCGAGCCCCCAAAAAAAGATCGTGAAGATGACCATGGTCAGGACGGCTGGAGGACCGCCCGGACGATCCCCGGCCCGGCACCTCAGACGTTTTTCCCTTTTACCGGTACCACGATATTGTCTCCTTGAGACCGGTTTTTACTGTATACCGGGGCTCACATGATGAACTGGGGCCGGGCGCCGACAATGGAGACGATCTTCATAGTGACTACCTCCTGTTCATAACCCATGTGCACAAGATACTTCAGGATTCCATATCCTGAATCACATTCTCCGCCCACTGCACCACGGATTCTGCACGTTCCACCGCTTCGGCATACTCTTCTTCGCTCACCGGGAATTCGAGACCCGGATATCTCGTGTGTACTGCAAAAGGAGTAAGACGCGATGCTGATTTTATTTTATCCGGGATGAGAAGCCCGCTCTTCTCAAGGCGGAGAAGAAGATCTGACAAGTCATGTGTATACGGGAAGGGAAGATCCCGGGCAATAAATACAGCCTTAATTGCTTTTTCTGCCGCCTGTTGTGCCTGGAAACACAAGTCTTCACGGTAAATATCCGGTTTGCGGCAGCGGGCAATCGCGAGACTGCTCACGTGCCCTTTGGATCCATTCCCGGGGATTATTGGGCAGAAGCGGTACTGGCATCGTAGAGAACCTTCCCTTCACGCAGTGCAGGATACAGGACAAGGTACGGGGAATTGCCGTACTCCCGTACCTGCTCTGGAGTAACAACGATCAGGTCAATGGCCTGGCCCACACCATACAATTTCGTGTAAATATCTGCAGCAACGGTACGGGGGTTATAGGTACCTGACTTGATCACCAGGAGATCCAAATCGCTGTCAGGCCCCCGGTCTCCTCTTGCTGTAGAGCCAAACACAATAATTTTTTCAGGCGTGAAATCCCCGGTTGCATCTTCATGCCAGTAAATATATCCGGCTGAAATACGGTGAGCCCGTTCATCGCGCACCTGTTTCCGCTGCTTTCGTTTCGATGTTTTGAGATCTGGCAGGTTACCGGGCCCCCTCGTCCCTGCTCATGACCCTCCGTCTGAGAAATCCGCCCCCAAATCAGCGTTTTCCTGCAAAACAAAGCCCGGAAAACCGTCCGATTTCGACCTTCTCATTGGCGGGCCGCCAGGGCCCTTTCCTTGGCAGATCTCCTCTCAACCGACCCAGATTCTGCCCAAAACCAAAACACACCCCTATCTTGGGGGTAAAATCGGGGAGCGATAAGAGGATATTTTCAAAAAAAAACCTCGTATTGAAGACTTTCAGATCAGGGTCAAATCCGGGCGTTTTACGGGGTTTCCCAGAGCGTGAATCCGGCAATCGGAGCCCGATACGGGCTTTTTTTCCCGGTGAAGACATCCCCGTCCGGGTTCAGAATAAGGCTGGATCCGGGGGTATCCCGGCGGGAGCAGGGAGCAAAAACAGATCCCGGTTTTCGAAGTTTTAAAAAAAAACCTTGTGCCACCAGCAGGAAAAATACCGGGGAGATTATTTCTGCCGGCACTGCCTGTGCAGGGATGCGAGATCCTCTGCATCGAAACAAAAAACAGTGCCCTCCCGGTTGCTGCAGCGCGCGGAAAACGATCGCGCGATAATCAGGTAATATTCCTGCCGGTGTTCCCGGTTCCATGGCACGAAGACGGCCTTCTTTTTGAGCTGCACAAGAATGGTTCTTGCATTCACCGCATCCTGCCATTTGCATTCACAGAACAGGATCGCACGGTCCGGTCCGTTGCAGGCAACAAGATCGATCTCCTCGCCTTTATCCCACCAGCTCCCGATCGTTTCGAACCGGAACGGAAGAAGATCGTTTTTGTTGAATTCGATGAGGAGATCTTCTGCCATGGATTCAAAATGCTTTCCGACATACCGGGAAAACCGGGGCCGGATGGATGATTCGAGAACCATCTCCCCTTCGCCGCGCTCGATGCGTTCAATTGCCGGGTGGACAAACTCAAACCAGAAATCAAACAGATTGTCCGAAAGGAAGTACAGGCCCTTGCGGCTGCGGGCGGTATCAGTTACCGGAACCCTGCGGATGACCAGCTGCAGGTCGATCAGCGTGGAGAGATATTTGGTGATAATGCCTTTTTGCAGGCCGGTATCGTTCATGATCAGCCCGATCCGGGTGTTCCCCTTTGCAATCGAAAGCAGGATAGAAAAATAGTACCGGGGTTCATTGAGCTCCATCCGGAGGACAAATTCAACATCTTTTGAAAGGACCGCGTCAAAAGAAAGAATTTTCCGGCTGATATTGTCAAACACATCCCTGCTGGTATCGATTGCCATCGTATACGCGGGGGTCCCCCCGAACACCGCGTACAGTTCCACAGCCCGGGTAAAATCACCGATATAATCCAGCACGTCGCCAAAGGCAAATCCCGGTAACAGGATCTGACCCGTCCGCCTCCCATAGAGCGGGCTTGTATGCTCCATGGTCAGCTCCTCCATCATCGAGATGCTGGAGCCGGACAGGATAAGAAAGATGCGTGAATCCGCAAGCTGCTTATCCCAGTATTCCTGGATGATCGAAGGCAGCGAAGGATCTTCCTTTACAAGATACGGGAACTCGTCTATTGCGATCACAACCCGTTCTCCGGCTCTCTTTGCCAGGTAGGAAAAGAAACTGTCCCAGTCAGCAAACGATGTCGTTTTCAAAAAATCGTCGGAAAAAAATTCTGCGCAGGACTCTGAAAATTTTTTGAGTTGCAGGTGTTTTGACTCTTCGCGTGCAAGGAGCCGGATACCATGTGCCGATCCCAAAAACCGTTCGATCAGCTCACTTTTTCCGATGCGTCGCCTTCCGTACAGGATAACAAATTCTGCTTTATCTCTTTGGTACCTTTCCTGCAAAGCCACCAGTTCCCGTTCCCGGTCAATGAAGATACTCATAAGTAGTATACTTTAAAGTATACTATAAAAAAGTGACGACAGCAGGGAATTTCCCCGGGATAACCCGGCATCCTCTGCTGCACGTGAGGCAGGGATACATCATCTGCATCAGGTCTGACATTGACTCACCCCCGCTTTTTGTCCCATTGCCCGATCTCCCCTCTCATATCTCGGGATCTGGCCTCATTTCACACCCCGTTTTACTCCCGTCAAATCCGGTAGACGCCATATTCGCCATTTTGTATCAACAGCCTGACAAAATCCCGTAATTCCTGCCCCGATCCCTGAAATAACGAAAAATGCCCCGCAATCTGTACCCTTCCCCGGTCGCATAAGGACACGATTTTTTCAGGCCTTGTACCTGCCCGGGCCCCTCAATAACCCCCGCTGCCGGGCCAGTCACGGTCGGTTTTTTCGTTCGGCGTAAAACCCGGGAAAACAGCACTTTTACGACGGTCACCGGATTGACGTTTTTGGAAATTTCAGATACCAGTATACCGGAGAGCCCGTTTTGTTCCTGGAAAATACCAAAACCCGGGGCCCGGGAACCGGCCCGGAGGATGACTTCGGAATTATGAATACATTGAAATCACAGGATTGCATGTAATTACAATGTAACCGATTATGACAACCAGTATCACCGTCCGTGTACCGGATAATCTGGTCGATCAGCTTGATGAGCTGGCCGTTTCACTTGAACGTTCAAGGGCGTATCTTGTAAAAAAGGCAATGGAGATGTATCTCTCTGAGTATGCAGATTATATCGTTGCTCTCGAACGCCTGCGGGACAAGAATGATGACATAATTTCTTCAGAGGAGATGAAAAACCTCCTTGGTATTCCGGGTTGATTATAAGCGCTCGGTCTTCAATGACATAAAGAAGATTGACAGACCGGTTGCAGAAAGAATAATCCATGAGATAGAGTCCGGACTTGCAAAAAATCCGGAAACCGGCGAAGCACTTGCCGGTCAGTTCAGGGGATTGTATAAATATCGTGTCGGGAACGGGAGAGTAATATATGCTATCCTTTCTCTCAGCATCCTCATTCTCCGGATCAGGCACCGGAGCGTTGTATACCAATAAAATTCCCGATCGCACCATTCCGGGCCTGTGCAATTCATAAAAGGAGTGAAAAGCGAAGGATAAATTCCCCGGCAATATCCCATGATCAGATGCCGGATGGGAGGAGCAGGAAGGGTCTCACCGGTCTGTTTCCCGTGCGACCCGGATCCCACGCAAGGGTGATAATCCGGTCTTGGGATCTTTAAAACTTGTCAAAAAAAATGTATCCGAAATCCCCGGATCAGAGTGCTGGCCGGTGTGGACAGGGATCTCCTCATATTCCCTCCGGAGCTCGCGCGAGACCGGGGCGCACGTGATAACTGCGGGCGCCGGGAACAAAGACGATCTTCACACCACAGGATAAGGAAGTAATCGGTTATTCGTGTTTCTGTGCGATTCGAAATTGCCCGGATGTGCGGCATGTAAAATCCCTGGTTGCATCTTCATGTCAGTCGATATATCCTGCTGAAATGCGGCAAGCCCCTTCATCGCGTACTCATTTCGGCTGCTTTCGTTTTGATATTTTTAGATCTGTCAGGTCACCGGGACCCCCAGTCCCAGGCCCGACAACGCGGACTGTTTATTAAAGAAAGAGTTTATGAGGCCGTGCCAGTGACTTTAAGCATATAATACTGTTTTCCATCTTTGTATGCAACAAGAGAAACTTGTATCGGACGGGACAAACTGTCCTGTCATATTCAAAAAAATGCCAGAACCGATACCGGAATGTATTTGGGGAGGTGTTCCTAACAAATCACTACAGGATCAGGATATTCCCTTTAAAGGATGAGAAGATATGATTCTCCAGTATATTGAAAAAGCCCTCTCCCATGCACGGTACGAGATCATTGAAGATCTGAATCCCTATTACGGTGAAGTGCCGGAACTGCCCGGGGTCTGGGCAACCGGTCCAACACTGGAGGAATGCCGGAAGAACCTGATTAACGTCATCGAAGGCTGGATCATTGTCCGGCTCAAACGAGGGCTCCCGATACCCCCCATCGATAATTATACTATCGATGATGTGGTGAGGATGGAAAACGGTGTCGAAGCGTAAGGTAACACCGGGTCCCGTGGAATGAACTTGTCCGTAAACTCGGGAAATCAGGGTTTGAGGGTCCATACCAAGGGGGAAACATCCTTACATGATCAAAGGGGAATTGGTACTCACCATCCCAAATCCGCATCCCGATGATATTTCTGTTGATCTCATAAAGCGTATCATCCGTCAGGCTGGCATTCCACGTGAGGAATGGCTGAAAGATTGAACCGGGACCGGGCGCCGGCAACAAAAAACAAATTTCATGATTACCCTGGAGCCGGTATTGATGGATAATTCTCAATGTGTGAAAATCTTACAGATATTAAAATCCTCATCAATTGTTCACAACTTCCGGTAAAACATCCCCAACTTCTCCGCCGCATCCCGGTCGACCATCCCCCTCACATCCACCAGCACCGGCTTACTATTCATCAACCCCCGGATCTGCTCCAGGCTCATCTCCCTGAACTGCCGGTGTGCCACCGCAATGATCACCGCATCCATCTTCTTGTCAAGATTCGGCAGCGGTTTCGCACCGAACCGCTTGATCACTTCATCGGGAAGAAGCGGGTCGTACCCGTACACGTCAACCTGGAATCCCTCAAGTTCATGGATCATCTCCTCGACCGGTGACTCACGGATATCCGGTACATCTTCTTTATAGGTCAGCCCCATGATCAGGACTTTTGATCCCTTGATCACCTTGCCCATATCGTTGAGTCCCTTGACGGTCAGGTGTGCGACATGCCGGGGCATGGAATCATTGATCGCACGGCCGGCAAGGATGACCTGGGGATGGTACCCGAGCTCCTCGGCTTTCATCACGAGATAATAGGGATCGACCGGGATGCAGTGGCCGCCGACAAGCCCGGGCCGGTACGGGTGGAAATTCCACTTCGTGCCGGCAGCTTCAAGCACGGCCTGCGTATCGAGACCCATCCGGGAAAAGATGAGCGAGAGTTCATTCATGAGCGCAATATTGAGATCCCGCTGGATGTTCTCGATCACCTTTGCCGCTTCCGCCGTCCTGATATCCGGGGCACGGTAGACGGTCGTGATAAGGCCGTAGAGATCGACGAGCGTGTCGGTCGTCCCCGTATCCATCCCTGAAACAATTTTGGTGATCTTGTCCAGGGTATGGGCGTTATCGTTCGGGTTGATCCGCTCCGGGGAATACCCGACAAAGAAATCCTTCCCGCATGCAAGGCCGGATTCCTGTTCGAGAACCGGCACTACGAGTTCTTCGGTAACTCCCGGGTATACGGTGGATTCGAGAACGACAATTGCCCCGGGTTTCAGGTTCCTGCCGACCGTTGCCGATGCAGACCTGACCGGCCCGAGATCCGGATCCTTTGCTTTCGTGACCGGAGTCGGTACGCAGATCATGACAAAATCCGCATTTTTTATTGCGGAAGGATCGGTTGTTGCCTGGATTTTCAAACCCGACGCGGTGAGGGCGTCTGTTTTACGCCGGTCGATGTCAAAACCAATAGTCGGGACATGCCGGGCGAAGGCTTCGGCAAGGGGAGTACCCACGTACCCGAGGCCGACCACACACACTGCTTTTCCTTTCACTGATGCTGGTACCATGCTACTGTCTCCTGTAAACCGGTTTTTACCGTATACTTAGGTGCATACCCGAAGGCTTCCTGTGCACGGGTGATATCGGCAAGCGAATCCCTGACATCGCCGGCACGCGGGGGATCGTGGACAAGGGGAACGGTGATACCCGTTATCTCCATGAGGGCGGCCGCAAGTTCGAGGAGATCGATGCGCCTGCAGTACGCGACATTGAACACGCCCTGGGCATTGCTCTCCATGGCCCGGATGTTTGCCTGCACGACATCTTTTACAAACGTGAAGTCCCGGGTCTGCTTCCCGTCGCCGTGGATAACCGGCGACTGGTGGTTCAGGATACGGGTAATGAAATTCGGGATGACCGCAGCGTACTGGGATTTTGGATCCTGCCGCGGGCCAAAGACATTGAAGTACCTGAGGGCAATTGTCTGAACACCGTAGACTTCAGAAAAAACCCGGAGATAGTGTTCGCCGGTGAGTTTCGAGACTGCATACGGCGAGAGGGGATGGGGGGTCATATCCTCGCGCTTGGGAAGCGTGGGAGTATCGCCGTATACTGACGAGGATGATGCGAACACGATTTTCCTCACGCCGCAGTCCCGGGCAGCGATGAGGACATTTAAGGTGCCGGTAACATTTGCTTCGTTCGTGGCAAGGGGGTTCGCAATCGATCGCGGCACCGATGCGATTGCCCCTTCGTGGAAAATCCCGTCCGCGCCTTCGAATGTTTTCCGGAGCAGGGGAAGGTCCGTGATGCTCCCGTTCACCAAGGTGACGTTGTCCTTTTCGAGGAAAGGCGAGATATTCTCCATCTTCCCGGAGAACAGGTTGTCAAGGATGACCACGTCGTGCTTCTGTCCTGCCAGTCCTTCAACGATATGGGACCCGATGAACCCGGCCCCGCCGGTGACAATGTACTTCATGATATCGGCCGTATTGGACGCTGATTCCGGGAAACCAGTCTCTCACAGGTATTTGCGTTTCTGTGAATAAATAGACGCTTATGCTCTGGTTAAAGTGTTCGGGAAAACCCATGACTTTAATCGTGAGATGAATCGGAATTTGTTGTCGTCACTTTCACACCACTCGCCTTAAACTTCATGCACTACGACGTGAAGATATCTATGACAATGATCCATGTAACCCGGTACCGGAAGAAACCCGGATATATTTAGATAATCCGTTAATTTAAATAAATGAAGGATCTACATACAATTATGGGAACAATGACGATCAGCGTTGATGACACCATAGAACAGAAGTTCCGCGCCCGGGCAAAAAAGGTCCACGGTGAACGGAAGGGTTCACTCGGGCAGGCGGTCACCGAAGCAATGGACCTCTGGATTGCAGAAAATGACCAGCGGGAGATCGCACAGTCTGCGCTTGCACTCATGGAAAACGGACATGACCTGGGAAAGAGGAAGTACCGTACACGGGATGACCTCCATGACCGGTGAGCCGGCACTTGTTGATACGAATATCTTCGGATATGTTTTCGATGCCGGGGAACCGGAAAAGCAAAAGATTGCAAAGGACCTGCTCTCCCGCTGCTGGAGGGGTGAGACGCAGTATGCAGTATCCGTCCAGAACCTTGCCGAGTTTGCCGTCATTGTCACCGAAAAAGTTGCCCGTCCCCTGCCGTATGCGACGGTACAGGAATTTATCAAAAATATCAATGCATTCGATGGATGGAAAAAAGTCGGGTATTCCGGCAATACTCTCCTGCAGGCACTAAAAATCCGGTCCGCCCATGCGCTACACTTCTGGGATGCACTGATTATTGCTACCATGCTGGAACATGGTATAACGAGCGTTTATTCCGAAGACCGGCAGCTGGCAAAAGTGCCCTTGGTCACTGTTATCAACCCGTTTAAAGACCGGGAATAAATCTTACCGGGACATCTGTCCTTTGCTTTTTTGTCCTTCTCGTAACCCTCTCTTTTTCACCCGCTGCCAATCGGTTACGGTCGTATGCGGTTTCTTTATCATCTTCAAGGCCGGCCACGTCCTCAGGCTGACGGACCTGGTTGACAAACCAGATAAACTTAAGGAGCGGCTATTCCATCTTTTGGGTGTTTGTATCCTTCTCCACTTCGAGATTAAGACATGTAAGCGCCTCGATTTCCATGTCAATAGCCTTTTTATACAGGCTGAACGCCTCCTTAAGATCCGCCGGAAGGGCAAGCGGGGTGTCTTGCTCTTGGTGTCAGGTAAATGGACGATGAGCCGGACAAAAACAACCGGCAGGTGGCGGGGCAGTGCCCCCGTCATCTCCCCTTCATCGCAGCTTCCGACAACGCAACAGAGCATAAAATCAGAATATATTTATAGAATTACTTTGGTAGAATCAACCGGGTAAATATATGGACCTGAAAGGACTTACGCTGGAGAGGAAGATCATCATCGTAATGGCAATAATTATTGTTATTTTACTGGTTATTATCGCCTATCCGGCATTCACAAAGTTCTTTTCCCGGGGTCCCGCCGGTAAATCGGCAGTACCTGTAATCAAACCCACCCCGGTTCCAACGATAAAGCCGACAATCAAACCCACCCCGGTTCCAACGATAAAGCCGACAACAAATCCTGTCACCATCCCATCGGCAACCCCGACAATAAACCTGCGATATAGTTACCCGACATAAACCGGGTGACTGATCCCACGGATAAATCCGTGGGCTTCTAGTCGGCTTACGCCAACAGAGATTGCAGTCCCAGTCTCATGATATTTATTGCAGCGTTCTGGTCACGATCCATCGTTAATCCACAAAACGGACAGCAATGGACACGATCTGATAACTCCTTTCTGACAATCTGATTGCATCGTGAACATAATTGAGTTGTGTTGTTGGGCGTTCTGTCAAATCTTCGGGAGGTGAGATTTAGTTTACGTTGGAGATATATGTATCACCTCCCGACAACTTGACAGAACCAGAAATTACAACAGTTTCAGAGCGAATACACCGGAAAATCCGGAGCCGGGATCCGGATCCCCGGATCCGGACCGGCCGGATTACAAAAAATATTCCTTCAGACGACAAATAAGAAAAACAAAATATTAAGAGACCTTACAAAATATTCAACAATGAATTGTGTATTTCTATCAAAAAGTGTGGCTCTTTGAACCCGCCCCATTGAGGTAATTTTTATCCGACAAATTAGAGATGGGTCTCATTCCTGATTCAGCTATATCTAGGTGTGGTAGGTGTATTGGTCGACTGGGACAAACGCGGATGTACCGCCAGGTGTGGTGACCGTGACATCAACAACTCCGGCTGTTCCGGCCGGGGCTTTCACGGATATTGACGTACCAGTGTTCGCGGTGATGGTTCCTGCTGTGGTACCGAACTTGACTGAAGTTGCTCCGCTCAAGGCAGTCCCGGTGATGATTACTGAGGTGCCGGCGGCGAGGGGGCCAGATGACGGCGAGATGCCGGTGATAATCGGAATTGCATCATAAGTGTATTTGTCAGCTGACAAAACCGCGGATGTGCCGCCGGGAGTGGTGACCGTGACATCGACAACTCCAGCTGGATTTTCCGGGGCGGTTGCTGTGATTTTTGTAGCACTGGTAACCGTAACATTGGTTGCCGCGTTGCTGCCGAACATTACTGCAGTCGCTCCGGTGAAGCCACTACCGGTGATGGTCACATTGGTGCCACCTGCTGTTGGGCCGGATGACGGTGAGATACCGGCAACGGCCGGGACTGCTACATAGGTAAATTTATCGGCAGATGAAGTCGGGGAGTTGCCGACCGGTGTGTTGACGATGACGTTAACAACGGTTCCGGCAGTTGCATTGGCCGGACTGGTTGCCGATATTGAATTATCGTTGATGACATTGAACGAAAGTGCCGGGGTGGGACCAAAGTGTACATTGACCACTCCGGTAAAGGCGCTGCCGGTGATAGTTACCACAGTGCCACCAGCTGTCGGGCCAGCTGTCGGTGAGATGCTGGTAACCGTTGGGAGTGTTCCATATGCGAATTTGTCGACAGATGAAGTCTCGGAGTCGCCGACCGGTGTGCTGACGATGACATTAACAACGGCATCGAATGTTGCATTGGCCGGGCTGGTTGCCATCATTGAAGTATCGTTGATGACATTGAACGAAAGTGCCGGGGTGGGGCCAAAGTGTACATTGCCGGCTCCGGTAAAGGCGCTACCGGTGATGGTCACATTGGTGCCACCGGCTGCCGGGCCGTATGTCGGTGAGATACCGGTGACGGTCGGGAGTGATCCATAGGCGAATCTATCAGCTGATGAATTCGCGGAGTTACCGCCAGGTGTGTTGACGATGACGTTGACAACGGCTCCGGCAGTTGCATTGGCCGGGCTGGTTGCCGTCATTGAAGTGTCGTTGACTACTTTGAACGAAAGTGCCGGGGTGGGGCCAAAGTGTACATTGCCGGCTCCGGTAAAGGCGCTACCGGTGATGGTTACCACAGTGCCACCTGCTTTCGAGCCGTATTTCGGTGAGATACCGGTGACAGTCGGGACAAGTGCATAGGTGTACTTGTCGGCTGATGATGTTGGAGATGTGCCGCCAGGTGTAGTGACGGTGACATTAACAACTCCGACTGAACCGGCCGGGGCGGTTGCTGTGATTTTTGTAGCGCTGGTAACCGTAACATTGGTTGCCGCGTTGCTGCCGAACGTTACGTTGGTTGCCCCGGTGAAGCTTGTTCCGGTGATGGTTACGTTGGTAACTCCGGTAAGCGGGCCGGCTGACGGTGAGATACCGGTGACGGTCGGGACTAGTGCATAGGTGTATTGGTCGGCTGATGACTTTGCGGATGTGCCACCGGGCGTGGTGACCGTGACGTCAACAGCTCCAGCTGAGCCGGCCGGGGTAGTCGCGGTGATTAAAGTTCCGTTGACAACATTGAACGAGGATGCGTTTGTAGAACCGAAGTACACATTGGTTGCCCTCGTAAACCATGACCCGGTGATGTTTACCACCGTGCCGCCGGTAAGCGGGCCGGATGTCGGTGAGATGCCGGTGACTACCGGGGTTGGTATGGGAGTGGTGAAGCCGATAAACTTCTCGATCCGGTTATTACTGGTATCGGCGACATAGACATCCCCGCTCAGATCCACCGCTATGCCCTCTGGTGAGCTGAACTGGCCGTTGCCATTTCCATTGGACCCCCACATCCCCTCATACCCACCGGACGATGTGAACTCCTGGATCCGGTTATTACTGGTGTCAGCGACATAGACATTCCCGATCGCATCTACCGCTATGCCCTGTGGGGAACTGAACTGGCCGTTGCCAGAACCGCCATTACCCCACTGGACTACATACATCCCGGATGACGTAAACTCCTGGATCCGGGAATACCCCGAACACCCCCACCAGTTACAGGAATATAGTCCATCGACGACATAGACATTGCCGCTTGGGCTCACCGCAATGCCCTGGGGGGAACTGAACTGGCCGTTGCCAGTACCCGCCGACCCCCACTCGGTCACAAACGAGCCGGTTGACGTGAACTCCTGGATCCGGTTATTACTGGTATCAGCGACATAGACATTCCCGACCGGATCCACCGCTATGCCCTCTGGGGAGCTGAACAGCCCGTTACCAATACCCGCGGATCCCCACTGGGTTACATACGTCCCGGATAACGTGAACTCCTGGATCCGGTTATTACTGGTGTCAGCGACATAGACATTGCCGCTTGGGCTCACCGCTATGCCCTCTGGTGAGCTGAACTGGCCATTACCAGTACCCGCAGATCCCCACTGGGTTACATACGTCCCATTAGACGTGAACTCCTGGATCCGGTTATTATTGGTATCAGCGACATAGACATTCCCGCTCGAACTCACCGCTGTGCCATGAGGCATATTAAACAGGCCGTTGCCACTTCCAGAGGACCCCCACTGGGTTACATATCCAGAAGAGGACCCTGTATAGTTATAATAGTCGGCTTTTGAAGTCGCGGATGTTCCGCCGGGCGTGGTGATGGTAATGTTAACAATTCCGGTTACTGGAGAGGCCGGGCTGGTGGCTGTGATTTTTGTATCGCTGCCAACCGTGATATTGGTGGTCGCGATGCTACCGAAGTTTGCTGCGGTAGCTTCAGTAAAACCTGACCCGGTGATGGTTACCACAGTGCCGCCACTAATCAGGCCGGTGGTCGGTGAGATGCCGGTAACTTTCGGGGTTGGTGGGGGAGTGGTGAACTCGAAAAACTTCTCGATCCGGTTATTACTGGTATCAGCGACATAGATATTGCCGCTCGAACTCACCGCTATGCCCACCGGGTAATTGAACTGGCCGTTGCCAGAACCAGAGGAACCCCACGTCCCCTCATACGTCCCGGATGATGTGAACTCCTGGATCCGGTTATTATTGTTATCAATGACATAGACATTCCCGCTCGCGTCCACCGCTATGCCAAAAGGATACTCGAACTGGCCGTTGCCAGAGCCAGAGGTTCCCCACTGGGTCACATATGTCCCGGATGATGAGAACTCTTGGATCCGGTTGTTATAGGTATCAGTGACATAGACATTCCCGCTCGAACTCACCGCTGTACCATAAGGCTTGTTGAACTGGCCGTTGCCAATACCCGCGGATCCCCACTGGGTCACATACGCACCGGATGATGTGAACTCCTGGATCCGGTTATTACCGGTATCAGCGACACAGACATTCCCACTCGCATTCACCGCTATGCCCTCTGGGGAATTGAACTGGCCGTTGCCAATACCCGCGGATCCCCACTGGGTCACATACGCACCGGATGATGTGAACTCCTGGATCCGGTTATTACCGGTATCAGCGACATAGACATTCCCGCTCGCATTCACCGCTATACCCTCTGGGGAATTGAACTGGCTGTTGCCAGTACCCGCGGATCCCCACTGGGTCACATACGTCCCGGATGACGTGAATTCCTGGATCCGGTTATTACTGGTATCAGCGACATAAAGATTCCCGCTCGAACTCACCGCTGTACCATAAGGCCTGTTGAACTGGCCGTTGCCAATACCCGCGGATCCCCACTGAGCTACATATGCAGGAAGGGATCCTGTGTAGTTATATTGGTCGGCCGTGGAAGAAGTCGGGGATGATGTCCCGCCAGGAGTGGTGATGGTGACGTTGACGGATCCGGCGAGTGGAGAGGCCGGGCTGGTCGCTGTGAGTGATGTATCGCTGCCAACCGCGATATTGGTGGTCACGGTGCTGCCGAAGTTTACTGCGGTAGCTTCGGTAAAGCCAGACCCGGTGATGGTTACCACAGTGCCGCCGGTCATCGGGCCGGATTTCGGCGAGATGCCGGTGACTTTCGGTGTTGGTGGGGGAGAGGTGAACTTGAAAAACTTCTCGATCCGGTTATTACTGGTATCAACAACATAGACATTGCCGCTCGAACTCACCGCTATACCCTGGGGGGAACTGAACTGGCCGTTGCCAGTACCAGAGGAACCCCACTGCCCCTCATACGCACCGGATGATGAGAACTCCTGGATCCGGTTATTATTGGTATCAGTAACATAGACATTCCCGCTCGGATCTACCGCTATACCCTGGGGGGAATTGAACTGGCCGTTGCCAGTACCAGAGTACCCCCACTCAGTCACAAACGTCCCGGATGACGAGAACTCCTGGATCCGGTTATTACCGTAGTCAGCGACATAGACATTCCCGCTCGCATTCACCGCTATACCCTGGGGGGAACTGAACTGGCCGTTGCCAGAACCCGCGGATCCCCACTGAGTTACATACGCTCCGGATGGTGTTAACTCCTGAATCCGGTTATTACTGGTGTCAGCGATATAGACATTCCCGTTCGAACTTACCGCTATACCCTGTGGAGAAATGAACTGACCATTGCCAGTACCAGAGGACCCCAACTGAGTTACATACGCTCCGGATGGTGTTAACACCTGAATCCGGTTATTACCGGTATCAACGACATAGATATTGCCGCTCGAACTTACCGCTATACCCTGTGGAGAAATGAACTGACCATTGCCAGTACCAGAGGACCCCAACTGAGTTAAATACGCTCCGGATGACGTGAACTCCTGGATCCGGTTATTACCGGTATCAACGACATAGACATTGCCGCTCGAACTCACCGCTGTGCTATGAGGTATAGTAAACATGCCATTGCCAGTACCCCCGGACCCCCACTGAGTTACATATACCGGCAGGGATCCTGTGTAGTTATAGGAGTCGGCTGTTGAAGTTGCGGATGTCCCGCCGGGAGTGGTGATGGTGACATTAACGGTTCCGTCTCCTGGAGAGGCCGGACTGGTCGCAGTGATTGATTTATCGTTGGCAACCGTGATAGTGGTCGTCGCAATGCTGCCAAAGTTTACTGAGGAAGCCTCGGTAAAGCCTGAGCCGGTGATGGTTACCACAGTGCCGCCGGTCATCGGGCCGGATTTCGGCGAGATGCTGGTAACTATCGGGAGTGGTGGGGGAGTGGTGAACTCGAAATATTTCTCGATCCGGTTATTATTGGTATCAGCGATGTAGATATTCCCGCTCGCATCCACCGCTATGCCTTCCGGGGTGCTGAACTGACCGTTACCCGAACCTCCGGATCCCCATGTCCCTTCATACGTCCCGGATGATGTAAACTCCTGGATCCGGTTATTATTCGGCCACCCCCACCACCACCACGGGGTGTTACTCTCAGTGACAAAAACATTCCCGCTTGCATCCACCGCTATACCTTGTGGGGCAATGAACTGGTCAATGCCAGAACCAGAGGACCCCCACTGGGTTACATACGTTCCGGACGATGTGAACTCCTGGATCCGGTTATTATAATTATCAACGACATAGACATTCCCGGTCCGGCTGACCGCAATACCATGTGGGGAACTGAACTGGCCAATGCCAGAACCGGAGGATCCCCACTGGGTTATATACGTTCCGGACGATGTGAACTCCTGGATCCGGTTATTATTGGTGTCAACGACATAGACATTGCCGCTCGGGCTCACTGCTATGCCCTGGGGGGAACTGAACTGGCCATTGCCAGTACCGCCATTACCCCAATTTGTCACATACATTCCGGATGACGTGAACTCCTGGATCCGGTTATTACTGGTATCAGCAACGTAGAGATTCCCGCTCGGGCTCACTGCTATGCCTTGGGGGGAACTGAACTGGCCATTGCCAGTACCGCCATTACCCCAATTTGTCACATACGTTCCGGATGACGTGAACTCCTGGATCCGGTTATTACTGGTATCAGCAACGTAGAGATTCCCGCTCGGGCTCACTGCTATGCCTTGTGGAGAGCTGAATAGCCCGTTGCCATTACCCCCGGCCCCCCACTGAGTTACATAGGGAGGGAGAAATCCTGTATAGTTATATTGGTCTGCTGTTGAAGTCGCGGATGTCCCACCAGGAGTGGTGATGGTGACGTCAACGGTTCCGGTGAGTGGAGAGGCCGGGCTGGTCGCTTTGAGGGATGTATCATTGGTGACCGTGATATTGGTAGTCTCGGTGCTGCCAAAGTATACTGCGCTGGCTTCGGTAAAGCCTGACCCGGCGATGGTTACTACAGTGCCGCCGGTCATCGGGCCGGATTTCGGCGAGATGCCGGTGACTATCGGGAGTGGTGGGGAAGTGATGAACTCGAAATATTTCTCGATCCGGTTGTTATTTGTATCAGCGATGTAGATATTCCCGCTTGCATCCACCGCTATGCCTTCCGGGGTGCTGAACTGGCCGTTACCCGAACCTCCGGACCCCCATGTCCCTTCATACGTCCCGGATGATGTAAACACCTGGATCCGGTTATTATAATCATTCCACCACCCCCAGAACCACGTAGGAGGGTTACTCTCAGTGACAAAGACATTACCGCTCGCATCCACCGCTATGCCCTGAGGATAATAGAACTGGCCGGTGCCAGAACCAGCGGATCCCCACTGGGTTACATACGTCCCGGATGACGTGAACTCCTGGATCCGGCAATTATAGTTATCAACGACATAGACATTCCCGCTCGAACTCACCGCTATACCATGTGGGGAACTGAACTGGCCGTTGCCAGTACCGCCATTACCCCACTGGGTTACATACGTCCCGGACGACGTGAACTCCTGGACCCGGTTATTATTGGTATCAACGACATAAACATTCCCGGTCGGACCCACTGCTATACCTTGGGGAGAACTGAACTGGCCGTTGAGAGAACCAGAGGACCCCCACTGGGTTACATACGTCCCGGATGGTGTGAACTCCTGGATCCGGTTATTATTGGTGTCAGCGACATAGAGATTCCCGCTGGGGGTCACCGCTATGCCTTGGGGGGAACTGAACTGGCCGTTGAGAGAACCAGGGGATCCCCACCGAGTTACATACGTCCCGGATGGTGTGAACTCCTGGATCCGGTTATTACTGGTATCAGCAACGTAGAGATTCCCGCTGGGGGTCACCGCTGTGCCCTGGGGAGAACTGAACTGGCCGTTACCATTACCGCCATTACCCCACTGAGTTACATAGGGAGGTAGAAATCCTGTATAGTTATATTGGTCTGCTGTTGAAGCCGCGGATGTCCCGCCAGGAGTGGTGACGGTGACGTCAACGATGCCGTCTCCTGGAGAGGCCGGGCTGGTCGCTGTGATCGAACCATCGCTGACAACCGCAATATTGGTAGTCGTGGTGCTGCCAAAGGTTACTGCGCTAGCTTCGGTAAAGCCAGACCCGGCGATGGTTACCACAGTGCCCCCGGTCATCGGGCCGGATGTCGGCGAGATACCGGTGACTACCGGAGTTGGTGAGGGAGTGATGAACTCGAAAAACTTCTCGATCCGGTTATTATTCGAGTCAGCGACATAAACATTCCCGCTTGCATCCACTGCTATGCCAGTAGGGTTGCTGAACTGGCCGGTGCCACTTCCAGAGGATCCCCACGTCCCCTCATATGCACCGGATGACGTAAACTCCTCTATCCGGTTATTATTCCAGTCAGCGACATAGACATTGCCGCTCGCATCCACCGCTATGCTAGCAGGGTTGCTGAACTGGCCGGTGCCACTTCCAGAGGAACCCCAATTTGTCACATACGTCCCTGTTGATGTGAACTCCTGGATCCGGTTATTATTGTTATCAGTGACATAGACATTCCCGCCCGGGCTCACCGCTATGCCAGTAGGGTTATGGAACTGGCCGTTGCCAGTACCAGCGGATCCCCACTGAGTTACATACGTCCCGGAGGGTGTGAACTCCTGGATCCGGTTATTATTGGTGTCAGCGACATAGACATTCCCGCCCGAACTCACCGCTATGAGCTGGGGGGAACTGAACTGGCCGTTGCCAGAACCACCATTACCCCATTGGGTTACATACGTCCCGGATGATGTGAACTCCTGGATCCGGTTATTACCGTAGTCAGCGACATAGATATTGCCGTTCGGGCTCACTGCGATGCCAACCGGGTTGCTGAACTGGCCGTTGCCAGTACCAGAGGACCCCCACTGAGTTACATACGTTCCGGAGGGTGTAAACTCCTGAATCCGGTTATTATTGAAATCCGTGACATAGACATTCCCGCTCAAACTCACCGCTGTGCCAATAGGCCTATTAAACAGGCCGTTGCCAGTACCCCCGGACCCCCATTGAGTTACATATGCCGGGAGGGATCCTGTATAGTTATATTGGTCGGCGGTTGAAGTCGTGGATGTCCCGCCGGGTGTGGTGACGGTAACGTCAACGATGCCGTCTCCTGGAGAGGCCGGGCTGGTCGCGGTGATTGAACTATCGCTGACAACCGCGATATTGGTCGTCGCAGTGCTGCCAAAGTTTACTGCGCTAGCTTCGGTAAAGCCTGATCCGGTGATGGTTACCACAGTGCCGCCGGTCATCGGGCCGGTGTTCGGTGAGATGCCGGTAACTACCGGGGTGGGTGGGGGAGTAGTGAACTCGAAAAACTTCTCGATCCGGTTATTATTCAAGTCAGCGACATAGACATTCCCGCTCGCATCAACTGCTATGCTATAGGGGTTACTGAACTGGCCGTTGCCAGAACCAGCGGAACCCCACGTCCCCTCATATGCACCGGATGACGTGAACTCCTGGATCCGGTTATTACCGGAATCCACAGCATAGACATTCCCGCTTGCATCAACTGCTATGCCCTGAGGGGAATTGAGCTGGCCGTTGCTGAACTGGCCGGTGCCACTTCCAGAGGATCCCCAATTTGTCACATACGTCCCGGAGGGATCAAATTCCTGGATCCGGTTATTATTACCGTCAGCGACATAGACATTCCCGCTCGAACTCACCGCTAAATCATTAGGGCCGCTGAACTGGCCGTTGCCAGAACCACCATTACCCCACTCGGTCACAAACGAGCCGGTCGACGTGAACTCTTGGACCCGGTTATTATTGTAGTCACTGACATAAACATAGCCGCTCGCATTCACCGCTACGCCAACCGGGTTGATGAACTGCCCGTTGCCAGAACCATAAGACCCCCACTGTGTTACATACGCACCGGATGATGTGAACTCCTGGATCCGGTTATTACCGGAATCAGTGACATAGACATTCCCGCTTGAACTTACCGCTATGTTCCAAGGGGCGTTGAATTGGCCGTTGCCGGAACCCCCAGACCCCCACTCGGTCACAAACGAGCCGGTCGACGTGAATTCCTGGATCCGGTTATTATAGTTATCAATGACATAGACATTGCCGCTCGAACCCACCGCTATACCATGTGGAGAACTGAACTGGCCGTTGCCAATACCCCCGGACCCCCATTGAGTTACATATGCCGGGAGGGATCCTGTATAGTTATATTGGTCTGCTGTTGAAGCCGCGGATGTCCCGCCAGGAGTGGTGACGGTGACGTCAACGGTGCCGTCTCCTGGAGAGGCCGGGCTGGTCGCTGTGATCGAACCATCGCTGACAACCGCGATATTGGTCGTCGCAGTGCTGCCAAAGTTTACTGCGGAAGCCTCGGTAAAGCCTGACCCGGTGATGGTTACCATAGTGCCGCCGGTCATCGGGCCGGTGTTCGGTGAGATGCCGGTAACTACCGGGGTGGGTGGAGGTGTAGTAAACTCGAAAAACTTCTCGATTCGGTTATTATTCAAGTCAGAGACATAGACATTCCCGCTTGCATCAACTGCTATGCCATAGGGGGTACTGAACTGGCCGGTGCCAGAACCAGCGGAACCCCATAGCCCCTCATACGCACCGGATGACGTAAACTCCTCTATCCGGTTATTACCGGAATCCACGGCATAGACATTCCCGCTTGCATCAACTGCTATGCCATAGGGGGTACTGAACTGGCCGGTGCCACTTCCAGAGGATCCCCAATTTGTCACATACGTCCCGGTTGACGTGAATTCCTGGATCCGGTTATTATTACCGTCAGTGACATAGATATTCCCGCTCGAACTCACCGCTAAATAATTAGGGCCGCTGAACTGGCCGTTGCCAGTACCCCCGGACCCCCACGTCCCCTCATACGCACCGGATGACGTGAACTCCTGAATCCGGTTATTATAATCGTCAGAGACATAAACATTCCCGTTCGCATCAACCGCTATGCCCGCAGGGCCGCTGAACTGGCCGTTGCCAGAACCATAGGATCCCCACTCGGTCACATACGTCCCGGATGATGTAAACTCCTCAATCCGGTTATTATTGAAATCCGTGACATAGACATTCCCGCTCGCATCAACCGCTATGCCCTGAGGATAATTGAACTGACCGGTGCCAGAACCATAGGATCCCCACTCGGTCACGAACGAGCCGGTTGACGTGAACTCCTCTATTCGGTTATTACTCCTGTCAGAGACATAGACATTCCCGCTTGAACTCACCGCTGTGCCAGCAGGGCTGTTGACCTGGCCATTGCTAATACCCCCGGATCCCCATTGAGTTACATATGCCGGAAGAGACCCTGTATAGTTATATTGGTCGGCGGTTGAAGTCGTGGATGTCCCGCCGGGTGTGGTGACGGTAACGTCAACGATGCCGTCTCCTGGAGAGGCCGGGCTGGTCGCGGTGATTGAACTATCGCTGACAACCGCGATATTGGTCGTCGCAGTGCTGCCAAAGTTTACTGCGCTAGCTTCGGTAAAACCTGACCCGGTGATGGTTACCACAGTGCCGCCGGTCATCGGGCCGGTGTTCGGTGAGATGCCGGTAACTACCGGGGTGGGTGGAGGTGTAGTAAACTCGAAAAACTTCTCGATCCGGTTATTATTCAAGTCAGAGACATAGACATTCCCGCTCGCATCCACCGCTACGCCCTCCGGGGAGTTGAACTGGCCGTTGCCAGTACCAGAGGATCCCCAAGTTCCTTCAAACGCACCGGATGACGTGAACTCCTGAATCCGGTTATTACCGGTATCAGCGACATAAACATTGCCGGTCGCATCCAGCGCTATGCTGTCAGGGTTGCTGAACGTGCCGTTACCAGTACCAGGGTGCCCCCACGAAGTTACCCACGTCCCGGAGGGATCGAACTCCTGGATCCAGTTATTATTGGTATCTACAACATAGACATTCCCGCTTGCATCCACCGCTATGCCCTCTGGAGAGTTGAACTGGTCGGTGCCAGAACCATAGGATCCCCAATATGTCACATATGTCCCGGAGGGATCGAACACCTGGATCCGGTTATTACCGGTATCAGCGACATAGACATAGCCACTCGCATTTACCGCTATGCCCTCTGGAGAGTAGAACTGGTCGGTGCCAGAACCATAGGATCCCCACATTCCTTCATACGAACCGGATGACGTGAACTCCTGAATCCGGTTATTATTGGTATCAGCGACATAGACATTTCCACTCGCATCCATTGCTATGCTCTCTGGGGAGTTGAACTGGCCGTTGCCAACACCTGCTAATCCCCACTCAGTCACGAACGACCCTGTTGACGTGAACTCCTGAATCCGGTTATTATTGGTATCAGCGACATAGACATTCCCGCTCGGGCTCACCGCTGTGCCACTAGGCCTATTAAACAGGCCGTTGCCAATACCCCCGGCCCCCCACTGATTTACATATGCAGGAGGGGATTGTGCACTCGCTGGTACACCGACACCTGCCGCTAAAGCCACAATAACAACAATACTCAGGATGAATACGATCCTCTTTGCAAACTGCTTGATTGGCTTAACCATGTTCTTTCACACCCAACATCCAATGGTTTGCACATGCCATCGTTACCGTTATACCGTTAAGACTCTCTACTGGAATGCAGATTGTTGGACAGCTTATGCTCAACAATTGAAATTATTTCATCACTATTTTTTGAGGATTTATATCTTCCGAAATAAATACCGTCAAGTTGTCGGCAGCTGCATTCCTCTCCAGCAATGCGATATATTAGGAGGAATCCGATACAATTTAATGACTAATATAAATAATTTAATATATATACTCGGGTACTGGTAAATATTTTAAAATGCGTTAGATGTTTACCGTAAGGTTCTGGTGCGTGAGCGAGATTCAAAGAACATGACGCCCTCGTTATCCGCAAAGGGACCTCCCTCCCCTCATGCCGGGGCAGGAAGCGATCCCGTATGACAGGGATCTGCAAGAGTAGTCCCCGGGAACAAACAAAAACGATCGCGAAAAAGGGATCAGAGCCGGACCAGCTCGTACTCGCGGCTGCCCATGCCCAGCTCTTCCGCGTACCTCAGCTGGCGCTTGCCGTCCGTGTTCGGCCGCATGCCGGAGAACTTGTCCTCACCCCTATGACGGTGAGTGGAAAGGAACGACTCCGCATATCCCTCCTGCTGGTTTACGAGGTCGCAGGCCGCCGCGTCAATCGCCACCGGGTCTTTTGAGGCAAGGATACCGATGTCCGGGACGATCGATGCATCGCTCCACGGGACGCAGTCGCAGTCCGGCGTGATCCGGGTGAGGAAACTAAGGTAGCCAACCCTCCCCTCTTTGCCCTGCACAGCCCCGTACGCGTACTCGATCAGCCGCTCGGTGAAGAGCGGGATCTCGGTCACCCAGTCGATATCGATTGCATGCGACGGGCAGACCGTCATGCACTCGAAGCAGCCAATGCAGAGATCAAGATCGATTCCGGATTTTTCATCGACAAGCGTGATGGCGGATTTCGGGCAGGTCTCAACGCACTTTCCGCAGCCGGTACAGCGGTCGCGGATAGAAAACGGCTTTGCCTGGTGCTGGGCCCGTTTCCCCTGCGGCGGTGCGCAGCCCATCGCGAGGTTCTTGAGTGCCCCGCCAAAACCGGCCACCTCGTGCCCCTTGAAATGGGTCATCACGATCATACTGTCCGCCGCAACAATGTCGCCGGCGATGGTGACGGCCTTAAAGTGCTTTTTGTTGATGGCGACAGGGGCGACGTTTTTCCCGCAGAGCCCGTCCGCGATGATCACCGGTGCGCCGATCACCGCGTAATCGAACCCGTGGAGCACCGCGGTCGTGATATGGTCGACCGCGTTGGAACGGCTCCCGAGGTAGAGCGTGTTCGTATCCGTCACAAACGGCAGGGCGCCCGCCTCTTTTATCCTCTCAACCACCTGCCGGACGTAGACCGGGCTGATAAACGAATCGTTGCCCCGCTCCCCGAAATGCAGCTTGATCGCCGTGCGATCCCGTGCGCGGATGCAGGACGGAAAACCGGCAGCCTCAAAGAGCCGCCGGACCTTTGCCTCGGTACTCTCCTCCCCCGACCGTGCCCGGAGGCTGGCAAACCAGACCGTGCTTTTCATTTCCGGATCATCCCCGGGAGATCATGGTCATGCATACCTATCTAACATTCGTGTCCGGTCAGACAAGGGCACCGAGATTGCGCTTCCGGACCAGGTTCTTGTTGTACCGTTTGAGATCCCCCGCCCTATCGAAGTACTGGCGCGACAGTTCTTCCCGGTTCATCTTCTGGGCGCAGATACCCATGTTGTTCCATGCATCGGCATTCGCCGGATTCTTCTCCAGAAGCCGGCTGTAGGTATCCAATGCCGCCGAGAGGATTTCGGTATCATTCCTGAGGATCCCGAGTTTCTGGAGCGTCTCGGCACAGGTAAAGAGGATCTCCTCGTCGGCCGGCGCCAGCTCCAGTGCTTTTGTGACAGACGCAAGCGCCTCCTCGTTCCGCTCAAGGGCCCGCAGGCACACGGCTCGGTCATGCCATGCAAAGGCATGCGAAGGATCGATCTCAAGCGCCCGGTCAAAGGCGGCAATGGCGTCCGCATACCGCGATTCCCGGTAATAGAGGCGGAGACCTTCGAGGTAGTTTGCCTTTGACCGGCCCATGATGCGGTCAAACATCTTCCCCTTACCCGGGGAAACCTCGGCTTTTTCCACCCTTGCGGTCACTTCCGGCGCAACAGGCGCCTTCTGGGTTACGTGGTCTGTATCGACAGAACGGGTAATGTCCCGGATTGCCCCGATGATGCCGATAAAGATCCCGCGCCCGTCAAAGAGGGAGGTTGCCTTCATCCACAAAATGCGCTCCCCGCCATCCGTGCCGGGCGCTTTTGTCCTCGCGATGATGGTACCCTGTTCCTGGGAAATGATCGAATAATTGTTTTTCCGGATCACGGCGGGATCTTCAAAGACCATGTCTATAAGTATCGGCATTCTGCGCCCGAAGAAGGGGACGGCATACTCATGGTCTTTTTTCCCGACCATCTTTTCGGCCCCTACACCGGATAAGGCCGCCATCCCGTCGTTCCACGCGATCACCCTGCCGTCCCGGTCGATCGCAAATGCCGGCTCTTCGAAGAAGTAGATGACGTCGCTTAAGAGTTTCTGCGAAGTCCCGATGCCCCTCCCGAGCATTTTTCCTTCGACCGCCTGCCGGATCATATGCACCATCTCGCGGAGCTGCGGCTGGATCTCCTCGCCTTTTTTTAAGTAAAAGTTTGCGCCGTTGTTGAGCGCCTCGATGGCGGCGTTTTCTCTCCCTATCCCGGTAAAAATGATGACCGGTGTCGTGTCGCCTTTTGAGCGGAGGATCTTCAAAAATTCAATGCCGTTGATCTCCGGCATATCGTAATCGACAATGATCGCGTCGAATGTCTGGTCATTCAAGAGGGCCAGCGATTCCTTGGCGGACCCGGTGGTCCGGACCGTCATATCGCCGAACCGCTCCAGGAACAACCGTATGACTCCGAGCACTTCCTCCTCGTCGTCGATGATAAGCACTGACAGCATTTCTGACCGCTACCCGTGCATAGGACAGCAAAAGATAAAAAAGAATGTATCGTTATTTTCGCTTTGAAAGTTCGTGATCGAGACAGAAGAGGTGCCCGGGCGTATCGCCGACGGTTTTTATCTTTTCGGCGATGAGGACCGCATTGGCCTCTTCCTCGACCTGTTCTTTCACAAACCACTGGAGGACTTCGAAGGTTGCATGGTCTTTTTCCCTGGTGGCAAGGTCGACAAGGTTGTTGATCATGCCGGTCACTTTCTGCTCGTGGGCGTAGACCTCCTCAAAGACCTTGCCGGCCGATGACCACTTTGCTTTGGGTGCCTCGATCGCGTCGAGGACGACCTTTCCCTGCCGTGCGATGATATAATCGTAGAACTTCATCGCATGGGCCCGCTCCTCTTTTGCCTGGATCATCATCCAGCTGGCAAACCCCTTGAGATTGAGCGTCTCGAAATAGGCCGACATGCCAAGGTAGAGATACGATGAGTAGAGCTCCCGGTTGACCTGCCGGTTCAATGCTTCTTCCATGGTTTTGGATAACATACGGAAAACCTCTTTTATGCGATGAGATTGGTTTGTTTTTTTATAATGGTTTCGCAGGTGACAAGGGATCGCCGGCATTGTTTTTACGATGCTTGAGAGAAAAGAGAAAACCCCCCGCCACCGGGGCGGTGTAACCCCGGTATCCGGCAGCCCCCGGTCTCGCTGATAACCATGAGGATTGGTTTTGTGAGGCGCATATTCATCCTCATGGTCCCTCGCCCGGCGGTATTTCTGCAAAACGGCGGCACCCCCCCCAATCCCCCCGGACCGGTAGTCTTTACCCTGAAAAGGACAAAAACAAGGATGCAATGCCGGCATGCGAAACGACGGACCGGGACGCTGTTTTATGTTTTCTTTCGCGGTTTTGCAAGAGCATGGACAAACCCGGTAAACGGGTTCTGTGTCTTAGGCCGGAAAACCCCCTGGTTGACGTACCGGACATCCTCGATGGAGAAGAACGCATCCGGGTTCGTCTCCTCGATGTGCCGGGTGATCCGCGGGACATCGTCACGGTTAACAAGGGAGATGATCATCCTGACGCCGCCCCGTGCCCCTTTTGCATCGAGGCAGGTGGTACCGTACTGTTCGGCCTGCAAAAACCCCGCGATCTCCTCGCTCGTTTCATCGGTGGTGATGATGCGCATGATCACCATGCCGATCGAGAGCCTCTCTTCGATCACGAGACCCACGTACGTGCCCAGCGCAAACCCGAATGCATACGCGAGAAAGTTGGCGACATTGCCGAGGTTGCTCATCACGCCCACGATGGCGAGCAGCCAGATGATGATTTCAAAGAACGCGATGATGGGAGCGAGGTACTTGATCCCCTTGGAGAGAAAGACGATCCGGAGCGTTTCCATGCAGACGTTTGCGACCTGCGCAAGGAAGATCAGCGCCGGCAGGATGACCCAGGCATAGATTTCAGGACTGATGATAAAAAACGCCATACATACGCCTCAGGTCACGTGATCCCGCGGAATGCCCGGATACCGGCACGCTCCAAGGAATTTTACCGTCGTTTGTATATCAAGGTTATTCACAATCCGGCCAAAATGCGGGAAAAACGAGAGGATCCGGGTAATCTCGCGGATGAGTGTGCCCGGTTTGTAATACGGGCACCCTCACGCGTACTTTGCCGGATCGGCATCGAACTTCTTCTTGCAGCCCGGGCCGCAGAAGTAGTATTTCTTCCCCTTGTACTCGCTCGTGAACTTTGCCGTCTTCTCGTCGACGGTCATCTTACAGATCGGATCGATAGCCATCCTTTCGTCACCAGTTGATCCCTTTTTTGCTTCCGGTATATACCCTTTGAGGAGGAGCGAGAGGGTCACGACCGTCACCGAACTCGCGGCCATCGCGAGGGCGGCAAGTTCGGGCCGGAACACGAAGCCGGAGAACGGGTAGAGGATCCCGGCGCCCACCGGGATAAGCGCCGCGTTGTAGGCAAACGCCCAGAAGATGTTCCCCCTGATCCTGCCCATCACTTTTTTCGAGAGTTCGAGCGCTGCCACCGCATCGAGCAGGTCGTCCCGCACGAGGACGATCTCCCCGCTCTCGATGGCGATATCCGTCCCGCTGCCGATCGCGATCCCCACGTCCGCCTGTGCAAGTGCCGGGGCATCGTTGATCCCGTCGCCGACAAACGCGACACGCTCCCCCTGGTCCTGCAGGGCTTTGACCTCCGCGGCTTTTCCTCCCGGGAGGACTTCGGCTGTCACCCGGTCGATCCCGAGCATGCGGGCGATGGCTTCTGCCGTGCGCCGGTTGTCCCCGGTCACCATCACAACGGCAGTACCGTGTGCCCTGAGCCGCCTGACTGCATCCGCGCTGGTTTCCTTGAGCGTATCCGCGATCGCGATGATCCCCGCGGCCCCGTGGCCGGAAGCGACGAGAACCACGGTTTTGCCGTCCTGTTCGAAGGTACGGATCTTCGCATCCATGCTGTCCGGGAACGCGATGCCGTTCTCCTGCATGAGCGTGCGGTTGCCCACCAGCACTTCTTCGCCGAGCACCAGCGCACGGACCCCTTTGCCGCCGGCAGTGTCAAACTTCTCTGCCGTGCCAATCGTCACTCCTTTTGCCTGTGCAGCACGGACAACCGCCTGCGCGAGCGGGTGGACGGAGTTTTTCTCGACGGTGGCAGCAAGGGAGAGGAGCGTCTCGTCCGTGATGCCGTCTGCCACGATATCGGTCACCTCCGGTTTTCCCCTGGTGAGCGTTCCGGTTTTGTCGAAGATAACGGTCGTGACCTTCTCGGCAACTTCGAGCGTCTCGCCGTTTTTTATCAGGATCCCCAGCTCTGCGCCTCTCCCGATCCCTACTGTCACTGCCGTCGGCGTTGCGAGGCCGAGCGCACACGGGCAGGCGATCACGAGCACCGATATGAGTGCCGTGAGGGCAAAGAGCAGCGTTGCACCGAGGACGAAGTACCACACGATAAATGCCGACGCGGCGATGAGAAGGACGGCCGGGATGAAGTACGTGACCGCCACATCCGCGATCCTCTGGACGGGCGGTTTTGAACCCTGTGCGTCCCCGACGAGCTGTATGATCTGTGCAAGAACCGTCTCCTTCCCGATCTTTGCGGCTTTCACCGAGAGGACGCCGTTCGTGCTGATCGTGCCGCCGACCACCCGGCTCCCTTTTGCCTTTAAGGAGGGGACAGGCTCGCCGGTGACCATCGACTCGTCCACGTAACTCTCGCCGGCCACAACCTCACCGTCTACCGGGATCCTGCTGCCAGGTTTAACGACTACAATGTCGCCGACCACCAGATCCTCGATGGCGACCTCGGTCTCTTTCCCGTTGAGGATGACCGTCGCGGTCTTTGCCTGGAGCCCGGCCAGTTTTCTTATCGCATCGGAAGTCCGGCCTTTCGCCCGGGCTTCGAGATACCTCCCGAGCATTAAAAACGCAGCGAGCATGATCGCCGTATCGTAGAACATGAACTCGCGGGTGAGCACGATCGAGAACGTACCAAGCACACTTGCGGCATACGCGACGCCAGTGCCCATCGCGTACATGACATCCATGGAGAGGGTTTTGTTCCTGAGCGCCGTCCACGCGGCCCTGAATATGGGGTAGGCAACGTAGACAAAGACCGGCGCCGAGACCACGAGCATGATATACCCGAGCGCCTGCATGGAGATACCGATCGGCACCCACATGAGTACCATAAGGGGGATGCTGACTGCAAACCCGATCGAAAACCGCATCAGCTTGTCGTGGAGGTCGGCGTCCCGCGCCGCCTTTTCCGCCTCGTCGCTCACCTCGCCGGCAATTCCGAGGTACTGGTAGCCGGCATCCTCGATTGCCTTTTTCATGTCTTCGACTGATGAGAGGGACGGGTTGTAGGTGACATACGCCCGCTCGCTGCCGAGGTTCACGTTTGCGGTGACGACCCCGGGCAATGCCCGGAGTGCCGCCTCGATGGTCTGGACGCAGGTGGCGCACATCATGCCGCCGCCCCTGATCACAACCTCCCGGTTGGTCACGTCGTAACCGGCGTCACGCACCGCTTTTTCGAGATCGCCAAGGGAAACCTTCAGGGGATCGAACTCCACCCGGGCGGTATCGGTCCCGAAATTTACCTGCGCACCAGCGACATTCCTGACGTTTGCAAGCGCTTCTTCCACGGCAGCTGCACACGTCGCGCAGTGCATACCGGCAATCTTGAGTTCGGCTTTTCTCTTCTCCGGTTCCGGCACAAGCTATCCCTCCTGTAATAACAGGGTTTCTTTGTCCGGCATCTCTCTTTTTTCGTGTTTATAACGTTTCTGAAGGGAGCAGTTTGGTACGGGTGGAATATTTATTGCGCTGCACGCTGACATGCAGGAACGAGTACGTTTGAGGGATCCTATGAAGGTGACCATCGATCGGATGCAGTGCGTGAGTTGCGGTTCGTGCTGGGATACGTGCCCGGTGCTCTTTGTCCAGAATACGGATGACTCGTTTTCGCAGATCGTTCCCGAGTACCGTGAGAACGGGGATCCCGCAAGCAGTGTCACGCTTCCCGATACCATCGACTGCGCCCGTGATGCCGCTGACCTCTGCCCGGCGGCGATCATCGCCATCGTGGAGTGACCGGCAGGCACCCGGAGAGAAAAGGCCGGCCGGGTTCACTCGCGGATCATCGTAAGGATCATCCGGAACCGCTCGTGGGCAAAGACCGCATGCGGCTTGTTCGCCGGCAGGATGATCATTTCGCCGGCGCCGATCACAAAGGACGTTCCCGCGATCCGGATCTCCGCTTTGCCGTCGGTCACCATGAGGACGGCATCGTAGGGAGCGGTGTGTTCGGAGAGCCCTTCTCCCGCATCAAAGGAGAAGATCGTGATCGAGCCGGCTTTTTTAAAGACGATCATCCGGCTTGCCACCGTGCCGGGTTGGTACGCGACGAGGTCGTTTACCCCGAGAACTTTTTCCCTGAGATCTTCACGTCCGGTATCGGTCATAACAGGTTCCTGCACAGTGTTTTTGTGTGCATGCTGATATCTGTACCCGTCCTGCATAAGGCCTTCCTTTCCGGGACAGGAAACGAAAAACTCTTTTCCTCTTCATAATGAACCGTGGGTGCCCCCCTCTCACGCTGACAGATGAGGATAAGGAAAGCAGCTCCTCAAAAAAAGTGGAAGACATTTGTTGCAGCCGACACAGGAACACGTTTTTTTTACAACCCTTACAGGATAAATATTGGAAAAGACTACAAAAATTTGGGAACAAGAGTTATTAGCGCTCAAAATATTGAAGGAAATGCAAATGTAAAGTCCCTTTCCGCAAAACAATCTTGTGAAGAAGGCAAAAAATTTTCAGATTGGATTGTCGATAATTTTCTTTGTTGTCTTGTTGGAGACACAAGTAAAAGAATATTAGAAACTGCATTTGGTGAAAGTCCAGATTTACCGATACAGAGCACATTTCATAATAGACAAAGAAGAAGTATCACCCAAATGACGTAAGATAATCTTTGGTGATCACTGAAACTCCGCACTGTTTTCCTTTTATTTGCATAAAATGAGACATTATTACTCAAAAGTAGTTCCTGACTATCTCGTCTGTTTATGAAATCAATAACGAGCAAAATCACTACGCAATGTTAAAAAGCCATAATAATGCGACAGGACTCCTCTCCAGGCAGTATATATATTAAATATTGTCAAATGCTCATACCAGGAAATTATGGACAAACTCCGCATCGTACCCGCGCCTGAGTATTCAGAAGAAGTGATAAAATACACCAGCCTTGTCAACGCGGTTTCGGTCGCAGGACATCCGGTAACAATCTCATCGATGAACGACAGCCGGGTAATCCCCGCCATCCCTGCCGTATTCGATCAGTACGTCATCCCCATCATCTCGATCCGGACCCCTTCGCCTGAGGACATCTTTATCCCCCTGGATGGCAGGGAGTTGGAAGGTGGCAAGGGAGACGGTAGCGAGGCTGACAGGCGGCGATCGCCGTGATGCCCAGGATGCTGCGGAGCACCCTTGCGATCTTCAAACGGGACATCAAGAAGTTCCTGAGTAGCCCGTTCATTATCGTGATGACGCTCTTAATACCGGTCATGTACCTCGTGGTCTTCGGGAATGCGTTTGGGGGCACCCTTAGCCACGTCCCGGTCGGCGTCGTACAGGAAGCCCCGCCCTACAACGACACGCCGCTCTTTACGAGCGCTTCATATCAGCTCAACCACATCAATCAGGGAAGCCAGAACGATGCAGAGAAACTTCTGGATGTGACTGTTTACCCGGACGAGGCCCAGGCCAACCAGGACCTGGAGAACGGGAAACTATCGGCTGTGATCGTTTTCCCTTCATCGGTTACAAACGACAACGCGGTACGAGTCTACGTCGATAGTTCGGACTCCGTAACACCCCCGGTTGTCGAAGCGGCGGTAGATCAGGTCCTGCTTGACCTCAAGGCGAAGAACCCGGTCGTTATCAACGAGATCTACGGGGACATCACGTTCCTCCAGTTCTTCGGTGTGGGCGTGATCATGATGGCTATCTTTACTTCCACCTCGTTTGGTGGCGGGATCGCGCTCATCAAGGACCGGGAGAACGGTATCCACGAAGGGTACCTGGTCACGCCGGTCAAACGCTCCAGTATCATCATGGGGATTATCGCAAGCGGCACCGTCCGGGCGTTCATCGCGGGATTTACTATTTTCTGGATCGATCTGCTGGTCACGGGTCTCATACTCCAGAGTTTCCAGGAGTTTTTAATGGTCCTGCTGGTAATCCTTATCGTCTGTGTCGGGGTGACGAGCCTCGTTGTATCCGCCGCATCCCGGTTCTCGGTCCAGCAGGAGTACCAGTCGGTAATTGCGTTTCTCAACCTGATCCTGTTCATGACCTCTGGTGCTTTCTACCCGGTGATCGGAATGCCAGGATGGCTGCGCTGGATCACGATAATTAATCCCGAGTACTACGGCATCCATGCCCTGCGAAGCATCGTCCTCAGGAATCAGGGTCTTAACGTGATCGGTCAGGATCTCATCGCCCTTTTGATCTTTTCCACAGCGATGATCATCCTCGGGATCGTTACCTACCGGCGTACGCTGGAGTGATATCATATAGTTTCTGCTAATTATGCAAATTAAAAGAAAGAAAATGCGACTTAATAAAATTAATTTTCTTCATCAGAATTGTAAGGACCAATAAAATATCATTTCAAAACAAGTTTATAATACTATACCAATGAGGAAATTTATGCACGTTAGGATAGTTGCGGAGTGCTACAATTAATATCCATCCTGTATCGAAGGTATTAACGGGTGAACTTTTATAATAGTATATTAATGGACGCAAGATCCGAACCGACACCATTTGATCAAAGGCTCTTTTTTATCTTCATCGTCACGTTTGCAACGATGACAGTGTTCGAATTTGCCGGCCATTACGTCTACCCGTACCCTCCCGAATGGCGCTCGAACCTGATCACGAGCCTCTTCACGAGCGGGCTTGCTGTCATCATTGCCTACTTCCCGCTCAATGCCTACTATGACATGAATACCCAGCTCCTCTCTGAGGTGGCGAGACGCCATGGCGTGGAGATGGAATTGCGGGAGCGCAGGGAGCGCCTGAAAAAGACCAACAAAAAACTCACGATGCTCTCGACGATCACGCGGCACGACATCAAGAACACGCTGACCGGCCTCGTCGGGTTCCTGCAGCTGGTCAAAAATGAGGCTTCGGACAACCCGCACCTGCAGGAGCACCTCAATAAACTGGTGGAATGCAGCGAGACCATCGAACAACAGATCGAGTTCACCCGGTATTACGAGGAACTGGGAACAGGAAATGCAGCGGTCAGTTCCCGAAAAATGATTTCTACAGAGCCTCCCAATGATTTATATGATAAACCCGATGTATACACATTCGTGAAACGAGAATGAACTGGGTGTTTGCAGTTCTTGTAATTATAATAATCGTCATGGGTGGAGGTGTAAGTCTTTGTACGAGTAAATCGCCACCAACAATTCAAACTCCTGTTGAAGGGTTCTGGTGCGTCTACGGTTGATACGAAAATTCTTCCAAGATGAAAAATCCGTCACCACCCCTCAACGCACCAGCACCGGTAAGACCATTATATACATCCCAACGGTAAATATTATTTTTTATTTTTCCTTGCTTGTCGCCAATTGTTAAGCAGATTTCAAGGCTTTCCTCCTTAAATTTTGTAGCCTTTTTGAAATCGCTTAGACTATCATAGATGATGCCAAGGTTAGTATAACATTTTGATTCTCCCGCAGATGCAACTGAACGAGGGAACGTAACGTTTAATAGCTGAAATAATACTATACCTCAATAAAGTTTAACGGGTGCGATATGACAAACCAGGAATGGGCCGGAAAAACTGCTTTAATAATGAATGGATTGACATTGGATAAAGCACTTTTAAATCATACAATCAATCAAATAGCACTAGATCCCCAGATTGGATATGCAATTGAATTGATTAAGGAGGAGCAACATAATCGAAAACTTGCCCAATTGGGGAGGAATATTCTTGATAAGTTTGACACAACAGAAATTATACATCCATTATTAATTCCAATATCGGCGCCAGTAAATATAGTTACTTCCGTATGTAAATTATTGTCAAGAAAAAGTTTAGATGATATAATTAAAACTATTCCACACGAAATACCGCCGGAAGAATTACAGTCATTAAATAATTTTTCATATTGGAAAATTTTTCTATCTAATCTATCCGATGCGCAAGGTTTGATCTCTTTAGGCGAATTTAACAATTTAAATAATAAAAAATACTCTAAAGTTAAATATGTCTACTGTAGTCGTCCTTATTATGAAAATATGTACATTGATACGATTCAAATAAAAATGCCAAAAAAGATGCCAGTATTTGATAAAAATAAGGAAATAGGAGCAGATCTGAAATCAAGATGGCAAATAATTGATCGAATAAAGAAAATAAGAGGAGATCAGAAATCAAGGAGACAAATAAATGATCGATTAACGAAACAATATTTAAAAGATTTGATAGATCTACACATAATCTCAATTGTATATGCAGGCCATATTAGTAAAAATGCCAGAGCCAAATTAAGTGAACTTAATAGAATAAAGGATCTTGATACCGATAAAATGGATTATTATCTCATGGACGGAAGTTTCTCTGATCGAAGTTTATTCGGGATTTTTTTTTTAAGTGGCTTCTTAAACTACCTTTTCCAAAAAAAAGATATCTTGGTTGAATTTTCAAATGATTTTTTCAGATCCACGAATCCGACCGACCAAGAAAAATGGTCCCTAATATTTGCTAAAGAGCTTCTATTATTAGCAGGAGACCCAGGGAAAATGGAATTTTTCAAAGAGGGCAGTCACGAACAAAAACCAAGAATTATCATACAATCATTAAATACCTCCCGAACACTGAAAGGGAAAACAAATTTTGAGAATGTCTTTAACTATTCCGAAGACGAGGATTATATTAATATTAGCATTCCCATCAAGCGTATACTTTCAGTACCTTCCTATTATTTAAAAAAATTTGATAATACAACAATGTACGATATAAACCAATTTATTGATTTATATCCATTACCTGATGTCTTCAAGGATGATGATCTTGAATTATTCGCACTGGGGGGGGCTGAACATAACTTACCATTGGCCCATCTTATTAACGTTTTAAGATATAAACAACAAATATCTAGGCATTTTGGTTTTGTTGAAAATGCTTATGATTTGGAAATGAAAAAAGAGAGCAGGGGCAAAAAACCGCAATTTTTAATGTCTCTCGAAAAAAGGGTGAGTGGGATGAATGCCCAGTGGAGAGAGCGAGAGTGTTTTAATTCTGATCCTGAAAATTTTAATCTCGAATATCTGACTAACCAAGCTGAAATTTTAAAAATTGTATATCCTGAGAAAAAAATTTCTGGATTTTCTTTCTATGGGTTTTCTGCACCAATGACAAGAGTTGCTTTTATTGTGTGGTTATTGAATAAAAATGAAGGATTTACACAAAATTTGGAAAAAAAGGATATCGAAAAGAAATCCGAACAAAAAGACGCGTTTGGCGAATGGGCAAGATCAAAAATAGCAGTCTATGAATTGGGTGAAAAGGAATCAAATAACCCAAATGATGAAAGACTTTTCAAAAATATTATGGAGAAACTTGATCAATTTGATGTAATGAACAATTTTAACAAACTTTTAGATCCAAATGAAGATTACGTAACCAAATTATTGATTGAATATGGTGAGTTAATACCAAAATAAAGATCTGTTATTTTTGTTCATAATCAGTAAACCATCAGATATTTCGTGTGGATTGTGGTTATGTTGGGTAGTTTTGTATGGACCATAATTAATATACAGCAACCCGGTTCATGATATCCCTCATGCTGAAAAACTCCTAGTCCAGTGTTACCGAACGAGAAATTCTGATACCTATGTCCTCGATAAAAGGTACGATTCCGAAAGATATTCACAAACTGATCCAAGATGATTTGAACGCGTATTCTCTTGTCCCGATCAGAACCAGAAAACGGAAACGGATATTGTGTCCCATTTGACGAGAACTCTTTAAATCATTTGACCAATACAGATACCATCGATGAAACAAAGTTGAAACCGTATTTTCTGTCCTCAAAAGAAGGTTCGGAGAATCTCTGTAAACACGTAAATTTCAATAACAGATCAAAGAACTCAAAATCAAATTAATCATCTACAACATCTAGAAATTCAATCTCACAATCTTTATCCGGATCTACTACGGAAGAATTCTATAGCGCCATTTTAAGATCGATTTAAAAAAGAACATCGCTTGATGATATCGATTACGCCATCGCCGTTTTCGTAATCTGATACATAATTGACAATTTGTTTGACTTCATTAGTGGCGTTATTGGGTGCGGCTGAGAAACCTACATTTTTTAATATAGGAAAGTCTCCCCTGGTATCCCCTATCCCTGCAACATCATTAGGATCAATATCTAGTTCTTCCAACAGGAATTGAAGACCTGAAAACTTATCGATACCCTTGGGCGTTATATCGATAGCACTTGCCGAGTGGGTAATATTCAAATCAATATGACGTTTTCTTAGGGTATCTTGAACAATTTCAAAAAAATATTCTATTGACATATTGACAGGTGGATCAATACTTATTGAGAAGTCTTTACCCCATTCAAACTTCGCTTTGAAGGTATTGATTATTTCTTTACGGATTACATTTTTTGCCTCTGAAATCTGTTTTTTTATCTGGGGTATCTGTGATGCTATGAGGAAATGTAATCGATAATCATCTTCTTTGGGGTAATAAAGACCTGCTCCATTTTCAAATATTGCGGGTATGTAACCATCTATAGCCCTCATCATTGCTTCAACATATGGGAGCGATCTTCCACTACATAATGTAATTGGTGGAACATTTTTTTTATTTTTTGATTCGCGATTATATTGCCTAACTGTTTTTAAAGCCTCTAAATTAAGAGGTTTACCTTTTCCTGGAGTTAGGCAACCGTCAATATCACAAACAATTAATTTTATCGTGTTTTTCTGACCCCCGTTTTATCAACGATTCAATTATTTTTATTTCTTTGGTTCTGTTTAGCTGTTGCGTTTACGTTTGGTAATCAATATTTATTTTGTTAAAATATTCAAATCAATCGCCAACGCAACAGCACATATTTTCCATTTTTTTGTTTCTCTCAAAACCGGATCTATAATTGTTATTAAAGGAATAACGGAAAATTCAAAATTTTTGTCAAAAAAAAAGATTTCCTGCAGGGTCATCATCCGGCTCACCAGAAAAGAATTCCTTTATCAGAGAGATATCCGGGAATTGTCTCTCTGAAGGTCACCATAACAGGGCTCCGGCCAGGGTGGGGCAACGTATTTTTTGTTTTTCTCCTTCACGATTGACGGCACGTAAGTACAAAAGAGAAAAGGGTGAGATCAATAGACATCCTCGACATAGACCCGGTATTCCCAGTTCTCCGGGAGGTTATGGAGATTGAAGACAGGTACGGTGTACTGGGCCTGCCCATACGGGGTTATACTGACTTCGCTGTACCCGCCTGCCAGCTGCATCCTGCCCGATTCATCATAAATACCCGCGCCGATAACGGCAGTGACCGGCACCGCGGTGTTGGACTTCACGGTCCCGTAAAAATAGGGGGTACCCAGCGATGAGTATCCCACCGCCGTATCAACAATCTCGACGACCGGTCCCGTCTGTGCTGAAGCAGGAATGGGGTGGGATGGTAATGGTGCGGTGGAACCGGGCATTCTGAAATAAATCGCCACGAAGATAATCGCTATAAGAGAAATCAGTAAAATGATGAGGGTGTTTTTCTTCATAACTCCCGGATCCCTTCATTATATCCTGAATATCTGCATTTCGGGCGTCCGATCCCTTGTAAAGAGGAATACATGCGGTTACGCATCACACGTATCTCGACCTCATTCTGTTTTTCGGAATAAGTGCGATGGAATCCTCCTAGTTTTCTCTTATAAGGACGCAGGGGGATTTTCTGTCTTCCGCGATGGCCGGATCTCCCGGAGGATCAGGTAGAGCACATCGACAAGATACCCGAACATGGGCAGGATCGCGAGAATGACCCAGACCGGTGCAAGCATTTTCTGTTCCTTTGCGTCCCGGTAGATAAGGAACGCGATGAGCAGCTGCACTGCCCAGAGAACGATCATCAGGATCAGCCCTGCGATGGAGTGCATATGATACATCATGTACGGTGGCATTGTAAAGTATAAGTTACGTCACTTTATATGCTTTCACCTGCGGACAATGAACCGCATCATGGCATGCAACCACCTGAAAAGTACGGCCCGGTTCCCGGCCTGTACTTCATCCTGCCCAGCATATGCAGGCAGGGTCTTTTTTCCCGGTGACTCGCTTATCAGCCCGGTGAGGTTGTCTGTATCCGGTTCATCCCGTGGCCCGGTGGAACCGACCCCCTCACAACACCTGCTCCCAGATCATCAGCAGGGCCATGATGAAGAGCAGCACCCCGAAGATGCGCCGGACCTGTAGATCGTTGGTCCGGGTCGCCACAACAGCACCGAGAGATGCACCGAGTGCAGCACCGATGCCGTACACTATCACGAATGGCAGTGAGATCTGGCCCAGCGCAGCATGGGAGATCGTGCCGGCGATGGAGGTGGCGATGATGGTGAACATGGAGGTGGCAACAGCGTAATGCACCGGCACCCCGATGGTGGCAAGCGCAGGTACGAAAATAGCCCCCCCGCTTGTGCCGGTGATGCCACTCACGAGGCCGCCGACCGCTCCCCAGAAGAGGAGATGCGAGTACGGGACGCGGGTGACCGGCTGGGTTTGCTGTGACGGGACCGTTGCCGAGAGCACAAAGGAGGGGCCATACCGGATCTCCGTGAGGAACCGGAACGACGGGACCAGCATCTCAAGCGAGACCAGGATCAGGACGCACGAGAAGATAACGACGAGAATACGGGCGTCGACATAACGGGTGATAATTGAGCCGATGACCGAGAAGAGAATCGCCGGCGGCATCAGGATCAGGGCAACTTTATACAGTATTTTACCCTGCCGACGGTACCAGAACGAGGCAGAGAACGACGAGAAGATCATCACGGCAAGACTTGTACCCATCGCCGTCCTGACATCGAGATTGAAGAGGGTGGTGAGGGTCGGTACGTAAAAGAAACCGCCGCCCAGGCCGATGACCGCAGCAACGATGCCGATTCCCATGGCGACCACGCATGCGACGACATATTCGAACACCCGGATCTCTCCAACAGTAATAGAATTATACTACTATAATAATCCCGGTTTTATTGGATCCGGAAAGAAAATCTATACTACCGGTTCCCGGTTTTTCCGCTATGCTTTGTGCCGCCCGTTTCCCAGCAGCGAAAGGAACAGGCTCTGCGCCACAATGGACCGCTCCAGCTCACCGGTATCCACGCTCTCATTGGTGCCGTGGATGCGCGAACAGGAAGCGTCCTCGGCCCCCCAGAGGATGAACTCGGCGTGGGGTACGGCGGCGTGGAGCTCGTGCAGGAGGGGGATCGAGCCTCCGGTCCCCTTTTCCCGGACCGGTTTCCCGAAGGCAGTTTCCAGTGAACGGCGGGCTGCCGCGAGGCCGGGACCCCCGTCCGGGCAGACGAACCCAAAAGAAGCGCTCACTTCCTGCACTTCGACATGGACGTTCCAGGGTGCGACGGCACGGAGGTGGCCCGTCAGGATATGCAGTTCGCGACCGGGATCCGCATCCGGGGCGATACGCATGCTGATCTTTGCGGCGGCCCGGGGAATCAGGATATTTGCGGAAGCGCCGATGGAGGGGGCATCAATCCCGATCACGGTGACGGAGGGTTTCGACCAGATGCGTGCGCCGAGCGTTCCGGTGCCGATAAGGTCAACCCCGGGAAGCAGCCCTGCACTCTCCCGGTAGATCTCCTCCGGGTACTCCATGGTCGCAGGGGAACCGGACGCAAGGCCCTGCACTGCCACGTCACCTTGCGCATCATGGAGCGTGGCAAGCATCCGGATCAGGGCGACCAGGGCGTCGGGTGCCGCTCCCCCGAACGTCCCCGAGTGGACCGGACTCTCAAGAGTACAGACCTTGACAATACAGGAAACCTCTCCCCGCAGGGATGTCGTGAGTGCCGGGTCTCCCACGGTGAGGTTGCCATTATCGGCCACGATAAACACGTCACACCGGAAGAGCTCCGGGTGAGCGGCGACAAACGCATCGAGATGGCTGGTCGTTTCCTCCTCCCCCTCGATGAGCACCTTCACGCCCACGGGTGTTTTCCCTTCAAAGACCCTGACGGAGGCCGCGGTGATCACGATGCCCGATTTATCATCGGTTGCCCCCCGCCCGTAGACACGCCCTCCCTTCTCCACCGGCGTCCAGGGATCCGTCTCCCACCCGTCCTCTCTTTGTGCCGGCTGGACATCGTAATGGGCGTACATCATGACGGTCGGCGCACCGGGAGGGGCCGGGATCTCACCGTACACCGCCGGGTATCCTCCCGGGATATCGATGAGCCGGACGGACTGCAGCCCGTACTCTCTGAGCAGCGCAGCCGTTGCATCCGCCATTGCATTTACAGGTTCGGGGGGATAGCCGGGAAAGGCCACCGAAGGAAGCCGGATAAGGCGTTTGAGTTGTTCCACGACATCGGGCATCAGGGCCCGGGTTTTCGAGAGAATCTCCTCGAAAGTTACCTCATTTCCCATGAGTACAGCTCCGGATATACTCATGTCTGTGGCGGCTTATACTATCTTTTACTGCCGGAGTTACCATCGTTTTTTTAAAGCAGGGGTTTGATGCCTGCGCATCCCCAAACGGGCAGGGGTTCCCGGTCCGGAAACCTAACGCTGAAGTATCCCTCACGCCATTTCTCCTGACGCTCGTGGGGATTTCGGTACGTGTCTTGTCCGCCTTTTGTCCCCTTCCCTGTGGCATCCTCTCGCAGGCAACACCCCTCGCGAAGGTAATACGCATTAGCACGAAAGCAGGAGGGGCGGACCGGTGGAACAGGGACTGCCCCCCAGTTGGCAGTGCAGCCGGGAGAACCATGAGATACAATGCCAGCCAAAATTATTTTCCCTGTACACGGACTCATGAGATATGATGGACAGGATAAAAATCCGGCTTCTCTCCGGGATGCTCATCATCCTCGTTCTCCTTTCGGCAGGATGCACCGGTATACGGCCCGCTGAAAATACCACGGAGCGGCCGACCGTTTCCCCGGTCATCGTCCCCACGACACCGGCGCCACTCCCTGGTACTGAGAGTACCACTGTTCCGATGCAGCCACCAGTGACAACTCCTGTGGTTACGCCCATACCGGAACCGGTTGTAACGCTGACAACAAAACCCATCCCTCCCCCAACGACTTCTTCAATCTATATCGAGGGTGTCAATTTTCAGGTCTTTCCGCTATCTTTCGACAGGACGGGTGTTGTCACCAAAGGGAACATCACATTATCGGGGGTGATCGATTCCCTCTCCTTCTATCCCCTGAAAGTCGTCATGAGGGGGGAGATGTTTGGTGCCTTATCCCCGAACATACCAAAAGCCACGGCCTACGACACGGTAACGATCTCTCCCCACGGTGTTTCGGGATTTACGCTTGAGATGGACGACTATGCGTTCAACGACCATCCTGATTATGCATTTGAGCCCGACACCTGGAACCTGACGATTATGAATGTTTCTGTGGCGTCACCATAAACGGGGGAAACGATCCTTCAGGACGAATACCGGTTTTCACGAGGAACCTCCGCCTCGCTGACATGGTCACCACAACAGGCACCGGGTGCAACTCCACGCGAAGCTTTCATAGTTCCGGAGAGAACCCGGTTGGTTCATGTCTGGTTCTGCAGAGCCGAAACTCCAGCGATATTCACACATTTCTTTATCGTATCACCCGCCAATGAGGGATCACCCTTATGCAAAGTACTGAAAAAAAGATAAGAATAATCCGTGACAAGTTGAGCAGGATTGGCATCGGAGAAAAGAGCCTTGACGATGAATCCATCCTCCTGTCGTATAATATTAATTCGTGCGGCAACCTGTGTTCCGTCCACAAAATCCAGTAGCCCTCTTTTATTTTATCTCATGACGAGCCCGGATCTAATCCTTCAGCCGGTGATGAATAAAAAATCAAAACACTTCAAGGCCGGATTATCCCTTCTCCGCGTTTCTCCGACCAATCATATAATATAGGGTATGAGCGCCTTTACTTCCCGCTTGTACCGGGCGTACTCTTCGCCGAACTCGTCCTCGAGGAACTGTTCTTCCAGACGGAATTTTATCACGAACAGGCCGAAGATGAGGAGGACGCAGCAGAAGATCCAGAAATATCCGGTTCCGATTGCAGTCCCGGTGAGCGCAAGGATAAGCCCCGAGTAGATAGGGTGGCGGACGAAACGGTACGGCCCGGTACGGGTGATCGTATGCTCCTCCCGGATAGCAGGCATCCCGCTCCAGTTCTTCCCAAGGTGGACCCGGGCCCAGATGGCAAACGCGAGGCCGACAACGGTGATAAGCAGACCGGCGAGGGTAAACCCGGTGCCCTCGGGGATGATCCGGTCCCCCATGATATCGGGCGAAAGCCAGTTGACGAGGACCAGGCAGAGGGTAACCCACACGATGCCGTAGAGAAAATACGAGAGGCGTGACTGCTTCCGTTTCACCGGCGAACGGGTCTTCCACGCGGAGATGAGCCAGTACGCATAGAACACTATCCAGATTGTAACAAACAGTGATTCGCCAGTCTCCATGGTATCTTCCTTTCGTCCGCAGGGAATGCCGGCAAAAGAGATCTGATGGAGATCCTTGCCGGTTCCCTGCCGGCTGCGGGTAACTTACCGGAGTTGCAACTGGGAAGTAATGAAGGTATGTATAAGTTGAAGAGACCGGATAAAGATCCGGAGCTGGTCTTTTTTCAAAATCTTCAGCTGTTGAGCCGTTCTTTTTCCGGAATCCTCAGCTCCCGACCTGTTCTTTTTTCAAAATCTTCAGCTCGCGACCCGGACTTTTTTCAAAATCTTCAGCTGCCGGGCCGGTCTTTTTTCCGTTCGGGCACAGAGTTTGCACAGCCTCCGACGGAGTTTGTGATGATTATTCGTGGATTTTACCGATCCGGACGCTGAACGATGCCGGTCTTTTTTGAGAATCTTCAGCTCGCGGGTCGTTCTTTTTTTGAAATCTTTAGCTTCTGAGCCGGACTTTTTCCGGAATTGTCACCGGCCTTTGCGAACTTTTTTGAAAATGTTCAGCAGCCGGGGCACTCTTTTTCCGGAATCTTTGGCTCGGGACCTGAACTTTTCCGGGAATATCCGGCCGGGTCGGATCATCCGGATTTTGTGATGGGGATCATGATGGGGGCTGATGCCCCCATACCCCCACGAGCGAGGAGTTCCGCCACCCCAGCAGCGGATCAAGAAAAGAGACGTGCCACGAGATGTAACAAATCGAGAAAACTCTCTCAACCGTCTGAGACACTATCGCAGTCGGGGGATGCCCGTGCGGCGGGGGCGAAGCCCCCGAGAGCACGCTCTTCTTGAAAATTTAAAAGATTCCACGGGATAAATCACCTAATAGATACCTCCTCCCTTCACCCGGATACCTCCCCGGACGTTCCATGGGCATAATAATGGCTGATCCGGAGTGTTTTCCCGGAAAAACAGGTCGTTTTTTCCCCGGTACAGGACCCCCTTTATTTTCCGGCCGTAATGCCCCTCCGGGCATACCCGAAGTCCCGGACAACCTTGCTGGACCTTCCATTTTTTGCGACCAAAGGAAGGCCGCTAAATTGCACGGTTTTTTTCCGTTTAAAACGACCGGTTTCAAAAAACAGCAATTTAAAACAAAAATCGTGGAGAGGATTGGCACCACTTCCACTGGAACCTTCCGGCATCAGATCCGGCCCGGAAACTCTCCGTCGGAGAATGGATCATGGGAGAGGACATGTCCGGCCCCCGCCTCCCTTTATAAAGGGGATCCTGCCCGAAGAGTGGCGCGGCACACTACCGGGCGTGCGGGTTCGTGTAATCATCCGGCCCCCACCATTCGAGCTCGCCCACGGAGAGGTCATGGACCCGGAGCCGTCGCCAGGCCCGCTCGTGCTGCGTGCGGAGCCAGATCTCCCGGGGGATCCATGGCGGGAATGGCAGGCACCGGACTTCGCGGAGATCGTCGGGGATCAGGTTTTCGTAGATCGTATCCGGGTCGATCCGGTACCGGGTCTGCCGGACCCTCACGATACAGGCAGCTCCCGGTTTGAAGATGAAAAGATCATACGCGAGATCCGGGTGCGAATTCTCCTGCCACCGGTATCCCATCCGCTCTGCGAATGTTTTTGCTTCGTCAATGGCCGCGACCGGCTTTTTTCCCCGGGTCATTTTTTTACTGTGGGAGGCGAGGGGTTGAAGAGTTTGTGGTTGGATGGGCGGTGAGGCCATTCGTTCTTTTTTTGAAATCCTCAACTACTGATCTGCCCTTTTTCCGAAAAAATGGTGAATTTCCACACATGGTTTTAGTATACAATCTTTTTTTTCTCTGAATCCTGGAAATACAAGGAACGAATCTGAAAATGATTCAGAGGAATCATTCTGAGTCATGCATAATGAGCAGCTATTCTCGCTTTTCACTTTCGAAGAAATTTTCACATTCCCATAAGATTTTTAATATTTCAGCCCAGTTAACCACCGTTTTGGATTTCTCCTCCTTTAATCGCGTTTCAAAGTTTTTCAGAGCCCTGCACTTCGAATGAAACAATGCAGAGTTCCGCGATACTTCGACAGATGATCGTAATGTCCTTGCTGCGACACCCAAACTTGGTAAAACCAACGTTATCAGAAGGAAAAAGGTTCTGTCAAGTCTTCGGTAGTTCTGAACTTTAGCACTCCAAAAAAAGTGACAACCTGCCGAAGACTTGACAGACCCTGTTTTGGCTCTGTAGAATTCCTCAATGAGAATAAGGAATGACAAAGGAGAAATCATTTAAGAGAATGTAGAGGATCACCTTGATTTTGATCTCCTTGATCTGGAGCCGGTATTTCCGGGCCTTGAGGGATTGATAGTACGATCCCATGACAATACTGTCCGGTGTGTAAGATGATGCTGCCGGGTTAGGATGTGCCCGGATTGTACTCTGTTTCAATTCGATTACTAATCTTTCAACACGAATAAAAACCTTAATATCGTGGCCACTAGATTCAGTACTTCTCTAATTTTTAACCCCAACTAATGAAATCCATAAAGCCCAAATTTGGTATTCGAAAAATTTTTATGACTATATTATCGGCCTTAAGCGTAAAAATCAAATCGAAAATTTATTCATATGATATATAACATAGAATATTATCCTGAGCAAGATTGAACTATCCGTCGGGATAGTCACAAAGTCAGCATATTAAAATTTCAGTTTTTCGATTCTTGGGATGAGGGTGCTTGAACAACGGCGCTCGAAATCATGTACTGCTAGACGTAAGAAAGCAGGACATGGAATCAATGGAGTGGACCAATCATGGGGTTTTGGAGTGAGAGGAGATGGTGAAACCAATCGAACATCTCTCAAACAGGGTATTATTCCTTCTGTGCATCGCTGTTATTGTGATTTTGGCGGCCGGTATCGGTGCACCAGCCAGTGCGGCCGTCCCGACCATTACTGGTATGTCACCAACAAGAGGGACTGGAGGAACTCAAGTCACATTTACAGGTTCTGGGTTTACTGGAGCTACGGGAGTATTATTCGGTCCTATTAAGGCAACAAGTTATACGGTGAACAGTGACTCCAAAATTACTGCTATAGCACCGGCGAATGTCGGTACGGAGGGAGTCGTTGTGGTTACTCCTTCTGGGGTTGCTTACTCACCTAGCTTTTACAGTGATAATGGTAATGTCGCCTCCCAAAATCTCTGGTCAGTGGGGTATGGTCCAACTAGTGGCTCTCAAGGTACTGTGGTTGGAATATCCGGTAGAGGTTTTTCAAAAGTAACCTCTGTTTTATTTGGCAATACACCAGCTACCAGTTATAAAATACTCTCAGATTCAGATTTACAAGCTACCGCACCAGGCGGATCTGGTTCAGTTGTAATAACGGTGATTTCTTCTTCTGGTGCCACAAATGGGGTGGCGTTCACCTATGCAGCACCAACACAATCACCAACACCAACATCCACAGCAACAACAGTACCGACAACAACTATTCCAACAGCAGCCCCCACAGTCCCGGAAATTACCGGTATCTCACCGAATAGTGGCCCTGCAGGAACCCAAATTACAATTACCGGGAGTAGGTTTACCGGGACAACGGCGGTATTGTTCGGTCCTAATCCGGCAACACGTTTTACTGTGATTTCTGACACAAGTATGACGGCTGTTGCACCGCCCGCGCCAGGGTTCCAGAACGGTGCTACCATGCTTGTTTGGCTTCGTACTTCTAGCGCTGATAGTACCGGTGATTCATCAAATAATGCCTTCACATATACATCGACAACAGCAGCCCCCCCAACCGTTACCGGCATCTCCCCGGCAACTGGTACCGGAGGCACAATAGTGACTATCACAGGGTCCGGGTTTACCGGAGCGACGCAAGTATACTTTGGCGACATAACGGCAACGCAGTATGCAGTTAACAGCGATACACAGATTACTGCTACCGCCCCTTTTCAGGGACCCGGGGAAAATACGATTATTGAGGTCATCACACCCACCAGCGCCTCCGCACTGTCCCCAGGTGATGTGTTTACCTATACCGCAGCATCAACCACAACAGCAGCCCCCCCAGTCCCAACCACAGCACCTCAGTCGTATATCGTCCCGGCCGTTACCCGCGTCTCACCGATGTCCGACACTCCAGCTGGTGGCTCTACCGTGACCATCACCGGAACCGGCTTTACCGGTGCGACCGCAGTGTACTTTGGTACCATACCAGCAGCCACGTATTCGGTCAGCAGCGATACGCAGATTATCGCAAATGACCCTGCCGGTTCAGTCGGAACTGTTGACGTCACGGTGGTTACACCTGCCGGCACCTCAGCGACTTCCCCAGCCGACCAGTTCACCTATACCACATCGTCGTCAACAGGTAATATTGAGGTTACTACGACCGCCCCGCCGTCCGTGGGTAATATTGAGATTTCTTGTACTGATGCTCAGGGAAAAGCCCTCCAGTATGCCGAGATCTGGGTTGATGGCAGGGAAACCGGACAAATGTCAGATTATGACGGCAGCGTATCCCTGACAGGGATAATCACGGGATCCCATATATTGAAAGCTACTCTTGCCGGTTACGCTGACCAACAATCTACGGTTAACGTACTAAGTGGGGAGACTGAAACAGTGAATTTTGTGTTGGTTCCCGTTACAACCACGCCCGGCATCTCATCGACTACCGCATCAACTGTTGTTTCCGCAACGATTCCGGAGACTACTGAAGCATCCCTGCCATCGACAGTCGTCGTTATAGCTATCGTCGTTGCAGGGCTGGCAGTCTATACACAACGCCATAAATGATTGAGCATAATTAAGTCAGAGCATCATTCGGTCATCACTGACTCAGTTACAGATATGGCAACAACCGCACCGAGGGTAACCTTAGTAACACTCTGATTTTTAGCATGGATTCAAGAAAACCGTAAGATCTAAATAGGTAGCGGGCACCGCATATGGTCTATAAACGGCAAATTGCCCGCCGAACAAAGAAGGAGATCCGAGCAGAAGATTGTTCCGAAATCGCAGTGGATGCAATTAACCGGAACATCATTATTCCGATAAATGGATCATTAACGCAAAAGACGCTTATTCAATCGCTTGTCGGCATGTCATCGAATAAACTCTCGGTCCATTCGATCAACAAAGTTGTAGAGAAAGTGCCTTGTGAGACATCGTTCAGATATCATTTGTCCAAAGTCGACCTGGATTCACTTCAGGAAGTCCAGTCAAAAATCCTCACTTATACCAAAGGTCAGATCCTTATACCGGGAAAATCATACCAGTTTGCAATCGATTTCACGAACGATCCCTATTACGGGGAAATTGTTGGGAGTAACGATGGTTTCGTAATCAAAAGCAAAATGGAAGATTCCACTACGACCTTTTACTCGTATGTTTCGCTGTACATTACCACAAAAGGTCAACGGTTGACTCTTGCAGTTTTCCCCGTTAAGAAAGGCGTGTCAAAGGTTGAGTATATCCAGAAATTTCTGGGTATCATCTATGACCTTAAAGTAAATATTGCTGTTCTCTGTCTTGACCAGGGATTTTATTCAATCAAAGTGTTCTCATTTCTCCAGAAGGAGAATATTCCGCATGTTGTTCCGGTGAGAAAATACGGAAAGGATCTCAAGAAAATACTCCGGGGCAACCATTCCCGCTATGCCCAATATTCAATGGTGGGAAACGGCGAACCTCTTGAACTTACCCTGGCAATTGATGTTCAGTATCTTCAGGGAAAGAATAAGAAATACGGGAATGTGAACCTCGGTTATGTGGTGTACGGTATTGATTGGAAGCCCCGGATGGTACACCAGATCTACAAAAAACGATTTGCCATCGAGTCATCGTACCGTATGAGAAATATTGTCAAAGCGAAGACATCTTCCCGAAATGTTGTGATTCGGTACCTGTTGACGATTATCTCATTTCTCCTCAAGAATATCTGGGTGTCCCTTCAATGGATGTTCTTCTCCCGGGTGCGGCAAGGCCCAAGAACGATTGGTGAGGATTTGTTCCATTTTGATCTCTTCCGACTCTTCGTCTGGGAGGGAATTCGGAAAAAACTCAAACTCGTCACATTCGTATCAGTTCTGCGAAGTCTCGGTTGATCGTTGAATGGGGCGTTTGTTGACTAGCCAATGTTCATGGAGGTAAAATTAGAGAAGTACTGAATCTAGAAATTGTTAATTTTGTGGTCTTATCGTTGAGGACACCCATAGTGTAATGAGGTTACTAGAAACCAATTATAACTATGAATTGCTTTTTTTAAATACATACAATAGAAGCGCTGTGCCTTAAATTTCAATGCAGAGTGCGGCGGTTGGGATTAGACCCAATTAAATCCAATAAAATGTATATTATGATTTTTTAAAAATCCGTCATAACCCTGAACTGGTCGATCTCTTCCCGGTTGAGCTGGTCAAGGAACTCGTCGGTTGCATGCCCGATATCCTTGCTCGCGGTGATACCGCGGCCGACCACGAGGATATCCGCGCCGGCCTTCAGGGCGTCTTTCACGACCTCGACTCGGATGCCGCCGGCGGTTGCGCAGAGCAGTTTTCCTCCGGCCGCCTTCTTGATCGCCGGGATGTCGCCCCACGCGTGGGAGGTCTCCTCGGTGTCGATGGCGCGGTGGAGCTCGACGATGTCAGGCTTCACCTTGAGCTTCTCGATGAGCTTTGCCGGGTTCTGCACGTTGAGCATATCGATGATTGAGTAGATGCCGACCTTGCGGGCCTCGGCGATGGCTTTCTCGATGGTGGAGGTCGGGGCAAGGCCGGAGACGACGACCGCATCGGCAGTGGCGTCGGCCGCCATCCGGGCTTCAAGGTTACCGGTGTCGAGGATCTTGAGGTCCGCTATGATGAACGCATTCGGGCGCAGTTTCCTGATCTCGCCGATGACACCGAGGCCGAACTTCTTGATGAGCGGCGTTCCTGCTTCGATGATCACGTGGTCGTTCTGCGGGACTTCCTGTAAGACCTGGGCAACCTTGCCCATGTCCACGAGGTCCATCGCGACCTGCAGGTACGGCGGGTCCCAGAGGCGCTGCACCTTAAACCCCATGATGCCGTGCGCAGCCCGGTCCTTCTCGTACACGAGTGTCTTTGTGTCCGGGAACTTTTCGAGCGCCCGGCGGAGGGCCAGTTTCGTTGCGCCGTAGTTGTACCGGTAGATCCGGTTGTAGTCCCGTGCGTCCGGGTGGACAAACGCGGATGCGAGGATGACAATATCCTCGATATCGACGTCACAAAAGACGCCCTCTTCGAGGCTGTCCGCGACCGCCTTTGCCACTGCCGCCTGCACGGGCCCGAACATCTCGTTCACCTGCTCCATGCCCTTCAACGTCACCTTCGGGATGACGACCGTTGCGGGCTTCGTGAGCAGGTTCGGGCGGACGACCGCGAGGAGCGGGGTGTGCCCCACCGATAACTGGGATACCGCGTTCGCGAACGCGCTCCCGACCGGGCCTTCCTTGTTTCCCAGCAGGAGGTCGATATGCGCGAGTTCCGCGCCCTCGCCTATGAGTGCTTCTCCGACAAGATACATGAGAATCTTCTATCTCCGGTTAGATATGTGACTGCCAACCATGATAAGATTACGCGGGGGAGGCCGGGGTGGCGGCTCTCACACGTGGAGCTGACCGGAGAAGATGTCCACCGCGTGGCCCCCGAGGATCACCCGGTCGCCGGCGAGCGTGACCTTCACGGAGCCGCCCCGGGCAGAGCACTGGAACCCGGCAAGTTCGGTCTTTCCCAGTTTTGCTCCCCAGTACGGGCCAAGGCAGCAGTGGGCGGAGCCGGTCACCGGGTCCTCCGGTACCCCGGCAGACGGGGCGAAGAACCGGGAGACAAAATCAACATCGGGAAGATCGGAAGCGGCAGTCACCATGATGCCCCGTGCGGGAAGGGCGGCAAGGGCTGCCATGTCGGGCTCGCAGTCGCAGACATCGGAAGCGGTCGGGAGCTCCACGAGCAGGTCGAACCGGTTCTTCCCGGTAAAGACCAGGGCAGCCCCGAGGGCCCGGTCGAGCCCGGCTACCGGCGGGATCGCATGCGCCGGTTCGGCAGGGAAATCGAGGTTGATCCACGCCCCGTCCTGCCGGGCGACAAGAACCCCGGAGAGCGTCTCGAACGACACGGGTGACCCCTGCTGTACCCGTCCGGTCTTCCAGAGCACAAAGGCGGTGGCAAGCGTTGCGTGGCCGCAGAGATCCACTTCCTGTGCGGGGGTGAACCACCGCAAATTCCAGCCGCTTGTCCCGGGATGGACAAACGCGGTCTCCGAGTGTTTCAGTTCTGCTGCCACCTGCTGCATCCAGCCCGGATCGGCCGGGCCGTCCAGAATGCAGACCGCGGCAGGGTTCCCGCGGAACGGGAACCCGGTAAAGGCATCAACCACATGCAGCTCGTGACCCATGATAGTGAATTGGTACGCGGGTTCATAAAAGATCCGGGGCCGGGAGAAATCGATCAGGGTACATTGGATGAAAATATGCAGGAGTTTGCCGGTGAATGACCGTATATGAAATCACATTGCAACAGGAGAACAAAAATCGCAAATGTTTTACGAGCGTTCCCCGCCGCGAGCATCCCTCCGGGGCACGGCGGGAGCCATCGCTCCGGTGAGAGAGCCCTGCACCTGATACGGATCAATCAACAGTGCAATATGAGCAAAATACTCCGCTCACAAGAAAACACTTTTTTAGAAAACGTGGGGTTGGTGAGATTTGAACTCACGATCGACGGGTCTCTCCGACATGCATCAGTGCTCCAACGGGTCATCATCAATTCAGCAGACCCATTGTTCATCATCTGCGAGCACGAAAGAACGCAAAGACCGCTGGAGCCCGTCGCCATTCCGGGCTTGGCCACAACCCCGCACGTCATGCTAGCTGTGAATATGCCACAGCTGACTGTACAAGATCGTGCTGACGAAATTTAATTGTTTTCCTTTACCGGTTGTTTTTTCCCGTGCACTCCATGCCGGTGGCCGGGATAAACTCCGAGGTACCTGACATCCCACCGTGTCACATACAAAAGCTCACCTGAATTTCCAACTTTATAATCAGTAGTCATATATCCTGTGATTACTCCATATTTTACGATGGACAAGGGCAGTTATACGTGCGGGACCTCGGAATTCCCCCTGCTGGGAATGACGATGGGTGAGATGATCGACCACATCGCGGCGAAATACCCGGAGACCGAGGCAATCGTCTCCGTCCACCAGAACATCCGCTGGACCTACCGGGAGTTCCTCGAACGGATCAACCTGGTGGCCCGCGGGCTTATGGGCATGGGCGTGGACAAGGGCGACCGGGTGGGCATCTGGGCGATGAACCATGCCGAGTGGGTCGTGATCCAGTTTGCCACCGCGAAGATCGGGGCGATCATGGTCAACATCAACCCCGCTTACCGCACGTACGAGCTCGAGTACGTCCTCAAGCAGGCGGAGATCCAGACCCTCATCCTCCAGGGGCGGTTCAAGACCTCCGATTACGTAGGAATGTTCTACGAGGCCTGTCCCGAGGCCTACGAGCAGAAGCCCGGCCATATCTCCTCGGAGAAGTTCCCGTTTTTAAAGAACGTGATCTTCATGGGCGGGATCCCGTACAACGGCATGTTCACCTGGGACGAATTCCTCAAAAAAGCCGACGATATCACGATGGACGAGCTCGCAGAAAGGAACGAAGCCCTCTCCTTTGACGACCCCATCAACATCCAGTACACGAGCGGTACGACCGGGTTCCCGAAGGGTGTCGTCCTCACCCATCACAGCGTGCTCAATAACGGCTATATCATCGGCGAAGGCATGAACTTTTCCGAGAAAGACCGGCTCTGCATCCCCGTCCCGTTCTACCACTGCTTCGGCATGGTCCTCTCCAACATGGCCGCCGCCACCCACGGTACGACCATGGTCCTGCCCAGCCCCGCGTTCGATGCGGAGGAAGTCCTGAAAACCGTCGAGAAGGAACGCTGCACCGCAGTCCATGGTGTCCCCACGATGTTCATCGCCGAACTCTCGCTCCCGGATTTTGGAAAGTACAATCTTAAGTCCCTGCGGACCGGCATCATGGCCGGTTCTCCCTGCCCGATTGAAGTGATGAAACAGGTCAACACCAAGATGAACATGAGCGAGATCGTGATCGTGTACGGCCAGACCGAGACCTCTCCCGGCGTCACGATGACCACGACAAAAGACCCGGTCGAGCGCCGCGTCACCACCATCGGGAGGGCATTCCCCCATACCGAACTCAAGATTATCGACCCCAAGACCGGCAAGATCGTCCCGACAGGGGAGATCGGGGAGATATGCGCCCGCGGCTACTGCGTGATGAAGTGCTATTACAACAACCCGTCGGCCACCCATGCAACGCTCGACAAGGATCACTGGAACCATACCGGCGACCTCGCCACGATGGACGAGGAGGGCTACTTCAAGATTGTCGGACGGTTAAAAGACATGGTGATCCGGGGCGGTGAAAACATTTATCCCCGGGAGATCGAAGAGTACCTGCACCACCATGAGAAGATTGCGGACGTGTACGTGGTCGGCGTGCCGGACATCAAGTACGGCGAGGAACTCTGTGCATGGGTGAAGGTAAAAGCCGGTCAGGCGCTCACCGAGGATGAGGTAAAGGAGTTCTGCAAAGGAAAAATCGCCCACTTCAAGATCCCGCGGTATGTCATGTTTGTCAACGATTTCCCCATCAACATCTCCGGCAAGATCCAGAAGTACCTGATGCGGGAGGAATCCATAAAGAAACTCGGGCTCGAGGCAGCAGAAAATATCAAGACCGCGTAAGAGAACCGGACGGGTTTTCACCCCGTCACCAGCATCCTTTTTTAATCCTTTCCCGCTGGAACAAATCATCCCGCAGATCCACCCAAAAACCGGATTTTCAAAAAAAGAGTGCGAGGAGAGTTACTCCTGACCCATTGGTTGCGATGCCTCCCGCCGCCCCCGAAGGGACGCCCCCGCGGCGGGAAAGGGACTAAGAATACTCCGATCGCGTTCCGGCCCTCAACAAAACCATTCCCAAAATTGTTGCGAAAAACTTCCCTGCCCCGCCGTGCCCCGGAGGGGCCCCGAGGCGGGGAGCCATCGTTATCCATATGAGGAGCTCTCCTCTGGTTTCCGATGAAACCGCCCGGGCTTTGCAAAAAAGGGGGGGTCCCTACCCGTCCACCACCTTCTGCCCCTCCTTCTTTCCCCGGGCAAGGGAGAAAAAGATCCCGGCAAGGCACGTGACGGTAAAGAGGATAAAAGCCCAGTGGAGGCTCTCGGTGAACTGGGGATAATTCGCGGGCGTGATCTCAACCTGGCCGATCACGATGGCAAAGATCATCATCGCAATCCCCATCGAGAGCATCTGGCCCAACAGCCGCATCGTGGAGTTAATCCCTGAGGCGACGCCGTAATACCTCTTGTCGACAGCGCTCATGATCGCATTGATGTTCGGGGACGAGAAAATGCCAAACCCGATCCCGAGGATGATAAGCACGACGATGATGTACCAGAGCGGGGTCGTCTCGTTTAAGAAGATGAAGAGAAAGAGCCCGAGGGCGGTCAGTCCCATGCCGATTGAGGAGAGGACCTGGGAGTCGTGCCTGTCGGAAAGCTTTCCCGCAAACGGGGAGACGATCATCTGGAAGAACGGGGCGGCGATCAGGATGAACCCGGCATATTCCGCCGAGAACCCCTTGGTATACTGGAGGTCGAGGCTGAGCAGGAACGAGACCGCGTAGGTAGCGGAATAATTGATCAACGCTGCGATATTCGAGAACGCAAAGATCCGGCTCTTAAAAAAGAGCTGCATGTTTAAGACCGGGAAGGGCTGCCGCTGCTCGAACCACACAAACGCCCCGATCAGCGCGATACCGGTGACCACGAGCACGCCCCCGCTCACGTCGGGGAGCACGGAGAAACCGACCATGAGCGCGACTAGGCCGGCGCTGTAGATGAGCGAACCGGTGAGATCAAACTTTTCGCCGACGCATTCCGCCCATTCGCCCCGGAGTTTCCAGACGATCAGGATCGCAGCGGCAATCGCGATAGGCACGTTGATGTAGAAGATGCTCCGCCAGCCAAAGATGTCGGTCAGGATACCGCCGAAAAACGGCCCGAGGGAGAGGCCCAGGTACACGGACGTGATGTAGATCCCAAGAGCCTTTCCCCGCTCGCCCGGGGGAAAGACAGCGGTCAGGATCGCTATCGCGGTGCCGAAGATCATGGCGGCACCGATCCCCTGGATGACCCTGACGGTAATCATCTGCTGTTCGGTGGCCACGAGCGTCATGATAAACGAGGCTGCACCAAAGACGCAGATCCCCCACAGGAAGATCTTCTTCCTCCCGTAAATGTCGGCAAGCTTCCCGAAGGGGACGAGGAAGAGTGCGGAGGCAAGAAGGTAAGCAGTCGCTACCCAGGAAAGGGAGATTGCGTCCATGTGGAACGCAGCGCCGATCGTGGGCAGCGCAATATTGACCGCGGACCCGTCAAACGGCGTGAGGAAGCCGGCGAGGATGGCGATCAGGAGGACGATACGTTTTTCTGTGGCAGTGACCGGGATGGCCGGCGTACGGCAGATTGCCGGATCCTGGGGTGCGGTATCACGGGGGACTGGCGAATTCATTGGCATCGTACTTGTTCCGGTGAAAGTGCGAAGGGGGGCACGCGTTCTTTACGGTTTTATCGGGCAGAAATCCGGCAGGACGACAGAACCTTTTGCCACGTATCTGCCAGCAGAGATCCCGCACGACAGCTGTTCGTGGTCCGGTCAGAAAACCACACCGAACCATGCGATATACGATACAATCACCATAATGACCACAATCCCGATGAGGACCTTGTACCCGCACTTTTCGCAGATGCCAAGACGGGAGGGATGACATTCGTGGCAGTATTCGGACCTGCAGACCCTGCAGGTCTTCTGGTGCGTATGTTCCGGGTGGATATCGCAACACGTCATAACGCATTTGTTCGGTGTGAAATGGTAAAGATGTGTCGGATTCGGATGGTTTTACCACCCGTGCGGGGCAGGCTGCGTCCGGATCAGGTCCCCCGGAACGACGAAAAACCCGGTTATTGTGTTCTGTTTGTCGCGGCCGCATCCACTTCGAGGAGGATGTAAGGATATCCCCTGCCGCATCCGCCCGGGAGCAGCGCGGGCGGGACATTCAGAGCCGGGGGTCTCCGCATTCCGGGAAGACAAGGGCAGCAGGCGTCTCCCCGGTACGGCCGATGACTGCCTTCACGGGCAGGAGATCCGTTCACTCAACGGGTCTGCGCCCGTTTCACCAGGCCGGCTGCAGACCGGGTGGCGTTTTTAAGGATGTCAGGCTCGCCCGGGATCTCGCGGTCGAGCATCAGCACCCGGCCGTTGCAGATCGTGGTCTCCACGGCAGCCCCGCTGCAGGAATAGACAAGGTTGGAGGCGGCGTTATGGAGCGGCGTGTTGCAGGGCATGAGGGTCGAAACAAGGATAATATCGGCAGGGGCCCCCGTGGCAAGGGTGCCGGTGCCAAAGCCCAGCGCTTTTGCCCCGTTTGTTGTCGCCATTTCAAGTGCTGCCGGTGCCGGGAGCACGATCGGATCGTTCCAGAAGAACTTCTGGAGCAGGGCGGCACACTTTACCTCCCCGAAGAGATCGAGGCTGTTGTTCGAAGCGCAGCCGTCCGTCCCGAGACAGACGTTCGCGCCGGCCGCTGCGAGCTTCGGGTACGGCATCGCCCGGTGGGTGGCCAGTTTCATGTTGCTCGACGGGTTGTGGGAGACACTTACGCCCCGCTGTGCAAGCAGGGTGCATTCATCGTCGTCCAGCCAGCAGCCATGCGCCGCGATGGTCCGGGGGGTGAGGATGCCGCACTCGTCCAGCAGGGCGACCGGCCGTTTCCCGATCTGTGAAACACAGTCGCTGACCTCTTTTTCGGTTTCGGCAAGATGGGTGTGGATGCCGATCTTCTCGTCCTGTGCAAATGCAGCACACCACTTCAGCCCTTCGGGCGAAACTGTATAGGGTGCATGCGGGCCAACCGCGGCGCGGATCCGCGGGTTGTCCATCTTTTTTATGTGGGCGGCAAGTGCTTCGGTTGCTTTGCACTCGTGCTCCCGTTTTTCCGCATCGCCAAGGTCGATAAATCCGTAGCAGAGCATGGCGCGGATGCCGGCCTCGTCCACGGCCTTTGCCGCGGACTCCATCTGGAAATACATATCATTAAAGGCGGTCGTGCCGGTCCGGATCATCTCGAGGCAGGCGAGTTTCGTGCCCCAGTACACGTCCTCACCGGTCAGGTGGGCTTCGAGCGGCCAGATCTTCCGGGCGAGCCAGTCCTGCAGGATCATGTCGTCCGCGTAGCCCCGCAGGAGCGTCATCGCCGCGTGCGTGTGCGTGTTTGAGAGGCCCGCGAGAGCGAGTGCGCCGTTACCGTCGATGACGAACTCCGCTTCGCCCCGGTGCCGTTTGCGGATGTCTCTCCCGATATCGGTGATGGTCTCCGCCGCGTCGATAAAGATGTCCACCGGCCTGTCGTCAGCGACCACGTTGGTGATGAGCACTGATTTTTTCTTTCCAAAAATATTGGATGTTTCCGTTGTTGTCATTTTTATTCTCCCGTCTTATCCCATCTGCCGGATGATAGATCGGACGATCTCTTCGGTCCGGTGCCGGTACGTCTTGGATGTGGAGAGGATGTGATCGTAGGTGAGCACGTCCGCCCCGAGGCCGTTCGCGTAGTTGTCGATAGTGCAGAGCGCGGCAAAGTCCATACCGAGTTCGCAAGCAAGCGTCGCTTCCGAGGCGACTGTCATCCCCACGATATCGGCGATCTTCGCAAGTGCCGTGACTTCGGCAACCGTCTCGATCCTCGGACCTCTCGTCTGCACGTAGACCCCCCCGAGCCGGGCCTTTGGGACAAACGAAGAGAGTTTCTCCGCGAATGCCCGCGGGAGTTCCGGCCTGACGTGCTCGATTTTGTGGTCATGGATGGACGGGATACCGGTCATGCTGATATAGTCGGTCGGGATAAGGATGGTGCCGGGCGCGATCTCCTTTTTGAGCGAACCCGAGGAGCCGAAGGCGACGATCCGGTCGACACCGGCAATCGCCATCGCCGCGAGGTTTGCCCGGAAATTGATCCGGTGCGGCGGCCGGCCGTACTGGTGGCGCATCAGCATCACGATATCACCGCAGAGGAGGTCGGCGCTCCCGAAGGGGGTGGCGACACTCTCTTTTTTTAAGGCCGGCAGGGTCGAAAAGAGCAGGCTTGTCCCGCCGATGATACCCAGCATCAGGCAATGCCCCCTGCATCTTCGCAGGAAATCCTGCGGGTGAATGAAAGCCACTCCATGGATCTTCGAAACAAAGGTTGTGTGCACCGGCACTAATACCTAGCGCACAGGAGGCGTACAGGAACGTGTTTTTTCATAAAATAAGTTTTGTAGAAAACCTGTTGTTGAATAAGAGAACAAAAACAGGGTATAACGGAAGGCACAGTGCTTATCCCCCTCTTGTGCCACCAGTCCCCCGGAGGGGGACGGGACACAATTGCGATAGCCCTCAATCAACGATGCCATATTCCCATTTTCGCGTTACTTTTCTCCGGTAATACAGCATCATCGCTACAGGGGGATGCCACAGCGGCGGGGGCGGAGCCACGATTTGCCGGAGCCCCCAAGAGCGTTATAAGCAGTTATCCAAGCACTTCTAAAATGCCATAAAACCACCATTAAACGTAAATTTGTCCCGGCACCAATAACATCCTATGGGCATGTTCGATACCGTCAGCGATGAAACGATTAAAAGAGGGGAGTGCACGGACATCTATTTTGTCCGCACCGAGGAGATCCTCGAAAAAGAGCAGATAAATCCCCTCGTATCCATGGAGGTGACCGCGGCGGCGCTCCCTGACGCATGGGGGATCGTCTGCGGACTGTCCGATGTGCTCGCGCTTCTCGAAGGCGTGCCCGTGACGGTCGATGCGATGCCGGAGGGAACACTCTTTTTCCCGGGCGAACCGGTCCTCCGCATCACCGGGCGGTACCGGGACTTCTGCCGGTACGAGACCGCCATCCTCGGCTTCCTCTGCCATGCCTCCGGGATCGCGTCGGCGACCGCCCATATCATGTGCGAGGCGAAGGGCCGGCCGGTCTATTCCTTCGGGTCCCGCCGGCAGCACCCGTCGATCGCCATGATGATCGAGCGGGCCGCGTGGATCGGGGGCGCCGACGGCGTCTCTAATACCTGCGCACCCCCGGGCATGCCGGTCGTCGGGACCATGCCGCACGCGATGATAATGTGCTTTGATAAACCGGAAGATGCATGGCGTGCCTTTGACCGCGATGCCCCGGCCGCAGTCCCCCGCATCATGCTCTGCGACACCTACTGCGACGAGAAGACGGAATCACTTCGCGCGGCCGAATGCGGTGCGACGGCCGTCCGGCTCGACACGCCCCGCTCCCGGCGGGGGGACATGCGCTCGATCATCGAGGAGGTGCGCTGGGAGCTCGACTCGCACGGGTATTCCCGGGTGAAGATCTTCCTCTCGGGCGGGGTGACACGGGAGGACGTGATTGCGTACCGGGACTGCGTCGATGCGTTCGGGATCGGCGGCGCAATTGCAAACGCCCCCGTGGTCGACTTTGCCATGGACATCGTGGAGATCGATAAAAAGCCAAAGGCGAAAAGGGGGAAACGGAGCGGCATAAAACAGGTCTACGAGCTCGTCTGCGAGAAGCACCGGACCCTCCCCGTGGGGCAGGTGCCGCCCGCCAATGCCGTCCCGCTCCTGAAACCCTGTATCGTGGACGGCCGGATCGTGCAGAAACCGGATATGCAGGCGGCGCGAAAACGGGTGATTGCCTGGATCCGCCGCGCCACCGAGGCAGCCGGGGGGAATAAGGAGCCGGCAAAAAAGAGCGGCAGAAACGGTTCGCAGAAGAAACCGCCGGCAGCACCGAAGGCCTGACCCGGCCCCTTTTTGTTCGTTGTATGGACACAGCCCGCCCGCATACCCGGAGCAGGCGTACGTACCACCCAATTCTTTTAACCTATGCCGTGCAACAATGTTAGAGCGGGCCGGTAGATCAGTGGTAGATCGCTTCCTTGGCATGGAAGAGGCCGCGGGTTCAATTCCCGCCCGGTCCATCCTTTTTGTTTTCCGGATCCCTTTTGTGAACGGATATTTCCTGAACATATGACAAAATTCCGGAACCCGACCCCCTTTTTCACGGATACTATTTATACTACAACTCCTCTCGTTATTTTTGAGATCATGCGCATCCGAGACCTGATCCTGCCTGAAGACCAGATCTTTTTTACCCTCTTTAAGGACATGGCCGGGAAGATCAAAGAAGCAGCGACGACCTTAAATGAGATCACCCACGAGCTTCCCGAAGGAACGGAAAAATCCCACAAGGTGCGCCAGCTTGAGCACCTCGGGGATGAAACGACCCGCCATATTTACGAGCGCCTCAACGAGTCGCTTATCACGCCGCTCGAGCCGGACGAGATCGCCCGTCTTGCCCCCGCGTTCGACGACGTGCTGGACAAACTCGACTGGGTGACTCACCAGATCGCCACCTACGAGCTCCCGGCGTCCAACGACGTCCTGAAAGAATATTCCTACCTGATCGTTATGACCAGTAATGAGATCGCCGATGCACTAGACGCCCTTGCCACCTTAAACCATCCGGCCGATGTGAGCAGCCACGTGATAGAGATCAGCAGGCTCTACAACCTGTCAGGAGAACTGCTCTCACGGGCCGTGCTCGACCTCTTCAAGACCAAGGACCTGCTGCTGATCATCAAGCTCAAGGATATCTACGAGAGCATGGCAAAGGTGATGGAGAAATGCAATGACGTCGGGCACGCACTGGCTGACATCTCGATGAGCCATACATGACCGGCTACGATCCCGTCATCCTGTTTGGCATCTCCATCGCACTGGTGTTCAACTTTTTCAACGGCCTTACCGATGCTGCCCAAGGGGTGGCGACCGTGGTCGCGACACGGGCGCTCTCCCCGGTAAAGGCGGTGTTCCTGACCGGGGTCTGCAACATGTTCGGACCCTTTGTCTTTACCACCGCGGTTGCCGCCACGATCGGGACGGCGATTGTCTATCCCGGCTCCCTCACTCCCGTGACCATCATCGTCGGCACGCTCGCCTCCATTATGCTCGTCGTCTCTGCGACCCGGATTGGCATCCCCCTCTCCAGCAGCCACGCGCTCATCGGGGGCCTCATCGGGTCCAGCATCGCAGCCTTCGGGCTCTCCGCGATCATCTATCCCGGCTGGAGCATTATCCTCCAGGTGCTAGGCTGGGGCATCCTTGGCGCTGTCATCGGGGCAGTGGCGGTAACGGCCCTCACCGCTGCCCTTCATGGCGATGTCAGGCTGGCCCTTCTCGTGGGGGCAGTGTGCGGGGCTGCCCTTGCCATACCGCTCCTGATAATCCTTGGCATACTCAAACTCACCGGCCTGCTCGCGGTCGTCCTTTTCATCTTTATCTCCCCGGTCCTTGGAGCTGTCATTGCATTTCTCTTCGATGTGCTCATTTCGCACCTTTTCAGGACCTCGCGCCAGGACCGGATGAAACACGTATTTACGCCGCTCCAGATCCTTGCCTGCCTCTTCCAGGCCACGGGACACGGGGCAAACGACGGGATGCACGCGGTGGGCGTGATCACGGCACTCCTCGTCTCAGCCGGCCTCCTCTCTACCTTTGCCGTGCCGACCTGGGTGATCCTGCTCTCAGCCATCGCGATCGGCCTTGGCACCTGTTTTGGCGGCTGGAAGGTGGTGGACCGGATGGCAAAAGGGATAACGAAGATCCGGCCGTACCAGGGGTTCAGTGCGGGGACCTCCGGCAGTGCGACCCTGGCCTTTGTCACGATGCACGGTATCCCGGTCTCGTCAAACCACGTCATCAGTGGTGCGATCGTTGGGGTCGGGGTCACCCGGGGGAAAAATGCCGTCCACTGGAACATCATGCGCCAGATGATGACCGCATGGGTGATCACCATCCCGCTTGCAGCTGCATGCGCCTGGGCCGGGTACATGGTCCTGTCCCTACTTACACCAGTGCTCCTGTGAACACTATATTTCGCTATATTTTTCAGGTTGCTCGACTGATTACCAGTAGGTTTAGTGTATGGGGCTCCGTGAATTGCTGATACCGCAGGACAAGATTTTTTTTGAGATGTTCGAACGCCAGGCTGCAACCGTGCGGGAAGCGGCGTACCAGCTGGTGGCGTTGGGCGAGGACTTCACCAATGTGAGGGAGAAACGGCACTCAATTGAACTGCTCGAGCATCAGGGCGACCAGATCACGCATGGGATCTACGAGCAGCTCAACCGCACCTTTATCACCCCCCTCGATCCGGAGGAGATTTCAAGGCTTGCATCAACGCTCGACGATGTACTGGACTATATCGACGGGTCATCGGAGAAGATGTTCTACTACGGCATCGAGAACACCGATTCCCACATGATTGAGCTGGCAAAGCTGATCCACCTCTCCGCCGTTGAGATCGAAGGGGCGGTCAAGGGCATCCGTTCGATCAAGGATCCGCGGTACATCGAGGAGCGCTGCATCGAGGTGAACCGGCTGGAGAACCTCGCCGATGACGTCCTCGCCCACGCCGTGATGGATCTCTTCAGGACCACCGATGCGATCTCGATCATCAAGCTCAAGGACATCTACGAGAACCTTGAAACGGCGACCGATTACTGCGAGGACGTGGCAAACGTACTCTCCGATATCGCCATCCGGCACTCGTGAGGCGATGCGGTTGACGCAGAGGTGCAGGGGAGGGATCAGATGATCGCGGCACCGCTGATCCTTATCGTTGCGATCATTGTCATTGCGCTCGTCTTCGATTTCACCAACGGGTTCCATGATTCGGCCAATTCGATCTCGACCGTGGTATCCACAAAAGTGCTCTCCCCCCGGAACGCCGTACTGTTCGCGGCTTTTTTTAATTTTCTTGCGGCCTTCGGGTTCGGCGTTGCGGTGGCAGACACCATCAGCAACATCGTGGAACTCAATATCGTCTCTACAACGATCATTCCCTATATCATCCTCGGTGCGCTGACCGGCGCAATCAGCTGGAACCTGATCACCTGGTTCTTTGGTCTTCCCACCTCGTCGTCCCACGCACTCA
>Ga0326727_10002485_pt1 | contig 62677 bp, 48 predicted proteins | sample MB2enrmetagenome_FD_207643 | JGI IMG/M metagenome (GOLD analysis project Ga0326727, IMG submission 207643) | Lab enriched peat soil microbial communities from McLean, Ithaca, NY, United States - MB29MY | ecosystem: Environmental > Terrestrial > Soil > Wetlands > Peat | place: USA: New York...
CGGCGTGCGTCTCTACACCCGGAACTTGAGATTCGCGCGCCCCTCGCCCCGCTGCGGGGTCCTCTCCAACTCTCGCCGCCAGTTTTGAAACGGCCTCCCTTGGGGGAGAGGGTGGCTCGACGAGGCGGTTTCATCAGCCGAGTCGAGACGGGTGAGGGGGTCCAAGCCAAACGCGCTCAACCCAATGCCTCCGGTAGCAACCATACCAAGCTCCGCACTTTGTGGGCGAACAACTCCGGGCCCTGCCGAATCATACCGTTGAGGAGCCGGAGTACAGTATTGTTTTGTTCATCTGTCGCGCCGTGCCTGTCAGGGAGCGGGTCTCGCGACAGGGGTAGGGAGTCCTCACGGGTTTGACCCCCTCACCCGTCCGGCCCCGGCTGACGAGAACGCCGGTGGCCGGCCACCCTCTCCCCCAAGGAGGGCGAGGGCTGAGACTCTCGCATTCGACCGTTCTCCTTCTTTGATCATTCACCTCATCACAAATGTACAAACTCCAGGCCCCTCCTCATCTGAGGAGGGGAGCCTTTCGGAACTCCCCTCCTGAATCAGGAGGGGAGGCGCGATCGCGCCGAGTGGTTTCCGGCACGTAATTCACAGCGTAGGTAAATGTAGAAACTCCGCGCCGCCATCTTGGCGGCACGATGCCGGCTGGAAGCCGGCGCTACACTCTGCTTACCCGGCCGGACTTTAATCCTCCCGCCACACCACATAGGCAGCGAAGACCATCAAGGTGAGAAAAGCGGCGGCGCTGGCGGCCAGCAGGAAGGCCGGGGTTTGGCCCGACCAAACCTGGATTAGCCGATGGAGCCAATCGCCGCTGGGAGAATAACCCGGCATCGGCGCGAAGCGCGGAATGGCGGCGGAACTCTGGGCGTGGTGAAGCCAGCCGGCGATGCGTGGCCACTGCCACACGCCCAGCCCCAGCGCCGCGAGCGCCCCAAGCGCATAAGCCAGGCGCTCGACCAACACCATGGGCTCGGCGGCGCGCTTTTCGGCGGCGCGTCGCGCCGCGAGTTGGGCCTTCCACCAAACCAGTCCGGCCGAGGGCAGGCCGGCGCCCGGTTGCCGGAGTTCGGCGCGCGCCAGTTCATCCTCGCGCTGAAACTCCTGGGCGACCCATGCCACCTCGGCGCACACCGCACACACGGCCGCGTGCTGTCGAATCTCCTCGCCCCACCCGCTCGCCCAGCGGCCGGACCGCAGCGCGTCCAGCACCTCTTGTTCCCGATCACAATGTGGAAGCTTCATGTGCGTGCTCGTCTCTCATGAACGATCGCTGGCGCCGGCCGGGGTTTTCAAGACCAGCCGAGGACGGCGGAGCAATTGAAGCATTTTCTGCCGCGCCCGAAACAACAGCAAGCGGACGCTCGCCGCTCTCAGGCCCAACACTTCCGCAATCTCCTTGTGGCTGGAGCCTTCGACGTAGGCAAGCCACAGGAGCTCGCGCTCCCGAGGCTTCAGGCCTCCCAGGGCGCGTCCCAGGTCCGAGCGTTGCTGGACGCGCTCGGCGGTGCGGTCGTCCGCGGGAACCTGCTCGGCATCGGCGGCCTCACCTTGTTCCTGGCGAGGCAGGCGGCGCCAGTGGTCGCGCGACAAATTGGTCGCAATCCGGAAAAGGTAGGCTTTCTGATAGGCCGGATCCTCCGATTTCAGGGTGGCGCGCAGGAAGCGGTAGTAACTTTCCTGGACGAGATCGTCGGCGAGCGTCGCGCTGCCCAGAATCCGGGAGAGATAGGCCCACAGGGGGCGCGCCGTGCTCTCATAAAAAACCCGGAAGGTTTGTTCGTCCATGTGGAAAGCTTGCTCGGCTGCCTCGGCTCCGACCTTCGAACTTTCCAGCTCTGCCACGGTGATGTCCCGGATGAACATGCTCAGATTCTGCCACAAAACCGGGCCGGTGGTCAGGATTTATCCGCCGGCCCGCCGCGCCCTCAATGCTTCAGGGCCAAGTCACTTCCCTGCCCTGCCCCGCCGATCAACCCGAGGTGCCTGGATAGACCGTAGGATACAAGGGCCGAGAGTATGAAGCCGATCCCGAGCGTCAAACCCAGTGTTCCAAATACCAGAAGGGGAGGGACGTCGCTCGCGGCCAATTGGCCACGAAGCAGGAGCAGGCCAAGACCCATCAGGAGCAGAACCAACCCCGCTTGCAGCGACCAGAAGATTCGCCCGAGGGGATTGGGCAAGCCGCGCGCTGTGGTGTCCGTGGCGGGCGGGGTCCACTCCAGCAGCCGGCGGCCCCCTTCCGATTGTACGTAAGCGTTGAAATCCTGGCCGGAGGCAAACTTCTCAATCAGCTTGGCCTGAAGTTCTTCGTGCATTTTGAAGCTGCGGTTCCAGCGGCGATTTTCGAGCAAAATGCGGAGCACCCAGAGGACCGCCAGCAGGACGCAGACAAACGCCGAGAAAGGAACAAGATCGCTCAGAACGTCATCGAGCTCCGACCTGCGAGTCTCGCTCCTCCACTCTCGCGGACTGAGGAAGGCACGTGGGTCGGCTTTCACCTGCGGGTGGCTATCGAGGAATGCTTGCAGCTCCGGGTGCTCGCGCAGGAAGTTTGGAGAGCTCATTGCGGCCGGATTGCCGACCACCTCGCTCGCGATCTCCGGGTGCGAGTCCAGAAAACGATCCAAAGCGCCGCGCTGCGCGTCGATGCTCGCCATGTCTTGGCCCGACGGGCTGGCCGCGCTGGCGACAGCCGTGGCCTTCTGAGCATAGGAGGGTACGGACCCCACCCCCACCGCACCCCAGATAGCCCCCGCCAAAACCACTGCCCAAAGGGCGCTGCGCCGTTTACTTTTTGTTTCCATTGCTGTCCCTCCCTCGCGATTCCTCCGGCCCGCGAAACCGTATCGGCCCGGATGTCTTCACCTTGGCAAACGGTCTTCACCCCGTATAACGCGCGGAGAGGGATTTGGTTAACAACGTGGGTTGACGCGCGGAAGGGCGGGGCTTCAGAATCCATGTGGAAACTGGCGAAATCTCCATTTTTCCGAAAAACCATCAACGGGTTATATTGTGGAAAGGCCGCTCCCGGCACCACCCCTTCCGAGATGTTCCTACCTGGTCTGGAGGCGGCTATCGATGCCGTCGCTCGCCTTTCGGTGGTAAGGCGACATAACCGGCCAACTGACCGCCCAGATATTGTCCGAGTGGCCGCCCAAATGGGCAGGAACGCCTGTTTTGACCGTCGGCTGTCCCCGGTGCAAGTCGTTTCGGCAATCGCCGTTCATCTGCAGCAGCCCATCTGGCAGGAAATGGCGACTCCCACGCGGTTCGGCTGGTAACTCAGCGTGGCATCGGGAATGTCTGCTAGCATGCCGGATCGTACCCGGCAGAGAACGGCATGCCGGGAACCAACTCGGTGTTACAACCGTCCAATCCTGCTAAGGAGGGTAAATTATGTCCCTGTTCCGCCTAGCGGTCGTGTACTTGCTCGTGGCTTTGCCTGCTGTCGCTCACCCGCAAGCATTTGCGGCGATCACCATAAAGCCTGCTCGCTCAGCCGACCCGCGCAACGCGCGCCTGAAGGTGTTGCCTAACGGTGACTTGATTGCGAGCGCAGTCCCTGTGATTACGCTTTTGAGTTACGCTTACGACGTGCCGGTTAACCCTTCGCCGCGTCTTTCCCCTCTTCCTGACTGGACCGTTCGTGAGAGGTACGATATCCAAGCGAAAGCGTCCGCCAACGCCATGCCTCCCAGCCTTCAGGACAGCGAAGTGCGAAGCCGAATTCGGCAAATGATCCGCGGATTGCTCGCCGATCGTTTCAGACTCGTGATGCGGGTCGAGAATAACACTATGTCGGTTTATGCTCTCACCGTAGCCAGCGGAGGTCCGAAGCTTCAGAGGTCGGCCATCGCCGAGAAGGACTGCACCTTCGATACCGAGCCGGAAGGTTGCCATAATTTTGTTGGCGGCTTGGGCCATCCCCTGAATGCAAAAGCCATCGATATGGATGACCTTGTCCATTACATTGGGAACTGGACGGATTTGCCAGTCGTGAACCGCACGGCACTCAGCGGACTGTTCACCGTAAACACGGAAGGCTGGGTCCCCATGCGGCTGCCCCCTCCACCACCGAAGGCTACCCCGGCCGTGAACCCCTTCGCCGGCCTCCCCACAATTTTCACAGTCTTGGGCAAACTCGGTCTTGAACTGAAGCGGCAAGAGGACATCTTGCCGGTATACTCCGTGGAGCGCATCGAGCGCCCGGCCACCAACTGACGACCTGGTTCTATTACGCCCGGCTCACGCAACCCCGCTCATTTTCGGCAACGAATCCGAGGGGAGCGTGCTAATGCAATAAAGGGCTGGAACGTGGCGGTACCGCAGAAGTGGCCCGCGTCCGAACGGCTCCTGGATCACGCGCAACCTGGAAGTTGGACAGGGGCGGTCAAGTTGCCGATAAACGGCCATAATCGGATATGTGGTTTGGGCCGCCGTCTGGGAAGGCCCGAAAGGGAGAATCCCGGACAGAAATGTAGAAACTCCAGATGCCGGCTGGAAGCCGGCGTTACCTCTGAAATAAAGACCCGAGCGGGCGGTGGAATCTCAATTTGCACTTGCCCAAATCAAAATAACGGCAGGCCAGGAAAACACTTTTCCCAACCCATCGCTTGACCGGCAAACCGTACTTCTGCAACCCATTCATTCATGCCTCTGGATTCAGCAATGACTTTCGAGTAAGATGCCTGAGTTCGTTGATTCTGCATTCAGGGGCCCTGAACAAGCAAAACTGACCCTACGACACTCTTCGCGCGAGGCATTTACATGCTTAAAGGTCTGTTCGGCGGGAACGGCCATGCCCATGGTAGTGGTACGCAGGCCCATCGTGACAAAGCAATTGGTACGCCTTATATGCCACCTGCGGACGGGGGCAAGCTCATTGTCCTGACGGCTCCGCTCACGGAGACCATCGATCACGCCGGCTATTTTATTCAGATGGGGCTGGCTTCTCTGCCCATCTGGATGGAATTTACCATCAACAGCAAGTATCCCAACTGGCGCCAGGTGGAGCACAACCCCGATGGAACGGCACGCTACATGCCGGCGGGCGTGCGCCTGGTGGAGAAATCCCTGCAAAGGGAGTTCAATCCCGACGACATGGCGGTCTGTTATCCCGACGATCTGGACAAATTCGTTGGACCCCGAACGCGCGCCGTCGGTATCTCAACCCACAACCCGCTAGGGGTCACGTTTGCCGCGGGCGTCTACACTTCCATGTTCGGGTCCTCGAAGGAGCCTATCAATTCCCACTATGCCAAGCTGATGTTCGCGAAGATCAAGTCCCATCCCTTCCGGCAGAATTTCAAGGTCATCGTGGGCGGATCGGGCGGCTGGCAGATTTCCCAGACCGGCGCCTTTGAGGCCCTGGGCGTGGATTGCGTGGTGGAAGGGCGCAGCGAATCGGTGGACGTCTTGAAGCTGTTTCACCAGGCCATCCGCGGTGAGACCCTGCCGCGAGAGGTCAACGTCGTGCATCCCACGGACCGCGCGGGCATTCTGGTGCCGGAAAAGCGGACGACCTTTGGGGTGGTCGAAATGACCACCGGCTGCGGGCGGCGTTGCCAGTTCTGCGTGCCCGACCTGAACCCCCAAATCGACGTCCCCAAGGACAAGATCATGGCGGCGGTGCGCGCCAATGTCCGGGAGGGTAACAACCAGATTTCCCTGGCCACGGAAGACATGTTCATTTGGGGCCAGGTGCGCACCGGAACGCCGTTTTTCTTCCCCAACCGTGAGGCGCTGGTTTCTCTCTACACCGACATTGTGGAAACCCCCGGGGTGAAGAACCACTTGCTCAGCCATTGCACCATGGCGCCCTTGGTGGTTGACCCTCTGCTTATCAAGCAGCTCTCTGCGAAGCTCCTTGACAAGAGCCCCGTGCGCATTCATCTGAGCTCGCATCCGGAGAAGCGCGCGCTCTGCCCACTGATCGGGCTGGAAACCGGGTCGGTGCGCATGGCCAAGCAGATCATGCCCAGCAAGGGCGTGCCGTTCTCCATCGAAGACTGGCCCAGCGTGGTTCTGGAAGGCCTGCGCGTCGCCAACCAAAACAACTGGTTTCCCGTCATGACCCTGATGGTGGGCAACCCCGGCGAGACCGATGAGGATTCCCGCGCCACGCTCGATCTGCTCTACGAAATCGAGCGCCGCGGCCTCTTCGCCATCCTGGTCCCTTCCATCTTCACGCCGTTGCACGACACGCGCATGGAAAACCAGCGCGGCGTTACCGAGACGCAGCAGCTCACGCCCTTGCAGTGGCAGGTCATCATGAAGTCTTGGAAAATGATTTTGCGCCCGACCTTCAATACCTGGTGGGCGCCCCTGGTGTGGAAATTCGGCTCAATCATCGCCTGGCTGCTCAAGCTGCGGCACACCAATGGCCCGAACTTCAAATGGCCGCTCTTCCTTTTCTCGGGCGCGATCCCGGAAAAGGTCCTGGCGCGCATGGGAAAAATCTATCTGGGCCGGCCGCTCAAAACCAAGACGCGGCGCGAGCTGATCGCTGGGCTCAAACCGCACTACTGGCAATACCTGCGCGCGGATAATGGGGATTTGCCGGAAGGCTATACGCCGCCCTCGCGACCGGTGGCGCCGGCCTCGGAAGAGGATCTGGCCGTCAGCGTGTAAGGTGAAATTGGATCGACGCTACCTTGCCTTGAGGGGTGGAGAAGGGTAGCGCGGACCTGTTTTGTAGGTCCGCGGCTTTTCCGCGCCATGAGGGGACGAGCCGCGGACCTACAAAACAGGTCCGCGCTACGCCTGCTCGGCGGGGGCGGGCGGCTTGGTCGAGACCATCAGTAGAAAGCCGATGGCGGCGGCAATTATCATGGTGAGCAAGGTGCGCTCCGGCGGGTAATTGGCGAGCGCGCCGGCCACCGAGCCTCCCACCGTGCTTCCCAGAAACTGCGCGGTGTTGTAAAAGCCCAAGGACGTTCCATAGGACGTCCCCGGCGAGGCTTTACTGACCAGGCTGGGAAGAATCGGCTCAAGTCCCGTAAAGCCGATGTAGAAAAGTGTTCCCGCCAGGAAGACCGGGAACAAACGCTGGGGGTTCAGACCCAACGCGGCGGGAGCGAAGAGCAGCAAGAAACTGGGAATGAATAGCAAATAGGCAAAGGCGGCGAGGGGGCGCGCCCAGCCCTTGTCCGCGCCTTGGGAAAACCCAAACATGGTCACAGCACTAATCACCATCATGGGCAGCAGCAACATGTAGTATTGGGTCATTCTCAGGTGGTGCTGGCCGGTGGCAATCAGCGGAAAATGAAAGAAGAACGTGGTCATGAAAAAGTTGATCAGGAACCCGCCCGCGGCGTAAGCGACCAGCGGCGGATGGGCGAATACTTGCGCCAAGGGCGCGGGAGCCTCGCGCTCGCGGGCCTCGTCTTTCAAGTAGCGGACCAGCAGGAAATCCGTGCCCAGGCCCAGGAACCCCGTCAGCCAAAACAGGAACGCGGTGCCAAACCATCCCGCCAGGATGGGCCCGGCGATGATTCCCACCGCGAATGACACGCCAATGGGAATGCCCAACACCGCCATGGCGGTGGAGCGCCGTTCGGGCTCAATGTAATCAGCCACGGTGGCAAAGGCCACGGAGATGATGGCTCCCCCGCCCTGCACCAGCCGCCCAAAAATCAGTTCCCAAATTTGCCAGGAGTGAGGAAACAGCGGAGGCAAGGCGCAAAGGAACGATCCCATACTGAACAGCGTCATGCCCAGCACCAGCACTTTACGGCGGCCGATGCGGTCGGACAGTCTGCCCAGGGGAATTTGCAGGATCGCCATGGTCAGGGCGTAAGCGCCAAAGGCGAAACCCACCAGAAACTTCGAGGAGGTGAACTGGAGGCCGTAGAGGGTGAAAACCGGCAGGACGAGAAACAAACCCAGCATGCGCAATCCCACCATGCTGGCGAGCGCCAGGAGCACCTTCTTTTGCGTCGGGGTGAAAGAGAAACGTTGGCGAAGAGTGGTATTTGGCATTCGTTAGGAAAGGTTAAAGGATAAAGGGTAAAGGATAAAGGGAACAGTATAAGGGGCAAAGGATAAAGCTTAAGGGAACGATTCGGAGACCCCCCCTTTACCCTTTATCCTTTACACTTTACCCTTCTTTACATCTCCACAAACTCCGCCTGCACCTGCTTCGGTAGCAAACCCTTTTCGTACCCGCGGTCGAGCAGCGTCTGCACCGCCCGGCGGCCACGCTCACCGTAATCCAGCGTCCATTCGTTCACATACATGGCGACGAAGCGGTCGGCCGTGGGAGAATCCAGGCCGCGCCCGAATTGCAGTGCATAATTCAGGGCTTCCTCGCGATGGTCGAGCGCATACTGGATGCTGGCCTTCAGCAACTTGGCCACGGCGCGCACGGTGCGCCGGTCAAGCGATCGCAGGATGAGGTTGCCACCCAGCGGCAGGGGCAGAGAGGTTTCCTGATGCCACCATTCGCCCAAATCCACAATCTTTTTCAACCCTGACTCGGCATAGGTCAACTGGCCTTCGTGGATCAGCACGCCGGCGTCTGCCCCGCCCCGGCTCACCGTTTCCAGGATCTGGTCGAAAGGGGTAAAGACGGGATCGAACTCGGGCACGTAAAGTCGCAGCACCAGGTAAGCGGTGGTCATTTTCCCCGGAACGGCAATCCGCTTGCCGCGCAAGCCGTCCGCGCCGGGGTTGGAGCGAGCCACCACGATGGGGCCGTAGCGCTCGCCGAAACTCGCGCCCGACGGCAAGAGGATGTAACGCTCCGCCAGATACGCGTAAGCGTGAAACGATGCGGCCGTGACGTCGTAAACCCCCTGCAACGCCTTTTGATTCAGCGACTCGATATCCTCGAGAACGTGTTTGAACGTCAGGCTATGGGTCGGTACCTTCCTGGTCGCCAGGGCGTAGAACATGAATGCATCGTCGGAGTCCGGGCTGTGCGCCAGCTTCAGTTCCAGCGCGCCGGGCTTAAGTCCGTCGGCCTTCTGGGTCATGGAGGATGACATACTTGATCTCAGTGCAACAATTTCGTTTGATCCGAATCGCTATTCTATCACAGGTGTCCAGCCGTCACATCCCCGCGAGCACAATATTAACGCTGTGCATAGTATACTCACAATAAATGCACCCAAATATGCATAACCTGTTGTTGAAGCGCTCGAACTGGGTTTTTCCTGACCCACCTCACCGGAGAGGCCCGGCCAGAAGATTCGTTTTCAGGGCTTCGCGGCGGGCGCTGCCGCGCCCACCCGGGCGCGAATGGCGCTCTTGGCCCGCAAGGCGGCCGCCGCCACGCCGGTGTCCGGATCGTGTTCGAGCCGGTCGAGCTGTTGCAGGCTGGCCTGGTCTCCGCTATACATGAACACCTCGCACAAGCGTCTCCGTATGCCGGCGTCCGGACTTTGAAAATAAGGGTAGAGCTTGGGGAGGAAGGCCGGGTCCCGGGCAAGCTCGGTCAGGTAAGCGCGCGCCACATCGCCCCGCATTTTGCCGCTGAGTTCGCTCACCAGGTCGTTCAGGGCATCCTCCTTGCCCAAAGCGGCGAGGGCAAATTCCATGGCCAGTTTGGCGCTGGCGTCTTTTTCTCCGCTGGCGGCTTTTTGCAGCTCGCCCAGGCTTTGGGGATCCGCGGCACGCGCCAACCCCTCCCCCGCCCCCTGGCGAAAGCTCTTGTCGTCACTCCCCAACGCCTTGACAAACAGCGGCACGCAGGTCTTATCGCCCAGAAAAGCCAGCCCCTGCATGGCGGCGGCTTTGTCCTTCTGATCCGGGTCCGTCGAGAAAATCGACTGCAACTTGGGCAGGGCTTCTTTCGCCCGCAGAATGCCAACCGCAACACAGGCATCGCGTTTAATGTCCTTGTTGGGCGAGTCCAGCAGGTCAACGAGCTTGGGACCCGAGTCGAGGTCCTTGATTTTGGAGAGAGCATTCAGCGCTTCGCGGGCCAGGTCCGCATCGGAAGCGTGCGCCGCCGCCACCAAATCCGGAGCCGCCGCTTTCGCCAGAAGGATTCCCAGCCCTTTGGCGGCTTGGCGCGAGCCCTCGTTCGAGCGGGTGTCCTTCATCGTCGCAATCAGGGTGGTGATGACGGTGGGGTCTACGGCGATTCCCGGATCAATTCTCGTATCGTCCGGCTGGAAATGGCTGGTGGCGCGCTGGATGTTCTTTTTCATGAACCCCGTAAAACCCGTCGCCGGCAGGACGCCCGAGTAGTACCCCACCAGGCACTGCACGGCCATGATCCGGACGCCGTCGTCCAAGTCCTTCGCGGCTTGCTCGAGAGGCGGCAAGACGGCGAGTTGATGGAATTGCGCCAGCGCCAACACCACGGCGCGCCGCACCTTGGAACTGGGATCGCTCAACGCGCCCGCCAGCGCGGGGATGGTGGTGATGTCACCCTGCTTGCCCAGATCTTCGGCAGCTTTGGCGCGCACACTGTCGGTGTGCCCCTGCTTCAGGAGCGTAACCGTCGGGTTGTTGCTGGCTGCCGGAGCGGCTGGAGCGGTGGCCGGTGGGGTGGGAGGTGTAGCAGGAGCGGCCGGAGGGGTGGCAGGCTTCGACGCCTGCGCCCCCAGGGCGGGAACCGTTGCCCAGAATAGGAGGAAAACAACAAACGCCGTCAAGGAGGGCCAGTGCTTCATGATGATGAACCTCGAGATTTTGGACCCGCCAGGTGTCATGCGCAACTCCCCCTCGCGGGCAGCCATTTTGGGGAACCCGGGGCCTTCCTATTTTCCAATGCGCGCAATACTGACCTGAGTTTTCCCGGAGGCCTCGTCCCGTCCGATAGTGATCGTGGAAAGACCGTTCTGTCCCCCGATTTGGATCAGGACCTGGTTATTGGTTTGCTGCACCAAGGCCTTTGGCCCCAGCTTGTCTTTGTAATAGCCCAGAACTTTATCCACAGAGTCGTCAGTGAGGTACTGTTTCACCTGAAACCCTCCCAACGCCATGGACGCTCCCTCTTTGGCGGTGGCGCCGGGATAGATCAGGTTCGCCGGATCGATGGTAGTGGCCGATTCTTGGGACGGAGCCTTCGATGGCGCAACCGGCTGGTTGTTCACTCCCTGCGTCCCGGTCTGCATGGGGAACGTTGCCTGAGCTTGCTTTTCAATCTGGGTCATCTTCTGCTTGGCGCGATAGACAAAGTATACGCACGACGCGGCGCTCACCAAGCCCAGGAAAACGAACACCGCCACCACGATCAGAATGATTTTCAGGACGGGGCTGCCCGAAGAGGCCGCCGGCGCCGCCGCGGGCGCGACCCGTGCCGGACTGGGCGCCGCCATGGCTGGCGCGGGCACTCCTGCCGGCGAGGCCGGAACCGCGGACGCTTGGGCCACGGGCGCAGGAGGCTCATCCCGGGTAGCTCCACAGCCTGTGCAGAATCTCATCCCTTCCCCTAGAGGGGTTCCACATTTTGTGCAGAATTGAGCCATCGAGCGTTCCTCCCCTTGAGATTCAAGTCCGGGGAAGCCGCAGTTGAAACCCGCATCGCTGGAAACTGAGTTCGTCATGCGCGTTCAGGCACGGAGTTAATGATTCCCGGATAGTAGCGGAGCATAACACTATTCCTTGCGGGAGTCGAGGCGAGCCATAGGCAAATTCGGCTCATCGGCCCATCGAACCATCGGCGGATTGCGGGGTTGGTTTCCGATGCACCGATGAACCGATCCTCTTGCATTGCGGCATTTTCCCGCTTACCTTTCTTTCTATGGGGCGTCTAAGCCCTGTGAGAGGTTAGAACCTTCGCGTGATGGATGGCGTCTGCTTGGAGTTCGCTGGCAAAGCTTCTGCGCAGCCTTCGCTGATGAGCGAAGCCGATGAACATTCGCTGATCCGCCGGGCTCAGGAAGGGGACCGTGCCGCCTTCGACGCGCTCATCCGTCTTTACGACCAAAACGTATTGCGCCTGGCGCTGCAAGTGGTGGGCTCACCCGAAGAAGCGCGGGATTTGTACCAGGAGGCGTTTCTGAAAGTCTACCGGTCAATCCGCTATTTCCGGTCAGAGGCAAAGTTTTCCACCTGGCTCTACCGCGTGGTGATGAATGTCTGCCTTGACCACTTGCGGCGGCAGAACACGCGCAAGGAAGTGGCCGTGCCGGCGCCCCAGGACGGCGAACCGGAATTCTTCCAGACCGTGCCGGAGGAGCGCCCCACGCTCGATCCCGAGCGGGCCACCCACTCCAAAGAGATTGGCCGGCGCATTCAAGTGGCCCTGGAGCGGCTGAATCCTCGAGAGCGCATGGTCTTCGAGTTGAAGCATTACCAGGGACTGAAACTTCGGGCGATCGGTGTGATTTGCAAAACCAGCGAGCAGACTGTGAAGAACTGCTTGTTCCGCGCGACGCAGAAGCTGCGGACGGAATTGGGTGATTTGGCGTAGAGGGAGAGTAGAGACGATGAACTGCCAGAAATTGGAAGAGAATCTGCCGCTGCTGCTTTACGGGGAGCTTTCCACGTGGGAGCAAGCGGCTTGTGAGGAGCACCTGGCGGGATGCGCCAGTTGCCGGGCGGCGCGGGAGAAGCTCGAGCGGTTCCACCAGGTCTTGGCGCAGCGGCCGCAAGTGGAAGTCAGCGCCGCGCTGCTGGCCGAGGCGCGGATGGCGCTGGATGAGGCGCTCGAGAGCCAGCAACACGGCTGGCGCGCCCTCTGGCACAATGGCCTGCCGATTCTGCGCTTTCAGCCGGCTTCCGGATTGGCTTTGGCCCTCACCCTGATCCTCTGCGGGTTTGGCCTGGGTTGGGGACTGCGGCCACACGCCGGGCGCCTCGCCGCCGGTGTGCCGGAAGTGAATAACGCCGGCCTGGCCAGTTCCGATCTTGAAAATATGCGGATCAGTGACATCAGCCGCGTTGCCCCCGATCCCCAGACGGGGGGCGTGAAAATCACCATGGACGCGGAGCGGCGCGTCACCTTGGAAGGCTCGCTCGACGACCCCAACATTCAGCAAGTGCTGGTCTATGCTGTGAAAAGTTATGACAATCCCGGCATCCGCCGCGACACCCTTGACGCGCTGCGTTCCCACGCCGACAATCCCAACATTCGCCAGGCGCTCCTCTATGCCATGCGGCACGATCCCAATGCCGGCGTGCGCCTCGAGGTGCTGGAGACCGTCTGCAACATGAAATCCAGCAACGATGTGCATACGGCTCTGCTGGAGGCCCTCGAGCACGATACCAACCCGGGCGTGAGGGTGGCGGCGGTCGATGCGCTGATCGATCATACGGAGAAGGAGGGTTGTGATCCCTCCACCGCACAGGCCCTGGAGCATGTGGCCAACTCGGACAGCAATCCTTATGTCCGGCTCAAATGCGCCAACGCCATGATGAAATTAGGAAAGTGAGGATTCCATTCAACCCATGGGAACGAGGCAAGTCCACAGTTTCGCACTATTAGCCTTCCTGATTGCCCTGCCGCTGGCGGCGCTCGATGTGTCTTCAGTGAAACAGGGGACGCCGGTGCGGCGCGGAAACCTCTGGGAGCAGCGCTCGGAGTTCGAAGCCCCCGTTAAGGAAGGAGCGCGGTTAGTGCTCAGGGCGGATAACGGGGGGATCAGCATCCACCCGGTGCCGGGCGATCGAGTGAATTGCACGGTTATTTTGCGCGCCTACACCCCCGACGAGGCCTATGCGCGGCGCTTGTTCGACAAGTTCCAACTTAGTGCGCGTTCGATTGAGACGGGAAGCGTGTATCTTACCAGTCAATCGCCGGAGCATGCGCGGCACGGCGCCAACTTCCGGGTGCAGTTTCAAATCACGATTCCCCAACGGTATAACCTGGATGTGGAAACTCAGGGCGGCGATATCACGGTGGATGCTCCCTTGGACGGCGAAGCACGGCTCACCACGGCGGGTGGCGACGTGCGCACGAGCGACCTATCCGGCCCGGTGCGGATTGAAACCGCGGGCGGCAGCATCAACCTCACTCAAATCGGCAAGGATCTGACCGCGCGCACGGCGGGGGGCTCCATCCGCGTGAACGATGTGAAAGGTGATGCCCGCCTCGAAACCAGCGGGGGTGAAATCGTAACCGGCGCCGTAGCGGGCACCCTGAGAGCCGAGACGGCGGGGGGCGACATCGTCGTGGGCGGCGCCACCGGGCAAGTGGTGGCCCAAACGGCGGGTGGGCAAATCCAGATTGGGCCCACCGGCGGCAGCGTTCGGGCGGAGACGGCAGGGGGCAGCATTCGGCTTCATGGCGCACGCGGCAGCGTAGTGGCGGAAACCGCGGGCGGCAGCATCGATCTGCTCGAGGTGGAGAGCGCCGTGCGGGCTTCCACGGCGGCCGGGCGCATTCTGGCGGAGTTCAACTGCACCAAGAAGACTTTTGGCGCCTCCCGGCTGGAAACGAGCATGGGGGATGTGTTCGTCTACCTGCCCACCAATGTGCCGCTCACCATCGATGCGGCCATCAATACTGCCGCCGGCCGCCAGATCCACTCCGACTTTCCTCTCGAAATCCGGGCTGACAAGGAAGAATTGGTTCCCTCCACCCTGCGCGGCCATGGAGATTTGAACGGAGGCGGAGAAGTACTGAAAATTCGGACCGTGGCCGGCAACATCGAGATTCGCAAAATCGATGAAGCCTCTCTGCGCGAGCTGCAACAACGCGAAGATAGCAACTGGAAAGCCTGGGAGGACCGACGCTCGGAAAAAGATCGCCGCAACCAGGAGCGGGAAAAGGAACGTCACCAGCGCCAGCAGGAAAGTGACGAGGACAATCATGACGAGTAACCCGGAAACAACCGAAAATCGAAAATCGAAATTCGAAATTCGAAACTGGAAATACGATGCTCGAAATTCGGAATCCGGAATTCGAAAGCCGACATTCTTCGCGCAGCTCCCGCTCTTCGAGTTTCGAGTTTCCAGTTTCGAGTTTCCAGTTTCGAGTTTCCAGTTTCCAGTTTCGATTTTCGTTTTGAACCCTGCCCTGCTCCTAACGCTTGCCTTGGCCCTAAGCGCCTGGGCGCGGCCCGTGTACGGGACCGAGCGCGTCTGGGAGAAGCGGCTGGAGCTTCCTCCGGGCGGCCACGTCTCGGTGGTCAACGTACAGGGGAGCGTGCTGGTGGAAGGCTGGGATCGCGCCGAAGTGGAAGCCACCGTCGCCATGCGGAGTGCGGCTCCTACCGATCAGCTTGACGAGGTGCAGGTGGCCGTGGAGGCGCGCAGCGACGGGGTGGTGTTCCACACCCTTTATCCCTCCGGCCTCGACACCCCCATCCGCGTGGATTACCGCCTGCGCGTGCCTCGCCAGGTGCGGCTGGATGAGCTCAGCACGCTCCAAGGGGACATCGTCGTCCGGGATGTGGAAGGGTCGATGGAGGCGCGCAACCTGCACGGCGATATTGAGGGCATCAACGTGTCGGGCGCAGTGGTGGCGCATGCGCTAACCGGGAACATCCTCATTTCGCTCCGCGCCCTGCCCGATCGCCGCTTGCCCATCCAGCTTGCCACCCTCAATGGCAATGTCGACCTGCAGATGCCGGCAGAGGCGAACGCCGACCTGGAACTCTCTACGGTGGCGGGAAACATCGTGGGGGACTATTCTTTTCAAGTCAGCTCCGTTCCCGGAGATTCCACTCGCCACGCGCAAGTGGGCGCAGGGGGCGTGCGGGTGGAATTGCGGACAGTGCGAGGAAATATTCGGGTTGGCCAGCGCGACGAGGATTTGTGAACACTCTAGGGGCACGCCTTAGTCTGCCCCGGCGAGTTTGCATCGGCCCCCGGCGGCGAAGAATTCGCGATGACGAAATCCCGCGAGCCGCGTCTCATATCAATGAACGAATCATCCAGCCGCCGGAAAGGAAATTTGGAAATGGAAAATACAGATCGATGGAGTAACGAGAGGGAAGGCGGAGGGCACACCATGACGGGCAAAATCTTCTCAGCAATGGCATTGGCTATGGCGCTGTTGATTGCCGGTGGAGGTGTGATGCATGGACAAAATGTCCCAACCCCCCCGCCTGCGCCGCAGCTTGCACCGGAGCCACCCGACCCGCCGGAACCACCCGATCCCCCGGACCCGCCCGACCCGCAGGATTCATCGGAGGTCTTTCTCCTGAATGATGGCTCGGCGCACTTGGGCGTCACCCTGGGCGATGTGACCACGGCGAAAGCGCAGGAATTGAAGCTGCCGGCGGTCGCCGGGGCCATTGTCGCGAGCGTCCAAAAGGACAGCGCCGCCGCGAAGGCAGGCATTGAAAAAGGTGATGCGATCTTGGAATTCGACGGCGTCCGCGTGCGCAGCAGCGCGGAGTTGCGGCGTCTAATCCGCGAAACTCCCGCCGGGCGCACCGTCGAGGTGAAAGTTGTGCGGGACGGGAAGACCCGCGTCCTGAGCGCGCAACTGGAGTCCGCCTCCAACAACTACTTCAGCCTCAACGGGCCAGAAATGCGCCTTCCCTCCATAAACGTGAAGCCGGAAATTCACCTTCCTCCCATGGATTTTTCCGGGCTCTCGCCCCTCTTTGGAGATCACCGCGCCGCCCTAGGGATCTCCGCGGACGACCTCACCCCGCAGCTCGCGCAATACTTTGGCGTCAAAGAGGGCAAAGGCGTGCTGGTTTCCGAGGTGACGACGGGTGGCGCAGGGGATAAGGCGGGGCTGAAGGCCGGGGATGTGATCGTGCAAGTCAACGGCAAACCCATTAGCGGCGTGGAGGAACTGCGCTCCGCCTTGAATGACAACTTCACCGACGATACCCGCAAGGTGAGCCTGACCATCGTCCGCGACCACCACGAGCAGACCGTCAACGCGGAATTGACGCGCTCCTCATCGTGGGAGAAGCGAACCTCCAACACCACAAGTCAGAACCTTGCGCGGGCATTGGCGCAACTCCAACGGGCGCAATCCGAGCAGCAACGCGCGCAGGCAACCCAGCTCCGTGCGCTGGCGGATCAACAGCGCGCCCTCGTGCAGGCCGAAGTGCTAAAACAAAAGGCGCAGGAGAAAGCCGAGTGGCAGCGCCAATTCCAGGAGCAAATGCTCGCGCTCAAAGACCAACTCAAGCAGCTTCAGAACCTCCATGTCACGCTGCGCCAGGACGGAGAGATTTGACCCCCCATCCGCGGGGTCCCACTCTGCGGAATAATGATCCCGGTTACTACCTCGGTCGCCGGTCTGGTATGACGGGACTGCCGCTCGTTTCTTCTTTCCCGCAACAGGGCCTTTGGTCGTGCGTCAATTTGATCTTGTAGCGGCGAGTTTACCTCGCCAAATGGCGGCGTAAAGCCGCCTCTACATCAAACTGATCCACCACCGGGCTTTTCTACCCTTGACCGCCCGGCCGAGTTTTGGTACAAATGACTCTCCAACGCAGGGCTAAATTCAAAAATCAGGGGGGCGCAATGTCTTCTAACCGTGGAGTAGCTTACATGGGGCCAGGGAAGGTCGAGGTGCAATCCATCGACTTCCCCAAGCTGGAACTCGGATCCCGCCCGTGCCAGCACGGCGTGATTCTGAAGATTGTAACCACCAACATTTGCGGGAGCGACCAACACATGGTGCGCGGCCGCACCACGGCTCCCCGCGGCCTGGTGCTCGGCCACGAAATCACCGGCGAGATCATCGAGGCAGGGCGGGACGTGGAGTTCCTCAAGGTCGGCGATCTGGTATCGGTTCCCTTCAACATCGCCTGCGGGCGTTGCCGAAACTGTAAAGAAGGCAAAACCGGAATTTGCCTGAACGTCAATCCCGCGCGGCCGGGAGCGGCGTATGGCTACGTGGATATGGGCGGATGGGTGGGCGGCCAGGCGGAGTATGTCATGGTCCCCTACGCGGATTTCAATCTGCTCAAGCTGCCGGAGAAAGCGCAAACGATGGCGAAGATCAAAGACATCACCTTGCTCTCGGATATCTTCCCCACCGGATACCACGGCGCGGTGACAGCCGGTGTGGGTCCGGGTTCCATCGTTTATGTGGCCGGGGGAGGACCGGTAGGACTGGCCTGCGCTGCGGCCTGCCATTTGCTGGGGGCCGCCTGCGTCATCGTGGGCGACCTGATCCCGGAACGGCTGGCGCAAGCTCGCAGCTTTGGCTGCGAAACCGTCGATCTGCGGAAAGATGCTTCCCTCGGCGAGCAGATAGAAACCATCGTCGGGGAACCGGAAGTGGACTGCGCGGTGGATTGCGTGGGCTTTGAAGCGCGCGGCCACGGCAAGGAAAGCGTGGTCGAACGCCCGGCGACGGTGCTCAATTCCCTGATGACGGTCGTACGCGCCGGCGGCGGCATGGGGATTCCCGGGCTGTACGTCACGGATGATCCCGGCGGTGTGGATGAGAACGCCAAAACCGGAAACCTCAGCATCCGAATCGGCCTGGGTTGGGCCAAATCACTGCACTTCATGACCGGCCAATGTCCGGTGATGAAATACCATCGGCAGCTTCTCCAGGCCATCTTGTATGACAAGATCCAAATCGCCAAGGCGGTGAACGCCACGGTGATTTCGCTCGATGAAGCTCCGCAAGGCTATAAGGATTTCGATCGCGGCGCGGCCAAGAAGTTTGTTATCGATCCGCATCACATGGTTCAAGCAGCATAGCAACTGAGGAGACTGCACTTCTGGTCCAGCTTTGATGTAGCGGCGGCTTTACGCCGCCATTTGGCGAGGTAAACTCGCCGCTACATCATGGGGCGAGGTAAACTCACCCTACCTCATCAAATTGGCGCACGACCACTGCCGAGTGGCGGCGTAAAGCCACCGCTTACTGCACAGGGGCGTTTGCATCCGGCGGAGGCTGGACCAAAGGCGTGGTGTGGTGATGAACCATCAGCCAGCGGCCCTGCCGGCGCAGAAAGATGTTGGTGGCCTCGACCAGCGCCGAGGAAATGTCGTTTTGAGAGGCGGTGGTTACATTTTCCAGGCAGGAAATCCAAGCCACATCCCCGGCCACATGCACCAGAGGCCGGCTGACCGACAGCATCATCTGTTCCGTGGAACGAAAAATCTCCTCCCAACTTCCCCGCACTTCGCCCCATCCCACCAGCAGGTCCCACCCGGGGTGCAGGCACTTCACCCAATCGGCGTGCAACCACACCTGCGCCATCAGGGACATGTCAAGAGTGTGCAACGCGGTATAGAACGTCCGGTTGGCAGCAAGAACCTCTTCTTCGTCAGTTTGTAATCTCGCGGCGTCCGCCATCAACAGGCTCACTTCCCGTGCCAAACGGAGTCTTCAGTTTTCAGTCATCAGTTTTCAGTCTTCAGTTTTCAGGTAATACCATCTTACGACGCATCGATTTCTGACAGACCACGGACCACGGACAACGGACCTCTCATAGTTGACGACTCACCTCAAACCGCCGCAGGACGCGCGGCAAGACGCATCCCACCAGGACAATCTTGGCGACATCTGCAATCAGGAACGGATAAAACCCTAACTGCCATGACTTCGCAAAGGGAACTCGGAACAGCAGGCGCAGCCAAGTGGAGCCCGCCAAGAGAATCAGCACGTCGGCGGAAACCAGCGCTGCCACCAGCTTCCCGGTGGAACGCGCCACGCCTTGTTCCACCAGAAACCCCACCAGAGCGGCAGCCAACGGGAAGCACAGCAGATAGCCGCCGGAGGGACCCACCAGGTGGAAGGCCGAACCGGCGCCATCGGCAAACACCGGTAATCCGGCAGCGCCCTCCGCAAGGTAAACGACCTGGCTCAGGAACCCGCGGCGGCATCCCAGCACTGCCCCACCCAAAAGCACGGCGAAGGTTTGGCCGGTGATGGGCACGGGCAGGTACGGCAAGTGGATGCTGATCTGCGCGCATGCCGCCGTCACCAGGCTGAAGGCAATCACCCAGATTGCGTCCGTAGCAAGATTCCGGCCAACGGGAATCCTGTCAATCATGACATCGCTTGAGGCACGAGTCATCATGCTCCTTGAAAATTCGAAGTCGCTCACCCATGGGATTGCGCTGCTTAAGGCCCTGGCAATTATAACTTAGCTGGCTTTTTTTTCCTAAGCAGCAAAGGAGGGGTCGGTGGGTCAATTTGATCCCTGCCCCCGACGGACCATGCCGGCCCGCGCAGCGGGCTGAAACGAGCAGCCTTTTCCATTAACCCTTTATCTCCGGTTGTCCAATCTGGCGCCACGCTGCCGCCTGCGCGGCTTTGACTTTTGGGTTTTGCACTTTGCCTTTCGACTTTCTTTTGCAGCTCCCCCGCGCTGCGCTACCCTTACATCGGCTTGCCCTTAAACAGGAAGATCAACTCGATGATCAGGATAATCACGACTCCCAGTTCCAGGGCGAAGCCCCGGGATTGATTGAACTTTCCCACCATGAACTGATAGAGTTCACCGGCCGTGCGAAGTTTCTGGTCAACAAGGTTTCGGTAGTCCGACACACCCACTTTGGTGGCGGCCAGGCGGTAGAGGCGGGCGTAGAACATATCGCTCAAAAACTTGATGGCGTTGTCGATGCGCTCGGTCAATTCGGTAACTTCGAGGCGCAAGGCGTTCAAGCGTTCGGCCTCTCGCGCGAGCTTCCACCGGGAGAGGAATCCGCCTCCCTTGTCCAGGGACCGGTAGACCCCCTCCAACACCTGAGTAAGCACTGCATCATAATGGCGGAATTCCAGAAGTTGAGTGTTGGCATACTCCAGCAATTGAATAGTGGGCGCCGCGCCTTCCTCCGTGTCGTAAACCAAGGCGGCCGTCCAGGCGGGGACAAGCAGATCGGTGGGATAGTAAGAAATACTCGATTGCAGGACTTCCTGGCGCTCCCCATCGGACAACGCGGTGGTCTCTCCGCGCACGATCTGGGCGATCTCGCCGCCGTGAAGAGCCAATAATTCGGCAGCGGTGGCCGGCCCGCCGCCCGCCCCCGATGCCTCTCGCAGATAGACGATGTAATAATCCTCCGTAAGCCGGTTCTCGTAGGGCTTGACCAGCGCCGGCGCCACGAGTTTTAGCCGCTCGTGGATGATCTTCATGGCGTGGTCCTCGGCTCGGGGCCCGGCGATCCAGCGGCTGGACTGTTCAACCAGGGAGGACCATTCCAGCTCGAACGGCATCTCGAGTTGGACGCTCACCACGCCGTATTCGTAGTACTTCACCTTCCCTTCGATGCGGCGGTGCGGTTCGATTTCAATCGGGGCCATGGCCTCCACAACGGGAGGCCGCTCGAAGCGCACGTATTCCGGGGTAGGACGGGCGAAACTGGGGCTGCGCTCGGCCGAAACACCTAAAATGGCGCGCAGGCGGTCGAGCAGGATGCTGTCCGCCACATCGCACATGATGAGGGCTCGAAATGAACCGCGCAGAGGCATTTTGACTCCACCAGACCAGTCATTGAGTGGTTTGCAATTTGTGATTGGTGATGTGCGATCTCCGAATCCAGCCCTCAGCACGGGGTCCGAATTCCGTCTCTAGCACCCCCGGACTCCGTCCTTAGCCTCTAGCCCCAGCACCAAGCACCTAACACACCCCTCTCCCGAAAATCCCAAGTGTGATTATACTGGAAGATTATGACCTCGCATACTGATGAAGCCGTATTCGATGCCTTTCGCCGCTGGGGTTATCTCGCGGCGGATCTTGACCCCGTGGGTTACTTGCAGCCGCTGGCGCCTCCCGAACTCGCGCTCGAAGGCGAGGCCGCGGCCCGGGCGCGCCGCTGGTATTGCGGGTCGATCGGCGCGGAATTCATGCACATTCCCGATGCCGAGCGCCGCCAGTGGGTCGCCGAGCGCATGGAGGCAGAGCCGCCGCCGGTGGATTCCGCGCGCGTGCTCGAGCGCCTGATTCGCGCCGGTCTCTTCGAGCAGGTGTTGCAATCGCGCTACATTGGAACCAAGCGCTTCTCCCTGGAAGGCATCGTGGCCTTAATCCCGGTGGTGGATGCAGTGCTGGACGGCGCTGCACCATTGGGCGCCGAGCAGATGGTGCTTGGGATGAGCCATCGCGGCCGGCTGAATGTGATGGTCCACATTGTGGGCAAGTCCCCCGAGGATGTTTTTGCGCGCTTTGAGGACGTTGACCCGCGCAGCTTCCTGGGTGGCGGCGATGTGAAGTATCACCTGGGGGCAACTGGAAATTATGTGACGGCCCACGGCTCGACCGTGGAGATTCACTTGGTATCGAATCCCTCCCACCTGGAAGCCGTGGACCCCGTGGCGATGGGACGCGCGCGGGCCAAGCAGGCGCGCCTGTGCGCGCGGGGCACCACCTGTGTACTGCCCTTGTTGCTGCATGGCGACGCGGCTTTTGCCGGCCAGGGAACGGCGGCGGAAACGCTCAACCTGGCCAACCTGGACGGCTACACGGTGGGGGGCACGGTGCATATCGTGGTGAACAACCTGATCGGGTTTACCGCCAATCCCCCGGACACGTCTTCCTCCCGATTCGCTGCCGACGTGGCCAAGCGCCTGCCCATCCCGATCTTCCACGTGAATGCCGAAGATCCGGACGCCGCCATTCGCGCCGCGCGCTGGGCGGTGGAGTACCGTTACCAGTTCCACAGCGATGTGGTGGTGGACCTGATCGGCTACCGCCGCCACGGCCACAGCGAAATCGATGACCCCACCACCACGCAGCCAGTGCGCTACCGCCGCATCGCTGCCCTTCCGCCGGTGTGGGAATCCTACGCGCGCCGCCATCAGGCCGACGCTGCTCCGCGCGTTGCGGAGATCCGGGGCGAGTTCGAAGCTGCGCTCAAACGCGCGCGCGCCATCCGCAAGAATCCTCTGCTCCGTCAGCTTCCCTCCTATTGGGATGCGTTTCAGGGCGGCGCCTACGACCCGTCGCTGGAGGTGGCGACGGCCGTGCCGGCCGAAGAGTTAAGAGCCATCGGCGAATTGCTGGTGCGCGTTCCGGCGGGCTTCTCCATTCATCCCAAAGTAAAAAAGCTGCTCGACCAGCGGGTGCAGATGACCGAGGGCCGCCACGCGATTGATTTCGGCACTGCCGAGTTGTTGGCCTACGGCTCGCTTTTGCGGCAAAAAACTCCGATACGCTTGACCGGCCAGGACAGCCGGCGCGGGACTTTCAACCAACGCCACACCACGTTGTTTGACACGCAGACGGAGGCCGCGTACACGCCGCTCGCCAATATAGCCCTCCAGCAGCCGGCGTTTGAAGTTTATGACTCGCCGCTCTCGGAAGCCGCGGTGGTGGGTTTCGAGTATGGTTACAGCCGCGATTATCCCGAGACCCTGGTGCTCTGGGAAGCACAGTTCGGAGATTTCGCCAACGGCGCGCAGGTTTATATCGATCAGTTCATCAGCGCGGGCGAAGACAAATGGGGATTGCTCTCGGGGCTGGTCCTGCTGCTGCCGCACGGTTACGAAGGGCAGGGGCCGGAGCACTCCAGCGCGCGGATGGAGCGCTTCTTACAGCTTGCCGCGCGGGACAACATGCAGATTTGCCAGCCCACCACCGCCGCCCAGTATTTTCACCTTCTCCGGCGGCAGGCCTTGCGGCGCTGGCGAAAGCCGCTGGTGGTCTTCACGCCTAAGGGAATGCTCAGGCATCCCGCCGCGGCCTCGCCTTTGCTGGAGTTCACGAGTGGCCACTTCCTGACGGTGATTCCTGAACGCGAGTTGACGGACGCCACTCGCGTGCTGGTGGCCACGGGCAAGATCGATCACGACTTGCGCGCCGAACGTAAGAAGCGCGGCGACACACGCACTGCCATCGTGGCCCTCGAGCAGCTTTATCCTTTTCCAGAGAAAGAATTGGTTGCGGCGCTCAACCAGCACCCCGCAGCCCGCGAGGTGGTGTGGGTGCAGGAGGAGCCCGCCAACATGGGCGCACTGTCTTTCCTCATGCCACGCCTGCGGCGGCTGGCCAAGCCGCGCGCGGTGCGCTCCGTGAAACTCTCGGCCAGCCCCAGCCCGGCGACCGGCTCCGGCAAAGGCCACGAGATGCAGCAAAAGACCTTGTTGGCGCTGGCGTTCACGACGGCGAAGGCCCAGTAAGTGGCGGAGATGTGCTAGGATACTTTACTCTTTCGATGTTAATCTGAGGATGGCCAACGGAAATGCCTGCATCCCCGATTTACGAAGCGTTCAAACGAGCACATTGCAAAGAGTTACAGCTTCGACTTGAATTGTCCTTGGGAAAACCCCTCCTCTCGAAGATGAAGATTTCCCTAAGCGGCAAACGCTCCCGGGTGCCTTCCCTTTTTTCGTCTGCGTACCCTGGAGAAGGGGGAAAAATGCTCAGCGTACTGGCAAACCTGAGCGAATTGAAAGCGTCTCGGTTCTTCCTTGTGATCCATTGGAGTGAAATGACTGCAAATCCATTTCCTCAGTTCGGACAGTTCAAGGAGTTAGTAGGGGTGGTGAGGGAGTACCTAGGTGACAGGGAGGTATTTGTAACGGCAACGCTTTGGCATTCTAACGAGGAGGCCGAATCGCTTTTCAAACCTATCGATTTACTAGGCCAACCCGCAATCTTCGACTCAATCACCGGCTTTACGGGTGTAAAAAAGAATCCCGAGGGCAAGTTGGTATATCAGTTAGAAGTATCGTTTGAGCCCCAGGGAGTTCGCCATGTGGTTAGCTTCACCCAAACTGTGAAACTATCTGAAGACACCCCAATTCTGTTGTGTGAAACCGCGAGTAGAATATCGGCGCTGACATTGAGGCCGAAAGAGGAACAATGAAAGAACTTCAATCGAAGCCGATTTCTGTCGGATGGCCAGTTGAGCAGATTTTCGGGCCACGAACTAAAGAAAGACTTATTTACTATGTCTTCCGCCCTGCGGTAGCTCATCAGCTTGCAATCAACGATTGGACTCCAGATGTTGATCCCGAAGTATCCGCGATTTCCAACCTTTTTCATGAGGGCGGACTTGGGATGGCGGCTCAGCAGAGCAGATCGTTAGAAGAGCAACTCAGAGCGGCATTCGAGAGTCCTCAGAAGCTCAATCAGCTCTGTGAAGCGGTGGAACGGCTAGAGACAAAAATTGATCAGTTACTAAAGAAACTCGATGAAGCCAGCTCACGCACTGAAAGCACACTTGTCCCAATCGAGACTTTGGCGCCCGAACCCTATGACCTTTTGAGGCCATTCACAATCGTGATCACAAAGAGCGATGAGGAATTTGAGGCAAGCTTGTTCGATGCGAGCGTATTCGCTTCCGGCGAGACTGAAGAGGACGCGGTCGCCAACCTCAAGGACACCCTCATTGATACCTACCAGATGCTAAACGAACTCGGTGATGACAAACTTGGACCTGGCCCGCTCCGACAAAAGCGCGTTTTGAATAAACTCATCCGCAAGGCGGAGAACACGTGAGCTCTGGATTTACTCAGGACGACGCTGAGGCTATCGCCAGGAAACTCGGCTGCAGCCCAGACGAACGGAAAGCACACAAATACTACAAGTTTTATGTCCAAGGAAAGCTCATTACGATGTTCGGCGTGCGCCGGGCCTCCAAAGATATAGGCCACGGTCACCTCCCCAAAGCGCTCCACATTACCCAAAAGCAATGCCGTGATTTAAGCGACTGCCCTCTGTCAAAGGACGCTTACCTCGAAATAATGCGAGAAAAGGGTTACCTCATTCCCGCCTAGCTTGAGAACGTGACATCTTCGGTTGCAGTCCATCCTCGCCCCAGGCGAAGCTATGGTTGCAATTTCGTAATTACACCACAGGCAATACGCGGTCCGGCATTGCCGGCAGGGTCGGTTTTATTGTCGTCGGGGTTGGCGTGGATGACGAGGGCCGTGCCCTGCGATTGAAAAAGAGAGTTGGGTCCATCACCCAGCGTGACACCCGGAACTACAACCTTCACCTTCGCCTTGCCCTTGGCGTCCACGGTGAGGTTTTGCAGGTCGCCCGCGTGGTGCCCCTCGGGGTTCTCCCATCCGTGCTTCTTGCCTTCGGGATTGAAGTGGCCGCCCGCGCTCTTGAAGTCCGGCATTTCGCACTTGCCCACGGCGTGGATATGGAAGCCATGTACGCCGGGGGGGAGGTTGGAGACGGCAATAGCCAGGCTCACTCCCTGGGGAGTCTCCTTGAGTTTTGCCGTGCCGACGTTCGCTCCCTTGCTGTCGTTAAGTTCGGCCTTGGCGGTCGCTGCGCTCTTGCCGAAGGCCAAGCCCGCCAGCGGCAGGGCCAAGAAGAATACCAGGATGGTTTTTTTCATCGTTGTCGTCCTCCCCTCGAGATTTTGTGCGTGGATCGATGTTACCATCAGATTGGCCGTCGCGGGATGGAATCGTGCGAAGGGACTCGAACAACTACTTCTGCGCGATCACTGCACAGGTGCGAGGCGCGAGGCGGACTGTGGCGGGCAGGTTCTGGGCCGCGTCGGGATGAAAGGGCGTGAGAACCTCAACCGGGATTCCCTCCCCTCCCGGCCACGTCACCTCGGCGGTTTCCTCGTCGTTGCCAAAATTCACAACCACGCAGGCCTTGCCGGGTTTATCCATTCCTTCGAAGACCGAATAGCGCACGTTAGCCCCGCCTTTGACATCCGCGCCCAGCGTGTCGCGAAAGCGTCCGAAGAACAGCACATCTTTGTGCTTGGAGCGAATGCGAATCAATTCCTGCACGTACCGGGAAAGCGGCTGCGTCAGCGGTTCATCCATGGAGTCGTTATAGTGGCGAGGTTGCACGGCCCACACCAATCCGTAGCGCATGCCGTTGTTCATGACATTGAAGTCACCTGGACTCTCGGCGCAAATCGTCGAAGTCCACTCGGGAAACGTAAATTTGAGGGCCGGCGTGGGCATATCAATGTCGTTCATGCGGACGTACGATACATCGACGTACGGGAAGGTTCGATCCCAGCAGGTTTCCGAAGCCAGCGCAAAGGCGGGATTCACCTCGTGGGCTTTCTCCAATGTCTCCCGGAGCATCACCAGGATTCCTTCCACCATGGAACGATCAGGAGAAGTCGGAAGAAGGGGATTAAAATCCAACATTCCTCCACCCCCCGTCTTGTCGAGTTGAAACCCCTCAGCTCCGTCCCGAACCAGATCGACGAATTGTTCGAGGTGCAGATTCCGGACTTCCGGGTGCGCGGGACTGATCAGCGTCATGTCGGAGCGCGTCAACCCCATTCGCGAGCTGATTGTCCCTTCACCCCACCCAAACACCGGAATGTCCGGAGCCCATCGCCCCATGACCACATAGCGGTGCAGCTTTTCCTTGAAGAGCGGGGTTGCCGTGTCGGCCATATCCTGGTTGGCGAAGATCAAGGGGTGCACGCCCAGCTTTTTCATTGCGGCCAATGCCTGCCGGAACTCTTCATGCGTCCCCAAACGGGGATTGGGGCGGTATTGTGGATAGCCGCGATCGATTCCCCCCATGTCCCAACCCAGAATTTCGAAAGTAGTCACACCGTACTTCTTCGCATCGGCGGCCAGTTTGGGCAGGTCTTTGAACTTCCACACGATCACATCTTCGCAATTAGAAATAATGATCGACTGCCAAGCCATCTCCTTGCGCAGCCAGGTGGGCGGACGTTTGACCTGAAAGTGCTGGTCGAACCACGCGCGGTATAACGCACTGCTTTCGTGCCAATCGCCCTGGTGCACCTGCAATGCCACGGGGCCGGAGTTGAACGTCCCTCCCTTCAGGTAGGGAAACTTCAGCCAGCCCATCGTGAGCCCGATGGGTTCACCAGCCGGCACATCGGCCGGCGTCGGCCAGTTCTCCCCCGCTGCTTCCGCGCTCTTCGTGAAGGGGCGAAGTTCAAAGTAAAGCGCCGACTGCCTCGGTTCGATATCGTGGTTCGCATAATAGAGCCCCAGATCTGCCTTGCGATTAAAGAATTCCATCCACCCCATCTGCATGGCGCCAGGATACGTGAGGCCGGCAGCATCGTAGCGAATGCCCAGATTCCCCCCGCCGTACCCGCCGGCACGAAAATCCGTAAACACTGTCGCGGCGAGATTAGAATTCCAACCCGGAACCAGGGACTCGGTATCATGGCGATTGGCGAGACCCTGTTGGCCGCCCACGATGCCAAAGAAAACCTCCGCCAGGAGCAAGTCCGTGGGATTGTCCACCTCAATAGCGAACTCCAAACGCTTCTCCACCGACTTGATCTCGTAGCGGACCTGGACGTTGATCTCCTCCCTTGCGTTGCGCAGGGAATCATAGTGGCAGGTCACGCCGTCCAGCCGCTCCTCGATCCGGCTCACTTTTTGTTGGCTGCTGAGAAAATAGTTTGCTTCATAGCCCGGACGCGGAAAACGCAGGCGGAAGTTCTCCCCCAAGCGCGGCTCCTGAATGATTTCCAGCTTCGGGTCCTTCCAGGTGATGCCGCACAGGTTTCCATTCAAGGAATCGAGACGCAGGGTGCAGAGTGCGGTTTCGAATTCCTTCAGCTCCGCATCCACTGCTACAACCATCTCCTCCTCCGTACACCCCCTCGCGGCCGTTCCGGAATAGGCCGCAAACAAACCGGCGGTCACTTCCAAGAAAGTTCTGCGGCTTACGGTCTGCAGATGATCATCGCTGCTCATGTTCTCAAGCTTTCAGTGGCGCGGCGCAAGCTGGCCGTGCGTTGCGCCTGGCGGAGCGCCGTGTGAATCGTCAGCAACTCGCCCACGTGGTCCATGGTGAGCAAACCCACCAGCATGCCATCATGAAGGACCGGCACGGACCGGCATTTGGCCGCGCACATCGTAGCGAGCGCTTTCTCCAGCATCTCGTGCGAATCCACGGTTACAACATCGCGATTCATTGCGGCACGGACCGGTGTCTCGACTCCCCGTTGGGCGAGCGCCCGCATCAGATTCTCGCGCGTCAGCATACCCAGCACGCGATCGCCAAAAACCACCGGAAAATCCTGCTGCCGGCCGTCCAGGACGTGTTCGACCGCCTTGGCCAGCGGGTCATCGGGCAGAATGGTTTGGAAATTGGTGAGCATGGCTTGCTGCACAGGGATTCCGCCCAGCGAGTGGTGCATTTGCGCCATGGCCGATTCCTGCTCGGCGCCCATCCAAACGAAAAGCGCAATGAAAACCAGGAACGGGTCAGTAAACAGCCCGGCAAGGCCAAACAGAAAGGCGATGGATTGGCCCACGCGCGCCGCGGCAAGGGTGGCGCGCGAGTATTCCAGATGCGTGGCCAGGAGGGCGCGCAGCACACGGCCGCCATCCATGGGGAAAGCCGGAATCAGGTTAAACGCCAGCAACCAAAAGTTCACCACCATCAGCTTATTCAGGAAGCTGCCCCCTGCCCACCGAAAAGCCGCGAGCTCGGGGCGAACCCCCACCAAGAACCCAACACCGAAAAGCCCCGCCGCGATGACGCCATTCACCGCCGGCCCGGCGAGCGCCACCCAAAGTTCCTGAATGGGGATGTCGGGCATGCGCTCCAGGCGCGCCAAGCCACCGATCGGCAAGAGAGTGATGTCGCGCGTGAGAATGCCGTAGTGCCGCGCCGCCAGCGCGTGGCCCAATTCGTGCAGCACGATGCACGCGAAGATGGCCAAAATGAAGAGCACTCCCTCCGTGGCCGTCGCCAACGACTTCCCTTCGCGCCAGTTCATGAAAAGAATAAAGAAGATCAAGAGCAGGAAGGTGGCGTGAACGTAAATGCCGATGCCCGCCAATCTGCCGATTCTCCAAGACCAGCGCATGTCCTTGCCTTTCTCACGCCGCGCGCGACCACAAATCAACTTGTATGCCCAAGTTATCACCGGCGACCGGCCAGCCGCAAGTCGATGGGGCGCAGTCCCTTGCGGCGGGATACCGCGAGTAGCCGTACTAGTGCGGGCGCAGCCCGCTTTGGAGTGCGACAGCTTGCTGCCTGGGGCTTCTGGCCTCAGTCGAAATTCCTGCGAGCAAGCTCGCGGGGAGGAAAGCGGCAGCAAGCAGCCGCACTCCAAAGCTTCGCATCCACGCCCTTTGGGAATACGGGAAAAACGGCAGGGTTGAATCCTGCGCCGCGATGATGTACAACAAGCGCCGGTACAAAGGACGGATTAACCAAGGGGGCTATGCCATGGAAATTCGCAAACAAGACGCGCTTGATTACCACCGCCTCGGGCGGAAGGGCAAGATCGAGGTTGTTCCCTCCAAGCCTTGCCGCACCCAGTGGGATTTGAGTTTGGCCTATACCCCGGGCGTGGCGGAGCCGTGCCTGGAGATTCACGAAAAACCCGAGTTGGGATTCGAATACACGGCTCGGGGGAACCTGGTGGCGGTGATCTCCAACGGCACCGCGGTCCTGGGTCTCGGCAACATTGGACCGTTGGCCGGCAAGCCGGTTATGGAAGGCAAGGGCGTGCTGTTCAAACGCTTCGCGGACATCGACGTCTTTGACTTGGAAGTGAATTCGGAGAACCCCGACGAGGTCATCCGCCTTTGCCAGCTTCTGGAGCCGACTTTCGGCGGCATCAATCTGGAGGACATCAAAGCGCCCGAGTGTTTCTATATTGAACAAACCCTGCGCAAGACGATGTCGATCCCGGTTTTTCACGACGATCAGCATGGGACGGCCATCATTTCCGGTGCGGCGCTGCTGAACGCTTTGGAAGTGGTGGGCAAAGACATCAGCAAAGTCCGTGTGGTCTTTAATGGCGCCGGCGCTTCGGGCATTGCCTGCGCGGAACACTACGTTCAGCTCGGCGTACGCCGCGAGAACATCATCATTTGCGACACCAAGGGCGTGGTCTATGAGGGTCGCGAAGAAAACATGAACCCCTACAAGGCGCGCTTTGCCGCGAAGACCGAGCGGCGCACGCTGGCCGATGCTTTGAAGAATGCCGATGTTTTTGCCGGCCTTTCGGCCGCCAAGTGCGTCACGGGGGAGATGCTCCGCACGATGGCGGAGAATCCCATTGTTTTCGCGTTGGCCAATCCCGTTCCCGAAATCAGTTACGACGAAGCCAAGGCGGCGCGGCCCGACGTCATCATTGCCACCGGCCGCTCCGACTATCCGAACCAGGTCAACAATGTTTTGGGATTTCCCTTCATTTTCCGCGGCGCGCTCGACGTGCGGGCGCGCGCCATCAACGAAGCCATGAAGCTGGCGGCCACGCGCGCCCTGGCGGCCCTCACCAAAGAGGACGTGCCGGATTCCGTGCTGCGGGCCTACGGCATCAGCCGGCTGCACTTTGGGCCGGAGTACATCATCCCCAAACCCTTTGATCCCCGCGTGCTGATCTGGGAATCGGCGGCGGTGGCGCAAGCCGCCATCGAGAGTGGCGTGGCGCAAATCGCCTTGGACCTCGGTGAGTATCGCGAGCAACTGCAAAGGCGCCTGGGCCGTACTTACGCGGTGATGCAGAATATTCGCATTCGAGCCAAAGCAGCGCCCAAACGCATCGTCTTTTCCGAGGGCGAGCACGAAAAGATCATCCGCTCGAGCGTCCGCCTGGTGGAGGAAAACATTGCTCACCCCATATTGCTGGGGCGGCCGGCGGTGATTGAAAACAAATTCCAGGAGCTGGGCCTCGACAAAGGCGGGGTCGAAATCATTGAACCCACCCGCTCCAACCGGCTTTCCACTTACATCAATGAGTTTTTCAGGCTGCGCCAACGCTCGGGCATTACCCGCGCGGAGGCCCACGAGTGGATGCTCAACAGCAATTACTTCGGCGCCATGATGGTTCACATGGGCGACGCCGACGGCTTCGTGGCGGGGGTCAGCCAGCATTACCCCGATACCCTGCGTCCGGCGCTGCAAATTATCCGCACACGGCCGGGGGTCGAACGGGTTTCCGGGCTCTATGTGATCGTGACCAAGAAGGACGCTTACTTTTTCGCCGACACCACGGTGAATATCGAACCCACGTCGGAGCAGCTCGCCGAGATCGCCATCCTCTCGGCGGAAGTGGCGCGCTGGTTCAACGTGGAGCCGCGCGTGGCCATGCTTTCGTTCTCGAACTTCGGCAGCACTCGGCACCCGCTGGCCGACAAGGTTCGCAAGGCCACCGCCCTGGTGAAGGATAAGGTGCCGGGGTTGATTGTGGATGGCGAAATGCAAGCCGATACCGCCATCGTTCCCGAACTGGTGGTGGAGGATTATCCCTTCTCCAAGGTCAAGGGGGACGCCAACGTGTTGGTCTTTCCGAGCTTGGAGGCGGGTAACATCGCCTACAAGCTGATGATGCGCATGGGCGGGGCGGAGGCCCTGGGACCAATCCTCATAGGCATGGCCATGCCCGTGCATGTCCTTGCGCGCGGCTCGGAAGTCGAGGAGATCGTCAACATGGCCGCCATCGCCGTTGTCCACGCGCAAGTCGGCGTGCTGGGGATTCGGCATCCTCTGACTCGCGCCCCCCAGCCGGCGGCATGAGACGGGGAGAGGACGTGTAGAGCGCACCTGCACGGAGACAACACTCCAGGGCTGGGAGTAGCCCTGCCATGACCCAAAAGGACCTGCAACTCGCGTTGGCCATTCGTTTCTTGGCGCTCTGCGCCGTGATGGGGGCGGCCACTCTAACCTTCGTACCCTTTTCCCTCCCAGCACAAACTCCCGTGACCGAAACCTTTCAGCGCGATCCTACGCAGGCCATCGACGAACCCTACACGCAGCTCATCCGGAAGTACACGACTGCGCCCGCCTTGAATTCGCCGCTTACCGATTACCTTCCCGCGTCCAGTTCCGTCCCCACTCCCGCCAAGGTTCTGGGCGATGTGGCTGGCGCGCCCGACGTTTTGCCTTATGCGGAAGACGTTTACCAATATTTTCGATTGCTGGCGGAGGCCAGCCCGCGGGTGAAGGTCTTCACGATTGGCCATACTGAGGAAGGTCGCGAAATGATCGCCGTCGCGGTTGCCGATGAGTCGCTGCATACTCAAGCTCCCGAGAACGGCGAACGCCTGGCGCAGCTTGCCGACCCCCGGAGCCTGAAGCTGGATGACGCCAAGGCGCAGGCTCTGATCAGCCAGTCGTTTCCGGTTTACTACATCACCGGCGCCATCCATTCGCCGGAAACCGGCGCGCCCACCGCCCTGATGGAACTGGCTTACCGGTTGGCGGTAGACAACGCTCCCTATGTGCAATACATTCGCACGCACCTGATCACGCTGATCACCCCGGTGGTGGAAGTGGATGGGCGTGACCGCATGGTGGACATTTACAAATGGCATAAAGCGCATCCCAGCCAGAACTGGCCGCACCTGGTCTATTGGGGCCACTACGTCGCCCACGACAACAATCGCGATGCCATGGGCATGACGCTCGATCTTACCAAAAACGTTCTGAATACCTATCTGGAGTGGCATGCGCAGGTCCTTCACGACCTGCACGAGTCCGTGCCGTTTATCTATGACAATACGGAGGGTGATGGACCCTACAATGCGTGGATCGATCCTATCCTGACGGACGAGTGGTCGATGCTGGCTTCCGACAACATGGCGCGCCTGCAAAGTTTTGGCATGCCGGGCGCGTTCACGCATGGAGACTTCGATACTTGGAGCCCCGGCTACCTGATGTTCCTGGCGGGCCTACATAACGGCATCAGCCGCCTGTACGAAACCTTCGGCAACGGCGGCGCGGACACCGAGAAGCGCGTGTTATCGCCCAATGAGTATTCGCGCACGTGGTACCGGCCCAACCCACCCTACCCTACCGTTTTGTGGTCCCAGCGCGACAACAATAACTATGAGCAAACCGCGCTGATTTCCACCCTTTCCTACTTCGCGCAAAACGCCAGGTTCTTCCTGAACAACTTCTACCGGAAAAGCAAGCGCTCGATTGAAAAGCCCGCCAACGAAGGGCCGGCTGCATACGTGCTGGCGCAGGATGACCGGGCTTGGAACCGGCAGATGCAGTTGCTGAAAGTGCTGGCGTTACAGCACGTCGAGATTCAGCGGTTGACGCAAGCGGCCACCGTGGCGCTGCCTCCGCCTTCCCACAAGGAGGAAGAAGAAGAAAAGCCGAAGCCGGGCACGCCACCACCGCCCACCTCCCAAACGTTCCCTGCCGGCAGCTTTATCATTCGCATGGACCAGCCGTTCTCGCGGGTCGCCGATGCCTTGCTCGACCGCCAGTTCTGGTCGCCCGAAGACCCGCAAAAGTCACCCTACGACGACACCGGTTGGTCCTTCGGAGATCTATTCAACGCCAAGGTGTCGCGCGTCACCGACCGCAGCATCCTTTCCTCGCCGATGTCTCCGGTCCCCGACCTCAGCCAAATCCCTGCCACCGAAGCGGGACCCGGCCCATTCTACGTGGTGAATAACTCGGCTCAGGTCAGTCTGGCATCGCTAATTTATGCGTTGCAGGGTTCCGCGGATGTGTCGATCTGCGAAGAAAAGTTCGATAGCGCCGGGCACAAGTTCGCCGCCGGATCGCTCATCATCGGCCGCGTGGAAGGGTCAAGACTGAAGCCTTTATTGCAGCAATTCAATCTGGCGGCCGCCAGCCTTGCCCGCCCGCCATCCGTTAAGATTCATCCTGCCGCGGCTCCCCGCATTGCCTTCATGCACACCTGGTTTTACACCCAAGCGGAAGGCTGGTGGCGCATGGCGTTCGATAAGTTGCAGGTGCCGTTCGCTTACATCAACACGCAATCTGTGTCCAAAGAAGCGGACCTACGCTCGAAATACGATGTCATTATTTTCGCGCCGGGGGCCGGCGCATCGGCTCAGCAGATTGTGGACGGCCTGCCGATATGGGGGAATCCCTTGCCTTGGCAAACCAGTTCCCTTACTCCGAATCTGGGAAAGTTGGACTCGACGGAGGATCTGCGCCCCGGCTTAGGCGAAGCGGGCGTAGCCCACCTAAAGGACTTCGTGCAACAAGGCGGCTTGCTGATTACCGCGGAGGACACGGCCGAGTTCGCCATTGATGAAGGCCTGGCGCCGGGAGTCTTTGTGGCGCCACGCAAATCCCTGAAGGTGGTCGGCAGCGTTTTGAATTCCGCGGTGGTGGATAACAAGCTTCCCGTCGCGTATGGCTATGACGCCGCGGTACCGTTGTTTAGCGCCGACGGCATGGCCTTCACTGTGAGCAATCTCACCGTCAACCGCGATATCCTTACCGCAAAGGAGTACAAGCGCCCGACCGGTCGCGGCGGTCCCGAGGAAGAGGACATTCCCGAAGGACGGCCCGAGGAGAAGGCTCCGCCGTTGCCGGCTCCGAAAGCCTGGCAAGCCACTCCCCTCAACGAAGAACAGGAGCGTGACAACCCTTTCCTTATTCCGGCCGAACTGCGGCCCCAGGTGATCCTGCGTTACGCGGCGATGAAAGACCTGCTCTTGTCCGGCCTGCTCGAAAATGGCGATTCCCTGGCGGAGCATCCGGCGGTCGTTGAGGCCCACTACGGCAAGGGAGATGTGCTGCTCTTCGCCAACAACCCTATGTACCGCGGGGAGACCATCGGGTCCTATGCGCTGGTTTTCAACGCCCTCATCAACTTCGGTCACTTGAAGTAGCAAAGGCTACGTTCGCTAATTCCGCGAATAGGGTCGGAGGCGCAAAGATACCGCAACCCCAATCGGGCGCGCGCCGTAGATCGGCCGAAGCGAGGTGGGGACACCATAGAAGGTAAACTGCCCGCCGGGGGCGACCGCGAGGTGCGGAATCACGTGGACGTCGCGATCGTATCCCAGCGAGTAAGCCTGAACGCGGGCCAGGAATCGTTCCACGAAACCGGGCGGCTCCGGGTTTCCTCCCAGCAGCAGTTCGTTGGTCCGGTCCACATTCTCTACCCGCCCCCACACAGAATTCCGCTGGTGAAAGCGCAGGGTCGACTCGAGCAGGTAGCTGTTGTAGACCTCGTGCTGAGGCAGGGAGAGGTTTCTGCCCCAGATCAGGGTGGAGGCCCAGTTGCCGCCGGCAATCGGCCGGTTATACATCAAGGAAGCGGTCATCCGCAGCACGTCTTCATTGGGATTGAGTTGCTCGGGGCTCTTCAGTCGCCCGATGGAATATTGGCCGGACCAATTAGGCGCGGGATTCACGGTGAGCCGCGTCGACCAGGAATCGAGCCGGCCCGCGTCGATGTCCCAACGATTCTCGCCCGGCTCCTGGCCGTGAAACCCTGAAAACTCCAACCGCGCGACCTTATACGTCAGCCCGGCGGTGAGGACGTCGTAGGAAATGTGGGTTGAGTCCTGAAGATGATGGCCGAGCGTGGCCAGTGGATCTTCGCCGGCCGAGGCGCGATGCGGGTACGCCGTCGGGCCCAGGGCCGGGTCGCCTACCGGCGCGGCGTAGAAAGAGAGCAGCGTGTTCCCGCCCAACCGCACGTCGTAAAGCGCCGCCACCTCCATGAAGAAATTGTGCGGATGCTGGCCGTCGACGATCGGCCTTCCGTAGGCCGTTTCGCCTTGTTGGAACAGCAAAGGGTAGAGACGATCGGTGATAGTTGCCGGCTCCAGGCTGAGCATCGTGCGCAGAGTGAGCGTACCCCGGCCCAGGCGCCGCTGGGCCATGGGCATGAACCAGTTGACCGAAAAAAGCTTGTCGCGACCGCGGGGGCCGGTTTGTTGGATGTCACTGAGAAACGCCACGCCGTGAAACATCAATGTCCACGCACCCTTGCTCATCATCAGCATGGGAGTTGGCGTCGAGTCGGGCTCGGCCGACGTCCCCGAAGTGTCGTGGTTCAGGACTTCCTGCACCAGTGAGCCCGTGGTCATCTCCATCGACATCCCGTGATGGTCCATTGCCGCCATGTCTTGCATGTCGTGCTGCCCACCCGGCTCGGCGGCCAGGCAAACGGAGGCGAGAACCAATCCGCCAATGACGCCCATGGTGTGATGCCCGCCCCTGCGCATGATTCATTCTACCCCAGCGCGATCCTGCGCGGTTGGGCAGCGCTTGTAATGACTCTCATTTGACTTCTGCCCCGGCGGCGGAACTAACCTGATTGTTAACACATTCTCCCCTGCAAACGTCTATGATTGAGCGGGGATTGGCTGCGGATGGCCTCGATGACAGGAGATAGACCTGACTCGTTCGCGGCAGGCCTGGGACACGGGCCTGCAAGGGACCAATCCGCGGCGGAAGTCTCTGAAGACGCCATGTTCGTCAATGCCGCGCGCAGCGGGGACCGAGATGCGTTCGGCCGCCTTTACGATCGCTACGCTCGCATGGTCCACGGAGTGTTGCTTGCCAAGGTCCCCGTAGACGAGGTGGATGACCTCGTTCAGGATGTTTTCTTGCTGGCGCTCCGTCGGCTCTCAACCCTGCGGGAAGCCGGAAGCTTCGGAGCGTGGCTGGCGGCCATCGCTCGCAATCGGGCGAATGACTTTCACCGGCGTTCTGTGCCCGTGGATCAACTGGCGGAAGACCCGTCCGAGAACGATAGCGAGCCCACAAGTATTACCGCCGATCACCCTGGCCCGGCGGCCGCAATTCTCGACACGATCAGGACCTTGCCGGATACCTATCGAGAGACATTGATTTTGCGGTTGGTGGAGGGGATGACCGGCCCGGAGATCGCCGCGCGTACGGGACTTACGCACGGCTCGGTTCGCGTCAATCTGCATCGCGGCATGCAGCAGCTCCGCGCGAAGCTAAGTGTGAACCCAAGCGCCCATCGGCCGGAATTGGAGACGCCGTAAATATGAGTATCGGGAATCATCGAACGGAAAACGAACCGCAGGCAAGCCGCGACGACTATTTGTGGGATGGATCGGGCGAACCCGATCCTGAAATCCAGAAGCTGGAAGCGTTACTCAGGAAGTTTCGACATAACCGTCCCACCCCGGTATTTCCCGAGCTCGCCGGCGCCCGGAGGTGGAGATTCCTTCCCCGCTGGCTGGGACTTTTTCCTGCTCTGGCGACGGCAGCCGTTGCCGTGGCAGTTATCGCGTTGTGGATTTATTTTGTGCCCGGAACGAGGCCGGCCCCGGCAGTGGTGGCGGGCTGGGATGTGTCCCGCGTGGAAGGAACACCTCGAATCGGGCCCGAAGCCATTAGCGGGAAAAAAGGAATGAGCCGTTTCCGCGTTGGACAAATACTGGAAACCGACCCGCAGTCGCGGGCCAGCCTAAAGGCGGAGGATACCGGCCAGATCGAGGTGGAACCGAACACGCGTCTGCGTCTGCTGACGATGAATGCCGGTCTAAAGCGGGTGGCGCTTGATCGCGGGACCATTCATGCCTACATCTGGGCGCCCCCTGGTCAATTCGTGGTCGATACGCCCTCCGCGATGACGGTGGACCTGGGTTGCGCTTACACGCTTCAGGTGGACGACTCGGGCGTGGGGCTGGTGCGGACGTCGCTCGGGTGGGTGGGATTCAAGCTGAATGGTCATGAGTCCTTCATCCCCGCCGGGGCAGCTTGCGCGACTCGGCCGAAAGTTGGTCCAGGCACACCGTATTTCGAAGATGCGGCGCTCGATTTCCGCGGCGCTTTGGCGAGGTTGGATTTTGAGGACAGCACCCCACAGCAACGCGCCGCGGATCTGGCGATGGTGCTGGGGGAGGCTCGAAAACGCGACGCACTCACCCTGTGGCACCTGCTGGCACGGGTCGATGAGTCACAGCGCGTCCTGGTGTACGACCACCTGGCAAAGCTCGCTCCCGCGCCCGCCGGCACGACCAAGGAAGGAATCTTGCGCCTCGATCAGCCGATGCTCGATCGGTGGTGGAACGAACTCGGGTTTGACGACATCGCGGTTTGGCGCTATTGGGAGCGTAACTGGTCGGGAGCGCCCGCGCCGGCCCGCGAAAAATAAGACCATCCGCATAACCTCGCCATCATTGCTTCTGATTCTCCCCGAAGAATTCGTAGCGGCGAGTTTACCTCGCCACATGCCGGCGTAGCGGCGAGTTTGCCTCGCCACATGGCGGCGTAAAACCGCCCCTACGTCAAACCAAGAAATTCACCCCGCTTGTTAACAGTCCACTCGCTCGCGGCGTCTCTTTGCGCGTAGGGCAAAATTAACCAAAAAGGAGACTCCAAACATGAAATCACGTGTATATGCATGCGTTGCGATCAGCAGTGTGGCGATCCTGCTTGGATTTACAACCTCAGCACAAGCGGGACCGCCTCTTATTTGTCACCCCTTTGAAATCGGGCAGGCAAAGACGCTGCCCGCGGTCGATTGGAACCAGAAAGGGAGCGGAGGTTATGACCTGCACAACCTCACCCGGGACACGCTGGCGATTCTCGACTCCAGCGCCCCGGTGTTGGTGCGAATGGAAACTATGCGACGCGCCACGATTTACGCTCGCCGGGATCCATTCGTGGCGAAAGAGCTCATCACGCGACTGCGGGCGCGCGCGGATAATTCCGACGCCGGGCGCCCCGGGGCTCTGGCGTTGTTCGATATCGGCTATTTGGCCGAAACCTATAAACAGTGGTTCGGAGCGAGCGAACCGAATCCCGCAGCAGGACTTGACGGATATGCTTTGATCAAGCAGGCCATCAGCTTGCGCGGGCAAGATCCCGAGATGGAATTCGCGGCTGCCCTCGTTACCCTTAGGGGCCCGGAGAGCGAACACCAAGAGCACGCGCGGAACGCGATGGCAGGCGCCAAGAACGACCCGCTTCTCGCCCAGAACCTGGCCTCCAACTTCCACGGTCAGGCGACCTCCGAACTGCTCGCCACCTCACCTGGGGGAGGGCTTAATAAATGAACTCGCAAATGAAAAAGCTCATCTCGAGAGCGAAGGTGAGATTCGGGCTTCCTCATTTGCTGGCGTTCGGGCTGTTGGCCCTCGGGCTCGCCGGCTGGCTCATCGCCGGCGAGCAGAACGCCCCGCCGGACCTGACGGTCCACGAGTGGGGAACCTTCACCGCGATTGCCGGCAAGGATGGTCGGGCACTGGAATGGACGCCCTTCACAGGGTCGACTGATCTCCCCGGCTTCGTCGAACACCTGACCAACGCAAACCTTAAAGGTCAATTGCGTGGCACGATCCGCATGGAGACGCCGGTGTTGTACTTTTATTCTCCGCGCGAGACGACCGTGTCAGTGAGCGTGGCCTTCTCCAAGGGCATCATCACCGAGTGGTATCCCCGCGCGGCGTGTGTTCAACCCGTCGGGATTCCTTCCGTTCCACCCCTCGCGGGACTTCCTCGCGGCGGGATGCTTTTCAATACCGATTTGAGTCACAGGGAAACGGATGGAAGCATCACGTGGACTGACGTCACCATTTCACCAGATCTGAAGGGCGAGTTCCCGCGCGAAGATGCGGCAAACCGGTATTACGCTGCACGCGAGACCTCCTCCACACCACTCCGCGTCAGTACCGCCGCGGGTGAGCAGCAGGAAAAGTTCCTCTTCTATCGAGGAGTTTCCAGCGCTCCCCTGCCGCTCGCCGCCGAGCAGACCCCCGACGGCAAGCTAGCGGTCAGAAGTCTCAATGACGACGAGATTCCTGCCATCATTCTATTCGAGCGCCGGGGTGATCGGGTCGGCTATCGTTTGGGGGGTGCGATTGCGCAGGAAACCGTGCTGGACCCTCCGGAGCTGACCGGCCGCGTGGATGATCTGGGCGCCGATCTGGAAGGAATTCTCGTCGATCAGGGCCTCTATCCTGACGAAGCCCATGCCATGGTGGAAACCTGGCGCGACTCCTGGTTCGAAGAGGGTAGCCGCTTGATCTATATCGTGCCGCGCGGATTCATCGACAAGGTTTTGCCCATCACCATTAATCCCGCACCGGCGCAAATGGTGCGCGTCTTTGTCGGTCGGATCGAGATCGTAACCCCTGCCACCGCGAGGGCAGTCGAGGCTGCCGTTGCCACTAACGATGAAGTCACCCTTAACAAATACGGCAGCTTTCTGGAACCGATTCTCCAGGTCGCGAGGGAGGAGCACCCCGAGACCACTCGATAATACTCAGGTGGTGGGGGCACACCTTGTCCCCCCGCCGGAAAACTGCGGATAAACTGTCCATCCGTTTTGATCAGACATTATTACCAGGCCATACATAAACTTCTTGACACCCGCCACTCGTGATCAGTATATTATAATCGAGGCTATAGTACTTGCTCATGATAGCGCGCCAGGAGGCATCGCCAGGGCAATTGCCTTTCCCCCCAGATAGGGAGGTTCGAAAGTCCCGGATGAAAAACGTAGGGGTCAGATGCTGGAGGCGGGATTCGAGGCTCGGGATTGGGGGCTATGTGCTTGCGCTCAGCGGTGGGCGGCTAGCAGTCGGCTCCAAAGGAATGCGAGACTCCCGTTCTCGACAAGTACAGCAGGTCACAATCCTGGTGCGGAAGACTGGACGCGGCCCGCGTAGGATTGGTTTATGGAATCCGCCGGCTCTCCATGATGTACTAGAAAAAGAAGGGGTTATCGTTTACAGCCAAAATGTCAAAACACTATATCTCCTTAAAAAACAAAGAGTTGGATCGAATGTCGGAAGCCAGGGTGAGAATAAGGACGCGGCTCTCCACGATGTACTAGAAATTAAAGGGGTTACTTATGAATCGCAGGAACTCTTCAAAAATGTATGTTATTGATAATAAGTTAATTAGTTATTTATCTGGGGACAAGGGTCATGAAAAAAAAGGGGAATTAAAAATGAGGCGAAAATTCGCTAAGTTATTGAAAACATATATAGAAAAAATGTCTGCTTTCCGCCTCTCCACGATATTTATGAAAACAAACGAGTTAGACCATTCTCTCCACGATGTTGATGAAAAGTAAGAGAGTTATTGAAAATGAGGGTGATCAGAGGGGAGTGGCGGGAAACACAAGCCAAGATTCTATATCCGCGGTCCGAGGCATTGAAATGGCAATCGTCTATCGGAATTTTCAGATCGAAACTCCGAATGAAAAAAAATCGAGGATCGGACGTCCTAAATCACCAGTCGCAAATCGTCAATTTCTCGATGCACTGCTGGCCCTCCAAGTGCTAAGTACAACAGTTCGGGGTGGTGAAAAAACCGGACAAAAAGGAACGCCTCATGGAAATTCGCCGCAAAGATGCTTTGGATTATCACCGGCAAGGGCGCAAGGGCAAGATCGAAGTGACGCCCACGAAGCCTTGCCGCACGCAAAGGGATTTAAGTCTGGCTTATACGCCCGGCGTTGCCGAGCCTTGCAAAGAAATTGAAAAGAACCCCGAGACGGTTTTTGAATACACTGCGCGCGGGAACCTCGTCGCGGTGGTCTCCAACGGTACAGCCGTTTTGGGCCTGGGCAACATCGGACCGCTGGCCGGCAAGCCGGTCATGGAAGGCAAGGGCGTCCTTTTCAAGCGCTTCGCCGATATCGACGTCTTTGATTTGGAAGTCGGCTCGGAAGACCCGGAAGATGTCATCAAATTCTGCCAACTTCTCGAGCCCACCTGCGGCGGGATCAACCTGGAAGACATCAAGGCCCCGGAATGTTTCTACATCGAGGAAACGCTGCGCAGCACCATGTCCATCCCGGTATTTCACGACGACCAGCACGGCACCGCTATTATTTCCGGCGCGGCGCTCCTGAACGCGATGGAGATCACGGGCAAGGACATCAGCCAAATCCGCCTGGTCGTCAACGGCGCCGGCGCCGCTGGCATCTCTTGCGCGGAGCACTACATCCGCCTGGGAGTGCGCCGGGAGAACATCCTCCTCTGCGACACGAAGGGTGTGGTCTATGAAGGCCGCACGGAGAATATGAACCCCTATAAGGCGCGCTTCGCGGTGAAGACCGAACGGCGCACCCTTGCCGACGCCCTCGCGGGTGCGGATGTTTTCCTGGGCCTTTCGATCGGCAAGTGCGTTACGCCGGAGATGGTCCGCTCCATGGCGGATCACCCGGTGGTCTTCGCCATGGCCAACCCAGTTCCCGAAATCGGTTACGATGAGGCCAAGGCCGCGCGGCCCGATGCGATTGTAGCCACGGGACGCTCCGACTTCCCCAATCAGGTCAACAATGTTTTGGGTTTTCCGGGGATCTTTCGTGGGGCGCTGGACGTGCGGGCGCGGGCGATCAACGAGGAAATGAAGGTGGCCGCTACCCACGCGCTGGCCGCCCTGGCCAAAGAGGATGTGCCGGATTCGGTATTGCGGGCCTATGGCTTGGGCCGCTTGCAATTCGGGCCGGAATACATTATCCCCAAGCCCTTCGACCCGCGCGTGCTGATTTGGGAGGCGGCGGCGGTGGCGGAAGCGGCCACGCGGACGGGGGTGGCGCAGGTTCAAATCGATCTCGCCGCCTACCGCGATGAACTGGCCCGCCGCCTGGCCCGCACCTACGGAGTCATGCAGAACTTGCGCCACCGCGCCCAGGCGGCGCCCAAGCGCATCGTCTTTTCCGAAGGCGAACACGACAAGGTGCTGCGCGCCAGCCACCAGATCATCGAGGAGCGCATCGCCTACCCGATCCTCCTCGGCCGTCCCGGGGCCATTGCCAATCGGCTCGAGGAGTTGGGGTTTGAGGACATGGACGCGACGGTGATTGATCCGGCGCACTCCCCGCGCTTTGAAGCGTATGTGCAGGAATTCTATCGCCTGCGGCGCCGCGGCGGCGTAACCCTGAGCGGCGCCCGCGAGCAGATGCTGAACCCCAATTACTTCGGGGCCATGATGGTGCACATGGGAGATGCCGACGGTTTTGTGGCCGGCGTCAGCCAGAACTATCCGGATACCATCCGCCCCGCCCTGCAAATCATCCGCACCCGGCCGGATGTGCACCGCGTGGCCGGCGTTTTCGTGATCGTCACCAAGAAAGACGTCTATTTCTTCGCCGACACCCACGTCAACATCGAACCCACGGCGGAGGACCTGGCGGAAATTGCGCTGCTGGCCGCCGAGGTGGCGGCCGAGTTCGATATCGAGCCGCGTGTGGCCATGCTTTCCTTCTCCAACTTCGGCAGCACCAGTCACCCGCTGGCTGAAAAGATGCGGCGAGCGACGGAATTGGTCCTGGAAAGGAGTCCCGACCTGATGGTGGACGGTGAAATGATGGCCGATACCGCACTGGCGCCGGAAATCCTGGAGGAAGAATATCCCTTTTCCCAACTCAAAGGCGGCGCCACCGTGCTGATTTTTCCCGACCTCGGGGCGGCCAACATCGCTTACAAGATGATGATGCGCATTGGGGGCGCGGAATCCCTGGGGCCCATCCTCGTGGGGCTTTCGAAATCCGTCCACGTGCTCCAACGCGGCGCTACCGTGGAAGAAATCGTCAACATGGCCGCCATCGCCGTCGTCGACGCGCAGAAACACAGCGTGCAACTACAGGTGGTGCCGCGCCTTCCCGCGGCGTGAGCGCCTCAATCATACCGATTGATGATGCCGCGGCAATTCTCCGTTCCGCACCGGCAGCGCATGGTTTCATCCGTATGATCGTAGTTGTAATCGATGGTCAATTCTTCGCCCTTGCGAATTTCCCGTAGACTCATATAGATAATATGCCCTTTCATAATGCGCGATACCAAATTGGGCTGGCAGGAGTGATTGACCAACTCCGCGCCCGAGCCTCCCACACCGCCGTCGAGCGTCCAGTGCTCGTTAAGGACGAACAGATAGGGTGTTTTGGCGCGCCGCTTCGCCTCGCGCGGTCCGATTTTCTCGCCGCGATACTCCATCACCTTGCGGTTGGCCGGAATGTTCTGGTCCGCGTAAACACCCCAGCGGTGAATTTTGGACTCGGCGGCCCGCAGGCGAAAACAGCAGTACCGGGGATCAATGAAAGGAACTACCGCGGAATCGTTCTTAGCCTTGGCCATAGAGCAGAAACGTAGCGCCCCCCTTGCGAATTCCTGAGCCTTTAACCCTATCATACCTGATGCGAACTTCGCGCTGCGGGAAAGGAAGAGAAGACCCACCACAGATCCGCATGAGCCTTCGGCGCGCAACTGTGCATGAAAATGTGCGAAGCACTTTGGAGTGCGGTCGCGAAGCTGCCGCTTTGCCCCTTGCCCACGGACCTAATGAATCAAGGGCGGAAAGCGGCAGCTTCGCGACCGCACTCCAAAGTGCCTTCGGCACAGCCATTTTCAAGGCAAAGACACCAAGGTCACAGAGAAAAGCACTTCTGCTTGCGCGAAAAGGGAATACAGTTTGCCTTTCTTTTACGGCCATCGGCACTGGACCTCATGCCCGCCACACCACTTCCCAAGAAGCGGCACTTGGCGTCACGAGGAGGATATCACCTTGTCGGCGGGCCTCGGCTCCGACGACCTTGTCGAACCGCCAGCCGCTGCCCAGGGTCGCGGGGAGTTGAACATTCTCGGGCTCGGGGCCAATGCCGCGCTGGAACTTCAACCGCCAGCCATCGTGGCGATCGAGCGGTTCGAGCCTCAGGTCGATCCGGCCGAAACGCGTGGGGGATTGAACGACGCTCATGGGTTCGCCGCCCGCCAGCTCGAAATCGCCCACTCCGGCGAGCAGGCGCAGGTCGCGGCCGTCTTCGAGCGCCAGCATGTGGCGCAGGTAAAGCACGCACTCGGCGCTCGCCCAGTTGTGAGGCATGTCGCCGACGTAGTCTGCCGTCAGGCTTCCGCGCACTGGCTGCTCCTCGCGCCAGCAATAGAGCGGCGAAGCGTGGTTGAGATAACCCGTGAAGGTCGAGCGGGCCCACTCCGCCAGCCCGGCCCATAGATAAACATGCGCCACGAACCCCGCGTTGTAATTCCATACACCTCCGTGCGGCAGCCAACCGGTTTCCGCGGGAATATCTTCCTGGGTGCAGGCCTGCATCAAGCGGATATGACCTTGCACAATCGGATCGTCCTTGGCAAACACAAGGCCCGGATAGATCGCGTGGGACAGCGCCCATTGCGCGGTTTGTGGCCGGGGCTGGTCCCAATCATTGGGCGCCGTCCACAAGGGGTCTTCGTTCACCAACATGGGCAGGTACTCGAACCCATCGGAATGATGGCGCATCTCCTTTTGAGCAGCAGCCAAAAAAGCCGAGCGCAATTCGGCGTAAAACGACTTGGCGCCGGCTGGGTCGGGGAGCCCCAAGCGATCTGTCGCTTCCGTTACCGCTTTCAATCCTGCGAGTACCCAAACGGTGTTGGTGAATTCGGAATGCGTGCCGCCCAGCCCGCCATCACCCACACCCGGCGCCAGCAGCCCATAGCGGCCATTGACGCTACCGCCGGTCCGGGCTTCATCCCGTTTGGCTTCGAGAAATTTTACCGCACGCGCCACGTTCGGCTGCATGGAGCGGAAGTAGCTCCAGTCCTGGCTCAGCTCGGCCTGCCGCACCAAAGAAAACATAGCGATGCCGGTATCCTTCCACATCCCCGCGCCGCCGCCCGCGAACACGCCGCCGCTCGCCTCCTGATGCTGCCACGTAGCTTCGAGTCCCTCCTGCGCGGCCGCGTCGTAACCCAGGTAGCGGGCGGCCTCCAGAAGGAAGTTGCCGTCGACAACCCACAGCCCGCGATATACCGTGGGCCCGACTTGAAACGTCAGCTTGCCGCCTTTCACTTCTCGTGCCTGCTGAATGTTCCGCGCGCAGGCCATCAGAAACTCGCCGTGCGGACCAGGAAGTTCGAGGGAAACCTTTCCGTCGAAGGGTTTCCAGGTTTGCCAGTACTCGCGCGCCTCGGTCAGCAATTGAGAGGGATGGGTAAGACCATCCTTCAGCTTTTCCACCTCCTGCCCTTCCTGGGGAAAGCGCAGAAAGCAGCGGAAGGGCTGGCCCGCAGAAACCACAGCGGCATTCATTGCGTAGGTCGATTCCACCCCACCAGCCTGGGAACTGGCAAAAGACCTGTCGCTTATCAGAAGCGGTGGGGCTTGCTCATTGTCAAGGCGCAGGACAGCGCCGTTCGGAGTACTCTGGAGCTTTACCTCACGCCTGGTTCTCAGAATCACCAGCGGGACCGCCGCCAGCTTGTGCTCGCTGCGGGCTTCAATCTCCAGAATCACATTATCGACGCGGCCTTCTCCTTCCCGCCGCGTGGCAAAGGCCGTGATGTGCAAAAAAGCTTCCGGGCGGTCAAGGCGCGTGTGAACAATGGGAACGCCGGGAGCTTCCAGCCGCTGCCAGCCCACGTGGTTGCTTTCCATCCCGGCGAGGGAAAATTCCACGACTTCCGGAAAGTAAGCGATCCCGCCGCCTTGGCCCGGGTGGCCGCAACGCAGCTCGCCGCGCTCGCCAACCAAGCTCTTGTGCGGATCATCGGGAAAGCAGTAAGCCGTCTGGTAGGCGAGCGGCGAGTAGCGAAAATCAATGGCGGTCGAGGGACTCGGGCTCGCCGCGTTAGAGGTTTTGCCCTCTGCCTCTTGCGCCGCCGAGCTTGATGCGCTGGCTAGAATCGGCGAGGAGCCCGCCATCGCGGCCGTCCCCAGTCCGACGCTTACATCGCGGAGGAATTTACGCCGTGTCGTTTCGCTCATGGTTTCTTCTCCAGCGAGAGCGGTATGGATCTCTCAGCAGATCGCCAAAGCGATCTTGGTGGCCTTCATCATGAAAGCGCAACAGTATACGGGCAAATTTGTTGGATCGCACGTCATTAACCAGCGTCCGTTAACTCAGGGTTTATTCCATTTGCTTTGAGGTCCAATTCTCCGTCATACCTTCTCGACATTCGAATCGACATTGACATTGTGTGGTGGCCGGTACAATACTCCGTCCTTGCAGATTCCCACTTACCTGCGATGGCGAAGTCACAATTCACCAGAAGGGAAACCAAACATGAAGGAAGGCTTCATAACCACGGTCGGACGCCGGGCGTTCATGGGAAGCGTGGTGGGCGCCTGGAGCCTGCTAAAGCAGGGCGTGGCGCACACCGCGGGCGCGGGTGACGCGGTCGATCATCACACCTTTGGGCACGAGGGCGAACACTTGCTGCTGGATGGCAAGCCCTTCCGGATCATTTCCGGATCGATTCACTACTCGCGCGTTCCCCGCGAGTACTGGCGTGACCGGCTGCGTAAAATCCGGTCATTGGGCCTGAACACCATCTGCACCTACCTGTTCTGGAACCTGCACGAAGCCGAGCCGGGCGCTTTCAATTTTACGGGCAATCTTGACGCCGCCGCCTTCCTGCGCATGGCGCAAGAGGAAGGACTGTGGGTACTGTTGCGCCCCGGGCCCTACATCTGTTCGGAGTGGGACTTCGGCGGTCTGCCTTCCTGGCTACTGGCGACGCGGGGCATGAAAGTGCGCACCACCGATCCGCGCTTTCTGGAAGCCTCGCGCAAGTACATGAGCGAAGTAGGCCGCCAGCTTGCCGCGCTCCAGGTCAGCCACGGCGGCCCGATCATCATGGTACAGGTCGAAAACGAATATGGTTCTTTTGGAAAGGACCACGTCTATATGGGCGCGGTTGAACAAATGATCCGTGACGCGGGTTTTGAGGTGACGCTCTTTACCTCGGACGGCTCCGAGCCCGCAGAGCTCGCGGGTGGCACGCTCTCCGATGCGATTTCCGTTATCAATTTTGGTGATACTGACGACCCCGCACGCGAGTTTTCGAACTTTGCGAAGTTTCGTCAAAACGTGCCGCGCATGGTGGGGGAGTTCTGGGACGGCTGGTTCGACCACTGGGGCGAGCACCACCACGTCACGCCACCCGAAGTGAGCGCCCGCAAGCTCGATTGGTTGCTGGCGCAGGGGATTTCCGCGAATCTCTATATGGTACACGGCGGCACTTCTTTCGGTTTCATGAGCGGGGCAAATTTCGACTCCGCCTACCAGCCCGACATCTCGAGTTATGATTACGATTCTCCCCTTGATGAAGCGGGCCGCCCCACGGCGAAGTTCCACGCGCTGCGCGAGGTCATCCGTAAACACCTCCCGGCCGGCGTCGAGCCTCCGGCCCTGCCCGCGCCGCTCCCGGTAATTGAGATTCCTGTTTTCCAACTCAGTGGGTCTTCAGGCCTAGCGCCCCTGCTGCGCGACCCGATTCGCTCCGAGCGGCCGCAGACGATGGAGGCCGTGGGCCAGTCGTACGGGTTCATCCTTTATCGCACAAAGATCGAGTACCCCGCGCGCGGGCGCCTGGAGATTACCGAAGTGCGCGACTACACTCTGGTCCTCGAAGGTTCGATATGCCTGGGCGTCATTGACCGGCGTCTGAAGCAAACGGGCCTGGAGGTGGAACTCGCTGCCGGCGCGACGCTCGATATTCTGGTTGAGAACATGGGCCGCACGAATTACGGCGCGCATATGGTGGACGATCGCAAAGGCATCACGGAGTGCGTCAGCCTGGCAGGCAAGGAACTCACGGGATGGGAAATCTTCCGGCTACCCCTCACGAACCTCTCGGCGTTAGCCTTCACTCCCGAACGAAAGCCTGCTCCCGCTTTCTACCACGGCACATTTGAACTGGAAACGGTCGGGGACACTTTCCTCGACATGCGCGGCTGGGGCAAAGGATGCGTCTGGGTGAATGGGCATAACCTGGGCCGCTACTGGCGGATCGGTCCGCAGCAAAGCTTGTTTCTTCCCGGCCCGTGGCTCATGAAAGGCAAGAACGAGGTCGTCGTGCTGGATCTCGAGGAAACATCCCACCGCTCGCTCACCGGCCGCCCGCAAGCCGTGTGGGGCAACGAGAAATCGTGACCAGGGCGGTCAGCGAGAGGCCGAAGCAAGCCTGGAACCTGCCTCGGGTTGAGGAGGGGATTCGCCAACGGCCTTTGCCAGCGCCGCATCGATGCGCCCCAGGGATTGCTCTACCTGCTTCAGATGCTCCGTGGCGGCAGGGAGCGAGTCCGCGGCGTCAAATCCCGCGAGGTTGGCGCGAACAGCGTTCAAGGCATTGGCCGTCTCGTGGGCAAGCGAATTCAGCGCCTCGCGCTGGGCCCTCTCCTTGAATCTCCAGTCGCCCGCGCGGAACTTCCACACTTGCCGGCGCCAGAACTCGAGCGTCGCGATCAGCGCGAGGAACAGTGGCGCGATGAACACCTGCACCCATGGTGGGGATTGGCGCGTGTAAATCGCCACCAAGCTGGCGGCGATGTAAACCACAAGGAGGAAACCACAGACCGGCAACCATCGCGTCTTACGCGGCGCCGCAGCGATCCGGCCCACCGCTTCGGTGGCGGCGACGGACACATCCCCGATGGCCGAGAGCGTGGCCTGCGACGCTTCCCGCTTCGCCCCCCGATGGCCACCATTCCCTTCGGAAGCGGATTTGATGGAGTCCGTCATGGCAACCTTCCTCACGTCTGGCCCGGCCGCCCGGTTGAGGCCGCTTAATTGAGGCGCGAAGACCTCGCCTTCAGGCTAGCGGCCAACTCGTTGAGGTCATGCCCTTCCCTTTCCGTCATTCCCGTCAGTTCTCCGCTGCGCGTGGCAGCAGCGGTGATCTGCACCAGCTCAGCCGCCCTCCCTGCCGCTGCGAGGGCAAACTGCATCTCGTCTTCGTGACTTTCATCCAGGCCCGCCGCGGCGGTGAGCTCCTGCCACTGATGCTGATTATAGATGCAACCCGGGTCTCCCGCCTGGATGTCGCCGGTATAAGCCAGCGCGCGCGCACGGCAACCGCCACAGTAGTGCCGGTAGGTGCAGACGCCGCAGTGATCGCCACGATCCTCCCGGTCGGAAAGGGTATCGAACAGATCATTGTTCCAGATATCGCGGAAACTTTTCTGGCGAACGTCACCTACTTTGATATCCGAGATATAAACACACGGAGTGATGATGCCGTTGGGCTGAATGGCGCAGTAGCATCGGCCCGTCCCGCAGCCGCCGATGTAGCGGGAAAGGACCATGGTCTTTTTCCCCGGCCCGCGGCCTGCGTGCCCGGTGGCGAACAACCCCTCCTCCGGTCCATAGACGATGCAGGAGCGGCCAAACTGCGGCGCGGTGGAGACCACCGTGATCTTGCCCTCGGTCAGGTGCTCCTGAAGCCGGCGCAGCAGGAGTTCGCGCTGGCCAGGAGTCAAATCCTCCCGCATGATCTCTTTGCCTCGACCCACCGGGATGAAATTGAAATGCGAGAAAACCTTGCAGCCCAGGTCCACGGCGAATTGAATGGTGTCATCAACTTTGTAAGCGGTATTCCGGGTGAAGCAGGTAGCCATTCCGGTCCTGATACCCGACGCAACACTGTTGCGAATTCCCTCCACACTCCTTTCCCAGGCCTTGGGCTGGCCGCGAAAGGCGTTGTGGACCTCCGGGTCGATGCTATCCAGGCTGACCTCAATATACTTCACGTTGGCGGCCTTCAGGCGCGCGCACATTTCCTGCGTCAGGAGCGTCCCATTGGTTGCCAGCGTTACGTGGAGGCCTTGCTGTTGACATCGTTCCAGCACTTGCCAGAGATCGGGAGTCACCAGCGGCTCGCCGCCAGCGAAGGCCACGAAGGGCACAAACTCCTCCCCCATTTGGTCAATGAGGTCGAGCTTCTCCTCCGTCGTGAGTTCGTCAGAATCCGGCCGCTTGTGCGCGTTCTGGTAACAATGCTGGCAGGCAAGGTTGCACGCTTGAGTAATGTTCCAAACCGGGTACATTGGCGCGGTGTAGCGCTGTGGCACCGTCAACCCGTAGGTCGCGATGCTCTTGGCGGTCAGCGTCAAGGCTTTCACCGTGGGGAGATGGTGAAAGAGACGCTGGTTCATAGTTTGCTTCTCCAGCTTGGCCTTCCAAAGGGCCAGATCGATGATCCGGTTCGGCACGCTCCACTTCAGGCGCATCCAAAAGTCGGCGTGGGGATTGTCGTAGTTCTCGCACAGCCGCATGAAGAAGCACTTCCCGTCCGGATCGCGCCGAGTCATCCACGCGAAAACCTTGCGCGTGACGGAATGGGCTAAAACGTCTTCCAGGATGTGATGGGATTGTGGTAACGGTGCGGTGATGCGCCGCGTTTGCGGGCGCGTGTGGGTCATGACCCTGCTGCTTGATGTGCCAAGGTACATCTCATACCCTCCCCGGAGGCATATGGTGAACAGACAGCTTTGCTTAGATGAGCCTCCGCTGCACAAGGTTTCATCAGGGCGCGATCCGCCTTGCTCGAAAGCCCCCACGTACGTACAATGGCCAGCGTTCTTCTGGCTCATCCAATCCTTGTACGGTTCCAGGGGAGGGACCATGAAAACGTATCGATGCTATGTGGTTCTTGCCGCAGTGCTGGTGGCGATGGCCACCCTTGCAAGCCTTGGCTGGGCGCAAGCCAAGCCTCGAGCGCGAGATTTGGGGGTCCCTTTTGAAGGGACGCCGGGCCCTCTCGACGCCATCACCGACGTGAAGGGAGTGGAGGTCGGCCACGCGACTTTGATTTCCGGATCGGGCAAGCTGGTGGTGGGACAGGGGCCGGTCCGGACGGGCGTCACGGCCATCCTTCCCCGCGGCAAGTCGCCGACCAGCCAGGTTTTCGCCGGGTGGTATTCGCTGAATGGCAATGGCGAGATGACGGGCACGACCTGGGTGGAAGAATCCGGTTTTCTCGAAGGCCCGGTGATGATCACCAACACGCACAGTGTGGGCGTGGTGCGCGACGCCGTGATCAAATGGCGGGTGAATCTGGCCCCACCCGACGACACCGGTTATTGGTGGTCGCTGCCCGTGGTGGCGGAAACCTATGATGGCTACTTAAACGATATTAATGGATTTCATATCACGACGCAGGACACCTTCCACGCCTTGGATAGCGCCCGGACGGGACCCGTCGCGGAAGGCAACGTGGGCGGCGGGACCGGCATGATTTGCTACGAATTCAAGGGCGGCATCGGAACCGCCTCGCGACAAATCCCGGCGGCAGCGGGCGGCTTCACCGTGGGAGTTCTGGTGCAATGCAATTGCGGCAGCCGCGAGTCATTGCGCATTGCCGGCGCCCCCATCGGCCAGGAAATTACCCAAGACAAGGTTTGGGGAAACTTGAGCTCCGCGCCGGATGTGGAAAAGGGCTCGATCATCATCGTGGTGGCCACGGACGCCCCCCTGCTTCCCCACCAGCTCAAGCGCCTGGCGCGCCGCGCGGCGCTGGGACTGGCGCGCACCGGGAGCACTTCAGGCAATGGCTCGGGCGACATCTTCCTTGCTTTCTCGACTGCCAATCCTGGTGCGGCCAAAGCCACAGGCCTTGCCGATGTGAAGATGGTGGCGAATGACGATATGTCTCCGATCTTCTCCGCCACTGTCGAGGCCACCGAAGAAGCCATCGTGAACGTGCTGGTAGCGGCGCAAACCATGGACGGCGTGGATGGTCACACCGCCATCGCCCTGCCCCACGACCGTCTGCGTGAATTGCTGAGGAAGTACAATCGGTTGACGGAGAAATAAGATTACATACGTAAGGCCGTGGCCAGCCGGGATATCTTAAGGTCCGTGTCACACCACTGCCGCAGCGGAATTTTGCCGGAAAGTCCGCTTTCAACACTTCGATGGAGTCCATCGCATTCCAGATATCGGGGATGCCGACGGTTCGGCAAGGAAATTGCCCGACACTTGATGGACAGTTCGCTGAATTCTCATGATTACCTGGCTGCCTTCCGAGGTCGCAATGAGATCCCCCAAAACACTTCTTCTGCTCCTGCTGGCGATGGTGTTTACACTCCAGGCCTGGTCGAAGGAGAAGCCCTTTACGGAGGAACAGATCAGTAAGCTGGTGCAAGCCGCGCATGGCGACGAATCCGGCGCCAAACTGATCAAGCAGCGCGGGATCGCATTTTCCCCGGCGGAGGATTTTCTTCAAAGCCTGAAGGCCGCAGGCGCGAATGAGGCATTTCTTAAAGCGCTACGCGCATCTCAGCGGCCCCTGCCTGTTGGTGCAAAGAAGCCGCTTCAACAAATTCAAATTCTGGCCTTACTTGCAGGCTGGGCGCCCAGTCACCGCTTGGCCTTGCTCGTGAACGAGCGGGGCATCGACTTTAAGCCGGGGCATCATTTTCTCCACGAAGTGCGCTTGGGCGGCGGCGACGAAGAGCTGATCGTGGCACTCGAGAGCGCCAAGGTGACAAAGGCGGCAGGCCCAGCCGAGGCGCGGAAACATGTGGCTCATGGAACGGTATTCTGCCAGAAAGGTAAGTATGCCGAGGCTGAACAGGAATATCGCGCGGCCTTGCGGCTTGACCCTCAAAATGCCGACATCTACGTAAGCCTGGCCTACGTCTTGTACCAGCAATCAGAGTGGGATGCTGCCGTCACGGCCGCCCATGAGGCGATACGCTTGGACGCCAATAATGACCATGCCCATGACAACCTCGGGGCGGCACTCCAGGGAAAAGGGGACACAGAGGGCGCAATTGCGGAGCACCGGGAAGCCCTGCGCCTTGACCCCCAGGACGATTTGGCGCACCTCGGCATCGGCGTGGCGCTCCACGAGAAGGGAGACCTGGACGGCGCCATCGCGGAGTATCGCGAGGCATTGCGTCTGGACCCAAACAATTTTACGGCGCACTCGAACCTCGGCGCCACGCTGGGAAAAAAGGGCAACCCTGAGGGGGAAATCGCCGAGGAACGTGAGGCCCTGCGCCTGAACCCTAAATATCCGGAGGCCCACCTCCACCTTGGCGTTGCACGCGCAAACAAGGGCGACTTTGACGGCGCGATCGCGGAATTCCGGGAAACCCTGCGCCTAAATCCGAATCATATCGCGGCGCACAACAGCCTGTGTGCAGCGCTCGCAACAATAGGTGACACTGACGGTGCAATCGCGGAGTGCCGGGAGGCACTGCGCCTGGACCCCAATAAGGTGGAGGTACACAACCACCTTGGCGCTGGGCTCGGTAGAAAGGGCGACCAGGAGGGGGCGATCAGGGAATACCGCGAAGCCTTGCGCCTGGATCCCAATTATGCCCCTGCCCACAACAACCTTGGCGTAGCGCTCGCGGCGAAGGGCGACCGGGAGGGGGCGATCAGGGAATACCGGGAGGCCTTGCGCCTGAACCCAAACCATGCGGAGGCCCACAACAACCTCGGAGTGGCGCTAAGAAACAACGGGGATTGGAAGGGGGGAATCGATGAAGAACGTGAGGCCCTGCGCGTGAACCCCAAGTTTGCGTTGGGCCATTACAATCTCGGCGTGGCGCTTGGCGACGAGGAGGACTGGGAAGGGGACATCGCCGAACAACGCGAGGCCCAGCGTCTGGACCCCAATTACGCCAAAGCGTACAGCGAGCTTGGCGTGGCGCTTGGATTCGAGATGGACTGGGAGGGGGACATCGCCGAACAACGTGAGGCCCTGCGCCTGGACCCCAACGATGCCACTGCCCACAGCAACCTCGGAGTGGCACTTGGAAACATCGGGGACTGGAACGGAGAAATCGCCGAAGAGCGCGAGGCCCTGCGCCTGAACCCCAAGTTTGCGCTGGCCCACAACGGCCTCGGCTTCGCACTCGAACAAAAAGGGAACCTACAAGGCGCTATGGAGGAATACCGCACGGCCTGCACGCTCGACCCAAAAAACGCGGCCTTTAAGAGAAATTACGAGCGCCTATTGCAGCAGACGAGTAAGTGATGAGCTAGACGATCTTCCAAGTCTGGACTTTGAATTGCCCAAGAGATATCCTGTCGAGCCTTGGAACCGTGTACTGTGGCTTTTGTTCAGAACTAACTAGGGGGCGAGCCTTGACTACAATGACCAGCAGTTTGCGTTTGGCAAGTCGCATGAATCGTCTGGGAACGGAGAGCGCCTTTGAAGTGCTCGTCCGCGCTCGGGCGCTCGAAGCTCAAGGGAAAGAGATCATCCATTTGGAAATCGGCGAGCCGGACTTCGCCACCCCTGCCAATATCGTAGAGGCGGGGATCAGAGCTCTGCGCGAGGGTTGGACGCACTATGGCCCATCGGCGGGGCTTCCGCAGTTGCGGGAGGCCGCGGCCGCCGACGTTGCCCAGCACCTGGGCATCAACGTCGATCCGGGTGAAGTCGTCATCACGCCCGGGGGGAAGCCCATCATGTTCTTCACCATCATGGCGCTGGTGGAGGACGGCGACGAGGTCCTCTATCCCAATCCGGGATTTCCGATTTACGAATCCATGATCCGGTTTGTGGGGGGCAAGGAAGTTCCCTACGGCCTGCGCGAGGACCACGACTTTGACGTGAACGTGGATGAAATCCTGGACAAGATCACCGACCGCACGCGCCTAGTGATCGTGAACAGCCCGCACAATCCCACCGGCGGGGTGATGGGGCGCGCCGAAATCGCTCGCCTGGCAAAGGCGCTGGCCGACCGCGATATCTTTGTCCTGTCGGATGAAATCTACGACCGGCTGATTTACGAAGGCGAGCACTCCAGCATCGCGCAGTTTCCCGGTATGAGGGAGAAGACCATCATCCTGAATGGGTTCTCGAAAACTTACGCGATGACCGGTTGGCGCATGGGCTACGGCGTGATGCGCGCCGACCTGGCGAAGCAGGTCACACTACTCATGACCAACTCGAATTCCTGCACCGCCAGCTTCACCCAGATTGCCGGCGTCGAGGCGTTGCGCGGTCCGCAGGATTCGGTCGCGGCCATGCGCGAGGAGTTTCGCCGCCGCCGCGCCGTGATTGTGGAAGGCCTGAACCGCATTCCCGGCTTCAACTGCCGCCAGCCGCACGGGGCGTTCTACGTTTTCCCCAACATTCGGCAAACCGGCAAATCCTCGCGCGCGTTGGCGGACGCGCTACTGACCGACGCCGGTGTGGCCTGCCTCTGGGGCACCGCTTTCGGCGCCTGGGGCGAAGGTTATCTGCGCTTCTCGTTTGCGAATTCGGTGGAGAACATTCAGAAGGCGCTGGAGCGCGTAGAGGCTTGGACGAAGAAAAACCTGTGATAAATAAAATAGGCAATGGGGAGAAGGCGTGTAGTCACGGTCAGTGATTTTCTGACCGTGGGATTCTTTTGGGTGATCAATCTTACATCAGGAGAAACGAGTGCTTTGGGATAAACTTGACGGGAACACCTTAGCCAGTTCCTCAAGTACGGGCAGTGATACAAGCCCTCTGACGCCCTCAGAATGCCTCGACGCAGGTCGTAGAATTCTCCGGCCTGTTTTCCTAACTCATTTCTTCGTGTTCGCAGGCAGTTCAACGGGTAGCAGCAGCGGGGGGGCGTTCGCCGGTGGTGCGTATGTTCGGTGGCGCCGACGATTCGAGTTTCACTTTCGTCGCTCACTCGGACTTGTTACCTACCGCATTGGAAAGGTTTCATTGTCACACGACGATTACATGTGGGCACTGCTAGGCAATCACGGTGGTAATAGGTATCCTAACTTTTCGAATGACCCGATTCAGCAATTCCGCGATCTCCGTTACGATCTCGAGAATTACTGCAGGGACTTCTTAGGTGGTTCGGGAAGGGAGTTTCTGGATTGTGCAAGGGGTGCGAGTCGACGGCCTCGGGGCTTTGCAGCACTGAATACGTAGCCGGTCGAACTCAGCCTTTACCCCAGCAAATCGCGCTGGCGGGCCAAGCGCAGATCACGATTGTGGGCGAAACGCTGAATGCCCGCAAAAATTGACTCGGGGTCCAGGTGCGCCTCGGCGATGACCTCCGCCTCCAGCCCACCGGTGAGCCATTGATTGTCCCAATCCGAGGTCAGCGAGTAGTCATCCGTCAGCGGTCCCAGGTTCCGAACCGGCCACACCCGCCGCGTCCCCGTGCTCACCACCATCAGATCGTAATTGGCTTCAGGAGGCAACACCGCACGGCGATACCCCTCCGGCTGGCGGTCGAACAATTCCTCGCTTACGGCGGCGATGACTTTCACATTGATCCCCGCTTCTTCCAGGCGCGGCAGCAGGCTAACCAGATTGACCGTGGAACTCGAGCCCTGCACCAAGACATAGCCGGACCGGGGTTGGCCGGGCGCGAAATCGCGGATGACATACAGCCCTTTGGCCGCGGCTTTGAGATCGGGGTCGGCGAACTTGCTGCGGTCGGCCACCTTAAAGTCGGGCCGCGCTACTTCAATGGAAATGATGCCCACTTTGGGGTCGCGAGCGGCAATCTCCGCGGCGGCAAAATAACCGGGGGCAACGTCGTTGTAATCCCAGAAATTCAGGTGGATGGTTTGACCGCGCGGGAACAGCTTCCACACTTGCGTCGCAAAAATCCCAAAGTGTGTGCGCGCGTCAGCAGCCGTCTCCGGCCCGGAATGTGCGGCGAGAATGTGCAGGACCCCCATGCGAAACCGGCTGTCCTGGTTCTGCTGGCTCCAGACGCGGGCCGGTGTATACATGAGCGGCGTAAACGCACCGTAAGTGCCGCTCATTGCCCACACCCCGGCGAACTGAGTGGGATCAACGCTGGCACTCTGGCTTACCAGTCCGATGGCCGTCGAGACGTTGCCTGCTTCCTGGATCGCGGCTTTGAGGCGCGTCCCCAGGGGATTGGTGTCGGGATTGTAATGCCCCCACAAACTGCCGTGCTCCATGTTGATGGACTCGGAGAGGTCAGCGGCAATGGTGAAGAAGCGGTTGCCGGTGATGTAGTTCATCCACTTGATAAATTCTGAGATTGCCCGCCGTGTGCCCGCCATCTCGCCGGGCTTACGGAAGAGCGTGATCGCCACTTGCTTTTCGGCGTCGGAAAAGCGATTTGTGACTGCGACCTTCTGCGGTTCGGTAGGAAGATTCGCCACCCGGAGGCGGTCATCCAAGAAAGGATTGCGCTCGACATCAAAATGCAGCGGGAAGTCATCCTTCACGGTGTCGCCAAGCGAGACCAGTCGGTCCGCGAGCCAGTCTCCCAAGCCGTCGCGGTCGAGCAGCGACATCACGATATCGATGTTGCTTTTGAACTGGATCAGCCGCTCGCGAGGATCGGCCACCGGCCCCTGACGAATGCCCTCGAAGGTCACGCCATAGTGCTTCTCGAACGTGCTCGCCAGCGCGACAAAGTAGTCGGAGTTCATCTTCTGCGCGTAGGGGTGACTTGGATAACTGACGATTTGATCAGGCCCGCCGGGAAGCTTGCCGTCGACGGCGCCGGGCCAGTACCCCTTCGTCGTTTTGCCGATGACGATGATGGGGCGACGGTCATGGTCGTCCCAATCCTCCATGGTCTTGAGCGCCGAAATAATCTGGTTGTAGTTATTGCCATTCGGCAGCGTCAAGACATTCCAACCATAGGAAGTCCACTGGTCCACGAGCCGGTAGCTATCAAATTTGCGATCGACCACACCCCCGAGAAGCACGTCGTCGATGCCCGCGTTGTTGTCCGATAGCAGGACACGCAGGCGCTTGCCCACCTGGAGCGCCAGGGCCTGAGTCTTGAGTTCCTGCGCGTGCCCTTCGGTCAAAGCAAATTCGCCTTCCAGCGCAATTACCTTCAGAGAACTCGGGGCGCCGACTATATTCCAGAACGCCGCTTTACCCGCCGAGGTGGCAATGCCAATTCCGGATGGGCCGCCGTTCACATCGTTGGTCACATCGGTGCTCTCCGCGTGGCCGGCGAGGGCTTTGATGCCGCGCAACTTTGCTTGAGCGAACAACGGATGGTCAGCCAATCCCTGATCTTGTAGGAGGTGCTTCAGCGCGCCGGCGTTGCGGCGGAATCCCAGGGCGTCGATTGGCAATATGGCCACTTGCGGGTCCACGTAATAGCGCTGGTTTCCTGTAGCTTTATATTTCCGTTCCAACGCTTGTCCCATGATCATCCACAGGGCATAGCCGGTAGGAATATTGTGCCCGCCCGCCAGGAGGAATTTGTCGCAATAGGGGTGCTTGGGACGGCGGTAATCGTAGCGCAGTCCGCCCAACTCCGGCCCTGCCAGATGCACCGCCACATTGTAGGGCGTGTACGCTAATGGCCCGCCGAAGTGCCCGGTCTGCGAATAGTTCCCGGTCAGCACCATGGTCATACACGTCATGTACCCGATGTCCTCCAACCCCCCAGGGCGGTCGATTTGCACCTCCACCTGATCAACCGGCGACGGCAGCGAATGCGCGTGTAACGTCAAGTTCCAACCCTCCTACATTGTGGATTTCAAAACCCTCCTGCATAATAGACCAACTGCCCCGGCCCGTAAACTCAAACAAAGGCTTGGCACCACAGAGGGCACAGAGGCTCGCAGAGCTTTTCCTCTGTCCCCTCCGTGCTTCTCAGTGGTGAAAGTTCTTATCTCCGCATAGCTCTACCAGTAGAGACCAAAATGCATCCTGTAGATGGGAAGCGAAAGGTAAACCAGAAGTCCGTTCACACAATAGGTAATCCAAAAGCGCTGAGGAAGGTCGCGCCAACGGAAAATGATCAGGACGGTGGCGATCAATTCCCAGGGGACGCTGAGGAGCATGGCCAGGTCACTCATCCACGCCAGTAAACCCAGCCGGCCGAAATAAGCGGAGATCTCGAACAGAGCGATTGGCGCGAAGTAGGCCGCGGGCAGAATCATTCCCACCACGGTCATGTACCGTGTCACCCCGGCAAGAATGCGTTCTCGATTCATAAAAGGCAATGTCGACGCCACCCAAGCAAATTTTAGTTTCTGTGGCAGGCAATCTTGGGTGGAGGGTTTTTCACTTTTGCCTTTTACACTTTGCCTTTTGACTAGTTTTTGCGTGTGTCCATTACGCCGCGAGGCGTTGGGCGGTGGCGCGCCTGCCGTGGAGCTTCAGCACGCGCTCGGCGATGTGCTCGGCGCTCAGGCCGAACCACTGCATCAGCTCCCAGGGCTTGCCGGAGACTCCAAAGCAATCCGGGACGCCCACCCTATCTAGCTGAAGCGGCAACTGAAAATTCTGCCGGTGCTCGAGAATCGCGCCCGCCACGATGTTGCCGAAGCCTCCCACCTGGTGTTCTTCCGCGGTCACGATGAGCCCGGTTTCTTCCGCCGCGCGCACCAGCGCCGCCACATCCAGGGGCTTCACAGAGTGCACATTCAGAACGCGCGTCTCAATTCCCTGCTCTTCCTTGAGCAGCCAGGCGGCGCGCATCGCTTCCGGCACCATGGGTCCGCAGGCCACAATGGAAACCTCTTCACCTTCGTCTTGATAATCCGTGGAAAGCACGGTCTCAAAGGCTTCGACAAAGCGCGGCCTGGCGCCACGATAACGGATGATGTTGGCGACGCCGAACTTGAACGGCGTCTGGTGAGTGGTTACGACGGGCGTGGCCTCGCGCGCGTAGCGGATGTAAGCCGGCCCCTTCAAGTCGATCAGGCTGAATAGCGTGGCGCGCTCCGTCTCCACCGAATCGCACGGCGCGATGACGTGCATATTGGGAAGAATGGCCATCAGGGAAATCTCTTCCAGAGCTTGGTGAGTGGCGCCGTCCGCCCCCACAGAGATGCCGCCGTGCGCGCCGGCAATTTTGACGTTCAAATTGGAATAACAAATGGTGGTGCGAATCTGGTCCCAGCAGCGGCCAGAAGCAAACACGCCATAGGTGCCCGTCACCGGGATCAACCCTTCTTTCGCCAGGCCCGCGGCAACTTCCATCATGTTCTGCTCGGCAATCCCCACGCTGAAGACTCGATTCCGGCGCTCGGGATGCTTGGCCTCGAAATCCGTGATTTTGATCGACCCGGAGATGTCCGCGTGCACGGTGACCACACGCTCATCGGCGCCGGCCGCTTCCAGTCCGCGCCCAAAGCCCATGCGCGTGGGGTCCATGTCAACTTTCATCGTCGTGCCCGAATTCCACCAGTAGTCACGCCGGAACTGCGGCACGCCAGCCCGCGCCTTGGCCGCGGCTGTTAGGGCGTACCCTTGGGCGTGCGCGAGCATGGCCGACTGTCGCTCGGGGGGCACCGCCGGCGTTGCGAGATCGACCATGGCTTTGTCAAACTTTTCGCGGTCCGGCGCGATGCCATGCCATCCCGCCTGATTTTCCATGAAGGAAACGCCCTTGCCTTTTACCGTGTGTGCAAGGAGTACCGTGGGGCGCGCGGGGGTGGAGGCAGCGCGCTCAAATGCGGATAAAATGTCGCCCATGTCGTGCCCATTGACTTCCAGGACGTTCCAGCCGAAGGCCGCGTATTTTTCCCCGAGGGGATCGACGTTCATCACGTCGCGGACGCGCCCGTCAATCTGCAAGTCATTTTTGTCGATGATTCCGCACAGGTTGTCCAACTTGTAATGCCCCGCGGCCATGGCCGATTCCCAAATGCTTCCCTCCTGCTGTTCGCCATCGCCCATGATGCAATAGACGCGATACGGCCGGCCCGCCAGTTTTCCCGCCAGCGCGTTGCCGACGGCCACTCCGAGGCCTTGGCCCAGGGAGCCGCTGGAAACCTCGACGCCCGGCAGTTTCAGACAATTTGGGTGCCCCTCAAACGGCGCGCCGAACTGCCGCAGCAGCACGGTGTCGTCCAGGGGGAAATATCCCGCCTTCCCCAGCGCTACGTAGAGTGCCGGAGCCTTATGCCCCGCTGACCAGAAAACGCGGTCGCGCTCGGGCCAAGCGGGATTCTTGGGGTCGTGATTCAGCACCCGCAGGTAGAGCACGGCGGCGACGTCCATGATGGAAAGCGTGCCCCCTGGATGGCCCGACCCGGCGGCAAAAATGTCAATCAGGTCGATCGCTCGCATCTCAGCAGCGGCTTGTTTCAGTTCCTCAAGGCCCAGCCGTGGACCGCGTTGCTCAATGGTAGCAGCCATTTCCCTATCCTCCTCGGGCGAGCGTCGGGCACTTTGCCTCACATCGCTGCGAGGATTGACGCGGCGGCGGCTCTGCCCCTGAAGCCCGCCGCGGGCGATTCCAGCATTACCCAGTCGCCCCCGAGCGCGGAATCTATCTGCCCATTTATCAATACGGTAGCGTCACCAATTGATCCCATGTGATGACGTGCGTGGTGCGCAGTCCACAGGCTCCAAAACCTGTCCCGCCGCACCCAATCGCCGCACCTTGCACGCGCCGAACCACCCGGCTGCTTGCTCGACAGCCGAAGGCCGCACTCCATCTCTTCCGATTAAACCGGACAGATGACCAGTTAACGACAGACGCCGCTGGTAACCGCGCCCTCATATCCGTTGGGTGTTAACCCAACTTTCGCAGCTCGGCGCCTTTTCGGGCGGGATTAGGTGTTGGAATCGGGATAACTCCTGAATCTTCAATGTCGATGTGTGAGAGAGGCTTGTAGTGTAGACCTACCCCCTTTTCAGGGCGGG